>Ga0209755_10001052_pt1 | contig 46013 bp, 38 predicted proteins | sample TergutCo191P1_FD_187301 | JGI IMG/M metagenome (GOLD analysis project Ga0209755, IMG submission 187301) | Cornitermes sp. P1 segment gut microbial communities from Petit-Saut dam, French Guiana - Co191P1 (SPAdes) (version 2) | ecosystem: Host-associated > Arthropoda: Insects > Digestive system... | reverse complement strand
GCTTTTTTGCGCTTTTTTTCTTTGAGTTCCACAGAGAGGCCATTTTTGCCGTTTCTTGAACTTGATTGAATTTTTGAACCTTTTTCAGTGGACCCTACTCTATTTGTGGGTGTAGATACCCTTAACTGCTCTAATGGCTGCAATTCTCTGCTCCGCCATCTCATCCGCCACTTGATATGTCAGGCGGCCGCTCTCTTTGGAAATTGTCAAAATATCCAGCATCCTTGTGTAGATGTATTCGATGTCCCGAAGTGCAGCTTCTTCATTGTAGCCGCCCTCTGCTCGCTCGTAAGATACGTTTATGACACCGCCCGAATTTGCAAGGTAGTCAGGAGCATAGATGATGCCCTTGTCTTGCAGTGCTTTTCCGTGAATCGGGGCATCTTTTAGCACATTGTTTGAACCGCCGCAGATAATTTGACACTTAAACAGGGGGATAGTGTCATCATTTACGGTAGCCCCGAGGGCGCAGGGGGCGTATAGGTCACACTCAACTGAATAAATTTCGTCAGGAGCTACGGCTTTTGCGCCAAACTCAGTCACAACCCTGTTTACACGCTCGCTGTCTACATCTGTAACGATGAGGGAAGCGCCGCATTCGTTGAGGTATTTGCACAGATAATACCCCACATTTCCAACGCCTTGCACTGCTATGACCTTGCCGGCCAAATCGTCGCTGCCGTAGACGTGCTTGCAACAGGCGCGGATTGAGTTGAACACACCGCGGGCTGTGTATGGTGAGGGGTCGCCGCTGCGGCCCGGAAGGCCTACGACATGGTCGGTTTCCATGTGGATATAAACCATGTCCTGAGTGGAGGTTCCTACATCTTCTGCTGTGATATAGCGCCCGTTCATCCCCTCCAAATAGCGGCCAAATGCGCGCCAGAAGGCTTCGCGCCTGATGGGATCTTTGCGCAGGGTTGCGTAATCGCCTATTATTACAGTTTTGCCGCCACCCAAAGCCAAGCCTGCCAGTGCGCTCTTGTAGGTCATTCCGCGAGCCAGCCGTAAGGCATCTTCAACGGCCTCATCAGTGCTGCTGTAGTTCCAGAAACGGCTGCCGCCCAGGGCGGGGCCGAGTACGGTGTTATGTATGGCGGTGATAGCTTTTAGCCCGGTCCCTTTGTCGTGAAAAAGGCAAAGCTGCTCAAATCCATACTTCTCCATGTACGCAAATGTGTCCATAATTTTAGCTCCTAACGTATTTGTCTAATATATTCCTCGTCAGCGTCTGCTGCTAGGTATTCACATTATTATTGCAGCCGCATCTTCCGATGGGCTGTAGGCGCAGTCATTATTGTACCACGGAATGTGCAATCTGTCCAGAACTATTAAAAAAACAGAGCTCAATTTGTTTAATTCTTACAGTTTGCAGCCCGGCCGAACACGGACAAGTGCTCTGAGAGAAGGCAAATGACCGCAGTCTCGGAATGCAAATTTCAAGCAAAACAAAGGCGGGCATCAAGCTGTTTTCGTTGATGCCCGCCCTGCCAAAAGTCAAAGCCCGTTTGCGGCTGACCTGCCTTACTTAAAAGCCTCTGTAAATCTCACCAGAATGGCTGCGCGTTCTGCTCTGGTGGCTGTGCCTGTGGGGTTTAGCCTGTCGCCGCCTTGTCCGCGGATTAGGTCGTTGTAGTTGGCCCACTGCATGGCTTCCAAGGCCCAAGGGCTGACAGCCTGAATGTCTGCAAAGCTCTGTGTCCAGCCGCCAAAGGTTGTGTCAGCGTCGATAAACTCAGCATACCTGAACATCATTGCGGCCATCTGCTCACGGGTTACATTTGCACTTGGCGAAAACAGATTATTGCCTACTCCCAGTACAATGCTGTTTTGTGCTGCCCATACTACGGCGTCGGAATACCATCTGCCTGCGGGAACATCTGTGAATACCGGGCTAAATGTAACTGCCGGTGTGCCCGCCAGCCGGTGCAGTATGGTTGCTACCATTGCGCGGCTGAGAGTTTGATTCGGTGCAAAATTTGTGTCGGATATCCCATTCATAAGCCCCATTGCCCAAGCCTGCTCAATATAGCTGCGGTGCCAAGCTCCTTGCGGCACGTCAACAAAGGGAAATGCTGCCACAATAACTTCCGCCGGAGGCTCAGAGGGTGCTGTTGGAGGTGCAGGTGGTGCAGCAGGCGCCTGGGGAGGTGCCGGGGGCGGAGCTGTGCCATTGCCCGCCGGAGGTCCGGGATCTTGCCCGCCGCCGTTACCGCCTGTATCACCATTGTCATCTTGGTCTTCACCGTTGCCGTCCTGGCCGTTTCCGTTGCCGTCTTGATCCCCGCCGTTATCATCATCGTCATCATCAGGCGGAATTACCGGGGCTTCTTCTGTGACAGACAAAATTCCCTGACGCATCGCCCCGCCTGTGCCCACAGGGGACACCATCCACGGATGCTCGCCAATTGCAAGCGTTCCTACAGTCAGGCTAAAGTCAAGACCGCCCTGTGTGTCAGTTCGCGCTGAGCCTGCAATAAGCGTATCGCTTACCCTGCTGAGTGAAACCACATATTCAGAACTTGGGCGCAGGCCTGTTAATTCGAGTGTGAACACTCCTCCGCTGTATACTGCCTCCGAGCTTGCCGCAAGGGCAAGCTGGGGCAAAGAGGAGAGTATTGTTAAAACTATTAGTATTGAGAATAATCGCTTCTTCATTTAACTTAGGTACCTTCCTTTAGTTATTGACGCTCAAAGGCAGCTCGTGCACGGCTAACAGAGCCTCAACGTCGCCGGGGTCTTGCGTTATAAACTGCGGAACACCTTCTGCCAGCACTGCCATAATGCCTGTCACGTTAGGTGAGTGGAAGATCGTTATTGACGGTGCGGCATCCACCGCTGTCCAGAATGTTCCCACTACATCACCGACTTGCGCGGTATACTGAATGAACACCTGTAGCGTGCTTATATCAATTCCAACTGTCGTAACGTCTATTGTTCTTCTGTGCAGTTCTCCGACTTCCGTATATGCCTGAGATATTTCGATATTTGCAGTGACAGGGATGGCGGGCATCGTTAAGTTAAGCGGAACGTTAATGCTTATGGTGTTGTGGGGCGGTATTTGGCTGGGGCCGGCCAGGACAATTGTTCCAAGCAAGGAGCCTTCGACACCAGGCTGTGCCGGTGTAAATGTGGGGGTGCCCACCCAGTTAACTGTGATGCGTGAATCGAGCTGTGCCGCCACGCCTCTTATGATGTTTACAAATACATCAGGGCTTGTGATCATGGCTGCTGGAACTTCGCGTATAGCTTGATTTGCATAATTTCTCATGGATCTCATTTCGGATGTGCATTGGCAGCCGCCGTATTCAATAAGAAGTTCCAAGTCAAACCATAAATCTGAGCTGCCGGCAGAGTGGTTGCCCACTACAGCAGTTAGCACATTTTCGCCCGGACGCAGTGCGAGCAACAGGTTAGTGCGGTTCGCCGCGTCACGGAAAGTCACTCCTTCATTAGCTTGCGCAGCGACATTCATATTGCGGTTATTAAAATCGTAGTTTATGTGGAATGGCCTGTTTTGCGCATCTGAATTGTGGCCTCTATATGCTGCCCAGTTTGTGGGCACAAACATATTTACAGGCTGAATTTGGTTTAGCGCACCTGTGTTTGCACGGTAGACTTCAATGCCGTTAATGAACAGTATCATGTTGTCGTCCAGCCTGTGGGTTCCAGTTACGCTGCCCATGCTGTGTACACAGAAGTTTGCGGGGAGGGTGAATGTCCTGCTGAAATATGTGAATGTATGAACACCGTCCGCACCCCTCTGGTGAGGGCCTGCGCCAATCGGAATCACTGTGGCGGGGGAGGGTGTCAGGTGTCCGCTTCTCGGGCCGCCGAAGCCTATTGCGGTGCGTCCTCTTGTCCATGTTCTAAATGCGGCCGGGTCAAAAGCATCATAGAGGAACTCAGCATGTGTTCTTCCGTAAAAGTAATAGTAATCTCCAAACTGTGACAGGTAGAACACACTGCCTGAAACTTGAACTTGAACTGTTACTGCGAGTGAAACTGAATCAGGATTTGTTATGCCCTCCGGCAAAATTATTGTTCCTGAAATATTCACGGTCTGCGCTGTTACAGTTTGAGGATTGTAGCCTGAACCGGCTATATCCCAGATAACATTTGCATTAAATGGTGTGGCTGTATTTCCTACCTGTGCCATTATCAGCACAGTCGCGGGCAGGCCCAGGCCTTCTTGCGTTGCAGGTGCGCCCGCAGCTATGCCTGTGATGGGAGTGGCAGGTGTGATAACTGCTGTGAGGGTGCCCTCTGTAACAACTCCGTTTTCGCACTCACAAGCGAGATATTCGACAAATAGTTCTAAGTTAAACCAAATGTCAGAGCTTGTTGCGGAGTTATTGCCGACAGCCGCCGTGAGGATGTTTACCCCCGGTCTTACCGCCGCTTCAAAGTTAGTGCGGCTTGCCGCTGAATGGAAGTTTACGCCGTCAATGGTGGGGTAGCCTGTGTCAACTGCGGAGTTATCTGTGTTAATGTTAAATGTCTGCAAGATAGCGTTTGTATTGTGACCTGAGAACACGCCCCAGTCAATCGGATTGCCTATAATTACATCGGCATTTGTTCTGCTTGTGTTAAGGCGGTATACCTCAACTCCGTTAATAAACAGCACGAGAGAGTCGTCAATCATATGCCGCCCGGCTATGTTAACTATGCGCTCGACACAGAAGTTATCAGGCAAAGTGAACATGCGGCTGAAATAGTGCCATGTGTGCCTCGGAGTTGCAGGGGTAAGAACTGTGCTGAGCGAGCCTGTGCCTGTTCCGAAGCCGATAGTTGTCGGGCCGCTCTGCCATGTTGTAAACACGGTGGGGTCAAATGATTCATACCAGAAGTTAGCGTGGGTTCTGCTGTTAAAGTGATACACATCGCCAAGGTTTGAAAGAGCGGCGCGGTAAGGGATTTCGTTGCCCACTGTAACATTTACGGTGACGGTAAGCGGGATATTGCCGGTGTTCACGACGCCACGCGGCAAAACTATGGTACCTGTCACATCAAAGCTCTGCTCTTCCCCGCTTGACGGATCATAGCTTATGTTATCTAAGTTCCAAGTTACACTGGCGTATATGGGTCTTGCATTTCTAAGATAGTCATCATTAGGGTTACGGATCTCTTGAGGCCTTCCTGTTGCATTATTGCTCAGCGTTGTTTCAATACGCACTTGTGTGGGAAGTCCCAGAGCCTGCGCTGTAGCTTGGGTATATGAGGGTAAATCTCTTATGTTGGCAGGCTGCGTAACGCTCATTAAGTTATCACTTCCGCCAATCAGATTGTGGCTGTCCATCTGCGGCAGAGCCACGCCTGCGGGAACATTGCCGTTTGCATCTGAGCGCACGATGGTGTAGACATCAACCAGTGTCAGGGAATCATCATTGTTAATCTGGTATGTCGCAACACTCAGAGTGTTGTTAGTGACATCGACAACTGAGAAATTGCGGTGGAAATTTTGATTGTATGCCGCAATGTAATCTCTGGCCGCCATGCCTCTGACATTATAGTATCCGCTTCCGCTTGCGCTGTTAAGGGCGATGACCACTATGCCTGTCGGGTCGAGCACAGCATTTGTGACGCTTGTGCCTTGCGCAATATTGCCGCTTGCATCAAGCCAGCGCTGGTTTAGCTGCGGGATATTACCGAGCATTTGATGTGAGCGTGAATATGAGTGGCAGTGCCCGTTTAGAATCAGGTCGATATTAAGACGTTCAAATTCAGGCATCCAGTTTGCTATGATTTGCTGCTTGGCACCATCAGAAGCAAAGCGGTAAACTGAGTACGGCGGGTGGTGGAATGTAACAACACGCCACTCGGCATCGTTGTGAGTGTTTAGAACTCCTTCAAACCACTGTAGCCTTTCGCCGCCCCAAGTGCGGGTGTTTGAGTCAAGGGCAATCATAATCATATTGCCCCAGCGGACGTAGTAGTCAAACTGAATGTGCTGGGCTCCGTGGCGGCGGGTATTTCCCAAAGTGTCGCCAGGATTTTGAGGGTTAAGTGTGCCGTAATGCCTGTGCCAAAGCTGTCCGTTAAAGTTGGCTGCGCCTGCCTCGTGGTTGCCTACAACGGGAACCAGCGGCAAGTTTTGAAATTGTAATGGTGCAAACAAAATGTCATACATGTACTGTGAGCGGTGGATATAGTCGTTTCTTGTATGGATTTGGTCGCCTACTGACAAGAAGAATGCCGCATCGGGGACATTGTTTGTAGCCACTTCCAGTGTGTTTGTCCAACCGTCGCGGTCGCGGTGCCTGTTTGCAACCCAAACGGCTATCTGCGGGTCGCCGCCGGCCAAGAAGCGGAAACTATCGTTGATGCTGCCTGTGCGAAATGGCTTAGGTGCCGATTCCCAGCCTGCGCCTGTCAAAACATAGACATAGTTTGTTTCACCCACGAGTCCTGTTACGATGGCTTGATGAACAGTGTAATCAGGGGTGACTCCCGGGAAATAAAACGTATCCGCCGAGCGGGACGTAAGGAGCTGCGTCGAGCTGTTAGCTACTGCTACGGGGGCAGACATATCGCCTGCAACATAGACGCGGACGCCGCCCACGGGTGAGTGAGAGTGCCAAGTAAAGCGCATTTCACTGACATTTCCGCCCGGTGTGAGGTTTAGATTGCGGTAAGTTGTGCCTCCTGCGGACAAAAACTCCATGCCCGCCGGGGCTGCATAAGTTTCTGTGAAATCCTGCTGACTGTAGGTATATTCCCCTGGGTCAGCAACATAGTAGGAATCCTCTGTGTAACTGGTATCTGCTGCATAACTTGAGTCCGCTGTATAATCTGAGCTTGCTGTGTAGCTAGAATCTGCGGTGTAACCAGGCTCAGCTACATAGCCTAAAACTGTTGTATAGCCCATGACTATAACAAGGCTCAACAGCAAGGCCAAAACCCGCTTTGGGCGGCGCGATTGTAGAAAATTGTTCATTAAAATTTGTCCTCCAGTAAAATTGTTTTATACTACAAATATCTATATAAACTCATGTGCGTTTTGAATACACACGAGAGCTAATTAACGCTGTGGCAGGTGCGCACAGCACTATCGCCGCCGAGGCGGATAATGCGCGCAGCACTTCGATGGCTATGTCGGTGCGGTGAATCACCATATGGTAGTCAAAATTATTCAGGCGAAACACGACCAATGTAACAAAAAATGCCCCTGTGAAAGCGAGAATTAAAGTGTTTACCGATGAGCCTATGCAGTCCTTTGTCAGCCTCATGCTTCTGCTAAACACATCCTTAAAATCACCTTTTTTAGACGCTTGGCCTATTTCAGCCGTTGCGGAGGCGACAGATACTGCGGTGTCCATAACCGCACCCAGCGATGCAATCAGTATGCCGCAAAACAATAGCTCAGATATGCTTGCGTTGGCTGCAAAGCCCACCGCCACCAAATGGCTCATTTCAGGTATGTTAAAGCCTGTTATCCTCAGTGCAGAGCTTAAGACAAAATAAAATAAACAGCATAATGCAATCCCGATTGCCGAGCCTGCCATGCTGATATAAGTTTTCTTTTCAAAGCCCATTATTGCTATAAGAGAAACCGCTATTATAACCAGAGCCAGCACCAAGGTTAGGAGTGTGGGTGGTGCGCCGTGAGAAATAGCGGGGATTAGCAGGAACAAAATCATAACGAATGTAAACACCAGCCCAAACGCAGAACGGAGCCCTGACTTGCCGCCAACTGCCGCAAGCAGGATGAAAAATAGTATGACAACTATATATATTGTAGTTGCCCGCTCATAGGTGTGAACCCTTGCGAAGTAAACCGTGTCGCCCTCTTGATAATCGAAAAACAACACGAGCCGCTGTCCGGGTTGTGCATGGACAGCGGCATCAATAAAAAGAATGTTTTGGGCTTGGACGACCCGCCCTGAATGCTCCCCGGTCAATATTTCAACCAGCAAATCCTGTTGGCCGCGGCGCACACCGTCCTCATCAACCGAAGTCCGGTCAGAAAGAACCTCAAGCACTCTAGCCCTCGGATAAGTAGCATCGGTCGTCAAATTAATTCCGAAATCGGTATGCCAATTCATCCCAATCAAAATTACGGCGCCCATTACCAGGGCGGTGCAAACGAAAAATATTAAATCCTTACTAAGCCTAAATTTCAACCCAAAACAACTCCTGCTCTTTATATCAGTGGCATAGCCTGAGTAATTGTAGCATCGCTAAATGGGGAGAAAAATCAGAAATAGGTAAAGTCAATGTAAAATTTACCTATAGTAAAGTGCAGGTGTATATGCAAAAAGCCTCGGCAATCGTAGTGATTGCCGAGGCTTTTTGTTGGTGACCCGTATGGGACTCGAACCCATGTTGCCGGCGTGAAAGGCCGGAGTCTTAACCGCTTGACCAACGGGCCGTATTGTGGGGGTGGAGGTTGTCCGCCCCCTTGTAAATGGTAGCGGCAGCAGGATTTGAACCAGCGACCCTCCGGGTATGAACCGAATGCTCTAGCCAACTGAGCTATGCCGCCATCTGAAAGTGATGAGCACGAGATAGTATATTCCAGAAACGGTCTGTTGTCAATACATTTTTTGTCAATTTCGCAAATATTTTTCATCGGTTGAAGAAACCCGTCAATTCGTGTATATTAAAGCATGAGGTGAAGATTATGAAATATTTAACTCCGCAGATTATAGCTGAGGTTACAGGCGGTACTTATGTAGGTGAAGAGAGCTCTCGTAATATACAGGTTCAGGGTGCGGAGCGGGATAACCGCGATGTAAAGCCCGGCAACCTTTTTGTTTGCATAAGGGGTGCGCGTGTTGACGGACATTCGTTTGCAGGTGCGGCCTTTGAGGCCGGTGCGGCGTGCTGCCTTGCAGAGGAAGCCATTGCAGATGCCAAGGGCCCTTATGTAATTGTCGAATCAACCCTGCTGTCCATTAGAAGGCTGGCCGAATATTACAGGAGCCTGTTTGACATACCTTTTGTAGGCCTCACGGGAAGTGTCGGCAAGACTACATGCAAAGAACTGGTGGCGGCAACTCTTGGAGCGAAACTCAAGGTGCTTAAGACTCCGGGGAACCTAAACAACGATATCGGCGTGCCTTTGACGCTGCTCGCTATTGACGAAACCCATGAAGCTGCCGTAGTTGAGATGGGGATTAGTGACTTTGGCGATATGAGTATTTTAGCCCAGATGGTGCGCCCTGACATTTTCGTCATGACCAAAATAGGCTATGCCCATCTGGATATGCTGGGCGATTTGAATGGAGTGCTCAAGGCCAAGACTGAGGCCTTTGATTATATGAAGCCCGGTAGCCTAGCAGTGATGAATGGCGATGATGATTTGCTGCGCACTTTCGATACAAGACGTAAAACTATAACTTTCGGGCTTGATGAGGGCAATGACTTCCGCACTGTGAATGTCAGGGTAGAAGGCACTGAGGCTGTTTTGTTTGATGTACTAAGTGACTCCGGTGAGCTTTCGCTTAGCATACCCTCCTACGGGAGCCACTTGGCGCAACTGGCCTCAGCCGCTGTTGCTGTGGGGCGGGTGTTCGGCTTGACGGATGAAGAAATCCGCCGTGGCCTTGCATCCTATTCACCGATTGATGGCAGGTCTAATGCTGCGGATACGGGAAACATTATGCTAATTGATGACTGCTATAATGCAAACCCCACCTCTGTCAAAGCAGGGCTTGCTTCGCTGTCGGCACTGAAGGGGCGCAGGATTGCGTTGCTAGGAGATATGCTGGATTTGGGCGAAGGCTCTGACGATCTGCACCGGGAGGTGGGCATATTCGCCGCAGAGCGCGGCATTGATGTTCTTATTTGCTGCGGCGAGAAGGCAGCTTTCATTTATGAGAGTTTTAAGTCTGCCTGTGACGAAGAGGCTGTTTATTTCAAAAGTAAGCCTGAGTTAGTGGCGGCTTTGCCGGAATTAATCCAAAAAGGCGACACGGTGCTTGTCAAAGCCTCTTTAGGGATGCAGTTTGCAGAGCTGCTGCCGACTTTGAGGAAAATATGACAAAATGACAATATGACAAAAACCTGACAGTGAAACTTATATCCTGTCAGGTTTTTATTTTCCTTGGTCTGTAACGTGTAACGGCTGTTCTACGCTGTCCTCAGGCTGCTGGGGCTCGTCCGGTTCGCTTATAGGCTCCTCAGGCTGCTGCGGTTCGTCCGGTTCGCCTATGGGCTCCTCAGGCTGCTGGGGTTCGTCAGGTTCATCTGCGGGTTCCTCAGGCTGCTGTGGCTCGTCCGGCTCATCTATGGGTTCCTCAGGCTGCTGTGGTTCGTCCGGCTCATCTATGGGTTCCTCAGGTTGCTGTGGTTCGTCCGGCTCATCTATGGGTTCCTCAGGCTGCTGCGGCTCGTCCGGCTCACCTATGGGTTCCTCAGGCTGCTGTGGCTCATCCGGCTCATCCACAGGATCTTCGGGCTGTGCCGGCTGTGGATATGCTAAATCAGGCGGGATTTGCTCCCCGCCTGGCACTGTGGATTCAGAAGGCCTTGCCGTCACAATAAAAATTGTCGCAGGCACTACAAGAACAATCAGCACGACTAAAACGGCCGCAAGAATTTTTCCGAAGTTTGTGAGCTGATATCCCTTCACGAAAATCCCCTTTCCTGAGATGGGGTACACTGCCAAACGGAGTGCACCGCCGCACAGAAACAATTTTTTCTACTACCCAGCTGTTACCCCGATGTGAATGTGAGGATTTTCTTCAGCCTATTGGCCTCATTTTCAATAGCGAGATATTGCTTTTTGTGAAGTCTTTCGCGCTTATCAACTAGCTTGCGGATTTCCATGGCTTGCTGTTCGAGTTGTTCCAGCTCGGACTTTCTTTCCGCAATGTAATTATCAGTATAGTGAGAAAATTCTTCGGCGTATTCCCTTAGTAACTTAATGCGCAAGATACCATCACCTTTGAGCAAATCAAAGTCGAATCCTGAAGCGGTGACGATGTTGCTAACTATTTCACGGCGGGATTCATCAGGCAGTGACTCAGGTAGTGTATTGAGATACTCTTCAACGAGGAAAATAGTATCAGTGCGCTTTGCCCTAAGTGACAAAACATCATAAAGTTCCTCTACGCTGAGATATCTTTCCGCATAGTTATCGGGAGGTGGGGCAGGCACAGGCGCAGGAGCGGGCCTGCTTTGAGTTTGACCGCTAAACAACGCTGATGGCGGCTGTATCGTCACGGTTCTTGTAGGTTCAACAACCGGCTCAATAAAAGGTTTGGGCGGTGACTGCACCGCAACAGTTTTTGCAGATTCAAAAAACATCTCGCCACTCACTCTCGGTGGTGGAGTAACTGCCGATTTTACAGGTTCAAAAATTATTTCAGCGCTTACCTTTGGCGGTGGCTGTAAATCTATTGTTTTTGCAGGTTCCGAAGCTACCTCAACAACGGGCCTTGACGGCGGCATAACCACAGTCCTGACGGGCTCAGCAGGTTTGGCAGCTTCAATAGGCCTAGCTGGCTCAACGGGCCTAGCGGGTTCCACAGTTTTTACAGGCTCTACAGGCTTAACTGGCTCAGCAGGCTTTACAGGTTCTGCGGGTTTGACTGGCTCAACCGGTTTAGCTGCTTCAACAGGTTTTGCGGGTTCCGGAGCTTTTATAGGTTCTGCGGGCTTTGCCGGTTCTGCAGCTTTGACTGGCTCTACAGGTTTTGCGGCCTCAACAGTTTTGACGGGTTCCGCAGGTTTAGCTGCCTCAGCAGGCTTTGCAGGTTCCGCAGCCTTGGCGGCTTCTACAGTTTTAGCGGCCTCAGAAGGCTTGACAGGCTCCGCAGGCTTTGCTGGTTCAGCAGCCTTGGCGGGCTCAGCAGGCTTAGTAGATTTAGCAGCTTCCTCGTTGTCAGGTTTCTCCGGCGGGGCGATAACCACAGATCTTTTGCTTTTTGGCTCAGAGCTTTGTGTGGATGATTTTTCAGGCTTTTCGGACTTTCCAGATTCTTTTTTATCTGTGTTAATAGGCGGAACAACCAGCCCGGGTACTGGCTGGCGGGGTAGGGTGTTAATGGGTGATGACCTGCTGTCGGAGGGTGCGTCAAGCATTGACCGCAAATCTGTTTCAGGGCTAGATGAATCAGCTTTAGCCTCTGCGTCAGCATTTGGGTCGGAATCGTCGGTTCTGCGAACTATTCCTTTTCGCTCCAACATCTCCATTAATTTATTGTTGTTAGGTCTCTGCGCCATCCCACAATCCTCCTATGTGTCTAAAGCCCGAGTATAGAATTTCGCCACTGACACTTTTTCAGTCAACTAATTGTATGCAAGCAAGTGCAATCTGTCAAGTTTTTTTGTCAACAATTCCTCGAACAGAATCTATGTATACACCATAGTTCACTTGAAATTTCTATAAATATGTGCTATTGTTACAAAATGTTAATTTTTTGAAAGGAATCAATAATTGATTTGAAACGGTTAATTGCGTTAATTTTTGTTTTAATAATTGCCTTATCCATGGTTACTGTCTCCGCGTCGCCTGCCGGTGGAACCCCACTAGTGTCACGGCGTCATCTTGAGGGGGCAGTTGCCGAATCAATTTCTGAAGAAGTAAGGCAAGTGCTCGATAGTGCTACTAACGCAGCCCTGTCCCGGCTTGACGAACTTTATTTGGGACTTCAAGGGTTTAGCTATGTTGGGAGATTTACCCCTGTTTCGCTCACCGCGGGCGGAAATATCACTATAGGGCCTGGCGCGAGCTTCATAATGCTCTCGGGTTCGTCCTCTCTGAGCATTAATTCTGGTACAGTTGTAAATGTATCGACTGGAAATGTGGTTTCTAACGGCACTGAGCTGACACTTAATCATAGATTTTTCTGTACCGAGAACACCACTGCTGTAATAACAGCCAGCACCGCTGTTTCCGGATTGGTTGACGGGTTTCATACCTTCGATGGGGCAACTCTCGCGCCTCCTCCGCCACCGCAACCTCCCCCACAGCCTCCGCGGGACTCCCACACCTTTGCTGATGTGCCGGCAAATGCCTGGTTTGCGCCTGCCGTAGACTTTGTGTTCCGCAATAATCTCTTTACAGGGACTAGCGATACTACATTCTCCCCCAACACTCCGATGACCCGCGGGATGTTCGTCACAGTTTTGCACCGGCTTTACGGCTTGCCTGAAGTGACAGGGGCTGCGGTGTTTTCGGATGTGAGAGACCCTTCGGCATTCTTCTTTGATGCAGTCGCCTGGGCAAATGCCGGCGGAATCGTCACAGGCTTTACAGATGGCACGTTTAGGCCTAATGACTCTGTAACAAGAGAGCAGATGGCCGCCATCATGCACCGCTTTGCATACCACACAGACCGCAGCATGGCAATATTCGATACAGCGCTTGACAATTTCCCCGACCGCAGTGATATATCTTCGTTCGCCATTGAGCCCTTGCAGTGGGCCGTATCATGGCAGATTATTCAAGGCGGAACCGGGGGCAGGCTCCTTCCACGCAATACAGCAACAAGAGCCGAGGTTGCGCAGATTATTTTGAATTATAACAACAATGTAATACTGGGAGTGCAGAGCTGACGCTTATAGCTTCACAAATAAACCCAAAAACAAAAATACGCGGGCGAACATGGTTCATCCGCGTATTTTGTTGCGCTGGTGTACCCAGTAACCCCTTACAGCCCCCTGCGCTTAAACTGCGCCTGAACTGCGTCTGCTGAGCCTTCGGCTAAAAGGCCAGGACTATGCCCTTGTTGTCCGCATAAAGCGAGATGGCCCCGCGCATGGGCACGATGAGAATTTCTTTGAAATCAAAATGTCTCTTGAATGTTTCTGAGAGCTGGGTCGCCAGAGGCAGGTTGTTGTTGTGGCAAATTACCATGCTCTCCCCTGTTGTTGTTTTCTCGCTGCCTTTTACAAACGAAACCATTTTATCCAGCATTTGCGGTATGCCCCGGGGCTTGGCGTGCAGGGCAATCGCCCCTTCGCCGTCGGAACCCATTATCAGCTTTACATTCATTAGCTGTACAATCTTGCCTTTAACCTTGCCTAGCCTGCCGTTTTTGATTAGGTTCTCGTAACGCTCAAGCACGAAATATGTTTTCATACTACCTATGAAATTTTCGATTGAACTGATGATTTGATCGGAAGAAAGCCCCTGAGCCAGCAGTTCCCGCAGCTTAATTGCCACCAGGACTTCACCGGCCGATGCGCTTTTGGAGTCTATTATGTGGGTGTCGGTGACTCCGTTTTCGCTTGCAAATGACTGTCCAATCCGTGCGTTTTCAAATGTCGCTGAAAGCTGGCTGGAGATAGTCACGACAAACGAGCTTACCGCTGATTCAATCGCCTCCATAAATGCGTTCGGCGGTGGCGCGGAAGTGCTCACGCGCTCTTTGCAGGCTGTCATTTCTTCCATGAACTTAGACAGGTCTAGGTTCTCATCATCAATATATTCTTTTTCCCCCAACATCATCGACATTGGCACAACGGCCGAAATACCCAGCCGCTCTGCGAGTTCCGGGGTCATATCACAACAGCTGTCCACGATAATTTTTTGCTTCATTTTATTCAGCTCGTTTCTATTAAATTTGCATACGCCGCTACCTTTAGGCTGACCCCCGTGAAGCACCACACGGCTGTATGCCACACATTGTAACATACTTTAGTGCGGTAAATTGTGAACTTTTTACTTTTGCATGACGAAATGTATCGCATAATGACGGTTTCAGTGGTACAATACCCCAAGTGTCCTTGCCGGCAGCAGCGGACAAAAACTAATGAGCGTCAATACTTCCGTGCTGCTGAGCAGATTTAACAATAAAAAGAACCGGAGGAAAGCATGAAAACGAACCGCTTTGGAATTGACATTAATGCGCCTTTTATACTGGGAATGGGTGCCCTGTCACTAATTATTTTGGTTATAGGAATGGCTACCCCCTTGAACATGGTAAACCTGTTTGGCGCCTATCGGACGGCATTTAGCGACCCCATGCAGTACGTGCGCCTGTTTACGCACATTCTGGTTCACGCCAATCTCTCCCATTTTGCGGGCAATTTCATGATGATACTCGCCATCGGGCCGATGGTTGAGGAGAAATATGGCTTTAGAGCCTTGCTGCTGATAACTGTAATTACCGCCTTTGTAACCGGGCTTATAAATGTGGTGTTCTGGCCTGGAAGGGCTGTTGTAGGCGCCAGCGGGATTGTGTTCATGCTTATATTGCTGGCATCTTTTACAAATATCCGCCAAGGCAGGCTTCCGATAACTGTGCCCCTCGTCGCGATTCTCTACATAGGTAACGAAATTCTGCAAGGCCTGTTCACCGAAGACAACATTTCCCAGCTTTCACATATAATAGGCGGCATCTGCGGTGCTGTATTTGGGCTTGTCTTTCATTTCAAAAAATAGTTACATAGTTTTATCGTGCCATAATGGCATAGCAGCATAACTTTCGTATTTTATTTATAAACTATCATAATACAATGCCAATTTTCTAATTGACATTGACTTCTGGCGTGATAAAATTTGCATGATTAAATTGTAGGAGTGTTTTGCCGATGAGTGAAACCAAGCGCGTACTCCACAAGGAGTATAAAATATTCTTGTTAATATGTATCCTGTTCGCGGCGATGGCATTTATTTTTGACAGGCCTGCGGACATTTTTCAGGGACTTGGGCGGATCTTCACCCACCGCGGCCTGCTGATCACCGACTTTATGTATGTGGGCGGGCTGGGTGCTTCCATAATTAATTCAGTCATAGCTTGCGTTTACGGAGTGGCTGTTTTATATTTTATGCGTGCCAAACCCAATGGGGCTGCGCTCATGTGCCTTTGGATGACCGCAGGCTGGACATTCTGGGGCGCTACTGTGCTCAGCATACTCCCTTTGACGGTCGGTGTCTGGCTATATTCCAAGTATAAAAAGACCAAGTTTTCCGACTATGTTGTAGCGGCGCTGCTCTGTCACGCCATTGCGCCGATTGTGAGTTTGTTTTATTTCTCCAACCCGATTTTCCTCAATTTTGGGATTGTGCTGCCCACGGCTGTAAGCATTGCCATGGGGGCAGGGCTGGGGCTTTTTGTCGGCTTTTTCCTGCCGGTAATCTTGGGAGCCATGGTGCGTGTTCACGACGGCTTTACGCTCTACAACATGGGTGTCGCAGGCGGCATGATCGCCATGCTCTTAGCTGCCGTTTTCGCCGGGTTTGGCATATATGTGCCTACAGAGCTCCTGTGGTATACGGACAGGCAGCTTGAAATAGCAATTTTTCTGTTTGTGGTGTCCGGTGCCCTTATTCTTACGGGGCTGATTTTGGGCAGGATAAACAAAACTCCGCATTGGGAGAACATAAAGAATTTGGTCAAGCACAGCGGCCATGCACCAAATGATTTCTATTCGCTTTTCGGTGAAACAGCTTATATAAACATGGGGCTTTTGGGCATTATAGGAACTGTCTGGTGCCTTATATTCGGCTTTGACCTCAATGCGGGAACATTCGCATGTATCTTCTCAATGATTGCCTTCGGCAGCCTGGGCAAGCATATATGGAATGTAATCCCGATTCTCCTGGGAGCTACCTTGTGCGCATCGCTAAACTCTGTTGGATTTACCGAGCCTTCCAACGCCTTGGCAATACTCTTTGCTACCTGCCTCGCTCCGATTGCAGGCAAGTACGGCTTCGGCTGGGGTATAGTCACGGGTTTTCTCCATGTGCTGATAGTCACCCATGTAGGCCCTGTCACAAACGGCCTAAACCTGTACAACAACGGCTTTGCCTCAGGTTTTGTGGCACTTATTCTCGTGCCTGTAATAGTGGGGCTTAAAAGGAAAACGGCGAAGGAATAGTTTTACCCCAGTGCCTTGTCGAGTTCCTCATGCGCAGTCCGGATAAGCTCCTTAACTTTGGGTAGCTGGTCCACCGAGAATTCATCGCCCTTTAGAAGCTGGCTGTAAAACAGCGTTTCCGCAGAGCGCAGTTCGAACAGGGCTTGGATGTGGTCAATCTCAGTACCTTCGCCAAACAGGTGGGCGCGGCCCATTCTGTAGGCTATGCTTGCAGCGAGAAAGCCTACATAGTCGGAGTCCGCAGCCAAGGGTACTGACTGCGCCATTGTGTACCAATAAAATGCGGCATCCACGTCATTTTCTACGTGATGGCCGTAGTAGTACATGTCGCCGAGTTTGTACATTGAGTTTGCGTTTCCTTGAATGGCTGCGTAGGAGAAGCATTCAAAAGCCTTTTTGTAATCCACATCCCCTGCCCTGCCGTAGTAATAGCAGTAACCTAGGTTATTTAAGGCCCAGCTATCCGTGAGTTCTGATAGCTCGGCCGCTTTTTCGTAGTAGAATCTGGCTTTGGAGTAGTCTTGTTCCAGTTCAAAGAAGCCTGTGTAGTAAAGTGAGCCCAGTGACAGCATTGCCCAGGAGTCGTCATTTTCGACAAGCATGTTCAGGTATCTCAGTATAAGTCCTGCTTCTTCTTCGGAAATTGAATCAGTGCCGTCGGACAGAAATTCTCCGACAATCTGCTTCATAGAAGCTACGTCGCCGGCTTCGGCAAAGTGGTGGACAATCTCATATAAATACTTTTCCATATTGTGCCTCCCGATTGTAAATCAAAGTCTTAGGGAATCCCTCTGTTTTGCGCAAGATAACAGTATACTATATAGTATAGCTACAATGGTATAATGGTGCAATAGTAATTTGATGCAAGGGCAAAAATGACGGGGCCTGCGCTCAATATACGGCATCTACGAAAGACTTATGAAACCATCCGCCTATCCGCCGGACACGGGCAGGTGCTCCGGGAAAAAGCGGGGCGGCCTGCGTCAGTCACGTCTACATTGGCGGAGGCTTGGAATTATGGTCAAAATTTGTGTTCCAGGACTTCGGCCGCCCCACTTTCTCCCGGAGCACCTGCCCGTGTCCGGCTGGTCTGTGGGATGACAAAGATTGCGGTAGGGGATAGACTGAAGTGGGCGGATAATGAGCGGAATTTGCCAAAGTCCTGCACAGCAACTAGTGCAGCATGGTTAATTAAAATCATTTCCCTGCTATCAAAATGACCAAGAGGGACATTCTTTTTTGTACAGGACTGACAAATTTTTGGTGCGGGGCAATCATTTTGTTGACATTACCGTGCTGAGAGTATATTCTTTACATAGCTTGAATGCAAGCATTTTAGTGTGCAAGCATTTAAGAACGCAAGCGTTATTTCGGAAGGTGGTTTGCATGTGAACGGACTTCAACAGCATCTTATCGGTATGAGCGGAGTTGATATATACGCAAAGCTCAAAGATGATATACTAACTTTGAAGCTCAAGCCCGGTCAGATGATTAGTGAAAATGAAGTGGCGAACATATATAATGTTTCAAGAACTCCTGTCAAAAATGCGTTTTTGCGCCTAAAGGGCGAAAAATACATTGAGATTATCCCGCAAAAGGGCAGTTATGTAACCCTCCTGGACATGAAATCAATTAAAGATATCATCTATATGAGGTCTGTTTTGGAAACGGATGCCCTCAATTCAATTTTAGATATGGGCATAGCTTCAACTGTTTTGGCGGGGCTTAGTGAGATATTAAACCGCCAGCGGGCTCTCATAAAATCAGGGATGCTGACTTCCACTAGCTTTTATGAGGTGGATAACGAGTTTCACCACAGGCTTTTTACTTACACAGGGCGTGAGCGTCTCTGGGATGTAATTCAAGACTGTCAGGTCTATTACGCCCGCTTTAGGCTGCTTGATACAATGACCACCAGTAGGTACGAGGACTTAATTGTTGAGCATGAGCGCATTGCAAGCGCACTTGAAGAGCAAGACAGGGAGGCTCTCAAGATCAGCGTGTTTGACCACTTGCACGGCAATATAAGAGTCCTGTCACAGAAGATAGAAAGTGAGTTCCGGGAATATTTTGTCCAGCCACCCTATTAATCCGGGGCTTGCTCTGATGTTAAAATCGTAGAAAGGGAGATTCATTATAATGAAAATTGGTGTACGCGCACATGACTTTGGTTGCCTGGAGCCTGCGGCTCTGGCGAAGGCCCTTAAAGATTCCGGCTTTGGTGCCGCACAGCTCGCACTGACGAAGGCGATTGCAGGTGTGGAAACAATCTATGATCCGGACGCTGCGCTCCTGGAGAACATCCGTAAGGAGTTTGAGCAAAACAATGTGGAAATTTCTGTTTTAGGCTGCTATATGGAGATTGGATATCTGGACAAGGATGAAAGACTTCAGGAAGTAGATAAGTTTAAGAAGGGCATCGAACATGCCAAAGTTCTGGGAGCAAAGTGCATAGGAACAGAAACAACGAGGTTTCCTATGTCAGGCATGGAGCACATGCGTGAGCAGGCCTACTTAGGAGTGAAGGACAGCGTGTTGCGCATGGCGGAACATGCGGAGCGGTTTGGTGTGGACATAGCCCTTGAACCCGTAGCCGACCACACCCTCAACACTGCGCAGCTTACTAAGCGCTTGCAGGAGGAAGTCGGTTCAAAGAGGATTAAAATAATTTTCGACCCCGTCAACCAGATTAGGACAAAGGCTAACATGCAGCGGCAAGAAGAAATATACGCAAACTTCTTTGAGATTTTAGGAAATGACATAGTCGCGCTGCATGTCAAAGATATTGTGCTGTCCGAAAGTGAAGAGGAAGTTTGGCGCAACATAGGCTGCGGCGATGTAAATAACGCATTTGTTTTCGACTGGATGCGCAAAAATAAGCCTGACATTTCGGCTCTAAGAGAGCATGTTATGTTAGATAGTTACAACACTGACGTCGAGGCAATTCGGCGATTAATAGGAGGGAATGTATAAATGGATATCAGATACTCAGCAGGAATAAAAGATTTTAAGAGGTACACAACAGATGAAACCAGAGATGAGTTTCTCATAACAGGCCTGTACAAGGCCGATGAAGTCGTGGCGGTCTACAGCCACATCGACCGCATGGTAACTTTGGGCTGCATGCCGGTAAACGAAGTTGTTTCAGTTGACAAGGGCATGGATGTATGGGCTAACTTCGGAACGAAGTTTTTCCTAGAGCGCAGGGAGCTTGGCATGTTCAACATAGGCGGCCCTGGCACAGTTACCGCCGATGGCACGAAGTTTAACCTAAATTACAAGGATTGCCTCTACATAACAAGAGGCACGGAAAAAATTACTTTTCAGAGCGTAGACCCGAAGAATCCCGCGAAGTTCTACATGGTCAGCGCCCCCGCCCACAAGGCTTTTGAAACTAAATTTATAAGCATTGAAGATGCGGCCAAGAATCCCGTCGGTGCTGTAGAAACTGCCAACAAGAGAGTAATCAACCAGTTTATACACCCCGATGTTGTGCAGACAGCTCAGCTAATGATGGGGCTGACCTGCCTTGACCCCGGCAGCGTTTGGAATACAATGCCATCACACACCCACGAGCGCCGCATGGAAATCTACACTTATTTTGAAATTCCGGAAAACAACGTGGTATTTCACCTGATGGGCTCACCGGAAGAAACCCGCCATATTGTGATTCAAAATGAAGAAGCTGCAATCAGCCCGAGCTGGAGCATCCACAGTGGCTGCGGCACTTCCAACTATAGCTTCATCTGGGCGATGGGCGGCGAAAATCAGGAATTTACCGACATGGACGAAATAAAAACTACGGAGCTAAGATAGGAGAGAAAAATGGAGATTTTTTCACTAAAAGGTAAAGTAGCCCTAATAACGGGCGCAACACATGGTATAGGCTTTGAAATGGCATCGGCCCTAGCTAAAGTCGGAGCTACGATTGTCTACAATGACAGGGACAACGAAGCCCTTGAGCGCGGTGCCGCCCTGTACAAGGAAGCGGGAATTGATGCAAAAGGTTACATCTGTGATGTAACGGACGAAGACGGCGTGACCAAAATGATTGCACAGATAGAAGCCGAAGTCGGCGCTGTGGATATTTTGATAAACAATGCGGGAATCATAAAGCGTATCCCCATGCACGAGATGAAGGCCGAAGAGTTTCGCCAGGTTGTGGACATCGACCTGACAGGCCCATTCATCATGGCGAAGGCAGTTCTGCCCTCAATGATGAAAAAGGGCGGCGGCAAAATCATTAACATCTGCTCAATGATGAGTGAACTGGGGCGTGAAACTGTTTCTTCATACGCCGCAGCAAAGGGCGGCCTGAAAATGCTAACTAAGAACATTGCATCTGAGTATGGCCAGTACAATATCCAGTGTAACGGCATTGGCCCGGGCTATATCGCGACAAGTCAGACAGCTCCTCTGAGAGAAAAACAGCCCGACGGCTCCCCCCACCCCTTTGACAGCTTCATAATAGCCAAGACTCCGGCAAACCGCTGGGGGGTTCCGGAAGATCTTGCGGGACCTGTAGTATTTCTCTCCTCAAGCGCATCAGATTTCGTAAATGGGCATATTCTCTATGTTGATGGCGGAATTCTTGCATATATCGGTAGACAACCGTAGAAAATAATGTTATTGTAATTGCAGAAAAAATATGCAAAGCAACTAATTTGACGGAGGCGTAAAAAAGTGGCAGGAATATCATTAAGAAATATTTTCAAAGTTTATCCCGGAAATGTTACAGCAGTAAGTGATTTTTGTTTGGAAATCGAGGATAAGGAATTCATTATACTTGTTGGCCCTTCAGGCTGTGGCAAGTCCACTACGCTCCGTATGGTTGCGGGGCTTGAGGAGATTACGGCAGGAGAGCTCTACATCGGCGACAATCTAGTCAACAATGTAGAGCCTAAAGACCGCGACATAGCGATGGTTTTCCAAAACTATGCGCTCTACCCGCACATGACTGTATACAAGAACATGGCCTTCGGCCTCAAGCTCCGCAAGGAGCCCAAGGAGGTTATAAAAGAGAAGGTTATGAATGCGGCCAAGATTCTGGACATTGAACATCTCCTTGAGCGCAAGCCGAAAGCTCTGTCAGGCGGTCAGCGCCAGCGTGTCGCCCTAGGGCGTGCAATGGTAAGAAATCCTGCTGTATTCCTGCTTGACGAACCGCTCTCAAACCTTGATGCAAAGCTGAGAACTTCAATGCGCACAGAGATCACTTTGCTCCACAAGAAGCTCCAGACTACATTTATCTATGTAACGCATGACCAGGTTGAGGCTATGACAATGGGCGACCGCATCGTGGTTATGAAAGATGGGTTTATGCAGCAGGTTGACACTCCGCAAAATCTCTATGATAGTCCTGTGAATCTCTTTGTGGCAGGCTTTATAGGCACTCCGCAAATGAACTTCCTAAATGCTGTAGTAGACAAGACAGGCGGCGGTTACGTGGCGAGGTATGGTGACACTCTGATTCCGATTTTGCCCGAACGCGCCTCGTATGAGAAGCTCGAATCTTATGTAGGCAAGGAAGTAACAGTCGGTATCAGGCCGGAAGATTTGCACGTTGAGAAGGCCATTTCAAACAGGGAGGATTCCAGCTTCGTTTTGATTGATGTTACGGTTGACGTGGCTGAACTTATGGGCGCAGAGGTATATCTCTATGGCCAGTGCCAAGGTGAGAAGTTAATCGCCAAAGTCCCATCGCATCTGAGCCCGAAAGCAGATGAGACAGCTAAGCTGGCTCTTGACTGCACTAAGGTACATCTGTTTGATAAGGAAACGGAGAATGTAATAAGATAAGCTGCCTTCCGGCAAAGCGGATCTAGTGCATAATGTAGAAATGCGCCCCTGTGGTAAATCTTGTGATTTCACCGCAGGGGCGTTTTGTGTTATGCGTTTTTATCCGCTTTTGCTGTGCTGGGGGCTGCCTTAACTGTCTTAATCTATTTTCGTTTCCAAGGCTTTCACTGTCAGTTCTATGCAGTCTTCAATATCAGACAGTGCGCACATCTCGTTTGCTGTGTGGATGTGCCTTGAGGCGATGGATATGACTCCGGAGGGCACTCCCCCGCGGCTTATGTGGATGGCGCCGGAGTCTGTGCCGCCCATCTCCAGAATTTCGTACTGGTGCTTAATTTTGGATTTTTTGGCGCAGCTTTCTAAGTGGGCTATTATTGTGGGGTGGCAGAGCAGGCTGCGGTCTTTGAGTTTTATTGCTGCGCCGCCGTACATTTTGGAGGGGAGCGGCCTTATTTTCGGTGTGTCCGCTGAGATAGTTACATCAAATGCCAGGCCGTAGTCAGGCTCTACGGAATAGGCCGCTGTCGTGGCTCCTCTCAGTCCCACTTCTTCTTGCGAGGTGAATACGAAGTAGAGGTCGAAGGCTTGTTTCTTTAATCTTTTCAGGGCTTCAATCATTATAAAACAGCCGATTCTATCATCGAGTGCAGGTGTGATAAACACGTTGCCGCTTACTACAGGGGTGGTGGCAAAGACGCATACATCGCCGACTTTTACCTGCTTCATGGCGTCTTCTTGATCCTTGGCTCCGATGTCGATGTAGAGTTTGTCGATGGCCATGTCCTTAGGGTCGTCAAGGCGCTCACAGCTCACCACCCCGATTAGGCCGCTGGGGAACACAAAGCGCTGAGCCATGAGGTAGTGATGGCTGTTGCCGCCGATAGAGGCAAAGCGCAGGAAGCCATCTTTGTCGATGTGTGAAACCATAAGCCCGATTTGGTCCATATGGCCCGCGAGCATCATTTTTTTGCCCGGCCCTTTTTTGTGTGCAATCAAGTTGCCCAGGGCGTCTGTCTTGCAGTCATCGGTGAGGTCTTTAATCTCGTCTTTTATGAGCGCTGCAATGGATTCCTCATGACCTGAAACGCCGTTGGCGGCGCATAGTTTTTTTAGAAGTTCTAAATTCATTTTCCGGCTACCCTTTCTGCTCCATTTAAGATGAAGGCTTTAACAAGTTTAATTAGGTTCTCCATGTCGCTCTTGTGCATCACCGAAACGGGTGAGTGGATGTATCTGCAAGGTACTGCAATTCCGATGCAGGGGATTCCCGCGCCGCCTGTATGGTAGCTGCCGGAGTCGGTTCCGCCCATGCCGGAGCGTCTGTACTGAAATGGTATGCCTTCGTCTTCGGCAACCTTTACGATGGCTTGCAGGTACTTCTTTTGGTACACTGAGCTTCTGTCCAGCAGTGACAGGCAGGGGCCTGCACCCAAATTGGTGACTTGCTTATCCTCGTCAATGCCGTCCATGTCGGCGCAGATTGTGCCTTCTATGTTAATTACAATGTCCGCCTCCAGCCTTTTAGCGAGCATGGCTGAGCCGCGCAGGCCGGCCTCTTCCTGCACGCAGAAAATGGCGGTTATGCTATATGGCAGTTCTTCTTTGAGGAGTTCTATTATGGCTGTGCAGCCTACCCTGTCATCAAGGGCTTTGGCCTTGATTAGGTTCTCCCCAAACTCGGTAAATTCGCTGACGAATGCCACGAAGTCGCCTTTGCTGACGAGTTTTTCTGCCTCTTCTTTGGTTTCGCAGCCTATGTCTATATACATGGCTTCAAGTTCATAGACTGATCTGCGCTCTGCTTCTCTTTGCAGGTGAATTGGCTTGTTGCCCACCACTCCCGGGATTTTGTCTTTTCCCACTAGCACGTGCATGGATGGCAAGATGCGGGCGTCCACGCCCCAGGAGGCAAATTTCAGGGTGCCGTCTCTTTCAATTCCTATTATGCACAGGCCTACTTCGTCCATATGGGCGCTTAGGGCTATGTGCGGGCTTTTCTTTTTGCCTTTTTTGTAGGCGATGAGGTTGCCCATCCTGTCTACCTTTGTGCTGTCCACATGGTCTTTAATCTCTGCTTCGATAATCTCCCTGACTTCGTCTTCAAAGCCGGGCAGGCCGCAGGCTGTTGTTAGTTTTTCCAGAAGCATTTTTCATCCTCCTTATCCATGCCTTGTAGGCTGATTATATAGTCGGACATCAGCTTTCCGGTCATTTCAATGTCGCTTATTGACAGGGTTTCCACAGTTGAGTGCATGTACTTGAGGGGTATGCTTATGACTCCTGTGTGTACGCCGCCTTGTGCTATCTGGATTTCGTCAGCGTCTGTGCCTGTGCGGGTGCTTGCTACTTCAACCTGGTAGGGTATTTTGTTTTTCGTTGCGGTGTTTTTGAGGTCTTCAAATAGTCTTCTGGTTATGGCCGGGCCGATTGATAGTGATGGGCCTTTGCCGAGTTCGACGGATTCGTGTTCGCCTAGCCCTGCTGTGCGTCCAAATGATACGTCCACGGCGATGCCGATGTCGGGTTTTATTGTGTATGTGGCGGTTTTGCCGCCCCGGCAGCCGACTTCTTCTTGAGCTGATGCGACGAAGTAGATGTCGGCGTCGTGGCTGTAGTGCTTTAAGTTTTTCATTGCGCAGTACAGGGCGGCCACGCTTGCGGTGTTGTCGAAGGATCTGCTTGCGAGTTTGCCGTTTTTGAGTTCAGTCACGCCTTGCTTGATTGTTATTATGTCGCCGGGTTTGACCAGTTTGGCGAGTGCTTCTTTGCTGTAGCCGGTGTCTATGAGCATGTCGTGCAGTTCCACGGTCTTTTTTTGTTCGGCAGGCGAGGTCAGGTGGGGCGGTTTGATGCCGATGACGCCGTAGACTTTCTTTTTGCCGTGGATAACGACTTCTTGTGCTAGAATGTTTCTGGCGTCAATTCCGCCGATAGCGGAGAATTTTACAAAGCCTCCGTCGCACAAGACGCTGACCATCATGCCAATCTCGTCCATGTGGGCCATGAACATTACTTTGGGGCCTTTGCCTGTTCCTTTTTTCAGGGCGATAAGGTTGCCGAATTTGTCCTGAGAGACTTCGGCGCATTCTGAAAAAACACCCGTGAGCACTTGCGCCAGTTCGCCTTCATACCCCGATACATGGGGTATTTCATTCATCCGGGTCAACAATTCCTTAATTTCCAAGTCACACCTTCTTTCTGAAATGTCAATTTCTAGTGTAAAGTACTTATTAAAGATATCACAATATTTTGATTACTTCAACATTTTGATTGCTCCGGCTCCCGAGCTGATTCTCGGCCTGATTCCCGGCCTGATGCACAGGGGCGAAGGCGTTGCGGGTACGGACTCGGAACCTACGCGCATAAGTGATAGCACGGCTTATTGCGGAGGCTCGCGAACTCGCTTCGCTCAAACACGCTCGCCTTTTTCCGCAATTTCGCCTGCTATCACTAATGCGCTCCGCTAGGTCGTCCGCACCCGCAACGCCTTCACCCCTGTGCATCAGTCCTACTGCGGTGGGTTGTCCATGAGGACTTTATCGCTTGTTAGTGCTTTGAGTTTGTGTTGACGTGAAATGCGGTGATAAAGGAATATCTTGCTGTTGACAAAGTAGGCTGAAGTCCTTAGTATGATATAATAGATATTAAAAATACCCTACCCTTTTGTGACTGTGAGGTGCGAAATGGAAAAACCATATACAATAGACGAAATAAAGAGCATTTCCATTCCGATTGCTCAGAAATATGGTGTTAAGAAACTGGCACTGTTTGGTTCGTATGCCCGTGGGGAGCATACGGCTAATAGTGATGTTGATTTTCTTATTGAAAAAGGAAAAATCCAAGGATTGGAGTTCTTTGGGTTTGTAAATAATCTTGAAGATGATTTGGGCGTACGCGTGGATGTTATGACCTATGATTCCCTGAGAGAATCACTGATTTCTTACGCCATTGAGGACGAGGTAGTTTTATATGAGGGATAGAAATATTACGATACTAACAAAAATTGTACAGTATACAGATGAGGTAAGCGGAACGATTTCAAGATTCGGTTTAGATCTTGATAAGTTCAAAAGTGATTATGTAGCGAAGAATGCAATCGCAATGAGTATTTTGCAAATCGGTGAGTTAGTTGGAAGCCTTACTGAAGAGTTTAGATTAACATATAACAAAATGCCGTGGAGAGATATCAAAGCGTTGAGGAACGTAGCTGCTCATGCTTATGGAAACATGGACATGGAAATTCTTTGGGTGATAGCAACGGTCAATGTTCCCGAACTAAAATCCTATTGCGAGAGCATCATAGAGGAAAACGCATAGTGTCGCGCTTTTCCCGTTTTTTAAGGAGCGTCCCGGGCATTTGCCTCGGGGCGCTCCTTGGTTGCGCTTGATTATCCTACTGGCCGTCAACCATGTTTGCGGGGGAGGTTAGTCCGGCGTTGTGATAAGCTGCTTGCTATAATCCAAAAAGTTCTTTTTCGTATCTGGTTACTTCGTCTTCGACAACTGACATTGCGTGCTCAAAGCCTGTGCCTATGACATATACATATGGAATGTGAAAAGCATTCGGAGCGAGTGTTTCAAGACTATATCTGACGGTTTGACGGATTTCATCATCGCTCGTTCCAGGGGCTAAGATTTTTTGGCCATCATATCCGCCGCGTGTTACGAGTCGGTCACCATATAATTTCTTGACGGTTTCAATATCATTTTGCGGGTATTGTAGAGTCTGCGTAGAATCAATCCCCAAATTAACCAAATCGTCCATTATAGGCATAAAATGACCGCAGCAGTGCATTTCAAAATACATTCCAAGGCGGTGGCATTCATCAATCACGGCCTTAACGTAGGGTTTTAGATATTGCCTCCACTGCTTGGGGTCAAAGAACATGTTTTTTTGGTTCCCCCAATCATCGTGGTATATGACAACATCGGGGTTATAAAATTCTTTTATTTTTTGCAAAGACCTTATTTTGTACTTTGTTAACTCTTCAAAAAACTCGCACATAGCATCTGGAGCCAAATAAAACGACATTAAGGCATCTTCAAACCCTGTCAGTGAATGGAGCCGTTCAAAATGCCCTCCGAGTAAAATCATTGCCCCCATTTGCCTGCCTCTATCCCAGTTTTCCGTCTGGCGGGCTGCGTCAGCGATCCAATCGTAACTTTCTAGTTCATCAAAAGGGATTTGTACGGCCTGCTTCCAACTTTCCAAATCGCTAACTAAATATTCCCCTGTTTCTGTCACCATTTGTCCTTGGTTGGGCACGGCAGTCCAGTGGATGCCAAACCAGTCTGTCTGTTTATCGTCGCCTTTGCCCCAAGGCCCGCCCCACTCTCCGGGGAACATCATGAAATATGTATCGTCATTTCTTGGGAATCTCTCGTGCTTTTCACGTCTGAATATACGTAACAAGTTCTCTCGTCCATTTATCAAAACTATCACCTCATGTAACTTCATTAGAAGCGCAAGTTAGCACTAGCCCACCTGTGTCTTAGTGCCTTGCTCCGCTCTTTTGCTTCGGCAGATTCTATACCGCTCACTATCAATATCTACCATATCACCCCTTTGTTGTCATTTGCATTTATGTAGCTTTATTCAGTCAATATTTTATGTTTTGTAAACATATGTTGAGTCGTGTAATGTGGTATGCTATTATTGCTGTATTGATTTATTCTTTTTTTACTTTTTGGACAATTTAATTTGAGGGTGATTAGTAATGACATTTACACAGAATATAGTGCTGGAAGTGCTTAAGCCTTACCGAGGATCGCATTATCTTCAATCTGACTCAGCAAGACATTATAGGTGGATATCAATTTTGCCTGAAAATCGTCTTGAGATGGATAAAGACATTTTGTATGTTTGCCTTCTTTCAGATGCTCTTAAGCAAAATGTTGAATCTCCAGGGTTTAATTATCTGTGCATACGCGACAGAATTATTGACGATGAAGATGATGAAAGTGTTTTGAGCGGAATTATTGCCATCAATGAAAATAGGGATCTTTCATGGCTGCTCAATTTAGTTCAGCAGCGTTTTTTGCAGATTAGCCAATGGGTTGTGAAAATGAAAGACGCACTTATCGGAGGGTGCGATTATCAGCAGCTTGTTGATTTGTGTGAGCCTATTTTGGGAAACTTTATTTCAATACTCGACTCATCGTACAGGTTGCTTTCATATACAAAAAATATTACCAGTTCCGACCCGATAAATGTGTCATTGCTGGAAAAAGGGTATCATACGGAGGAAACAATACAGAGGTTTAGAAGCGCAAGGCGCTTTGAACTCTATGAGCAGGAAACAGGGGTTATTGTCAGTAGGTTAGGCGAGATTTCCCGGTTTGAAGTTGTCAGCAAATGGTGCCGCTATGGAGGCGAGAGGCTTTTGCATGTTGTCATGGTGTGCAGCAAGATTCCTCTGTCGCTTGCATTAGTCGATTTGTTTGCGATATTTATGGAGCATATTGAAATTTGCTTTCAAAGGCAGCAACGAGCCTTTCCTTCTCAAATTTACAGTTCGCTCCTGCACGAAATGCTTTATAAAGAGCTCACCAACCCGTTTATTATTTTTGAGCGCGCCAAAACTGCGGATGTTCCCTTCTATGGGCATTTTGACGCCTACCGCATTGTGTTCAAGGATAACTCTACTGTACTAACAGGGCGATTTGTGGACGGGCTAATGGCGTATATGCCTCGCTCGAAGATTATTGCAAATAACTATGAGGTGAGCGTATTAAATATTTACAGCTCATCAAATATTAAAGAGCAGTCGTTGTTAAATTTAGAGAGAATTTCTGCACTGCTTGAGGAGCACGGTGCATTGTGTGGCATAAGTGAGCCATTTGCAACTCTGTCAGAGTTCATCGCAGCATGTGCGCAAGCAACACGTGCGCATGCGCTGGGGTTTCAGCTCAGATTGCTAGGGAATATTTGGCAATTTGACCAAGCCGTTTTTGACTCAACTGTAATAAAGGGAAAGGGCGATGTGTTCTACTACAATGATGTTTACATATACCTCATGCTTCACTTTGCACAGGCTGGCTCTTTTGATGCGCTGACAAACACTTTGCAAAATAATCTTCTAAAAAAACTAATAGCTTATGACAGTGAAAATAATACCCAGCTTGTGCAGATTCTTTACGCCCATCTTGTTTCCGAGCGGCGTGCAACCTCATCCGGAAAATTGCTCCATATGCACAGAAACAATGTCCTGTACCACATATCAAGGATTGAAGAAATAACAGGGCTCGACTTAAATGATTACTGGACACGGCTCAAACTAATGCTCGCATTTCACTTTTTGGAGTTGCAGGAATCAAACCGCCGATTTTTTCTGCCAATTGAGGACTCCGAGGATTCTTTAGGTGCGGAGAGAGTTAAATAAGGAGGGTTTCTTTGCGTTTTGTAAAAATGTCCTGATCCATGGCTAGCTGAATGCGCATTATAGTTGGGGTGCAGCCATAGACGCGGATTGCACATACTATTTTATATGCGAATTGTAAAAAATATCTACTTCAAAACCTTTCATATTGACAATGACAAATTTTATTCATGCGTGATAGCATTGATTTGACCAGTTTTCACAAAAATTGCGGCTTGTGAAATCAGGTGAACAACAGATGAAAGTCTAACTAATGTATGGAGGATAAGTTTGATGAAAAAGGTAGTTGCTTTACTAATTGCCGCTGCTATGGCGTTTTCAGTTATTGCATGCGCATCTGACGCACCTGGTGACGCTGCGCCGCCAGTGGAAGAAGCTCAGCCCTCGGTAAATAATGGCGCAGGAACTATTACAGTGGACGTGTCAGAAGGTGCAAACTCCATCGGATTTTTCCTTGATGACGTCGATCCCCAGTCAAGGCGTACCTACGATGTAGTCTGGTCGTTCATGAGGCCGATGCCATTAATGCAAAATATAGGTGATGCTCTTGTCGAACTTGAAGATATTCTCAATGTCAATATTATCCATTATAATGCCGATGGAGATATTGACGCGCTGATTCAGAACATCGAAATTTTTGCAGCGCAGGGAGTGGACGGATTTATAATCGTAATTGACCCGACCGCCTCCGAAAGAATAAAGGAAGTTCTGGATAACACAGGTATTCCCTACATAGCCATGCTTAACTCCGTGCGAGATGAAAATGGGCGGGCAATAGTGCCGGGTGTCGGCTTGGATGGATACCAAGCCGGCAGAATAAAAACTCAGTGGCTGTATGACAATTACCGCACATATTGGGGCGAGATTGACACAGCAAGGCTTGGGTTGCTTAACTTCAATTTTTCTCCGAATGTTGACTTTAATGACCGTTATCTAGGTGCTCTGTCAATGTTTCAGGAGCTATTTCCAGGCAATACGAACATCTTCTCTGCGGACGGTGTGGCAGGGCGGCTAGATGAACAAACAGGTTTTGACTTGGCATCTGCGATACTTGCTACAAACCCTGATGTTGAACATTGGTTTATTCCCGCATGTCTTGAGCATTACGCTCAAGGGGCTGCGCGTGCAGTGGAATCTCTGGGTATGCAGGACAGGGTTTTGATTACCACAACAGGCAGCGATATACTTAGTGCAGCCTGGGATAGTGGCTACGATGGGGCTGCATGGGTTTCATGCATCGGTATACATGCGCTTCAATACGCCGCGCCTGCATTGTGCGCACTCGTAGCCTTGATGAACGGTACGGCAACTCCAGACACCCTTTGGTCAGGGCTCAGGGCGCCGGGCGATTTGTACACGTTCTTCTATGTGGAACTCGAAATCGTGACGAGGGACACGTATCAGGATTTCTTCAATAGGATTAGAGCGGAAGCAGGGCTTGGATAAAAAAACGGAATTTTTAGATTTCACCCACAAATGGCGGCTGAGTTGCGGAGAACTTCTTGGCCGCCATATGTAATAATCCGGATTTTATTTATTGTCCGGGAATCCTAAAGTAGTTGGAGGCAAGATATGGATATTGCCGGTATAGCTAAAAAGTTTATAAAGGGCAAGACGTTTTCTCTGCTGTGCATGCTCATGTTAATTATCGTTTTCTTCTGGTATTTTTCCCCTAACCACTCGTTTCTAAGTGTCACTAACATCGTCATAATACTAAACTCAATGGTGTTATTCATATTGTTTGCTGTGGCTGTATCTATGCTGATTATTTCTGGGGAAGTTGATCTTTCTCCGGGGTTTATCGGAACGGCAGCCGGAGCGACAATGGCTGCACTTTTGGAAGGCGGAACGGTGCCCTGGTTTGTCGCAGTAATCATCTGCCTTTTGATGGGGATTGGGTTTGGCCTTATAAATGCAGTGCTTGTAAATAAATTCCGCATTCAGAGCTTTATTGCAACCCTCGCAGTGGGAACTTTTTTGGCTCGAGGCTTTTCGTTCATAGTGTCCGGCGGAAGGGCAATTCCAGTCCGAGACCCTGTCATAAGTTGGCTAGGGACTGCCAGAATAGGCGACGTCGTTCCTGTCACTGTCCTGATATCCCTTGCGATAATTTTAGTATATGGAACCATCCTCTCCAAGACGAAGTTTGGAAGAGGGGTATATCTGTGCGGGGGAAATAGGGAGGCAGCGCGGCTGGCCGGCTTAAACCCGAAAAAACTTTCGTACTTGCTTTTTGCAAACAGCGGGATGTTAGGTGCGCTCGCTGGGATACTTTTTGTCGCCCGGATACGCTCAGGCAACTTGGATGGCACCAATGCTTTTTCCTTTCCCGCAGTTACAGCAGTGATTTTTGGCGGAATTTCTTTCGGTGGCGGTTCAGGCAAAATGCTTGGTTGTTTCTTAGGTCTTTTAATCATCAACGCATTTAATAATGGGCTTACCATTATGCGCGTTTCTCCGTTTTGGCAGGATGTTGCCTCGGGGCTTCTCTTGCTTCTTGCTCTGACCTTGGACTATATATCAACGCGTAGAGCCAACCGGGCAAGTATTCCCAAATCGGCAAGACGATTAAAACAGGAGGGCTAGCAAATGGAGCGGACTCTTGAATTTGTGAATATAAGCAAGGCATTCCCAGGCGTGCAAGCTCTCAATGATGTTAGTGTACAGGTTAAAGGTGGTCGGGTAAGCGCCTTGATGGGCGAAAACGGTGCAGGGAAAAGCACACTTTTGAAGATACTCAGTGGCGACTATGTGCCAGACGGTGGCTGTGTGCGCATTAACGGTGAAGAAAAAAACTTTACCTCCCCATATCAGTCAATAAAAGCAAGTGTAAGTGTGATTTATCAGGAACGCCAGTTGCTAAATGCCATGAGTGTTATGGAAAATGTATTTATCGACGATTTACATGAAAGCAAATTTGGGTTTCTCAACAAGTCTGAATTGAGGCGGAAAACTCAGGAGATCATTGATTCCTTTGAGTTGCCGGTTAAACCGTCCGACATTGTAGGGCACCTCTCAATAGCGCATCAGCAGATGATTGAGATAATGAAGGCCTACAGGCGTGATAGTGATATTATAGCCTTTGATGAGCCGACAGCACCTCTGACAGATCGGGAAATTGCGGTGCTGTTCAGGCTTATAGGGAAGCTAAAAGAGCGGGGAAAGATTATTTTGTATGTGTCGCACAGAATGGCTGAAATTTTTCAAATAACCGATGATATTGTAGTTTTGAAGGACGGTCAGCTGGTAACAACATTTGAGACCTCGCAAACAAACGAAGCCGAGCTTGTGAAAGCAATGGTAGGCCGTGATATCGGTGATACGTATGCGGGTATTCGGAGAAATGACAAAATAGGCGATACTTTGCTTGAGGTGAAAAATCTCGTTACGGAAGATATTAATAATGTTAGCTTCACACTTAGGCGCGGTGAGGTTTTAGGATTTGCTGGGTTAGTTGGAGCGGGCAGGACTGAACTCATGCGGGCTGTTTTCGGAGCTGACCCGGTGATTTCAGGCGATATACTGCTGGAAGGGAAATCTGTTAATTTTAAGTCGCCAAAGGAAGCCATTGACAGCGGTATCGCGCTTTGCCCAGAGGACCGCAAAACACAGGGGCTTGTACTAAGCCGCTCAATCAGGGATAACATCAGTATGCCAGTGCTGCCCAAACTGAGCAAAAGATTGTTTATGGACACCAAAGCCGAGGAAAGCCTGGCTGCCTCCGCAATTAGCAAGTTTGCAATAAAGACCCCTACTGCCGAAAAACTCACCTTGGAGCTGTCAGGCGGCAATCAGCAAAAAGTTATTTTAGGGCGGTGGACGTCAAATCTCATGGATACCAAAATATTAATACTGGATGAACCTACAAAAGGTATAGACGTGGGTGCTAAAGCGGAGATATATCAGTTGATTCACGATTTTGCGTCACAGGGGATTGGTGTTATTCTCATATCTTCTGAACTTACCGAGGTGCTTAATGTGAGTGACTACATTATTGTTATGCGTAGCGGGCGCATTACAGGCAGACTTTCGAGACATGAAGCAACCGAGGAACGTGTCATCGAATTGTCCATGATGGATTAGGAGGAAACTCATGTTAATTGTAGGTGTTATTCTAATTGTCTTAGGAGTGCCCGCTCTTATCGTAGGTTTGGCAACCCTCCTCACCGTGGGTAATTATTCGCTAAGTGTTAGCCTAGTTATTTTCGGAGTCATTGCGCTTGGCTTGGGGGTTTTGAGTGTCCTCTCAAATAGAAGGGAGAACATAAGGCGAGCCATAAGGAAAGTGGTAGGTAAAAAAGAGTTTACGCTAATTGTTGTTTTGGCGGTTATTGTCTATATATTTTGGATGATAAACCACAACTACATTACGCTTTTCAATGTCAGGAATATATTTAATGCGGCATTTGTAATGGGAACTCTCGCAATTGGCGGTGCGTGTCTTCTGATTGGCGGAAAGATTGATTTGTCTGCCGGTAGTACAGGCATGATGGCTGGGGTTATAATCGCGATGCTGCTGGGCATGGGCATTCACTGGATTACTGCGCTTATAATCACACTTGTTTTCGGTGCTGTTACAGGACTAATTAACGCTTTTTTTGTAAACGGAATGAACTTTGTGCCATTTATATCGACACTCGCTGTCAGTTCTGTTTATGGCGGACTTGCCCGTGTCATGACCAATGCACAGAACATACCAATCAGCAGTCAGGAACATCCTGTGTTTTTGGCTCTCGGTTCGACAAACATCGGGGTGTTTCCGTTGCCGTTTTTTATCACAATCATTCTTCTGATTGTGTACGGCGTAATATTATCATCAACTAAGTTTGGGCGGCGGGTGTACATGGTTGGTGGGAACTCCACTGCGGCCAGGCTTGCCGGGATTAATCCGAAAAAAATCACAACGCTGCTTTTTGTTAATAATGGGGTGTTGGCCAGCCTTGCGGGCATTTTGATGGCAGCGAGGATGCACTCTGGTTCGCCATCTGCTATTTTGGGTTCAGACCTTGATGGTTATACTGCTGCTATTCTTGGAGGCGTTGCTTTTGTGGGTGGTTCAGGCAGTATGCTAGGGGTTTTCATAGGTATTGTCCTGCTCAGCAGTTTTCAAAATGGCCTTGTCGTCACAGGGCTTGGGGCATATTACCGAGTCATAGCCAGTGGTCTGCTTTTGATAGCGGCACTGATACTGGACTATTTCCGCGAAAACTCCCGAATCAGGGCGCTCAGGAAAGCGCGTCACGATAGCTAAGCATCTTAGAAACCTGCGCTTACTCCTTAAAACCATAAACCAAGAGCGTCCCGAGGTTTTCGCCCCGAAACGCTCTTGGTTGCGCTGGATTATTTGTATCGTTACTTGCTGTCCAGCCATTTCACTGCGGCGGTGGCGACTGCTTTTAGGTTTTCTGGTTCAAATGGTGTGGGGAGGCCTGAGTCTTCTATGAGGCTTAGGAAGGTTTTTGTGCCGCCGAAGCCTACAAAGCGTCTATATTTGGCCCATGCGGATTTAAAGTCTGTTTGTGTCTGCGCCCAAAATGATAGGGCCAGTATTTGAGCAAGGCAGTAGTCAATATAATAAAACGGGTACAGGTATGTGTGTATCTGTGCTTGCCAGCGTCTGCCTTCGCCGTAGAAGGGGAAGTCTTCTTGGTTGAGCCACGGGCGGTATTTGCCTTCAAGTTCTAGCCATAGGTCATTTCTTTGCTGGGGTGTCAGGTTTGGGTTTGCGTACATGTGGTGCTGAAATTCGTCCAGCATTGTGCCATAGGGGATGAATGTAAGGGCACTAGCCAGGTGGCTGTAGTAATATTTCTCGGTGTCCTCGCCGAAGAAGCCTTCCATCCACGGCCATGTAAAGAACTCCATGGCCATTGAGTGAACCTCGGCTGTTTCGGCGGAATAGTCACTTAGGGCCGATGGGTAGACATCGCGTGAAACATAGCCTGCAAAGGCGTGTCCCGCTTCGTGCGTGAGAACGTCAATGTCGCCCGAGGTGCCGTTGAAGTTTGCAAAGATGAAGGGGGATTTATACTTGGGGATATATGAGCAGTAGCCTCCCGCCTTTTTTCCGGGGCGGGTGAGTATGTCAAATAGCTCGTTTTCAAGCATGAAGTCCATAAATTCTGCTGTTTCTGCGGAGAGTTCATGGTACATAGCCTTGCCGTGGGCGAATATGTCGTCAGGGGTGCCTTTGGGCTTGGCGTTTCCGTCCGGATATTCAAATCCGTCGTCATAAATGCGTAGCTCCGTAACGCCTATACGCTTTGCTTGGGCTTCTTTTAGGCGCTGCGCTACGGGGACTATGTGCTTAACGACACCTTCGCGGAACTTCCCCACCATTTCTTCGTTGTAACAGTTTCGCTGCATCCGGTTGTAGCCTACGGGTATGAAGTTTTCGTTGCCCAGCTTCTGTCCTATGCCGTGCCTTATCTTTACAAGTTCATCATACAGGCTATCCAGCCTCCCGGCATGTGAGATAAACCAGTTTGCTGCCGCTCGCCTGGAGCTTTCACGGATTTTCTGATCAGGGTGCTCGTAGTATGGGTGGAGCTGCGCCAATGTGAGGGTTTTGCCGTCAAACTCTATCTGCGCCGAGGCTATGAGTTTTCCGTATTCACTTTCCAGCCTGTTTTCCTCTTGCAAATCGGCGATGATTTCAGGCTTGAATGTTTTTAGTTCAATTTCGGCGTTTAGAAACATTAGGTTGCCCCACTCGTCCTCCATGTCTTTGCGGAAGGGGGACTCAAGCAGCGCCATAAGGATTTCCTGCTGCACTTCTTCGAGTTTGGGGCCCACTTCATCGGTGTAGTCATTTTCTTTGTCATAGAACTCATCGTTTGTGTCAAGGGTGTTTCTGATGCGGGCGATGGCAAACATTGACCATACTTCCTTTGAGTATTCGTCGATTTCTTTGTAGACAGCGAAGCACTCGTCTTTTGTCGCCGCTGCTTTAAGGCGCTCCAGCAGGGCTGTAAGTGCCACCTTGGTCTCTTCAAAATCAGGTCTTACATAGGGCATTTGTGGAAATTTCATGGCATTACTTCCTATAAAAATATTTTGAAAAAGTAAAAATGCTATCAGAGGATATAAGTTTTCTCTTAAATCAAATTTCCAAATCAAGCAGTTCTTCAACTTGTTAAATTTTTGTGTCATATTGTACTTTAAGATAGCATATTTCTTCCTTTAATTCAAGTGAAATGATGCTTGTGCTGTAATATCTGTAGGGTGCAACTCCTTCATAGCTAAGCCATCAGCCGGATAGGCCAGCCGGACATGGGCGGGTGCTCTGGGGGAAAGCGGGGCGGCCGTAGTCCTGGAACACAAATTTCATCCAAGGCTTAAAACCTCTGCCAAGGTAGACGTGACTGACGAAGGCCGCCCCACTTTTTCCCAGAGCATTTGCCCGTGTTCGGCGGATGGTTTAGCGGTGGGGTGGCTAGCAACAGCATCTAGTGAGCCTGATTTGAGTAAATGATGCGGCACTGTACAGAAGCGGAATGTGTGTGTTATCATATATGCGCGATAGGATGCGGCAGAATTAGGGTGTTGTGTAAGAGAAAGGGAGTTTCGCGGTGAAAATTTTATTAAGAGGCGGGAATATTGTAGATGGGACCGGTGCGCCAGCGTTTGTTGGGGATGTTTTGATTGAGGGAGAGAAAATTCTCAGCGTTGCCCCCACTATAGAGCAGCAGGCGGATCAGGTTGTTGACTGCTTCGGGCTTTATGTCTGTCCGGGGTTTATTGATGCACACAGCCACAATGATTTTTATATTGACAAAAATAATCCAGAAAAATATTTCCAGCCCTTTATAAAGCAAGGCATAACCACTCAGGTTACAGGAAATTGCGGGTTTTCGCCTTTTGGCGTAAGTGCGGAGAGTGCCTATAAGGACAATCTTGGCGGGGCTCTGTTTCATGCGGGGGATGCGGGGAGTTTCCGGTCTTTTATCGAAAAATTCCGTGACAGCTTGCCTGTGAATATCGCCCCTTTAATCGGCCACGGCAGCGTGCGCACAGGAATCAGCGGGAGTGCTGCCGAACCACTTTCTAATCAGCAGCTTGAGCAGATGCAGGCTCATGTTGAGGAGGCCATGGAGTTAGGTGCAATCGGCGGGAGCCTGGGACTTATGTACGAGCCTGGGATATTTGCCCCCCATGATGAGCTGGTTGCGTTTTCAAAGCAGGTTGCAAAGCATGGTGGCATTTTGACGGTACATCCCCGCGCCTGTTCAAAAATTGCCATGGGCTATCCCCTTTTGTTTTCAAAGCCTCACATTGAGATTGCTCTTGACGAGGTTGTGAAAATCGCAAGCGAGGCAGGGGTCAAGCTGCATTACAGCCATCTGATACACGTGGGGAGGGCCACATGGAAGTTCAGTGATAAAATGCTTGAAAAGCTGCATAAGCTCGGCATCACTTACGACATTTATGCCTTCTGCCACGGAGCTAGTGTTATAACCGTGATTCTGCCTGCGTGGTACTTGGGCTTGCCGCCGGAGAAGCGCAGCAGCAAATTCACCCTGTTTAAGCTCAAGTTAATTATAAACATAACCCGCAAGCTGCTGGGTATGGATTTTGACGATTTTACAGTGGCGGACATGGGGCCTGAGTATACACAGTATCAGGGCAAGAATATTGCCCAGCTTGCACAGCAGTCAGGTGTTTCCAAAATTGACAAGTACATTGAGCTGGTAAATGCCTCAAACGGGACTGCACGCTTGATAATTGGCAGCTACAATAATGAGCAGATTGTAGGCAAGCTAATGGATGATGAACTTTCGATGCTCATGACGGATGCCTGGGTGGAGGAAACAGGTGTGCAAAACAGCGCGTGTTTCCAGTGCTTTCCGCGCTTTCTGATAAAGGCCAAGGAATTAAAGTTGCCTGTTGAAAAAATTGTGCACAAAATGACCGGGAAAACAGCCGAGAGGTTTGAGCTGCCTGGCAGGGGCGAGCTAAGACCCGGGTATTTTGCCGATATAACCGTTTTTGACTATGATAAACTCTCTGTAAACCCCGAAGTGCCCGATGAATCACCGGAGGGCTTTAGGCTCGTTATGATTAACGGCAAAACCGTTTTGGAAGACGGGAAGTACACCCCCGCTCCCTGTGGGCAGTTTGTGCTCAGAAAAGTAGGTGAAACAGGCATGCCCCAGGCATCCAAAGAGGCTGTGCTTTGACCGTTGCTTTGGCCGGTTCGCCCGGCCTGGCTTCGGACTCTATTATCTCTCCAAAATTTTCTTGCACTCAATCAATGTGCAGACATCTTTAAGCGGCTCGGCTGTCGTTATGTCAAATATCACAGGGAAAGTGGGCATCTTGCCCATTGTATTAGCTTCGGAAATGAGCTGCCTTGTCTGCTCGCTCACATCGGCCTTTAGTGCTTCCATGCGGTTTTTCTCTTTAAACCAAACTGCCACGCTGAAGTATCCATCAAAGAAATGAAGCCAGTAGAGGGTTTTCTCCTTGTTAGCACCCCTGGATGTCACCCAGCGGTGCTGCCCCTTTGCAAACCACGCCTTGTGAGGGGTGTACCACTGCCACTGCTGCTCTATCTCAAGAGCGGGCAACGCCTCTTGAAATGCTTCATATGCGGCATAACTCTCACCTAGCACCAGTGCTACCATCTCGCTTGTCGGTGTTATTATGGGCTCTCTCAGCTGTAACTTTTCGTGATTCATGGCAAAATAGCTCCTTGTATAAAACTGAACATTCATCCGATGATTTTTGGCACATTGGTTGCATTTCACAGGCTAGTCGGGCATGGTCGGGTGCTTCGGGAGAAAGTTAAGTGTCCGCAGTCTCGGAACACAATTTTTTGCTAGATTTCAAGTTTCCTATAGGATAGACGTGACTGACGGAGGACACTTAGCTTTTTCACGGAGCATCTGACCATGTTCGACGGATGGTTTTCTGTTGCCCTGATTATACATCTAAGTGACATATTTCGTCAATTGCAACGAGCCATCTCACACATCGCACAAAAACCTTGCTTAACGGCAAGGTTTTTGATAAAGTGTAGACGGCGGATTTTGAGTAAATTGTTGAAAGAGGCAGCTATCTGTAAATGAGTAAGTACGACACTAAGAGCTTGTTAATAATGCGCAAGAAAAAAGACAACTTGGCGGGGAAACGGCGTGCAACTGCGGTGGGTCTTGTAATTGTGCTGTTAATCGGTGCTGCTTCGATAGTATATGCGAGCAGAGAGGCTACGGTGTACAGGTTCATGGGGATGCCGGCCGCTGGCGGGCTTTTCGGGGGTGCCCAGGATGACCCTGTGGTAATTATAATCGACGAGCCTGGGCAAAACGAAAATTCCGGGCAATACCAAACTCAGGAAAGCAGCATATCCCACGGCGGTGCGCCTAGTGGCGGGGAGCACGACGGAGCTGGCGGAACATATAACGGGGCGTATGGCGAAGAGGTGGGCTATCAGTATGAGGAGCCCGAACCTGTCCCAGCCCCCTATGAGCTGTTCCGGGCCTACAGCCTGCCGCACACAGATCCTAGTAATTTCAGTAATTTCAGCACTGACACACGGATTCAAGGCTCCCTGTACCCCATCCATTTCGGAATGCCAGAGGACTATACTTCGATTGGCGTTACAACATTTAGAGGCAACAATTTCCGCAACTCCGCTTCATGGGGTACGGCCAATATAACCCGGGAGCAGCTTGTAATAAGATACCAGATGGGTGTCGGCAGAATGGAGCGGCATGACAGGATTACATGCGCACAGGCAAATTGCACTGTTGCAAACTGTACACAGGAGCACCGCCGTACTGTAAGATGGACAGGTGTGGGCTGGCCGGGGCAGCCGTCCATTGTGCAGTGGGACTGGGAAGTCCAGCAGATGATGAACCTTCACCCCGAAATGCGTGATAGAGAAGGGCTTGTGGAGGTCATTTACGGGGGGCTCGACGGGTTTATATATTTCTTTGAACTTGAAACAGGCAGGGAAACGCGCCCGCGCATCAATGTGGGTGAGCCTGCCAAGGGCAGTGTCAGCGTGGATCCCCGGGGCTATCCGATTTTGTTTGTCGGGCAGGGCGACCTTATGCGGGGCAACCGCTTCGGCAAATATGTATTCTCACTTATAGATGGCAGTGAAATATTTTTTCTCGATGGCAGAGATAATTTCGCTTGGCGCATGTGGGGAGCTTTTGATGGTACGCCCCTCATTGACTCTGTAAATGACAGAATGGTGCTCATAGGCGAAAATGGCATTGTCTACAGTATGGAGCTTAACACGGCGTTTGACAGGCAGGCGCAGACTGTGAGCATAGACCCTGTGATTTCAAGATACCGCTACACTGGCAGCAGGGTTTTAGGTACGGAAAATTCACCTGTAGGCTTTTCACATTATATCTTCTTTGCTGACAATAGCGGGCTTATTCACTGCCTTGACATGAGAACCCTTGAGCCTGTCTGGCTCTTTAACGCAGGCGACGACACGGATGCAAGCCTCGTGGCCGAGTGGGAAGAGGAGCATCAGCGGCTGGTGCTGTACACAGGCACAGCGGTTGACCTACAGGGGCACGGCGGGAGTGCGCATATACGCAAGTTAAACGCCGCAAATGGGGATGTGCTGTGGGAATACTCTGTCCGGGCACATTTTAACCCAGCCTTTAACGGTGGGGTCATGGCAACTCCTGTGGTGGGTCAGCATGACATTTCGGATTTAGTTATTTTCTGGGTAGCCCAGGTTATAAACCGCGGAGGCGGCGGGGCGCTCATCGCCTTTGACAAACAGAGCGGTGAAATTGTATGGGAAACAAGCCTTCCTGTGTTCGGCTGGAGTTCGCCTGTAGCGGTATACACGGAGGATGGCAGAAGTTTTCTTGTGGTCAGTGATGCCCAGGGCGATATGCGCCTAATACGCGGCACCACAGGCGAGGTGCTGTACAGAATCCGCCTCGGCTCTAATGTAGAAGCCTCCCCCGCCGTGTTCGGCAATTTTATCGTCGTAGGTACCAGGGGTGAGAGAATATTTGGGATAGAAATAGTGTAGAAGCAGTAAAGGAGCAGTAAATGAACAATTTGATTTTAGTAAAGCCCGAAAATGAATATATTGATGAAATAAGGGACTACCGTCAGGAAGGGTTAGATAATGGCGGCCATTTCGATGGTGGCAGCGGACTTGAGGGGTTTGAAGATATCGCCGCATGGATAACCCAGTGCCGTCTTTGCGAGAAAGAGGAAACCAAAACCGTTGCGGAGTGGGTCACGGCGGACCAGTACATGCTTGTGCATGAGGGCAGCAAACGGATTTTGGGAATGATAAATTTTCGCCACACGCTTAACGAGTTTTTGGCCAAACTTGGCGGGCACATAGGCTATGCCATAAGGCCGTCGGAGCGGCGCAAAGGTTATGCTAAGGCCATGCTTGCGCTGTGCTTGGAGGAGTGCCGCAAGTATGGCCTGGATAAAGTGCTCATAACTTGCGATGATGGAAATGAGGCTAGTTACCGTACAATCGAAGCCTGTGGCGGGAAACTTCAAGATACTATTGACAGAAATGGCGAAGGGATGACCCGCCGTTACTGGGTGGAATTTTAGCTGGGTGTAACAGCACTTCCAGATGCGCTCTGAACATGTAAATTAAAACAAAACTAAAGGAGAATCTCATGTCATTTGACCGTTTGATTGCGAAGATAATTGAAACAAAAAACCCCACAGTTCTGGGGCTTGATCCTACTCTGGACTATATTCCCGGGGATATTAAGCAAGATAGTTTTTCCCTACACGGCAAAACCCTTGAAGGCGCAGCGGATGCACTCCTGCGCTTTAACAAGGCTCTGGTTGATGCGGTGTGTGATATAATACCCGCCGTAAAGCCTCAAGCAGCATTTTACGAAAAATACGGTTGGCAAGGGGTCAGGGCACTGGCGGAAACAATCGCATATGCGCAGGCCAAGGGGATGTTTGTAATTGTTGATGGCAAGCGGGGTGACATCGGCTCTACCATGGAAGCCTATGCTGAAGGCTGGCTTGGAACTACTGAAGTAGAGGGCGAGAGTTTTACTCCGTTCGGAGGAGATGCCCTCACTGTAAACGGATACTTGGGCTCAGACGGCATTGAACCGCTTCTGAAGGTTTGCAAAAGACAGGATAAGGGTATTTTTGTTCTGGCAAAAACATCCAACCCCTCGTCCGGTGAACTGCAAGATATAGTTGTGGGTGAGAAAACAATTTATGAAACTATGGCCGCGCTTTGCGACAAATGGGGAGAGGCGCTGCCAGGCAAATACGGATATAGCGGTGTTGGTGTGGTGGTGGGAGCCACTTACCCCGAACAGCTCTCGGAGCTGCGCAAGAAGTTTCCGAAGCTATTTTTCCTAGTGCCGGGCTATGGAGCACAGGGCGGCAGCGGCGCAAGCATCGCAGGAGCCTTTGACGGAGATGGGCTGGGTGCAATAGTTAACGCTTCCCGCTCCCTAATGTGCGCATGGCAAAAAGACCCCGGCCTATCACTTGTGCAAGCGACCCGCAACGAGGCCATCCGCATGAGGGATGATATAACAGGGTAGATGGGCCTTAAGCAATAAGCTCAGATTTCGTAGAACTCTTTGCAAAATCAGTTTCTGCTAAGCAAGCAGCAAACTTCTACATTTGCCGTCCGTGGGAACATGTCTACAGCGCAGGCCTTAGTGAGTGAGTAACCCTCCAGCATTTTAACATCCCGCGCCAAAGTGGCAGGGTCACAGGAAATATAGACCACACGCTTTGGAGCAAGCTGGATAATTTTCCTCACTGCCGCTTTTGACAGGCCGCTGCGCGGAGGGTCAACGGTAATGCAGTCGGCTCTTATATCCTCCGCTTCCCATTTTGCTGCGTCGGCGGCGATGAACCGCATATGAGAAAAACCGTTGCGCTGCGCGTTTTCACGCGCAGCTTTTATTGAGGCGGCATTTAGCTCAACTCCCAGAACGATCTCTGCATCTCTTCCTACGAAAATCGCGAGGGAGCCGACGCCGCAGTACAAGTCAACAAGCGTTTCCTCAGGCGACAGCGCAGCATATTCGCGGGCTTTTTGAAACAGCAGCAGCGCAGCTTCTGTGTTTACTTGAAAAAAGCCTGAAACTCTAAATACAAGCCCCTCGAGCTCCTCTTCAAGTGGCGGGGTGATGCCATTTCGCCCTGAACGCAGAGTGATTTCTCCCCTTGAGCCATCCAAAGCCAGCCCCCCGAGAGCGTAGTTTAAGTCGGGCTTTAGCAGCAAGCAGCGCTTAACCGGCACAATCTCGTGGCTCCCTGCACCGTAAAAACCCCAAGCGTTGCTGTCGCAGTGAAGGACGGCCTTGTTGCGGTAGCCGTCAGTCTGACCTGTGCTAAGAATACCTTCAACTTGGGTATTCACCCCGCCTATGCGCTCAAGGGCGTCATTTACCCTTTTGAGCTTTATTTCAAGTTCGTGCTTATAAGAAATATGCCTAAAGTCACAGCCGCCGCAGGCGGGATATTGTGGGCAATCGGGCGCAATGCGGTGCTCCGAAGGCAGCAACATAGATACAATCTCACCTCGCGCAATCCGTGGAGCGTCCTTTGTAATGCGCAATTTCAGCTTATCTCCCATAGCACCGCCCCTAACAAACACCACCTTGCCATCCGCAAGCCGCCCCACAGCTTCTCCGCCGGAGCCATAACCTGTAATGACGGTTTCGTGGACAGAGCCTATAGCCAAAGATTCATTTTTCACAAAAACACACTCCCAAACTAACAATCAATTAAGTCCTCAGCAAGTATATCAGGTAGATGCTGTGATTACAACTTGTTAAAATGCTCCTGCCGTGATAAACTATTCGGAAATCAGCAAGGTGAAACCGGGCAACCCGCCTTGAGATGCTTTGAAATACGGGCGCAGCCGTGAGGCTTCGGGCGCACTGTGCAGGGGAGGCAGAAAGCTTGAAAGAAATAATCAGAAAGCGCAAATCTGTAAGAAAATACGAGCAGGCTCCACTGGATGGGGCGGTGCTTGAGAAAATCACCGCACAACTGGCTAACCTAAAACCGCTGGACCCATCTATAAAATATGAAATAGAAATAGTGACCAAAACCAAAGGGATGTTTAACATCAAAGCCCCACATTACCTAGTCTTCCGAAGCGAAGAAAAAGAGGGGGCGTGTGAAAATATAGGCTTTATAGGCCAGCAGATGGATTTATTTCTATCAGAAAATGAGCTGGGCACATGCTGGCTTGGCGTGTCTAAGCCGGATGAGAAGAAATCGGCATCCGGCTTGTCATGCTTGATTTGCATGTCATTCGGCCTTCCTGATGAGCCGGTTTACCGCAGTTACCAGCAGTTTAAGCGCAAGGAACTGGGTGCTATAAGCCAGGGCAGCGACCCGCGGCTTGAAGCCGCCCGCCTAGCTCCTAGCGGAATGAACGCCCAGAACTGGTATTTTATAGCAGACCAGGGCAGCATCCACTGCTACCGCAAGAAAGTAAACCCCTTGCTGGGCTTTTGGCTAAATGACTTAGCGCGCATAGACCTGGGCATAGCCATATGCCACATTGCGGAAGAAAGTGAAGATTTTAAGTTTGCTGTGCAGGCTGACGCGCCCAAGAAAAACGGATATGTTTATTTCGGAACAGCCCGCTAACCCCGCCAGGGCGTTTTGAATGCCCGTTGCCCTTTGGACACCCGATGGATACCCCACCTTGGATACCAACAGTGGCTCGATACCCATACTGAAAGGCTAGATTACTTTGGAAAAAATACTACGAAACATCTACCGTATACCTGTGCCGCTGCCGGACAATCCGCTCAAGGAGATAAATAGCTATTTTATCCAAGGGCCGGAGCGCAGCCTTCTCATAGACACAGGCTTTCGCCACCCCGAGTGCAAAGCGGCACTTATGTGCGGGCTTGAGGAGCTAGGGGCAGACATAGCCTGCGTGGATATATTCCTAACCCATGTGCACGCCGACCACACAGGGCTCTCGTCTGAGCTGGCGGCTGAGGGCAGCCGCACATATATAAGCGCAATCGACGGCGAAATAATGAAGAAACTCCCCTTGCGGAGCGGAGAATGGGATAATGAAAAATCATTATCCCA
>Ga0209755_10001051_pt1 | contig 46043 bp, 33 predicted proteins | sample TergutCo191P1_FD_187301 | JGI IMG/M metagenome (GOLD analysis project Ga0209755, IMG submission 187301) | Cornitermes sp. P1 segment gut microbial communities from Petit-Saut dam, French Guiana - Co191P1 (SPAdes) (version 2) | ecosystem: Host-associated > Arthropoda: Insects > Digestive system... | reverse complement strand
TGTGACTGTCACCATAAAAAAATAAAAAAAAAAGACGATGTGCCTGGACGTCAGGGCTTTCACCCTATGCACACCGTCTGTAATTTGAGAGGATTTCCCTCCCGGTAATAAATTATCGACCTGTTTCCCATAGGACTTTAGAAAATTTAAGCAAGAAGAAATTCTGGTGCGCAAAATTCCTTGACAATTGAGTAATCTTGCGGTATTATTTACATAGGCTCTAGGTTGAAATTGCTCACGTCAGCGGGATTGGTCTGCTGTTGGGCTTTTTTACCGGAGTTTACTGCTCCAAGTTGTGGTTGCTCACCTCAGCGAATTGTTCCGCTGTTGGGTGATTACAATTTGGAGCTTTTCTTTATTCGCGTAAAGTAGTTTTCCTTGATCTATCCAGTTTAACCAATAACCGTCTTGTTTTGGAAATAATCCTCTGATAGACGAAACAAGTGTATTGTTTCTTTGTTGACTAAAATGAACACCAATTAAATAATTGTTTTTGCCCTGTTTTATATCAATAATGACATTTTGAGCTTTTTGTTTTTCCCCATAAGAGAATATCGCTACCGGTTCATTAATTGCATATACCAGATTTCTTAAATCTGCCGGATTAAAAGGATGCCGTTTAGACTGAGACTTTTCCTTTAACCTGCTCGCAGCCAGCTCAATCTCCTGTTCGGCGGGGAAGCCTGTTGCCTGCAGGATCTCTCCCGGCAAGCCAAGCTTAAAAACATGACCTTTTGCAAGCGTTCCGTTTAAGAATTGTTCAAGCTCGACATTAAAGCGCTTGTTGGTTTCTTCGATTGCATCATTTTCAACTTTCATATATAAACCTCTGTCTATATATGGGTTGAACTCGTCATTTTGCTTTATCGATTCCGCCAAAATTCGTAAAAATCTTTTAGATAAGAGATTCTGACAGAGAACACGGATTTACACGAATTAAACGGATTTACACTGATTTTTCTTAATCCGTGTTAATCTTTAAAATCTGTGGAAATCAGTGTCTGGTGTGTAAAATTCCTTGACAAAAATGCTTAAAAAATGATACAATTACCCCATAAAATAACCCAAATGGGAGGCCAGCGTATGGCAAAAGTTGAGCTGAAAAGCATTTCTAAGGTGTATGACGGCGGCGTTCGCGCAGTTGACAACGCCAACATCACTGTAGAGGACAAAGAATTTGTCGTCTTAGTAGGACCTTCGGGCTGCGGTAAATCTACCACACTCAGAATGGTTGCGGGTCTTGAGGACATCACCGAAGGTGAACTCCTCATCGACGGTGAAAAAATGAACGATGTTCCCCCAAAAGACAGGAATATCGCGATGGTTTTCCAGAATTACGCCCTTTATCCGCATATGTCAGTTTACGAAAACATGGCATTCGGACTTCGCATTAAAAAAGTACCAAAAGCAGAAATCGACAAGCGCGTTAACGAAGCTGCTCGTATCCTCGATATCGAGAAGTTCCTTGACCGTAAACCCAAGGCGCTCTCCGGCGGTCAGAGACAGCGTGTTGCAGTAGGACGCGCTATCGTTCGTAACCCAAAGGTCTTCCTTTTTGACGAACCGCTCTCCAACCTTGACGCAAAATTGCGCGTACAGATGCGCGCGGAACTCTCCGACCTCCACCTTCGCCTGAACGCAACAATGATTTATGTAACCCACGACCAGGTTGAAGCTATGACAATGGCGAACAAAATCGTCGTTATGAAAGACGGCAAAGTCCAGCAGATTGGAGCGCCGCTCTTCCTTTACAACTGGCCTGTTAACAAGTTCGTCGCAGGCTTTATCGGGTCACCGCCCATGAACTTCCTCAACGTAAAAGTGCGTGAAGAAGGCGGCAACAACATCATGCTCGACGAAGGCTCATTCAAAATTAAAGCCGATAGTTCTCATGTTGAATTCCTTAAGCCGTATGTCGGCAAGGAGATTTTCTTTGGTATCCGCCCGGAAGATTTGAATTATACCGATAAAGATGGCAGCAACAGCATTACCTTAAAGGTAACCGTAGTTGAACCGCTTGGCGCGGAAATCCACCTCTGGCTGACCACCGAAAAGCAGCCCTTGGTTGCCCGCACCGAACCCAATCACACTTTCAAAGTCGGCGACACTGCGGTCTTCATCCCCAGAATGGAAAAAGCCCGCTACTTCGACAGAGAAACAGAATTGGCTATAATTCCATCACCGGATTGATGCCAGTTGATGCACGCGCCCAGCATGGGTAGCGCCAAGTAAATTTACAAAAAGGCTGCCTCTGGCAGCCTTTTTTATTGAATCTTGACAATGGCGTTGTTTTGTTATACTATTTATATAGGCTCCAGGTTGAAATTGCTCACCTCAGCGAATTGTTCCGCTGTTGGGCTTTTTTACCGGAGTTTACTGCTCCAAGTTGTGGTTACTCACATCAGCGGAAGTCATCTGCTGTTGGGTGATTACAGTTTGGAGCTTTTCTTTATTCGCATACAGTAGTTTTCCTTGATTTATCCAGTTTAACCACTCATGGTTATCTTTTGGAAATAATGTTCGAATATTTGATATAATTACCCCTTTTTCGTTCTGAAAGAAGTGGATACCAATCAAATAATTTTTACCATTTTGCTGTGTTTCTATAATTATATTTTGGGCTTTTGATCTGTCCCCATAAGAAAATACCGCCACAGGCTCATTAATTGCGTATACCAGATTTTTTAAATCTGCCGGGTTAAAAGGATGCCGTTTAAAATGAGACTTTTCCTCTAATTTTTTGTCCGTAAGCTCAATCTCATGCTCAGCGGGGAAGCCTGTTGCCCGCAATATCTCTCCCGGCAAGCCAAGCTTAAAAACATGACCTTTTGCAAGCGTCCCGTTTAAGAAATGTTCAAGCTCGGCATTAAAGCGTTTGTTCGTTTCTTCGATTGCGTCATTTTCAATTACCATATAAAAACCTCTGTTCTTATATGGGTTCAACTCGCCATTTTGCTTTATCGATTCGGTTAAAATTCGCAAATAAAAATTTTTTATTTAATTCCAGACCATCTCTGTCCCGATGGGATTTTCTTTCAATACATTGACATTTGTCATGAAAAAAGGTATTTTAATACCAAAGGATCGCTTTGAAGCGGTTAAAACTATGAGAAATGGAGAAGATGATGAGAAATTTTAAAATTATTGCGATGATCGCGATACTGGCAGCGGTTTTTGCCACCCCTGCTTTCGCGCAAATTTCGCCCACAAACATAGCAACAGCAGGAGTGTTTACAACTCAAGTGGAAGATTCGATGGATGTACATAATTATAGCGGCGTTAAATTGGAAAAATGGGCAGGTTTTGTCGGAATTAGCGGCTACGACAGCATTTCCAACACCTATGTGCCTTCCATTGGCTATGCTTTTAAACCCGGCGGGCTTTATATCGGTTTATGGTACAACGGCAATATTATGAATTTTAGCGGAAAAGCCCAAAAAGACCAGGTTGTATCCACCTACGACATAGTGAATCAGATTAAAACCACAGCAGTTACCACAACAACCTATGATTATCAGGATATAAACAGCAACAATAGCATTCAGGCTCTGGTTGGCGTTGCCGGTATGGGTATTAAAGTCGGGTTTAAAGAAGTTTTAACAACAAGAGATAAACCAAGTAACTTTACTTCCACAACTACAGAGAACATTCTTAACACAACAGTAACATATACAAATAATCTGGTTTCTTATTCCTATGAAAGGGGAACACTGACTCCCTCGGTAGAATGGGGTATGTCTCTTGGTAAAATCAGACCCAAAGTAGGCGTGGAGTTTGAAATTGGTTTAGATAACGAAACCCGGGAAACAAGAGCCGATTATTCAGAACAGTACGGCCTTCTTCTTGGCGGAACTAAAACAACAAGCATGAGCGCTTATAATCGTGATTATTTATTACCGCGCATTTTAGCAGGCGTAGAAGTCGATATTTCTGAAGCAGCAACAGTAGGTTTTAATTTGGGCGTTGATATTGGTATTTTCGACAAGAGCTACAGTGTTTACGGACACAGCGGCAATGTTACAGGTTCCTACAGGGTAGCAAGCGCTTCTTCAACAGTTACAGATACATTATTATCAACAACGACAGTTAATACAGCTACCATAAATATTGTAGATGGTTCCAGATATTATAATACTAATGATAATGATTACTATGACATAGGCGATGGTTCTGATTTTGGAATTACTGCAACACCGAGTTTTAAACATGAAAGTAAAATTGATAACCTGACGCTTGGCGTTTTAGTGGAAGTTCCGGTTACATTCTCTGTAAGCTCTTACAGCGATGAATACTCAAAAACTTTAAGCACAACAAGGCTTGTGCATAAAAATGAAACCGATAAACATTTAAATACAACTACATTAGTGGAAACAGTTAACCCTTCTGATACATATGATGTTACAAGATTAAATATTGCTCCAAGCATTGGCGTTGGCGCAGTTTTTGATCTTATTCCGAACCGTTTTGCGATTAATGCCGGAATTAAATTAAATCCCTTTAACTTTACCAGCAGTACCATTAATTACTCAAGTAAAACCAGTATAGGCACAACAACTACCACAGTAAAAGATTATAACGGCAATATAATTTCCAAAGATGTTGTACCAACCGGAAATAACTCTGATGTTACAGATTCTTCGGAAGTAGAGGATAGCTGGAGCGCTTTTAATGTTGGCGCGAGAGCGGGCTTTACATTCAATTTTAACAATAAAATGGCTGTTGACATGGTAGCTTCGAGCAGCAATTTTAATTTAAACCTTACCAGTGTCAGCGTGCTGTTTTCCTTTTTGTTTTAATACAAGGAAGTAATAATGATGAATAAACTAATTAAATTATTAGCGATTAGCCTGATAGCGGTGTTTGCTGCTGTTTCATGCTCCCCCGATCTTAGTCTTTCAAGTTTTGATTGGGAATCTGCGAACACAGTAAACAATCCGAATAATATCAATGCGACGCCGGGTGAATTTCTGCCCGAGTTAGAGAACGCAGATACCAAGAAAAAGAATCCGCGTTTTACAATTAAATTCCCAAACCAGGCGGATGTTCTTAGATTAAGTAAGGATAAAATTCAAGCCTCGCTGGAGGAATTTTTAAGCTTCCATAACTTTGCACAACCGGCTGATCCTGAATGGGAAGAAAAATCAAATGTAAGCGTTCTTTTAGCTGCAATACCTTATAAGTACATTAAAATGAGCGGAACAAGCATTACAGTTGAACTTAATAAAGATTTTGGCAGCGATATAGATTACTCAGATCTTATAATTAAATTTGACGGTAAGAAATATACACATTCACGCGGCATTATGATGGATGTTGACAATGACGGTGTTGCCGGAGCTGGCTACTTTGACGATTATTATATCGGAGCAAGTTTGGATGATTCTTTGTTAAAAAAAGAATCTTTTGTGCGTCCGGGGCACAGGCTTTGGACAATAACCCTTAAAGGTACTCCTGGTTTTACTCTCCCAACTATTAACGAGATAGAAAATTTTGAAATAGCATCTATTTCACTTGAAGGCATAGTGCTTGGACAAAACAATGATCAGGCATTTAGAGAAGTTGGTGAACTTTTTGCAAGCGGATTTAAATTGCAAAAGTATGACGGTAAAGTATGGAGTGATGTACAAAGCGGTTCATATGATCATAGTAAAGGCGAAAATGCTATTATTATTAGCGGAAAAATAACGGCAAATCATGGTGATATTTTCCGCACCTATTGGTCAGGTCCCAGAAATTTGACGGTAAACAAAGAATACTTTGAAGTAAGGCAGAGAGTTGTTGTACTTGGCGGGCAGAACGAGCCTAATAATCTTAGAGACCAATTGGCGCGCACAACAGCGGCAGCAAAAGCCGTAGTAAATTATAACAGTAATATTTACCAGGAAATTACAACCGCTCCCATGATGGAAGTAATCACCTGGGATGTAAACGGCAGGAATGCCTTATTAAAATTTACATTCCCGATTCAGGGTTCTATACTAAGCAGGAGAGGGCTTAATGAATACGGTTTAAAAGACTTCCAGGGTGACAATGCGATATTTAAAATTGTAAGACCTTTAAATGATGCTTCTGGTCCGCTAACTGAAGAAAATATTTTTTACGGTACATACCGCACAGTAAAAGTAGACAAAGTTCTGTTTCAGAAAGAAGCATATGGTTATGATATCGTTAACTATGATGAATTCAATGTTATTTATATTACAATTGACGCAGGCTCTGCTGCAGGAACTAATTTTGACGAGCTGCGCTTATTAATCAATGACAAATTCGCATATAGAGGTGATAATCCGGAACGCAGGTTTGGCGATAGAACTAATTTTACAATTGGTAATTACAGACTATATACGCCTTCTACCGGCGGGTTCCCTGCGCCTACCAATCCTTTTGTAGGAGAAGATGCTGCCGTTAATAACATTAAAACTGACGGTACATGGAATATTTCTTCTTTAAGCGATTCTAGCACAGGCAGGAAATTTACATTTACTCCGACAACCGGCAAGTATTATGAAATTCAATGGGATGAGTTAAACAATGGTACAGGACAATACAGCAAAGGAATTCAAGTATCAGCGGAAGGTTTATCCTTAGGCGCGGGCTTTTTTACTAATCAAACCGGCGGGTACACCAATCCAAGGTCATTTACAGCAGTTAGTGAAGAAACTGTAACATTAACAGTAAGAACAAATAGCGGAACTAAAGCCGGTTCATTTGCCATAAGAGTAACAGAAACAACCCCAAAGGTATTTGATAACGATACATATACAATCACGGCTGGCGGCTGGAAGGAATTTACATTTAAAGAAAGAAGCCTCGGAATGAATATTACCCTTACTGGTACTACAGCCGGAAACATTTATATTGTTGAATGGAACGACCTTGACGGCAGTGGAAAATATTCCAAGGATATTTATGTAAACATAAATAATGGGGGAGCTAATTTCTCCGGAAATGAAGGATATTTTACAAAGCGTCAATTTATTGCCTCAGGCACAGATGTAACAATAGCTGTTACTTCTGTAGACGGCGATAAAGCTGGTAATTTTGAGCTAAGAGTAACAGAGAAAACACATTCAGATAATAACAAACTGGATTACGACCCAAAAAATCCTGTTTTAATAGAAACTGAGTTAACCCCATACTATAAGGGCAGAGATATTGAGTTTGTCGCTGTAGCAGGAGATACATACAAAATAGAATTGTTTGACAAAACTTCCAAGCGCTACACCGGTACAATTAATACAGCTCAGCTTTTTAATAGTAGTGGAGCTGAGTTGGAACCATTATTTTATGTAAGCGATACGCCGCATGAATGGACTGCCTCAACCTCAGGCAGAGTAACGTTAACTGTTTTACCAAGAATTGAAAATGGTGTTTACTATTACGGGACATTCGGGGTAAGAATAGCTGAATTAAGAGAGCAAGATTGGGATACGGATGTATTAATAGATCAGAATTCTGTTACCAATGGCTCCTGGCTGCCTCAGGTTAATTTGACTGAACTCAGCCTTGGAAAGAAATATTCATTTAACGCAAGTGCCAATACACAGTACAGGATTGAATGGCAGGATAATGGCACTGGAGGTAATACTAAGGATGTTGTTGTATCAATAATCGGCGCCGGCGTTAATGAAGAAAAAAATGATGACACATTCTATGAGTTTACAGCTAATGGTGCAGGCGGTACTGTATCTATAACTGTTGAGCCAAAGATTCCCGGTTCACCTGCTGGCTCATTCCGATTAAGAGTATGTGAAAGAGCATGGAAGGCAGATGTTAGTATTAACGACAATAGTATTGTGAATGGCGTGTGGCAAACAGCTACCTTAGGCGCGTTCAGTCTGGGACAAAGATATACATTTAACGCGGTAGACGGCAGGAATTACAGAATAATATGGGAGAGCGGTGACCCCGGATACACGAAAGAAGTTCTTGTAAAGGTAAACGGAGCCGGTCAGGATATAACTGATTCAGAAGCAAAATACCTTGCATTCACAGCCGAGGGCAGTGGAATTGTAACAATTGAAGTTACACCAAAAACCATAGGGTCAACTGCTGCTGATTTCCGTTTAAGAGTACACTCTACTGACACGCTTACTGTGGGCAACGCGAGCGCGTGGCAAAACGGAACTATGACAGCGAATTCCAATGGAGTGGAGTATAGCTTTAGTGTAACCAGTGGTAATAAATATCTACTTGGTTTTAATAGTTCAGCAGGAACGCAGACAGCTTCCGCCAACATTGAGGTTTTCAACGCTTTGGGTATTTCTGTTTTACAATTAACCGGCGCGAATGGTTGGAACGGTTCAACAGTTGCTAGTTCATTTACAGCGAGTGCTAACGAATCCTATACTCTGCGGGTAACTCCGGTTAACGCAGGCAGCTCAGGCAGCTTCCAGGTAAAAGTGACTGATATTAGCAGCATTTCAGTTATGAATTTTGTCAGTAATTCTTGTTCCGTGGAAGGTAATACTACTAACGGCACTGATGAATTTACCTATTACATGAATGTTACAAGCGGTAAAACATATACTTTCCAAAGTGATAACTCTGCTGATGTAAAAGGAATTAGTTATAGCTACTTTTATTTTACCGGAGGTTCAAGTTCTCCTGTATCAAATAATTTTAGCGAAACAGAAGGCAGCTTTGACGCTATCGGGACCGGAGTTGTTGTCATTGTGTTTAGCGCGACGAACAACACTGAATCCGGCGATTACAATTTTACGGTAACGGAAAATTAAGGAGAAATGAATGAAAAATATTTTTAAAGTTAGCGCTTTTTTAATAGCGCTTACGGCAATGTTAACTATTGTCTCCTGTCAGCCGGAAGTGAGCATAACGGGTTACGATTTTGGGAAGGCGAATACGGATAAAAGCCCGGAATCAAAACCAAATTTTGATTATCTTACTGTTCTTCCTTCAGGCGCAGGCGCTGTTAGCTTCGAATATGAAATAAGAACGGATCGTAAGATAGAGAACCCCAAGGTTACTGTTACCTTCCCGGCAAGTGCGGATTTCCACAAGAATATAAATGTAAACGATAAAACAGGGAGCACGAATGTGCTTAAAAGGTTTTTAAAGTTTTACAATTACTCAAGCCCTTCTGCAACTGAAGTAGATTGGAGGACAAGGGGAATTGCGAGTGTTATTGGCTCAGAAATTAACTATACTCTGGATAACATCGAAGGCTCTAGTATTATCCTTGTGCTTAACCAAAGCTTTGACGTGTCATTAGTAGTGCCCAGCATTGTAATGAAGATAGAAGCTGCCCAATACACCTATTCAAGCGGGTATAAAATTGACAGAGATAATAACAGTGTAGGTGGCGAAAAGGGTTATGATGACTGGCATAGGGTAATAAGCGAAGGATCTCCATGGAACGAGCCAACAGGCAAGAATTGGAGTGTTAGTTTGGATGTTTTAACAAGTCCTTTATTAACAAGCGAGTTAGACGATTTTGATTCTGTAATGTATTCGTTATGGGAAAGTAAAGATTCGGCTAAAGCAAAAAAATGGACTTTTAGAGCAGGAACTATTAATGTAAACGGAATTACAGTCTCTGCTCCCTATACCAATGAAGCAAAGGCAGCCTGCAAGGATGTAGCCGACCTTGTCGCAGGCGGCGTTGTGCTGCAGAAAACCATAGGTGACAAATGGGTGGACACACCGCATAAGGCTTCGTATGACGCAAGTCTGGATGACGGACAAAACAGGGTAGTTGCAAATTTATTATTCAAGGATGTTGAGCTGGAAAAAGACGCTAAGTACCGCGTCAGGTGGACAGGCAGCGCTAATCTTGTAACAAAAAGCGAATATTTCGGCTTAAAACAGAAGGTTTATGTATCAGGAGATCATCCGGCTGGTATTGCTGCTAATAACGAAAGACGATACACCTACAGAGAAGTAATTTCTGAAGGAAGCGATGTTGTAAGAAACCTTAAAGAGGCTGTAATAACAGAAATGGGTATTTCTGCAATTAAAAATGTAAGCATGGAGACAGGAAGCGCTGACGGCGGCGATGTAGTGCTTAAAGTTGAGTTTGATTACCAGGGTGTATATTTTGAACATACTGCAGACCCGCTTGTAGGTCTTGTAGAAATGAACACCGAAAACTTTAAGAAAGCATTTAAAATTGTCTACCGCCGCAATAATAGGCTTGACAGCTTTGATGATTACATAAAAGAAAAAGAAATCTTTAATGTTGGTATAACTGACGTAAAGTTTGAAAAAGAGGGAGAATATAAAAATAATGGAGGCAATGATGTGCCTAACGACAGATTTTTCAATGTTATTTACATCACGCTTGACCCAAGTTTCAAGTATAGAAACTCGACAAGAAATCTTACCTTCCTTATTAACGACGGACTAAAATATTCTTCTTCAGCTAACTATATACGCCAATTCGGCGACAGGGACAACATCAAATACGAAAGATTCCAATTGTACTCCATAAAGTTCCCGCCTATTACTACCTTGTTATCAGATAACGAATGGAAGAACATAAATATAACTGACACCAATGAACAGGACTGGTATGAGTTTACAGCCACGAATGCTGCGCAGTATATCTGGTTTATGACCGGCACAATGGATTACGCTAATATTTATTTTTATGATAAAGATTTAGATTATCTGACTGGTTATTTTAATTATGGTACAAGTGGTCCTACTAGTTTTAGTAGTCTGCCAAGTTTTACAATCGGACATACCTACTACTTCATTGTTGAACCTTACAGTGTCGGTACTTACAGGGTAGCGTTTACTTCAACCAATACAGCTCCGCTTCTTCCAGAACCCTGGCAGTCGTTTAACTTTGTGTACGACACGGACGAAGAGGAGCTTAGCTTTATAGCAACTGACTCTAAAATGAAACTTTGGTATCTCGCTAGTTCAACTAATGTTTATTGTGAGCTCTACGATGATTCTGGCAGCTATCTAAATTATTATTGCGTTCCTGGTAGTATTTCTAATAGTAAAAATTATCACCAAACTTTGTCTAATCTGATTGTTGGTAAGAAGTATAAAATAAAAATAACTTCATATGAAAACAGCACTGGACCTTTCCAGATAGCTGTAACTGACAGTACATTTAACAGCGCGCCATAAGGATTAGTAAGCATCAGATAGAGGAAATTGCGATATTGTTTTAAAATTAAGGTGACAGCCAATGCGGCTGTCACCTTTTTTTAGCTGCGGAAACCTTCGGACAAGTTGTTGTCGCCAATATTCCTGACCATACCGCCGCCCTGATTTCTGTACTTGCCGGGGCTGATACCTGTGTAGGCCTTGAATATTTTGGAAAACCAGCTTTGATCCTCAAAGCAGCAGCAGGCGGCTATCTCGCTAAGAGACATATCGGTCTCCAAAAGGTAGCGGCTCGCCTTTTCCACCCTTAGCCTGTTCAAATACTTTGACAGGTTTTCGCCCATCTCTTCTTTAAAGATGGTGCTGAAGTAAGGGGGCGATAGCCCGGCGATGGCGGAAATTTCTTTTAAGCTGATCTTTCTTGTAAAATTTTCCATGATGAAATTTTCCGCTTTTCGCAGGGCTGCGGCATGAGGGATACCTCTGAAGGAAGATATTATGCCTGATACCCGATCAACAATGTTATGTAAAATGTCTGTTAGTTCTTCAATCGATTTAGCTTCCTGTACCACCCGCAGGTTTTGGCTGTTGATCTCCATCGACAGGTTGCCGCTTTTTGCTGGGCTTACCTCGACTCTGGAAATTAACACTACAAGTTCAATTACGCGCAATTGCACGTATTTAAACTGCCCGGGGTTGGTAAAAATTAACATCGCCAAAAGTTCGTTCAGTGTTTTTTTTGCATCAGTTATTTCGCCTTTTCTTAATGAACTTAGCAGCAGTTTTTCCATTTCTAAAGGATAACCGAGTTTATCGACATTTTTGGGATGTTGTTTTTTTAGTTCCTCGATCATTTTTGAAATTGTTTCTTGCTGCTGAGTCCTTCGCCTGATTATCTCGTGATAGTCTTCACTTCCAGAACTTAGGGATTCCGCGCATAGCTGCATCATTTCCGCCAGGGATTGGACTTTGTCTGTGTCCGCTTCCGGGAGTGAATTGACGCGCTCTTTTAACTCTCCATTTGTTATTTCACTATTGCACATAACAAAAGTATCATTAGCTTTTGAAAAAATGTCAACAGTTTTTTGGTTTTCTTTTAAAAAACCTGAACCCCTCACGGCGCCTGTAAAAACACCGTCTGTATATATGGGGCTTGTCCAGAAAAGGAGTCCTAAATCGCATTGATATACATGGCAATTTCCCGTTTTTGCGGCTTCTTTTATGGCATTTGTGTGGATTGTGTGGCATGGATAGTCGTTTTTTTCTTTTTCTGAGCTGTTTTTCGCACAATATGGGCATATTTTCTTCTCTGGAACGCATTCATCGCCGTCTTTACCTGTAAATTGAGGTTTATATGAGCTGTCGTAAATGCAAATGCAGCTCCCGGTTGCCTGTTTATAATCGGCCATTATTTTCACCGCTTTTTTCATTAAATCATCGTTTAATTCCTTTTGATTCTCGTTTTCATACATAAAATTTTCCTGTTTTAGGCTCATCCAAGGTTTACGCGCCGGCAAGGATTCCAGATGTGTTTATGCCGCGTTCCCGATATTTACCCGGTGTAAAGCCCGTATTATTCTTAAATATTTTTGAGAACCAGCTTTGATCCTCAAAACCGCAGGCGAATGCTACTCCGCTGATCGGCACGTCTGTCGTGACAAGCATAGTAGCAGCTTTTTCAACTCTTAATCTATTAAGATAGTTAGAAAGGTTTTCACCCATTTCCTCCTTAAACACTGTGCTGAAATACGGAGCGGAAAGCCCCGACGCGTCCGCGATTTCCTGTAAGCTCAATTTTCTTGTGTAATTTTTCCAGATATAACGCTCCGCTTTTCTTAATGCCGAGAAATGCCGCACGCCATGAAACGAAAAGATCAACCCCGCCATTTTTTCTGTAATAACGCTTAATATCTCAACTATTTCTTTAAAACTATTGCTGTTCTCAATTTGCATAAAGAAGCGGTTTGTCGCGTCCAAAGCCGAATTGTTTATTACATCTTTAGGGTCGGCTGCCGCTCTGGAAAGCAGGACAGTAAGTTCCATCGCTCTGATTCTAAACACCGGCATTTTATTATTTATTAAGAAATATTCTTCCAGTAATTTAACTAAAATTTTTTGCGCTTCTATATTATCACCCCGGCGTAAACTTGCCAATAATAATCTTTCCATTTCTATCGGATCAAAATAATTTTCTTTTAAATTTTTTTCTTTAAAATTTTTATCAAAAGTGTTTTCCTGCTCATTTGAATCTTCCGATTTTTCGTTTGATAATTCGTATTTGTTTTTTTCTTCATTATATTGAGACGATGTTTCGCCGTTTAAAACAGTTACGACATTTTTTTGAATATAACTCATACCGGAAATATTATTAGCGCATAATAATAAAAGCTGAGCGAGCGCTTTTACTTTTGCGCTTGTTTCTTCCGATTTTTGCATAACGCCGCCGGAGAGCAGGGTGCCGGCGAGCCTTTCGCCCGAATAAAAAGGGCTCGTCCAAAAAACAAAATCTTCGCCGCATAAATAAATGTAAGACCCGCCCAACACCCTTGCTTTACCGGCAGCCTCCGCGTGCAAGCCCTTGCATTTTCGTTCTCCATTTGAATCGCTTTGGCAGCGGCAGCAAACCACATGATAATTATTTTCATTTTTCCAATCGGGATCCAAAACAGACACAGGAAAATCGGTAGCTTTTTTGTAATATTTTACAATTTCTGCCGCTTTCATCATAACAGGGTCTAATTCTCTCCGTTGAATTATGTTAAATTTTGACATTGTGTTCTCCTTTAATCAAAGGTATGAAATTACGAAAGCGCAAAATACGCCCTATTTGAAGAAATATACGAAACGTAATCGCTCATTCGGGTAGATAATTTAAGATTTTTTTACCACGAACCACACAAACCACTCGAACTTATCGTCCTAATCTTCTTCTTTCTCTTCTTGTTTTCTGCTATAATGGAGGCATGGTTTCCAAGGAAGACATCGACAAAGCTCTCGGTAAAATGATTCTCTCAGCTTCAGGCTGGAGGGGCGTTTTTGCCGCGGATGGCGGCGAGGAAAGCAAAGCACAAATAATCTCGGAGGCCCACGGTGTGATTTGCGGGGCAGCAGCCCTGGTTTTCGCGGAATATCTGGGAAGCGGCGCCGATGTCTGCATTCCGACGGTTCTTTTGGGACGCGACACACGCCCAACCAGCAAGGTAATCGCCGATTTTATTATCCCGGTTTTGATTGCCTCGGGCTGCGAAGTCCGGGATGCTGGCGTTTGCGCTTCGCCCGAAATTATGGCGTGGGCAAGAAGCGTCGGCAGATATAATTTGTCAGCCGGTTTCATTTATGTCTCGGCGAGCCATAACCCCATCGGGCATAACGGTTTAAAATTCGGTCTTGTTGACGGAGGCGTTTTAGCGGCGGATGACGCGATGACGCTTATACAAAACCTTAAAACTTTTTTAGATAACGATGTATGCGCGGCTGTAATAAAAGCGCTTATTAGTTCTGTTTCCCCGGCGCAGATGGCAAAGGTGTCAGCTAACGCAAAAGACTCTAAAATGAAAGCTTTTAACGCTTATTACGATTTTTGCGGCGGGGTTGTGTTTGACACGAACGAAGGCGAAGAGTTGAATTCTTTTGCCGCTGACGCGATGGAGAAATGTCTTACAGAAAATTCGATGGGCATTGTCTGCGATTTTAACGGCAGCGCGAGGTCCGCGTCGATAGATAAAAATTTCTTTACTAATTACGGATTTAAATTTAAATTTATTAATGATACTCCCGGCGAGATCGCGCATCGGATTGTTCCTGAGGGTGACGCTCTTGCGCCTTGCGCGAAATTTTTGGAAGATATGCACTCAACGGACGCGTCATTTGTTATGGGCTATGTTCCCGATTGTGACGGCGACCGCGGGAACCTTGTGATCTGGAACGAGGCGAGCGCATCTAATTCTCGCGGCTTCGCGCGAGCCTTAGACGCGCAGGAAGTATTCGCGCTTGCTGTTACAGCAGAACTTTCTCAGCTTGTTTACTCTGGAAAATTAAATTACGATAAAGACGGCAAGGCGCTTACTAAAGCCGCTGTTGTTGTGAACGACGCCACATCAATGAGGATAGACAGAATCGCCGCGTCTTTTGGCGTGGAGATTTTCCGGGCAGAGGTCGGCGAAGCGAATGTTGTAACTCTTGCGCGTAACTTGCGCGAAGAAGGTTACCTTGTGCGAATCCTTGGTGAAGGGTCCGCGGGCGGGAACATTACGCACCCGTCGGCTGTCAGGGATCCGATTAATACTATAATGGCTGCCGCTAAATTTCTTTCTATTCGTTCCATGGACGCGAGACCCGGGCTTTTTGAAATCTGGCTTAATCGATCCGGGCAATCTGACAAATACCGCGAAGATTATACGCTTACCGATATTATCGCAAGCCTCCCGCAATTTATAACGACTCCATCATACAGCGAGGACGCGTGTTTGGACATTAAAACTCAAGACCACGTTGTTCTAAAAGACAGGTACAAAGAAATATTTTTGAAGGAATGGGAAAAGCAAAGGGACGAATTGGAAAAGCGTTTTGGAATTAATTCATACTCGGTATATGCGTATAACGGAACCGAAGAAAAGGAAAATGTTTTTAACGATGTTTCCGGCACAAACAGATACGGCGGATCCGGCAGAGGCGGTTTAAAAATTGTATTTTTAAACAAGAAAAACAATTTTGACACCCGTGAAGCTGCCTTCGTCTGGATGCGCGGTTCTGCGACAGAACCGGTATTTCGCGTAATGGCGGACACCGAAGGAAATGATCAAAATACCGAAAAGTTCTTGCTTAATTGGCAAAGAAAGATGATAATGGCAGCTGACGGCAGATGAGAAATAAGGAATAAAAAATAATAAATAGAGAAGGAGTAGATAATGGGTGTACGTGGTGAAATTTTTTCTGAAAAGGTTATCCTGCCAAACAGGACTTATTTTTTTAATGTAAAAGAAAACAGGATGGGTGACTTATACCTTAACATTGTAGAAAGTAAAAACCGTGACAATGGTGGTTTTGACAGGCAATCTGTCATTTTATTCGCAGATGACTTACAGGAATTTTTAAAAGGTTTTGAAGAATCTTTAAAAGTGATGGAAAAAGCCATGCGTGGAAAAAAATACAGCGATGACAAGGGAGTGGAGCGCACGGCAAAAAATCGCGGTGACTCAGAACGCGGCGGAACAGAGCGCAAAAAATTCCCACGCGAACGAAGTGAGAGAAGCAACTCTGATAGCGGCAGTAGAGAGCGCGGTGGCAGGGCGGAACGCGGGAGCAAAACAGAGCGCGGAAATTATCGCGGAACGGAGAGAGGCGCTGAGCGCGGCAATAGAGAGCGCGGTGGTAAACCCGAGCGCGGTAATCGCGGAGCAAAGAGAGTAGTAGTTAAAAAAAGAGACAGGGATTAAGCCTCTACACTTCAACTTTAAAAGTTAATCTTTGTATCGGAGAGGGGCCGTATTTTAAAACCGCTTCGCGATGCGCCTGAGTGGGGTAGCCCTTGTGTTTTTCGTAGCCATATTGCGGGTACAGTTTTGCCATTTCGTTCATGTAGGTGTCGCGTTCGGTTTTAGCGAGTATCGACGCCGCCATTACTTCCGGGAATTTTGAGTCGGCTTTTACAATAGCGCTGCATTCAACCTCAATGTCGGGAACATGGAGACCGTCGATTATCGCGTTTATATTCGTGTATGTAAGGATTTTTTTCTCCACGGCTTTTTTCATCATCTCGTTAAAAGCGCGCTTCATCGCGAGAAGGCTTGCCTGTAAAATATTGATACTGTCAATTTCTGTGTGCGACGCCCATCCCACGCCCCACGCGATCGCTTCTACGCAAATTTTGCGCTGAAGTTCGTCACGGCGGGCGGGAGAAAGTTTTTTAGAATCTTTTAACAGATACCTTGGGAATTCTTTGTTTAAAATTACAGAGGCGGCGCAGACAGGACCGGCGAGGGGGCCTCTTCCGGCTTCGTCGATTCCGCAGATTATTTTTTTTGATTTTTCGCCCGCGCTGGATACTTCTTTGGTTGTGCGAAGTAATATCATTTATTTTGTTCCTCATTACGAGCGTTCTCTGTAAGAATATTCAGGGAATCACGCAGGCTTGGATCGCGCGAATAATAATTCGCTTCCAATTCTTTTTCTTTTAGCCCGATAAGTTCGTGGCTCATGTAATGAATCCATGTGGCTTCGTCATTAACAGACGCCTCATGCTTTCTGCACCAGAAATCAGGCTGAATGGGAAGCTGCCGCGCCTTGTCGGTGAAGTATTTATAATCATGCACCGCGATTTTTAAATCGTCGCGCGGAATTCCCTTTTCCAAAATTATATTCGCTAAATGGTTAATTGTTTTTCCAGAATCAAAAATATCATCAACAAGCAAGACTTTGTCTCCAACGCGAAGATAATCCGGCGAATATGTCCAGCCGTCAACTTTTACGCCGGACGCGATAGAGACATCAGTATATGAGCGCGCGACTACCGCCGCGTAGTAAACAGGGCGCGCGTTTTTGCGCACGATTTTAAAATATTCGCTTATGATGTTTCCAAGATAGGCGCCGCCGCGAAGTGACACATAAATTACATCAGGTATAAAACCTTCCGAGTAAATACGGCTGGCAAGTTTTATCGCGTTGTCGCGTACTATATCAAACTGAAGGAATTCTTTTTTCATTGTTAAAACCTCCTTGGAGCGGCAGGCAGCGTGCCGCGAAGAAAACCAAAAAAACTCCCGCATAATCCGCCGATTATATGCGCGAAATGGGAAATATTATCATGCTCAAAACTTGAAAAAATCTGGATACCCATATACAAAATTAAAACCAAAATAAATGTAAGAGGAATCTCGCCATGCGAAAAATTTGTAAACGAAGATAAAAGTATCATCATAAAAACAACGCCCGACGCCCCCATTAAATAACTATTAAATAATAAAACATTTAAAATACCTGTGACAAGGGCTGTTATAAGCATCATAATAAGCAGGGATTTTGAACCGTAATTTTCTTCGAGCATTGGGCCTATAAGCAGTATAAGCGTAAAATTATTAATTAAATGAGACCAGTTCGCGTGTCCCATTATATGAGTAAAAATTGATACCCAATGATTAAAATGATTCGCGCGGAAGCTGTCTTTGCCGGGAACCATGAACCAGTTGTCAATAAGGTTTGGGAAGATCGCGCGAGTGAGCAAAAGAATTAATGCGCATAACAAAGTGAATGTAAGAACTGTCGGCGCGTTGTATCTTATTCTCATAAGGATAATTTAATCTCCACAGGGCAGTGATCCGATCCTTGCACTTCCGCTCTTATAACTGACGATTTAACCTTTGGTAAAAAATCTTTGTCAACGCAGTTGTAGTCGATTCTCCACCCGACATTATTCGCGCGCGCGTTTGCTCTGTATGACCACCAGGTATATTGCGCTGTTTTTCCTGGATTAAAATGACGAAAGGTATCAATATATTCCATTTTAGAATTTCCGGCTTTTAAAAATGAGTCCATCCACGCGCGTTCTTCCGGGAGGTAGCCCGCGCTGTTTTCGTTTTGTTTTGGATGAGCGAGATCGATGGGAGTGTGCGCGACATTAAAATCGCCGCATAGCAAAAAATGTTTTCCTTTTTTTACAATTGAATTGCAAAGTTTTAACATCGCGTCATTAAAGGCGAGCTTATAATCCAGCCGCTTTCCTTCGTCCTGGGAATTAGGGAAGTACGCGGCTATCAGAGTAAACTCTTTGTAATCGGCAACAAGGACGCGGCCTTCTTCGTCAAATTCAGCCTTGCCCAAAAAACGAACGTCTAGGGGCTGTGTTTTTGTATAAATGGCGACACCCGAATAACCTTTTTTTTTGGCGCTTGCCCAAAAGGAGGTGTACTTGGTATCCGGCGGACTGATAAAAGCCGCTGAGAGCTGCCCTGGCTCAGCTTTAGTTTCATTAAGGCAAATGATGTCCGGGTTTTCGCTTTTTAACCAGTTAAAAAAACCCTTTTTTTCCGCCGCGCGTATGCCGTTAACGTTCCATGAAATTATCCGCATGGGTTATTATATATTAAAAGTTTAAGCTTATGCTACAATAAGGCATGGCGAATATGTTTGATTACTTAAAATGGAGGGGAGACCTCGATTTTAACACGGCTCCTTTTAATCCTGTTGACAACATTATTTTGTCCCAGATCGCATACCTCACGCTCGATGACATTGTCCCGCAGCTCAAAGACAAGGACGGAATCAGCATTGAGCTTGCTGTAAGGATTTTTAACGAAAAATCCAGGGAGCCGGGTTTTACTTTTACTTCGCAGTTTAAAGAAGACCCGGATTTAATTAGGGCTCTTAGCGTTTCCAGGCGTTTTAGAAATTGTCAGCTTTTTGGTTACGAGAATAATATAAATAAAGATTTGGAGCAGCAGTTTTCGGCTCTTTGTATTTATACCGGGGACAACCATTGCTTTATCGCCTTTCGCGGAACTGACGTTTCTCTTGTGGGATGGAAAGAAGATTTTAACATGAGTTTTTTGGATGTTATTCCTTCTCAGCTTGAGGCGGTAAAATATCTGGAAAAGATGGCGCCTTTTATCGCGGGCAATTTGCGGGTGGGCGGACATTCAAAGGGAGGCAACTTAGCCGTTTACGCCGCTTCGCAGTGCGATAAAAAAATTCAACACAGAATAAAAGCGGTTTACAGCAATGACGCTCCGGGTTTTAGCGAAAAATTTTCAGCGAGCCATGGTTTAATGACGATAAAACATTTAATTTATTCTTATGTGCCGCAGGCTTCTGTTATTGGAATGTTGATGGAGCATGGTTTTGATTCGCGCGTTGTAAAAAGCAGCGAAAACGGAATTATGCAGCATAATTTGTATTCATGGGAAGTTACGCGCAACGATTTAATCGGCGCGGAAAAAACAACAACAGGAAGCCGTTTTGTCAATAACACTCTGCGCGAATGGCTGGGCGCTCAGGATAATGACCAGCGCGAAATGTTTATAGAAACCCTGTACCATGTTCTTAACGACGCGGAGGTTAAATCTATAAATGATTTTGAGAAAAATTGGATAGCTTCTGCGGGCAAAGTATTAAAATCATTTTCGCATATTGATGAAGACACAAAAAAAATGATTACTAAGTCTTTGTTCGGGCTTTTAAACTCCGCTAAAAACAATCTGGAAATATTTTCACATTAAAGGCGCGAAAACGCGCAGTATATCGGGTACTATTTTTTGGAAGGCGTTGCTTGCGCAGTCTTTAAGAGTAATTTCCTGCGACATTGGCAGCGTGTTTAAAAAATCTTCTTTTACCGCTTTAACTGTTTCGCTCGCGTAAATTAAAACGCCGCACTCAAAGTGGAGGTAAAGACTGCGAAAATCCAGGTTTGTTGTTCCTACTGTGGCGATGTTGTCATCAGAGACAAATGTTTTACCGTGGTTAAAACCAAAAGTATATTCATAAACTTTTACACCGGACTGAATGAGGCGGCGGTAATAAGAGCGTGAAGTTATCGCCACTATCCATTTATCCCAGCGGTGAGGAGTAATTACGCGAACATCAACGCCGCTTTTTGCCGCGAGTGTTAAAGCGGACAGGACATTGTCGTCCACAATAAGGTAGGGCGTATTTATATATAAATAATTTTTAGCTTGATTAATTATTTGAATGTAAACATGCTCGCCGACATTTTCCTTGTCTATAGGACTGTCGGCATAAGGTTGAACATAACCGTGGGCTTCGTATCCTTCGGCGACTCCTTCTTCTGTATGCTCAATTATATTATTGTTCCACGGGTAAAACGAATTAAAATCATCTTTATCTTCAGCGTTTTTATTGCTTAAATTCCACATTTGTAAAAAAATCAACGTTAAGGACCACGCTCCGTCTCCTTCTATCATGATGGCGGTATCTTTCCAGTGTCCAAAGCGCTCAACAGCGTTAATATATTCGTCGCCTATGTTAAGCCCTCCTGTGAAGGCGGTTTTACCGTCGATAGAAATTATTTTTCTGTGGTCTCTATTATTCTGCAATGAAGAAACTATTGGCCTGAATTTATTAAACACATAAGATTTTATTCCCTTAGCTTTAAGCATCTTTGTAAAATTGGAAGGGAGCGTAAAAAAGCAGCCCATGTCGTCGTACATTATGCGCACATCAAGACCCATTGCGGCTTTTCTTTCCAGAATTGTCAAAATGGAACTGAGCATTAGTCCTTCTTTTAAAATAAAAAATTCAAGGAAGATATAACGCTGCGCTTTTTCCAGTTCTTCCAATACTCTGTAAAAAAAAGATTCACCTGAGGGGAAATATTCCTGTCTTGTATTAGCGTAAACAGGGTAGCCAGCGTATTCCTGCAGATAATGAGCCTGTGTTTTAAAATTAGGGTAGTTCTCGATTAATTCATCCAGGCGGTTTCCGGGCAGATAAAAAGATTCGCGGCTTAAACTTATATTACCAAAAAGCGCTTTTCTGATTTTTTTTGGGTTAGACCAAATATTGAGCATGATATAAAGAATGCCGCCAAAGAGCGGAAAGAGAAGTATTATAAATATCCATGTTAATTTAAAACCGGGTTTTTCGTGTTTGTTAATTATAAAAATACTTACAATTACACTTAGGATAGTAAGAACAATATAGGAAAATTCCAAATATCTTCCGGTTCCCGCAATAAGTAGTATAAAAATAAAAATTTGAGCAAGAAGGGACAGTATAACCAACACCCTTCTTCTAAAGATGAATTTAAATTTATTTTTAAGCTTTTTTTTGCTCATCTATATCTAATATAATGATTTTTGATAAAAATCTCAATAAAAAAAGACTTGTTTTAAAGTTCAAGCGGGCCATAATCCCGCGCCCTGACGCAGCACTTTTATTTCCTCACCGCACAAATCTAAAATAGTAGAAAAAATTCGTTCTCTTTCTTCGCCGCTGTCAAGAATCAGGGAGATCTCCTCAATTTCTTCAAGTTCCCAACCGCTTTCAAAAAGCTCGTCCTCCGGGATTGGCGGCAATTCTGTAGCTCCTTCGTCAAAAGAAGGCACAGCGCCGCTGTCTTCCATGATTCTAATCATGCTTTTTTTCGCGGTTATCGAATAAAGCGGATGATTCAAAGTTTCGATTAGTTTAATGGGTATTGTATAATCAGGAATGCGCACGCCAAGTTCCCTGCGTTTGATGTCAAGAAATTTTTCGGTCGCGGTTAAGGTTTTTAAAATGAATACATAGGGCCCGGGGCAAAGGCGGTTTATCAATCTAAAGCGGCTGTTGTCTACGCTGCACATTTCTCCGAATTGGGAAATGCTTGAGCAAAGCAAGGTAAAATGTCTCTCGTCCCTTTCGCCGGAGAGCTTTCTTAATTTTTTAATCGCTTCCTTTGAATTGATTGAGCAGACTATGCTCCAGCTTGTATCGGTCGGCAGAGCGACGAGCGCGCCATTTTCCAAAAGCTGCGCCGTTTTTCTTATTATTCTTTCATCAATATTTGTGGGGACTATATACTCTGTCATTTTAAACCTCAGGGCACCCACATCAGCTTATCAGGCTCAGATTCTTTTAAATAAATATTCTCGTAACGACCGGAATTTTTTAAATTGTCTTTTTCCGGGAAATATGTCTGCATAAAAAACCAAACTATATCTGACATTATATTCGCGGAATCTGTCGGCGCGTACCGGTACCAGATTTCTTTTTCTTCCAGAATTTTTCGCGCTTTTTCATCAGTCTTGCAAAGCTCAGGGTCTGTTATGCGCCTGATTTCGCTGCGAAGCCCGCCATAATTTGTCTGTCCCACAATCATGAGGCGCAGGCGTTTTAACTCGTCCATCCAGTAAATCTCAAAAATACCGGCGAGAGATGGAACCTTTGATATAATGTCGTAACGATCCGCCTTTGAAAGAGGTGACCATTGGACAAAATAGTAAATATCTCCGTCTTTCTCGGCTGCTGTAATACCGCACTTCATAGCTCACTCTAACATACATATATAACATTTACTATACAAAAATAATATTGATTGTATGAAAAACAATACACTTGGGCCTGGTTCGAGGTTTTAGCGCCGCATGGTTATTTTGATTATTTCCTTATGTGATATAGACTTAGCCTCAATTTTCTGGTTTTTAAGGGCACTTGGCACGCATTTTGCTATATTATTTACATCAATTTTAATCAGGAGGGAGCGTATGCAAAAGAAAACGTTAAAATCCACCAATGAACTGCTTGAAACGTATTTTAAGCAAATAAAAGTGTTTCCTCTTTTAACTTTTGATGAAGAACTTGCTTTGTCAAAAAAAATACATGAAGGCGATATCGCCGCGTTACATAAACTTGTCAATTCTAACTTGCGTCTTGTTGTAAAAATCGCCGGAATGTTTAACGCCTGCGGTATTCCAATTTTAGATATGATTCAGGAAGGTAATATCGGATTGATGCACGCAGCGGGAAAATATGATTTTAATAAGAAGGTGCGTTTTTGCACTTACGCGAGCTGGTGGATTCGTCAGTTTATAAGCCGATATATTTCCAACAGACGCCGTCTTGTTCGTCTGCCTCAGAGGAAGGAAGAAACCCTGCGAAAGATTCAGCGCACATACACTTTGCTTTGCCAGGATCTTATGCATCAGCCTAATAATTTAGAAATAGCGAGGGAGCTTGGAATCCCTGTAAAGGATGTCGATGCTTTTACTAACCTTAGCTGCGATTTTTTTGTTTACGAGCAAAGCGCTAATGACGACTCTGTAAACGCTGTAGATGTTCATGAAGATTATACTTACAGTCCTGAGCGGAATTTTATGAAGCAGGCGGAACGTGAAGATACTTTATTTATTCTTAATAAATTAAAAGAAAGAGAAAGACGAGTTTTAAGTTATCGTTATCAGTTAAACGGCTGCGAACATCAAACCTTAAGGGAAATAGGAGATAAATTCGATATTTCGCCGGAAACTGTGCGGCAGATAGAAAAGAAAGCATTGCGGAAAATTCGCAGTCATGCTAAAGAACTAAAAGAGAGCTTGTTTGTTCAAGCAATCTAGATAAATAAAAAATTAGGAATAAGAAAACGGCGGATTCTGCTACTGACAATGTTCATTAAAATCACTATAATTATTCAATGATAAATAAAGACGCGCTGGTTATTTACAAAGGGAAGGCGGCGCTTGTAAATGAAATAATCGACGGTAAATATTCAATTTCTCTTAAAGACGGCGAACAGATAAAGGTTCGAGATAAAGATATAGAGCTTCTTCATCCGGGTCCTGTAAAAAATTTAAACATTCTTGATTCTTGTAATCCTTTTGGCCCTGCGGTTAAAGAAAGCTGGGAATTGCTTCTGGAAGAAGAAGGCGCGTGTATGAATGCGGAAGAATTGGCAAGTTTTATTTATAACGAGTATACGCCTTCTTCCGCTTACGCTGTTTATTGTCTTCTTAAAGACGGGCTTTATTTTACCGGCGCGATAGAATCAATTAAACCGCGCGAAAGGGAAGAACTTGCGGCGGAAAACAATAAAAGAAACGAAAAGCAGCGCGAGGCAGGAGAGCGCAATTTGTTTTTGGAGCAAGTTAAAAAATGCGTAAAAAAATCAGCTAACGGCAGCGAAGCGAGCCTGCCCGCTGATTTGTTAAGTAAGTGGGCGCCTTTTTTCCAAGACATCGAAGCGCTGGCTTACGGTAAATCGCCTAAAAGCCGCACGATGAGGGAGCTTGAGCTTGGCGAAACGCCCGAAGACGCGCATTATGTTCTTTTAAAAACAGGATTTTGGACAGGGATGGTTAATCCTCACCCGAGCCGCTTTGGTTTAACTTTAAACAGCGCGAATGTTAATCTGGAAGCCAATTCTTCCGCGCCGGGAGAACGCGCGAATCTTTGCCATCTCGCGGCTTTCGCGATTGACAGCCCATGGAGCAATGATCCTGACGACGCTGTTTCCATAGAAAAAAGCGATGGAGGCGTTTTCTTATATGTCCATGTGGCAGACCCCGCTTCTTCCATACGTTTTGACAGCCCGGCGGAGAAGGAAGCGAGGGACAGGGGAGCGACTCTTTATCTTCCTGAATCTACGGCGCGCATGTTAGCTGAAAACGCCGTTGACCTGTTCGGGCTTGGGTTAAGAGAGGAATCGACAGCGCTTACATTTAAAATAAGAATAGATGAGCAGGACGGCACTGTAAAAGAGACGGAAATATTTCCTTCTATTGTTAAAGTGCGCCGTATTACCTACGAGGAAGCGGACAGGCTAATGGATGGTAATACAGAAGACTCGGCTGTGTTACGCGCCCTTTTTGAGCTTGCAAAAAAAACAAACGAGCGCAGAAGAGGGCATGGGGCTGTGAATATTGAGCTCCCGGATGTTCGCGTATTTTTTAAAGAAAATAAAATTTGTATTGACCCTATCCCTGAATACCGCAGTTCTTTTTTGGTAAAAGAATGTATGATAGCCGCCGGGGAGAGCGCCGGTAACTGGGCGTCATCAAGGGGCTTAAGCTTCCCCTACATAAGCCAGGAAGTGGAACTGCAAAGCGATCATTCAAAAACGGCAATGTCAGGCATAGCTGGAGCCATTCAGCTGCGAAAGTGCATGAGGCCGAGGGTTCTTTCCGTTAAACCGGGGCGGCACCAGGGGCTAGGATTGGATACCTACACGCAGGTTACGAGCCCGCTTCGCCGTTACACAGATTTACTCGCGCATATTCAAATAAGGGCTTTTTTGCGTGGCGAAGGAATCCTAAGCGCTGATGAAATCTCCGCGCGGCTTGGTTTTTGCGAAGCGGGCTCTGCCGCGGCTGTTCACGCGGAAAGAGCTTCCAATAATCACTGGAAAATGGTTTTTCTTTCGGAAACAGAAAAAGACACGCTCTGGGACGCTATTACTCTGGAAGAAAAAGGCAACAGAATGTCGGTATTAATTCCAAATCTGGCGCTGGAAACGCTTGTTGTTACGCAAAATTGTAATTTACCAAATAAAAAAATAAAATTGTGTATAAAATCCGTTAATATTCCAAAAGGCGAAGCTTTATTTACACATAACGCTGGATAATCGCTGTTAGGCGCATTTTTTCTTGACTGTTTTATATTCAGGTAATATTATTGTGTTATGATAAAACCGAAGATATTATCGGGCATTAGAAGCCGGACAACTATCTACATGATTATTCCTATTTTAATTAGCCTGTGTATCGTATGCAGTATTTTATTCTATTCATTATTTAATTCGTATCAGAATACGGCTAAAGCCGAGTTCCAGCAGATTGTTATGGGGCATACAGGCACATTTGAAAGAATAATAACAAGCGCTATGGATTATCTTTATGTTGCTGTAAGTATAATTGAATTCAGAACGATTGGAGAAAAACCTAACAGGGAAGCTCTGCAAAAAGTAATATCCGGCGTAATAAGCAGCCATAAATATGTTCACAGTTCCAGAATATACTTTGAAAAAAATATGTACGACGGTCTTGACGAGCATTATAAGGGAACGCAGTTTGGTTCTTCTCTTTCCGGAAGAATTAATTATTTATATTATAAATCAAACGGAGCGATTAGAACGAGGTTAAAACCGCCGGAAGATGATGATGAAGAATTTTTTATGCCTATTTATAACAAGGTAAAAGAATTAAACACGCCGTATTTTACAGAACCTGTGAATAAAAATATAGAAGGAGAAAATCTCCTTATGTGTATTATCGCGTTTCCAATACGAAACCAGGACAATGAATTTATAGGAGTAGTTACCGCCGATGTTTCTATTGGTGATGTTTACGCTCAGTTAAAAAACGAAAAAATATACCAGACAGGCACGCTAATTGTAGAATATGAAAACAAAATAATTTACAGTTCCAGATTTAATGATATAGGAAAAACGCGAAATGAAGCGGGGCTCGCGTATCAATTGCCTTTGTTTAATGTTAACTCCATGTCTTCTATAGGCAGAGCGTTTAATGATGACGATGAAGATATGCTTGTTGTGCTTAAAACTATTTACATCGAAGGGCTTGACAGGCGCTTTTATTACGCTATCGCCTGCCCAATCCGCGAGATTAATAAAAGAGGAAGAAATTTATTGCTGATTATTGTTCCCTTAATTCTTGTCGTGCTTGGGCTTATAACCCTTTACCTTTATTTTTTAATCGGGAAATTGACGCAGCCGATACGGGATATAAGAGAGAGCGCGGAAAAAATCGGTATGGGCGATTACAGCGCTAGGATTACCGGCAAATATAAAGACGAATATATTATATTAAAAAATACTTTTAATTCAATGGCAAAAGAGATTGAGGCGCATGCTGATGAATCACAAAAAACGCTTCGTATACTCCGTAATATTTTAAACGGCATTGACGCGAATGTTTATGTAACGGTTCCCAATACCGGGGAATTACTTTTTATTAATGAACCCATGAAAAAGCTTTTCCATTTAAAGGGAGAGGAGGGACTGGGAAAATATTGTTACGAATTATTCAGATTTAATCAGGGTAAAATGTGTTCTTTTTGCCCGTGTTATGAACTTAAATTACATAACGATAAAATTATTTCATGGGAAGAACACGTCCAGGAAACAGGAATGGATGTGCGCCACACAGACTGCTTTATTGAATGGATAGACGGAAATAAAGCTCATCTGCAATGTTCTGTTGATGTTACAGAAGTTAAGCGCATAACAAGGGAAGCCCAGGAAATGGCGCGTAAGAAAGAACAGGCGGAAGAAACTTCGCGCATGAAGTCTGTCTTTCTTGCAAGCATGAGCCACGAAATAAGAACGCCAATGCATGGAATAATAGGGTTTACAGAACTTGCTCTTGATGACGATATAAAACCAAATACTAAAAATTATTTATCAAAAATAAAAACAAGCGCGGAAAGCCTTTTAATGATAATAAATGACATTCTTGACGTATCAAAAATAGAAGCCGGTAAAATTGAGATAGAAAAAATTCCTTTTAATATAAGCGATGTTTTTAAGGTATGCCGCATGATTTCTTCGCCCAAAGCAAGAGAAAAGAATCTTTCGCTCTTTTGCTACGCGGAACCTTCCGTGGGGAGGCTGCTTGTCGGCGACCCTACAAGGCTGCGTCAGGCGCTTTTAAATCTTTTATCCAACGCTATTAAATTTACAAATAACGGAATGATAAAACTTCTTGCCGCTATAACCGAAACTAACGAAAGCAGCGTAACAATGTATTTTGAGGTAAGGGATTCCGGCATCGGCATGACAGAAGAGCAGATAGAAAGAATCTTCCAGCCATTTATGCAGGCGGATTACAGCACAACTAGAAAATACGGAGGAACAGGTTTAGGTCTTACGATTACAAAAACTCTTATAGAGCTTATGGGCGGGAAGCTGAATGTAGAAAGCACTTATAGTCTTGGCAGTAAGTTCAGCTTTGAAATTAAATTTGAAACAATGGATTCCAATACAGTCATTCCTCTGGCAGAAAGCAAGGCGGATGAAAAACCGATATTTGATGGCGAAGTGCTTGTTTGTGAAGATAATATGCTTAATCAAAATGTAATATGCGACCATCTTAGCAAGGTTGGTTTAAAAACAGTTATCGCTAAAAACGGATTAAAAGGCGTGGAAAAAGTTCAGGAAAGAATGAATAACGGCAAGCATTTTGATTTGATTTTTATGGATATTCATATGCCGGAAATGGACGGGCTTGAGGCGTCGAAAGAAATTATCAATCTAGGCTGTAATACTCCCATTGTCGCGTTAACTGCGAATATTATGAATGACGCTAAAGAGCAGTATTTTGAATCGGGGATGCGCGATTGTCTTTCCAAGCCCTTCGCTGCATATGAATTGTGGTCTTGTCTGCTTAAATATATCGCTCCTGTAAAAATGATTCCCATGGAAAATGAAAAAGAAGAAGCGCATGAGGAAGAAAGGCGTATTGAGCTATTAATCGCTTTTGTTAAAAGTAATCAAACCACAATGGAAGATATAATTAACGCGCTTGAGATTGGCGATTTAAAACTCGCTCACAGGCTTGTCCACACATTAAAAAGCGTAGCAGGCATAGTAGGGCAGGATGCTCTTGTTGAAGCGGCGCAGAATGTTGAGATGACTCTGGCTATAGGCAAGGTAAAATATTTGGATACCCAGCTTAATATTCTTGAGCATGAATTTAATTCCGCGTTAGCCGAACTTACGCTTTTTACAGATAATTACGAGAAGGAGAATGTTAAAGCGGTTGAAGCAATGGACAGGGTAAGCGCGTTATTGCTTCTGGAAAAACTGGATAAGCTATTGGAAGGCGATAATTTTGACAGCCTGGATTACGTTGGAGATTTACGCGCGATTGAAGGAACAGGTGAGCTTACCGCGCAGATAGAAAATATGAAGTTTAAAGAGGCAAGAGAAACGCTTTCTATAGTCAGGCACAAATTGGAGAATCAAAATGAATAAATTAAAGAAGATTCTTATTGTAGATGATGAAAAAATTAATATTATGTCATTGGCATATTCTTTAAGACCCGATTATAATATTATTGTCGCCACTGACGGCGTTACGGCAATTGAAGTCGCGCATAAGCATATTCCTGATTTAATTCTGCTTGATATTATTATGCCAGAGATGAACGGCTTTGACGTGATTATTAAATTAAAAGAATCCGAGCTTACAAAAAAAATCCCTGTAATTTTTGTTACCGGTATAAGAAAACCGGAAGATGAAAAAAAGGGATATAATCTGGGCGCTGTTGATTATATTGTAAAACCTTATGATGCCGCTGTTATAAGAAGAAAAATAGAATCTTGCATAAATGCTATATGAATAACGTAAAAAAAAACAGCGTGCTTATTGCAGATAACGAAGAATTAAACCTGATAATATTAGACAATATATTAAGTCCTTTTTATACGGTATACAAGGCGTATAACGGCTTTTTTACAATCAAAATGGCAAGTAATAATCTGCCTGACCTTATTTTAATGGAAATAGATATGCCCGATATGCTCGGTTTTGACGTGTTAAAAATTCTTAAAACACAGGAAAGCACAAAAAATATACCGGTTATTTTTATTACAGATTTAGAAAGCATAGAAGATGAAGAAAAAGGACTCGCTCTTGAGGCGTCCGATTTTATTTATAAACCACTGCGCTCTAAAATAATCAGATCCAGGGTTCGTAACCAGATTCAAATAATTAACCAGTTCCGCGAGCTTGCGGAGCTTCATAAAGATTTGGAAGACGCTGTAAAGGCGGCGGAAACCGCCAATAAGGCAAAATCGGCGTTTCTCGCGAAGATGAGCCATGAGATTCGCACGCCGCTTAACGCTGTAATAGGAATTTCCGAAATCCAGCTGCGAAACGCTGCTCTTTCGAATGACACAATAGAAGCGTTTAGCAGGGTTTATAACTCAGGAGATCTTCTTCTTGGCATTATTAATGACATTCTTGATATGTCAAAAATTGAAACAGGTAAACTTGAATTATCATTATCGCGTTACGATGTGTGTAATTTAATTAATGATACTGTTAATTTGAATATTATTAAATATATAAATAAACCCATAAAATTTATTTTAAACGCGGATGAGAATATTCCATCGTATTTAATCGGCGATGAAATAAGAATAAAACAAATATTAAATAATGTATTATCAAATGCTTTTAAATATACTAAAAAAGGCGAAATAGAACTTTTTGTTAAAGCTGAAGAAACAGATAAATGCGTGATGCTTTTCTTCAGCGTTCGCGATACAGGGCAGGGGATGAAGAAGGAGCAGATAGAAAAATTATTTGACGAGTACGCGCGTTTTAATCAGGAAGCGAATAAAATGATAGAAGGCGTCGGGCTTGGAATGAGTATTACAAAATCACTTGTAAATTTGATGGAAGGTGAGATTTTTATTAAAAGCGAAGCCGAAAAAGGTTCGGTTTTTACAATTCGTCTGCCTCAAAAGAAAGCTGGCGCGCCGCCGATTGGAAAAGAAGCGGCGCAAGATCTGCGGCAATTTAAGGTTCAAAACACGAAGCTAAAGCGCGAGACGCGCGTAACGCGTGAAATGATGTCAAATGAAAAGGTTTTAGTTGTTGATGATAATGAAACAAACCTTTATGTAGTTAGGAGGATGCTGTCGCTTTATGGTTTACAGATAGAGACAGCGATGAGCGGAATTGAATCTATAGAAAAAGTAAAAAATAATAAATATGACATTGTGTTTATGGACCACATGATGCCGGAAATGGATGGAATAGAAGCGGTTAAGGAAATAAGAAAACTTGGAAAGGAATATGAGAAAATGCCTATTATTGCGTTAAGCGCTAACGCTGTGTGCGGCATGAGAGAAATGTTTCTGGAAAACGGGTTTAACGAATTTATTTCCAAGCCAATAATAATAAATGAACTGGATGAAATTCTTAGAAAATTTGGAACGTCAAAAAACGTTAAAGCAGCGGATTGAGTGTCCTTCTTTTATTTTATTTAAAACAGGGTGTTCGTTATAACATTTTTCTGTCGCCTTCGGGCACCTTGGTGCGAAAGAGCAGAAAGTTGATGATAATACAAATTCATTACTACGGAGAGGATCAGGGGTGGATTCTTCCGCGACAACACCGGCAGCGGAAGAAAATAAAAGTTTCGTATATGGGTGCAAACCCTCACTGTATAAATCAGCCGCGGGCGCTTCTTCCATAAGCTCACCCTTGTACATTACGCCTATTCTGTCGCAGAAATAACAGGCAACTTTTAAATCGTGCGCGATGAACAGGAAGGACATTCCCCTTTTTTCGCGGATGTCGTGTAACAGGTTTAATATCTGCCCCTGAATGCTTACGTCAAGGGCGGACACAACTTCATCGCAGATTAAAACCTGCGGTTCCATTAAAAGAGCGCGCGCTATGGAAATTCTCTGTCTCTGTCCGCCCGAAAATTCGGAGGGACGCTTTTCCAAATCCGCCGCCTGCAGACCAACCTCTTCCAGTATTGCCGCTGCCTTTTCGCGTAACTGCTTTTCGCTTATGCCTCTTTTTTTTAACGGGCGGCGGCAGCCAGAAACCAAAACTTCGTAGACGCTCATCCTTGGATTTAAAGATCTCGCTGGGTCCTGGAAAACATAGCGCACTTTTTCGCGGTAGGATAAAAGAGCGTCTTTTTTTAATCGCGCGACAGAAACAGAAGTATCGCCAGACGGCGATTCACCGCTTTGCGCGTCGCTGTTTCCTTCACTGTTTGCCGCGTCGCTTGAGTTAAATAAAATCTCGCCTGAGTCAGCTTCATACATTCGCACAAGAAGGCGGGCTGTTGTAGTTTTACCGCAGCCCGATTCGCCCACAAGACCGTAAGATTCATTTTTACCGATTGTAAAGGAAATGTCATTTACCGCGTTTACAAAACGACCGAAGCGGGCAAAGAAGCCCGCCTCGAGGTTAAAACGCTTATACAAATGCGAAACAGTTAAAACAGACACGATCAAACCTATCTGCTTCTTATTTCTTTAATTTTTTCTACTATCCCGTAAATAGAATACGCAATCACAAAGACACCCAACACTGCAAGAAATATATTTATCATAACACCCCCCCTCGAATACACTGATAAATTGTGCCAATTGCCAGAATGATTGTTGCTATTTTCGCAAATAGCTCAATCACATCTTTTATTCTAATTCTGTCTCCCATTCCTATTCAAAACCTAATGATCTCATCGCGTCTGTTATCCATCGGATTTGCACGGGAGTATACTTGACGTTCTCCTTCATGGTAACAAGCAATGTTTTTACATTTTCAGATTTGGTTTGTGTCTTTCCTATTTGAGGAACAAGCCACTCAAGCATTTTATTCTCTTTGTTGGTCCAGGGTCCTCGCAGTCTTCTGTGTTCTATCTGGCTTAAGAATTTATAGAGAAGATTAACAGCTTCTTCCTTTTCATGTAACATTGTAAGTGTGCTTATGGTAAGCATGATCTCGTCATAATCAATGTCATTGCTCTCAAAGTTGTTCTTGTATGATTTTTCTAAATCTGAGAAAACGGAATCCGAAGCGGCTCCATGCTGTCCTATGGTTCTAATAGCGTCTTTTCGCAGTTCCCTCATTATTTTTGAGTAATTTCTGTTTTGTGTTTTATAGGCATGACCTACTTCCAAAGCGGCGGCGGCAACCTTCGCTCTTGATTCACCGGGCATCTTTGTGTTTTTCTTCATTTCGTCAAAGGCCCTTTGCTTTACTTCAGGCTCACTGTCGTCCATGCGGATGATAGCTGCTATTTCATCGCCGGGGTCGTCTACAATGTTAGGTAAGGCCGCAATCGCGAGGTCTTTTACAACCTTTTCGTACCAGGCTCTGGGAACAGAGGCGAAGAAAACAGACCTGTAACCCCTTACATCTTTTAAGGCTTCGAGGGCTTCGATACATCCCATGACACCCTGCTGAACTCTGCGTCTTGCCGGGTTATTGCTGCCGGCTATAGGAACCTGCCTGTTGTAATCATGCAGCCTTTTCGCGATCTTCTCGACATGATCCTTGGCGTCTACCTGTCCAAGGGCATAAAGGGCGGCTCGCATCGCGTGTCCTTCCTGAGCGTTTCCGTCCGTATCCACCAAGTTTACCGCGGACCATAAGTCTGTTTGGGCGGCGGTGACTTTCGCTTTTCCGAGCCCATCAGAGATGATAACAACAGACGATTCCAGGGCTCTTTGCTCGGCATTTCTACGCTCGGTTGTTACTTTGGTGATATCAGGAGCTCTTAACAGGAGAAGTTTTAGTGCTTCGTGGTAAAACTCACCGGTTCCAATGTCTCTTTCTTTAATTGTCTGCAGAATACTCAATCTCTGCTCAAAAGAACTCTCGGCTTCTTTATACCGTTCTGAATAAAATGGCAATTCCTGACCAAAGGCCGCCATTCCGATTAATAACACTACAATAAATAATAAAATACGTTTCATATTAACCATAATACTATAAAAACCGCAAAAAATCAAGCTAGTTACAAAGCTCAAGAGGAAGAATTAAGAATTTTTACCACGAACCTCACGAACGCCACGAACCTGAGCTTCGAAATCCTAATCTTAACCTAAAAATATATGATAGCTATCTGATATTTCTTAGGTTTAAGAAGAAGAGGCGGACAGTAAGTTCGAGTGGTTTGTGTGGTTCGTGGTTGATTCTTCTTCCTCCCAATAAACCCCCTACCTTGTATCTGTTGGCGATTCTGGGTATTCTGAAGCATGCTTGAAAAATTCTTCAAGGCGCTCTTTGGTTCTCAGCATGAAAGAGACGTAAAAGCCCTTCAGCCGATACTGCATAAGGTTAACGAAAAAGAAAGCTGGGCTAAGGCCCTTGCCATAGAGGAATTCCCCCGTTTTACAGAGCAATTCCGCGAACGCCATAAAAAAGGCGAAAGTCTGGACAGTATTTTGCCCGAGGCTTTTGCTCTGGCAAGAGAAGCCGCCTGGCGTATCCTTGGCGAGCGCCCCTACGATGTGCAGATTTTGGGCGGTATAGTTTTACATCAGGGTAAAATCGTTGAAATGAAAACAGGTGAAGGCAAGACCTTGATGTCCGTCGCCGCCGCCTACCTTAACGCCATCCCCGGAAACGGTATCCATGTTGTTACGGTAAATGATTACCTCGCGAGCCGCGACGCCGCCTGGATGAGGCCGATATTTACGAGTCTTGGGCTCACTGTCGGCACAATTCTTTCAAATATGGATAACGTTCAGCGCAAGGAAAATTACGCCTGCGATATTACCTACGGCACGAATAATGAGTTTGGCTTTGATTATCTTCGCGATAATATGCACCGCGATAACGAAAGCCGGGTTCAGCGCTCTCATAATTTTTGTATTGTAGACGAAATCGATTCTATATTGATTGACGAAGCGCGCACCCCTTTAATTATTTCAGGAGCCGCGGAAGACGATACCTTCAGATTCGCCGAGGTTGATAAACTCCTGGGCAGTTTAAAAGAAGTGCAAAAAAAAGAGAACGGCGAGTACCCCGATGAAACGCGCGGAGAGGAAGTAATCGGCGATTATAAAATTAACGAAAAAAATAAAAGCATTTCTTTTAGTAATCAGGGGCAGGCGAGCATAGAAGAAATACTTCAAAAGCGAAACCTAATTAAGGGCGCGATAGTAGACGAAGAAAACTTTGAGTACATTCATTATTTTACTCAGGCGTTACGCGCCCACAAACTTTTTCATATTGATGTTGATTATGTTGTTGACGATGGTCAGGTTCAGATTGTCGATGAATTTACAGGGCGTATTCTGCACGGCAGACGTTATTCAGACGGGCTTCATCAGGCGATAGAAGCCAAGGAACGCATTAAAATCGCTCAGCGCAACAGAACCTTGGCGACAATTACCTTCCAGAATTATTTTAGGCTGTACAAAAAAATATCCGGTATGACAGGAACCGCCGATACCGAAGCTGTCGAGTTCCATAAAATTTACAAACTTGAGGTTGTTGTTATTCCGACTAACGTTCCTGTCGCGCGCATGGACGAACACGATCTTGTTTATCTTAACGAAGCGGATAAATTCAAAGCCTTATGCGACGAAATTGCCGAAGCGAACCAGAAAGGTCAGCCCATGCTTGTGGGTACTGTCTCAATCGAAAAATCGGAAAAAGTTTCCGCGCTTCTAACGCGCCGTGGCGTGCGCCATGAGGTGTTAAACGCGAAAAACCATGCGCGAGAAGCGCTGATTATCGCCGAAGCGGGAGCAAAAGGTTCCGTTACAATTGCAACTAACATGGCAGGGCGCGGCACGGACATTAAACTTGGCGGAAACCCGGAACACCGCGCGCGCCGCAGAGCCGGAACAAACGCGACAGAAGAGCAGTATCAGGCGATCTTTAAAGAAGAATATGAAAAATGGAAAAAGGATTACGAAGAAGTAAAAACGCTCGGCGGGTTATACGTTATCGGCACAGAGCGCCACGAAAGCCGGCGTATCGATAATCAGCTTAGAGGAAGATCCGGGCGGCAGGGAGACCCGGGAAAGAGCAGATTTTTTATTTCCATGGACGACGAGCTTATGCGTCTCTTTGGCGGCGAAAAAATGAAAAATATTATGACAAGGATTGGAATGCCTACAGGCGAAGCGATTTACCATCCAATGCTTAACAAGAGCATAGAGAACGCGCAAAAGAAGGTAGAGGAGCGCAACTTTGAAATTCGCAAACATCTTTTGGAATACGACGATGTTTTGAACCAGCAGAGAAAATTTATTTACGAGCAGCGCGACGCTATCCTTATTGATAATGATTTAAAAAAACGCGTAAATGACGCGACAGAAGATATAGTTTGCGATTATATTGACGCGTATAATCAGGCGTACAGAAATGACGTTAACGCTGCTGTTAATGAATTAACAGATAATTTAAAAATTAAATTTGGTTACCAGATAAACCTTGATCCTGACAGCAAGGAATGTAAAAATTCTGAGCTTTTGGAAAAACGAATAATCGCGGATCTGGAAAAAGATTTATCGGATAAAGAATCTCTTATAGGCCTTGAATATTTAAATATGTTTATCCGCGACAATTATCTTAACACCATAGACCGTAAATGGCTTGACCATTTAGAAAATATGGAAGCCCTGCGCGAAGCTGTTTACCTTCGCCATTACGCGCAAAAAAATCCTTTAACAGAATACAAGGTAGAAGGCTTCCAAATATTTGATAAAATGATCGAGGAGATAAGACAGGAAATATCTTCGCGCCTTCATTTAATACGCATACAAATACAGGAAGGAGGCCCGCGCCGCCCTGTGAGCCGCTCAATCGGAGCGACAGCTAACGCGAGCCACTCAAGCATGGGTTCTTTTGACAGGGGCTCTCTGGGCGCGCAGTCGCAGGCGTCCTCCAATGCAGGGGCTGCGATGCAGAGGGCAAGCAAGCCGGAAGGCGCGACAGTAGTGCGCAGTCAGCCAAAAGTTGGCAGAAATGACCCCTGCCCCTGCGGCAGCGGAAAAAAGTTTAAGCATTGCCATGGCGGGTAAAGGAAGAGAGGAAAATATGAGAAATATTTTTACTATAATTTTTATTGCTTCTCTTTTAGTCTCATGTGATTTTTTTGACATCTCAGGCTACGGCAATTTTTGGGCTAATAATTTTGAAAACGATCTTCAGATACCTTATAAAGTCAGCGCTGATTTAATGGTAGAAGGTAATTATTGCAATGTATGGGCAGAAAAAGGAAGCGGCGTTAGTTTAGGCGCAGCTAAAATGGTTGCAGATGAATTTGATAAAAATATTTACAACGTAATGATTGATAATTTCGGTATTGAAATTGATTATAACATGATATCTCATTTATATGATAACAACGCCAATATTCCCGTTAATATTAAATATAACACGATGGAATTTGCAGATGTTCTTGGCGACAATGACGGCAAGCTTTGTATTCTTCTTCTGGACATAAAAGATGATTATAAAAAAGGCGTAAACGACTCTTATGTTGCAGGGTATTTTTGGGCAGGCGATTTAATATTAGATGAACATGGTTCCAATAGGCGTGACATGATTTATATCGATACAAATCCCGGTATGAGATCGGAAGAGGCAGTGAAGGAAGCATTCACGACGCTTGCGCATGAAATGCAGCACCTTATGAATTTTGTAACAGGCGTCGTTAAAAGATATAAAGTAACAAATGGAAGAATAAACGTATATTCGATGGATATATGGATTGACGAAGGGCTTTCGTCCGCCGCTGAATATATTTATAAAGGTAGTCATGTGAAGGATAGGGTAGACTGGTTTGTAGAAAACGGAAGCACTCAAAGAAATATGAGCGGTTTAATTGATCAGGGAAACAATTTCTTTGTTTGGGGTAATCGCGGTACAAGTGACAAGACCGGTCAGAGCACAAGTATGTATGCAATTTTAGATGATTATTCAACCGTATATTTATTTTTCCAATGGCTGCGTCTGCAAAGCAATGACAGCGGTATATACAAAAAAATCATTTCTTCTGCAAAATATGATCATGACGCTGTAGTTGGCAATATCGAGAATTACAATACATGGGATGATTTACTAAAAACATGGCTTGCCGCGAATTATATAAACGCTCCTGACGGAGCCTATGGTTATAAAAATGATCCTGTTTTAAAAAATATAAGACCTCCGGCTCCTCCTTCGCTTGCGCCGAACCTTTTGTTTTCCCCAGGGGAAGGAGTTTATAGTCTTATAGGAAAAGAATTTAATAAGCCGGTCGATAAAAATAATATAAAATATATTGTTTTAACCAAGACAGATCCTTTTGTCAGCAATTCAGCAGCGGAAGGTTTGACTCTTCTGACATTTAATGCGAATTCATCCCTTAATTCCAGCAATTATACAAAGGGAAGCCCGGAATCTGGTTCTACAACAGGAACTCCTGCCGCCTCGGCAGTTTCTCTTGATTCAAAAAATCCGTCAGGACGCTTTACAGGCGCTCCATTACATCCGCTCCGTATCGATGCCACAGAAATGTTATGGCAGGGAGTTATTGGAATTAATACTCTGGAATGGGATTCAAAAAACGAGGAATAAGTGATAAAAAGATATTTATTCATTTTATTTTTTTTACTTTTAGCTACAGCGGCATTTGCGCTTGGGAATAAGGAGAGAAAAGAGAGCCTTATTCAGGTGACAGGACTTGTGCGTCTTGCAGGAAACGCTAATTTTCCGGAAATAATAATTTCCGGTGACCACGAGTGGTTTATTGCAAAAGAAGAAAAAAATAAATTGATGTCATTCCAGCATTGTATTGTTACTGTGGAAGGCGAAGAAACAAGCAGGGAATTAAAATTTGCGGGCGGGCAAAGCGCGGGAATACGACGGGAACTTAGAAATATCAAAATTATTACAATTTTGGAACAAGCTCCGCAATAGCTTCCTGAGTCATCGCGTCGCACATTTCGTTATATTCATTCCCGGCGTGTCCCTTAACCCATTCCCACTGAAGCGGAAATTCACCAGCGATCGCGTCTAATTCTACCCAAAGGTCTTTGTTTTTTACAGGTTGTTTGTCGCTTGTTCTCCATGAATTGCGCTTCCATGTGCGTATCCATTCTGTTATTCCCTTTTGCACGTACTGGGAATCTGTCAGAACAGCAGCCTGACGAGGCGCGTTTTCTAAAGTTTTTAACGCGCGTAAGGCCATAATTACGGCGGTTAATTCCATTCTGTTGTTTGTTGTTTCTTTTTCGCCGCCTTTTCCTTTTGTCAAAATACGCGCTCCCTGAAAGGTTTGCGTAATTATTACATAGGCCCAGCCGCCGGGGCCGGGGTTACCGGAGCAGCCGCCGTCAGTGTAAATTTGTAAAGGGGTGTCCATACAATATTCCCTATTCCTTATTATTTATTTCATATTTCTTATTTAACAAGCGTCGCGAGCATTACAGCTTTTATCGTGTGCTTGCGGTTCTCCGCTTCATCCCAGGCGCGGCTTTGCGGTCCCTCAATTACTTCTTCCGTTACTTCCTCGCCTTTGATAGCGGGAAGACAATGCATAAAAATTGAATCGCTCTTTCCTGTTTGTTCCATCATCTTTTTATCTATCTGGAAAGGCGCCAATAATCTTTTTCGCTCCTCTTTTTTATCTTCTTCGCCCATGCTCACCCACACATCGGTATACAAGGCGTCCGCGCCTTTTACTTCGCTTATGTTTGGAGTTACTTTAATTACAGCGCCTGATTGAGCGGCAAGCGGAGAGATTCTTTTAAGCAGTTCGTCATCGGGCGTAAGCTGCGCGGGCGTTATGTTTGTAAAATTAGTTCCAAGTTTCGCGCAGATGATCATTAAAGATCTCGCGACATTATTTCGTCCGTCACCCACATAGCATAAAGTTCTGCCTTTTACCTCGCCGAAATTTTCCCGCAGGGTTAAAAAATCCGCGAGCGCCTGAGTCGGGTGGTAAAGATCTGTAAGCCCGTTGTAAACCGGAACGCCGGAATACTTCGCGAGAGTTTGCGCGGTTTCCTGCTTAAAGCCGCGGAATTGAATCGCGCTGAACATTCTTCCAAGTACTCGCGCTGTGTCTTCTAAAGCTTCTTTTTCTCCAAGATGAATATCCGCGGTGGAAAGAAAAACAGGGTGCCCGCCTTCCTCGCCAAAGGCTGTCTCAAAAGCGCACCTTGTTCTTGTGGAGCGCTTTTCAAAAAGAAGGGCGAGAGTTTTGCCCTGGAAGCGTTTTGATGTTTTCCCTTTTTTTGATTCAAGTTTTAGTTTCATGGATAATTTTAATAAATATTGGATTTCCTCAGGGGAAAAATCCAGAAGCGTTAACAGCGAGCGGCCAAATAATGATATCGACACAAAAAACCTCCAAAATAATTTTGTTTTAGATGATAAAATTACTTATATTATATTATACTGGAATTGATGTAAAATGTAAGGGAGTTTAGTAATTGATAAAAGTTATGCCAAGCCGGCCGTTATATATACAATTGATTTTTACAATTCTGGCGTTCGCGGCAATGGTTTTTTTAAGTTATCTCTTTATGCGTGATATTGTTCATGATAATTTGGCGAGAAACGCGCAAAGCGTTTTTAATTTCGCCGAAAATCAGCTTGAAGCTGAGCTTTTAGAGCCAAGGATAATGCTGTCGGGTTATTCTCAGACAATACGCAGTATGCTGCTTCGCGGGGATAATCTCGAAGATGTAAAAGGCTATACCAGAGACATCGCGGAATATATACATTCAATGGGTTCTCGCGTTTTAAGTTCTATCAATATTTACGGATATTTTGAGGCCTTCGGGAAACCTGAGTTTGTCGGGCACAATGGGCTGCCCGCGACATTTATCCCTTTTGAAAGACCCTGGTTTATACTCGCGACGGAAAATTGCGGCGAAACAATTGAAACGCCTCCTTACTGGAGCGAATTAACAGAAAATGTTGTAATAGCCTTCGCGCGCTGTATTCATGACGAAGCGGATAACCGCCTCGCGATTGTCTGCCTTACCGTCAACATAGAAGATGTATGCGAAAGTATTGTAAATATCGCTCTGGATCAGGGTGGTTATGGAATGGTGCTTAGTCAGGATTTAACCATAATCGCCCATTTAAATGAAAACTTCATTGGAAAAAATCTTTATGACGGAGATATGCCTCTTTCTATTTACGCTGATGATATCGCGAGGGGAGTGGATATTTCTGAACGTCCCTTGATTAGCTGGACAAATGAAGAAACGGTTGTTTTTATACGGCGGCTTAACAACGGCTGGTATCTGGTTCTTCTAACGCCGGAAGGTCCGTTTTATGAAAGTCTTTCTAACATGGCGTCTACCATTATCACTCTGGGAGTGGTTTTCACGGTAATTCTTACCATGATTTTAATTCGCATTGACGCGGCGAGAACAAAATCCGACAAGGAGAGCAGGCATAAGAGCGCGTTCCTCGCGAACATGAGCCATGAGATACGCACGCCCATGAACGCGATTATCGGCATGACGACAATCGGAAAATCCACAAGCAATGTAGAAAGAAAAGATCATTGTCTTAAAAAGATCGAGGACGCGTCCAATCATCTTTTGGGAGTTATAAATGATATTTTGGATATGTCAAAAATAGAAGCGAATAAATTCGATCTTTCTCCTGTGGAATTTAATTTTGAGAAAATGCTTGTGCGGATTGTAAATGTTGTTAATTTCCGCGTGGACGAGAAAAATCAAAAACTTTCTGTGCATATCGACAGTAAAATCCCCAAGAATCTGATAGGAGATGACCAGAGGCTCGCGCAGGTTATTACAAATCTTTTAAGCAACGCGATTAAATTCACGCCGGAAAACGGAAAGATAAATCTTGACACGCGCTTTGTAGATGAAGAAAGCGGGCTTTGCACTATAGAATTTTCTGTTACCGATAACGGCATCGGAATGAATTATGAACAGCAAAAACGCATCTTCACATCTTTTGAGCAGGCGGAATCCAGCACTACACGCAAATACGGCGGCACAGGGCTTGGGCTTCCTATTTCTAAAAGCATTGTAGAACTTATGGGCGGTGTTATCTGGATCGATTCCGAGGTTGGAAAAGGATCAACTTTTTCTTTTATTGTAAAAATGCTGCGAGGCGTTTCCTGTCATTACGGGCTTTTATCCCCTGATGTCAATTTAGATAACGCGCGTATATTGGTTGTTGATGATGACAGCGGTATTCTTGAATATTTCATGGAAATTACAAAAGAGTTTGGTGTAAACTGCGACACAGCGGTAAGCGGGGAAGAAGCTCTGCGGCTTGTAGAAAAAAAAGGGTCTTATCATATTTATTTTATAGACTGGAAAATGCCGGAAATGGACGGGATTCAACTGACGTCAAAATTAAAGGAGAGGCACGGGTCATCCGCAAAGTCTGTAGTTATAATGATAACCGCCGCTGAATGGACATCAGTAGAAAATGAAGCAAGGAGCGCAGGCGTAGATAAATTTCTTTCCAAGCCTTTGTTTCCTTCTGGAATAGCGAACGCGATAAATGAGTCCCTTGGCATTGATTATACAAAAGTTGACGAGGCGCTAAATGAAAACAACATAGATGGCATTTATAAGGGGTGGAGCATTCTCATTGCCGAGGATGTTGAGATTAACAGGGAAATTGTTATGACTCTGCTTGAACCTACCGGGATAGAGATTGATTTCGCCGAAAACGGCAAGGAAGCTCTTAGGAAATTCAGTGAGTCACCTGAAAAATACGATTTAATTTTTATGGATATTCAAATGCCGGAAATGGATGGTTACGAAACGACGCGCAGAATAAGGGCATTGAACACGCCTCAGTCAAAATTGGTACGCATTATCGCCATGACTGCCAATGTTTTTAGGGAGGACATTGAAAGGTGTTTTGAAGTCGGAATGGATAACCATATCAGTAAACCAATCGATTTTAATGAAATTCTGGAAAAATTAAATCTTTACTTACCCAAAGAGATATAAGAAATAATAATAAGAAAAAAGAATAGGGGAATTATAAATAAGAGGCAGGAAATAGTGCCCCAAAAAGGTAATAATATGGTATAATAGTATTTGTTATAAAAAAGGAGTGACAAATATGAACGCTGATATCTTACAAAAAGCTAAGGATTATATCAATAAAGAAAAGGACGCTAATTTCAGGCAGGAAGTGGAAAAGCTGCTGGCGCAAGTGGATGAGCCGCAGCAAGCAGCGGACGCACAAAAGGATCTTGCCGACCGGTTTTATCAAAACCTTGAGTTCGGTACAGGCGGGCTTAGAGGCGTAATCGGCGGTGGTTATAACCGCATGAACACCCTTGTTGTAAAAAGCGCTACGCAGGGCTTAGCCACTTATATTATAAAAACATTTCCGCAAAAAGCCGCCGCAGGTATTGACGCCGGTCTTAAAGCGGTTATCGCTTTTGACAGCCGCCATTATTCGGCTGAGTTCGCGGAAGCCGCTGCGCTTATATTCGCGGCTAACGGAATAAAGACCTATCTTTTTTCTTCGTTAAGGCCAACGCCTGAATTATCATTCGCTATTCGTTATTTAAAGTGCGACACAGGCATTGTTGTAACGGCAAGCCACAACCCGCCCCAGTACAATGGTTACAAAGCGTACTGGAACGACGGCTCTCAGGTAATCCCCCCGCATGATGAAGGTATTATCGACGAAGTAAACAATGTTAAAGATATAAAAGAAATGTCGAGGCAGGAAGCTCTGGATAAAAAACTTCTTGTAATAATTGATAAGGAAGTTGACGAGCCATATCAGGCGATGGTAAAGTCAAAACTTTTCAGACCCGCCCTTATTAAAGAAAAAGCCGGCGAAGTTAAAATTGTTTACACGCCTCTCCACGGAACAGGCGCCATGCACGTAGAAAAAGTTTTAGGCGACTTAGGTTTAAAAGTAATTACAGTTTCGGAACAGCGCGAAGGTAACGGCGATTTCCCGACAGTCGCCTTTCCCAATCCCGAAGAAGCGGCAGCCCTTGATATGGCGATAAAACTTGGCGCGAAGGAAAAAGCCGATGTTGTTATGGCGACAGACCCTGACGCCGATCGCTTTGGCGTCGCTGTTCCCGATAAATCAGGCGGTTTCGCGCTTGTTACAGGTAACCAAATGGGCGTGCTCCTCGCGGATTATATTTTCCTTTCGTTAAAAGAACTTGGAAAACTGCCCGCGAACGCCGCGATGGTTAACTCCATTGTTACAACAGGAATGCAGAAAAAAGTCGCGGAACATTACGGCGCGGAATGTTTTGAATGTCTTACAGGTTTTAAATGGATAGCCGATGTTATGCGCAAATGGGAACTTGGGCAGGATGGCGGCAAGCACTTTGTTTTTGGCACGGAGGAAAGTTACGGCTACGATATATCAACCGATGTGCGCGACAAAGACGGCGTATCAGCCGCCGCGCTGACAGCGGAAATGACTCTCTACTGGCGCGGCAAGGGAAAATCTTTACTCGATCGTCTTGATGATCTTTACGCTATCTGCGGTTATTGGCAGGAAATAGGAATCTCAAAATATTTTAAAGGGCCCGAAGGACCTTCTATTATGAACGGCATTATGGATAATTACCGCAAAAATCCTCCAAAGACTTTAGGCGGTATAGATATTATAAAGGTGCGCGACATTATAAACGGCGCTGAGGGACTTCCGCCAAGCGACGTTTTACAGTTCTTCCTTAGCGACGGCACTGTAGTAAGCGCGCGTCCCAGCGGCACGGAGCCAAAAATTAAATTTTACGCGTCATGCCGCGCGGAAGTCGGCTCTGGCGGTTTACAGGAAGCAAAGGCGGAAGCAGGGCGAAAACTGGACGCGATTAAAAAAGATATAAGAGCGGTAATAGGCGAATGAAAAAAAAGGCGGCGTTAAATATTTTTGTTTTCACTCTCGCGGCTTGTTTTTTTCTGTTACCGGTAAAAGCAAGCGCCGAAGTATTTGAATACAAGTATGTCGAGGGCACGCGTTATAGAATACTTTCTGTTGTTAATCAATCAGTTTTTATTAACAGGGAACTGAGCCACACCGCGGAAACACTTAACAGAATCGCCGTGGAAGTAACAGGCGTTAAAGACGACAAGGGAGCGCACAGGGCGATATTTCAATCTTCTGAACGAGTTTTATATAACAGCCTTGATGGAAAGCAGAACGCGGCGTCATCGGGCTTCCATTGGTTAAGAGAATACGAATCAATATTTGAGAGAGACAGACGCGGATACCTAACGATAGATTCAATTTATTATATGCCTGTTGTGCGAAATGTTCCTGTCTTTCCGTCCAAAGATTTAAAAGTGGGAGAAAAATGGCACGCCGACGCTCACGAGGTGCATGATTTTAGGGATTCTTTTGGAATACAGCAGCCTTACAAAATTCCATTCCGCGCTTTTTATGAATATTTAGGCGAGCGCGAATGGAAAGGAAAAAAATATCCGGCGTTTTCTGTAAATTATAATATTGAGTCGCGGCCTTCTCCGGTGCGCGGTCGATTATATCCTGTGTTAATATCAGGCACCTTCAAGCAAAGTGTTTTTTGGGACAGAGCCGCGGGACAGGAAAAAGCGTATAACGAAGAATTCAGCCTGACATTCGAAATGTCCAACAGAATGATAATTGAGTTTAGGGGAACCGCGGAAGCTGAACTTGTGGAATCGGTAGAAATGAACAAGGAAAGATTAGCCGCGGAAATAAATGAAGAAATTAAACGCCTGAATATTCCTGAAGTAAGCGTAAGGGAAGTAAAAGAAGGCGTTTCTATAAGCCTTGATGATATCAGGTTCTACGCGGATTTGGATAAGATGCTTCCCGGCGAGGAAAGAAAGCTGGAAAGAATAGCGGATATTTTAAAACGATACAGGGACAGAGATATTTTAGTAGGCGGTCATACAGCATTAGCCGGAACCGCCGATGAAAGAATGATACTATCTCAGCAAAGAGCGAAGGTAGTCGCGGATTATCTTTTATCAAAAAATGTCCGCACGGCGGATCGTATGGTAATTCGCGGATACGGCGCGCTGCGTCCTGTGGCGGATAATAATACCGAGGAAGGTATGCGCA
>Ga0209755_10001050_pt1 | contig 46077 bp, 46 predicted proteins | sample TergutCo191P1_FD_187301 | JGI IMG/M metagenome (GOLD analysis project Ga0209755, IMG submission 187301) | Cornitermes sp. P1 segment gut microbial communities from Petit-Saut dam, French Guiana - Co191P1 (SPAdes) (version 2) | ecosystem: Host-associated > Arthropoda: Insects > Digestive system... | reverse complement strand
AAAAAGTGACACGGCAGAAGCGGTAATACGAGCAGGACTTGCAGCTTTGTTGCAACCTAAAGGCGACGAAACCGCAGTTGTTCAGGTGGTGCTGGGGCGACCCTACCCTCCATCTACTGCTCCAGCCGACATCCCCGACCCTAACGCATCTTGGCTGGAAGTGGCTTTGGGTGACATAGGCACAACTCCGCCTGATGCCCGTAGCTCGGTGCGTGAAAAACTCTCAAGCTGCCGATTTGATGCAGTTGTGAGGATTGGGGCATCTGGTAAGCTGCCAAGAGCAGAGGGGCATATTTTGTCTCTGTTATCGGCACTACGCACCCTGCGCTCTGCTGGAGTCAATATCTACCCAAGCAAGGAAAGCCCCGACAAAATCAACTTCGCAAACATTCCGTGGCATTTCAACACACGGCTAAATGTAAATGAGGTCGCTAACTTACTGCTGCTTCCAGCTGGTGACTTAAATTTGCCAGGAGTAAAAGCAATCCATCCTAAGCACATCATGCCGCCGCGCTGGTATGCTAACCCACATCCTAATGAAAGCCGCGCCTTTGCACGGACACTAGACGGCAAAACCAAGCTGAGTATATCGCCCAAGGATTCCAAAGAACATACGATTATCCTAGGACCGACAGGTTCGGGCAAAAGTACGGCTATGCTACACATGATTTTAAGCGACATCTATCAACCTAGACGAAGTGTGCTAGTCCTAGATCCTAAGGCTGACCTTATTAATAGCATCTTGGAGCGAATACCAAAACATCGTGAAGATGATGTGGTGATTATCGACCCAAGCTCAGATTGCCCTGTTGGAGTAAATCCTTTGGCATATAGAGATGGTCATAATCCAGGGCTGGTAGCAGATTCGCTTCTTGCAGTTTTTCAGCAAATTTTCCATGAGAATTTTGGGATTCGCAGCTTGGATGTAATCTCTCACTCGCTGTTGACGCTGGCTAGATGCGAGGGAGCTTCCTTGCTGTGGCTGCCTACAATGCTGACAAATGAGGCGTTTCGCAAGAAAGTGACGGAAGGGATTACTGACAATATCGGACTAGGAGCATTTTGGCAATCTTTTGAGAAGATGAGGGATTCAGAACAAAAGCAAGAAATCGCGCCAACACTCAATAAAATCAGACAATTCCTTCTACGTCCTGGGCTTCGCAACGTGCTAGGTCAAAGTAACCCGAAGTTTAATCTGGCTGATATGTTCACCAAGCCGCGGATTGTACTCGTACCTTTGAACAAATCTATCATCGGTGGCGAGTCTGCCAAGCTTTTGGGAGCTATTATTGTAGGGCTGACCTGGAACCTAGCTCTATCCAGAGCCAATCTGCCCGAAGAGAAGCGGCATCTTGCGAGTGTCTATATAGACGAATTGCAGGACTATATATCCTCAGTTTCACAAGATTTTGCCGATTCTCTCGCTCAAGCTAGAGGTCTTGGCATGGGAATCTGCGGAGCGCATCAATTTCGTGAGCAATTGCCGCCTGACATCAGGGCTGCCGTAGACAGCAACGCTCGCAACAAAATCTGTTTTGGTATGAACGCCACTGATGCAAAGAGCATGGCAGCAATGGCACCTGAATTAGAGCAAGAGGACTTCATGTCCCTGCCTAGATACGAAGTTTATGCCTCATTCAACAACCACGGACGCAACACAGGCTGGGTATCGGGTAAAACAATGCCCATGACAAGACCGATTTGCGATGCGAAGGAACTTCGCAAAAAGGTGGCGGCTCGTTATGGCAAGCCTGCGGCTGAAATTGAGCAGGAGTATCTAGACTTGCTTGCAAGTTGCCAAGCTGAAAGTCTAGCCGAAACTAAAATTGAAATGGCAAAAATAGGAAGGAGCCCTAAAAAATGATTATCGAAAATGGCAGAATTTTATCTTTTAGCGTGTCCCCTCATATGTCCCGTCGCCCCTCCGTCCGCGCTGACCAGTTAGGGGTGAAAAGCCAGCAACCATCGCCACTTGACGAAAATAACGGAGATGACTCCTTACGTTCTTGCGGTAACGTAAGTCCTGTGCGTGGCGAACCCTGCCTGTCGGCTAGCATCAAGCCCTGTCGATTGTTCGCCAGAAAGGGGTTGGTATGACGAAAATAATTCGCCTATCGCGGCGGCGGCTGGAGGAGCTTGACCGCATTTTGAGTGAGCGTGACAAAAGCATTCTCACAAGCTTGCGGCAGTTGCGCTATCTGATGGTTGGTCAAATCCAGCGGGTTCATTTCACTGACCACGCTAACCTGAATGCTGCAAAACGTGCTTCGCGCAATGCAATGAACAAGTTGCGAGGATATGGCTTGGTTGAGCCGCTGGAGCGTAGGATTGGCGGGGTGCGTTCTGGCAGTAATGGTTTTGTTTGGACATTGACTGATGCAGGGGTGTGCCTTGTGCATCTACATGACCCAGAGTTTACAATGCGCAAACGTGGCTTCGAGCCTAGTCTTAACTTCCTCAAGCACACACTGGCAGTTGCTGAAACCTATATCCAGCTTAGCGAGATATGTAAACGCAATCAGCTGGAATTGGTAGAAACCGAGATGGAGCCTGAGTGCTGGCGCAGCTACACAGGTGAGGACGGCAAGCCCGCCACCATGAAGCCTGATATGTTTGCCAAAACCTTAAATAATAGCTATGAGGACAATTGGCTGATTGAGGTGGATTTGGGTACAGAGTCACCCAACAAGGTTATGGACAAATGCCGTCGTTATATCTACTACTGCAAAACAGGCATAGAGCAAGGGAAGCATGGTGTGTTTCCGCTGGTGGTATGGCTGGTGCATAGTGTTAGCCGCAAAAACAAGTTGCAGCAGTATCTGGCGGAGTGCTTAGAAATCCCAGAGGCAAGCAAAGCCATTTTTACGGTGATTATGCCTGAAGATTTTGAAGCGTTGATATGCCGTGGGGCAGTACCTTTAGTAACAATTAATAATAAGGAGATAGCGTGAAGAATGTAGGAAACAACAAGGAATATGTGGGAAATAGCACGGAGTTTACACAAGAGGAGCAAAACGAAATCCGTCAGTTGGCGGTGGAGATTGACCAGTTTATGGATGATTCTGATCCATATGGCTATCGAATGGAGGGTGATAGCAATGGTTGCCACACGGGCGGCGGTGATAACGACTATGACCATGACAACGATTATGGCGATGGCTGTGGTGGCGATTATGACGACTACGAGCGGAGCATTGCCCGCAATATCGCTGATATTGAAGCAGCAATCATGGATGGTGATGTCGATGGCAATATCAGGATTTTCTTGGATGTTGCCATTGCTTCGGCAGATGATGCCTATAATGCGGCAGAGGAGCGTAAGCGTGGTCGGGTGTTGTTGAAACGCCTAGAAAGTGTACTTAAATCAATGGAGAAACGAAATTGAGCCGTGGAGAAATCCGCTAAAATCAATGGAAACCGCACTTAAATCAATTAAAACAAGAAAGGGGAAATGCACATGAACAAGTTAGACAACAGGGCAATCCGCTATTTCGATATGTTCGCTGGCATTGGCGGCTTCCGTGCAGGGCTAGACCGCGCTGGGGGCTACGAATGTGTTGGACATTGCGAGATTGACAAGTTTGCAGATGCCGCATATAGGCGTCTACATCAACCAAAAGAAAGTGAGGTTTACTATGAAGATGCAAAAACAATCGACACCAGAACATTGCCCGATTTTGAACTACTCACAGCAGGGTTCCCTTGCCAGAGCTTTTCTGTTGCGGGCAAAAGAAAAGGATTTCTCGATCCCCGCGGTACTGCGTTCTTTGACATTGCCAGAGTGGTGCGTGAAAGGAAGCCCAAATATTTGCTCCTTGAAAACGTCCCAGGGTTGTTATCGCATGACCAGGGGGGGGACGTTTGCAACAATCCTTGACGAGCTTTGCGGCATGGGGTATTGCTGTGAATGGCAGATTCTTAACTCTAAGGATTTTGGTGTCGCCCAGTCAAGAAGACGGGTATTCATTATCGGATTTCTTAATCACGAATGTGCCGGAAAAATATTACCTATCCGAAGTGCAAATGCGAAAGCTCTTGTACAACTCGTAGGTGGGTCGCAGGGGGCACGAGTTTATGACCCTAATGGGCTTGCTGTTACGCAGTTATCGAAATCGGGTGGCTTGGGTGGCAAGACTGGTTTGTATTTTATTGACCTTAGCAAACAGAATCCTCATATTACGGATAATGCCAGATGCCTGACATCCCGATATGGCAGGGGCATTAGTAATCGCAAGGGTGAAAGCTCTGGTGTATTGCAGATAAAGGTTGCGACAAAGAAGGGTTATCAGGAGGCTGGTGTGGGGGATTGTGTCAATATTAGCTTTGCGGGGTCGAATACTAAGCGTGGGCGTGTTGGTTTCAAAATCGCCAACACCCTAGACACTAACTGCTCGCATGGCGTTGTAACAGTTTGTGGGCGTATCCGTAGGCTGATGCCGAGGGAGTGCTTTAGGTTGCAGGGCTTCACGGATGACCAGATCGATAAGTTGCTTGAGGGTAGTTCTGATGCCCAAGCATACAAACAGGCTGGTAATGCTGTTACTGTCAATGTTGTTCATGCGCTTGCTACGCGCCTGAAGCGCGCCCATGAAGCTATGATGGCTATGCCTGTGCCAAAGCCACGTCAGAAGTTTCGCCAGAAGCCGTTGCCTAAGTCAACACCAAACACCCCACCACCTGAAAGACGGGAGGCAGCGTGAGTGAAGAAAAAATCAACAACAGGTCGCCCCGCCTCATCATGCAATGTACTTGTGACACCAGAGTTTCGTCAAAAACCAGATGTCGAAAAACTAGCTCGCACTTTTGTAACCGTTGCCGAGAAGCGCGCTGGGGCAGGGGCAAGGACGAAGCCGAGGTCGGAATCTCCCACACCTGCACAGTCTCAAAAGGTGGCATAACGGCGCATATGCACGGTATGCACGATATAAGAACTCTATTCATCGGCATATCGGGAGACACCGTGCCGTAGACGCTTCCCGCTGACACGGCGAGCGGGGTTAAACCGCCTAACTCGCCAGCGGCAATAGTGAGTGTCTCCCGATTGCGGGATGACCCCTGATGGCGGTTGCACTTTAACAATTAATATCGAGGGCTTGATGCAGCCTAGCATTCAAGCTATGTAATGACTTTCAATGGATTACGGCTTATGCACTTTGTTATCAAGTTAAAGTATTAGGAGATTTATGGAAGAAGCAAATATAACACCGAAAGAACAACGCGCCATGTGCGTTAATCTCTCACAAAAAGACGACAAAAGGTTTTTTGTAGGCACATGCGAGGAGTATAGGATTAGAGCAGAAGTCACTCGCTCTAGCTCATCTGAAGGCATAGGAGGCGGTCGTATCAAGAGACTCGGTCTTTACGAAGTCGAAGATACAGACGACGAACACGCTATCTTAAGGGAAGTTGTTAATTATGACGGAGAATGGAAAACATTTCCTCATGACAGCTACACTTTGCTTGCATACACATTTGTTCGTCATTCTATAGAAGAAATACCGTTATCAAAGCTTGTTGACTAGCATTGATAACTGGTTTTCGCTCATTAAGGAACACAACAGCTAAAACAGTAAGTAAAAAAATAATTAAGCCGTAACTGTTTGTAATTATTACCTTAGCTGATTCGGCTAGGTTGTGTCAAGCCCTCGATTATCTCTTACGATAGATATTGTCGCTATCACAGAAAGCACAATCGAAGTCGCTTGAAAAATAAACATAGGGTCGCTATACGCACAAACCAGTGCGTATAGCACTGACCCCTCTTCTTTGAGGATGTATACTGGTTTGCAGCTGTAGTTCAAGCTCAGACAGTAGATGTGCGTATGCCGCCCTCAAAGGAGGCAAATAAAAGTGTTCAATCACAAATTTGGAATCGAGATTGAGTTCACGGGAATCACTCGAGCCAAAGCCGCAGAGGTGGCAGCCGCTTATTTTGGCAGTAGTGTCAGAATGGGCAATGACTATTATCAGTCGCGCTATGTTACAGACCCGAGTGGGAGAGAGTGGCGGTTTATGTCTGATGCCAGTATCTCTTGCCAGCGCAAGGATGGACGGCGGATTGTATCTGCTGGAAATGAGTATAGTGTGGAGTTGGTTTCTCCAATTCTCACTTACTATGAGGACATCAAGGCTGTGCAGGAGTTGGTGCGTAGGTTACGCAAGGCTGGTGGGTTCACTAACCGCTCATGTGGCATTCATGTTCATCTTGACGGAGCAGACCACACGCCAAAGACCCTTCGTAACTTCATCAACATTGTGGCGAGTAAGAATGACTTATTTTATAAGGCATTGCAAATCCCACAAGAGCGTATGCGCTTTTGCCAAAAGATGGATGCCTACTTGGTGGAGCGTATGAACGCCCGTAAGCCTAGAACCTTTCAGCAGATTGAAGCAATCTGGTATGAGGGTTATCGTGAAAATCGTTCTAGTCGCTATCACAACAGTAGATACCACTTCCTCAATCTTCACAGCTTCTTCTCAAGCTCAGGCAACTGCACCGTGGAGCTTCGTGGCTTCAATAGCCAGTTACACGCTGGTAAGATACGAGCGTATATTGTGTTAGCGCTGGCACTCAATAATCATGCACTAACCCTTAAGAGTGCCAGTAGCCGCAGGGTGCAATCTGAAAATGAGAAGTTTGCAATGCGGGTACTCCTTAACAGAATCGGCTTTATCGGTGATGAGTTTAAGAGTTGCCGTGAACATCTTTATCTACACCTTGATGGCAATGCTGCTTGGCGGTATGGTAGGGATTTGAGGCTTGACAATCGCAATGTAGCCAGCCATTCTACAAGCAATACAGACGGCGAGGGTAGCGAAGGCGACACAGCCGCAAATCAGAGAGGAGGCACAAGTGATGTCTAAAATGAAAATGAAAGCAACATCTAGTGCAGCACCCAACACTACATCCAGAGCAAAGCGTAGGCTATACCTGGCATACGGGTCAAACATGAACATCAAACAAATGTCCCGCCGCTGCCCTACAGCAGTTGTAGTCGGGCATACAATGCTCGAAAACTGGAAGCTAGTGTTCAATGGCGTGGCAACCGTGGAGCGTTCAAAAGGCGACAGTGTCCCTATTGTTGTATGGGACATTCAACCCTCTGACGAAAAAGCACTTGACATCTACGAAGGCTGGCCGCGGATGTATCGTAAAGAAATGCGGCGTATTCGGTTAGATGGTAAGTTGGTCAACGCCATGATTTACATTATGAATGATGTTCGTGGTTATCATCCGCCAAGCGAAGGTTACTACCAAACCATCCTATCAGGCTATGAGAGTGCGGGATTTGACACCAAAATCCTAGAACTTGCCGCAGAGCAAGCTGGACGTAAGCCTGAAGCTGAAGTCCTTATGGATGACATGGTTGTCGAACAGATAATGGCTATTCGCAAGCTTCCAGACTGCCCAAATATGCTAGATGTAAATGCCGTTATGCATATCGCTTATAGAGAGGGTTGTTATGACCTCGTGGTTTTTATTATAGACCATAAGCGTGAGTATGTCAACTTTATTTTGTATGGTGATGTGAGGGGGCGGGGTGTATGATTAACAACGTAAATGGGGCAATCAATACTGCCGAAGTGAACACCAGTGCAAACATTGCTTCTGGCGTAGCTAGTGCAAGTCCCGCCACAAATCCTACAACCATCAGATTTGCAGTCAAGGATTCTGGGCGCGAATCCTTGGCAATGGCAGTTGGTGACATTCTCAGGCAAGATGCAGTTTATGAAGGTGCTGGTGACATCACTCAAGCTGTTGGTGGGTATGTAGTTAGCTGCTCATCACGCCAAAGAAACACAAAGGCTGGTGTTGCCGTAAACATCCGCTTTACTCTAAGTAATGCAGGACGAAGGGCTTTTGCCAATGCAGTCGGTGAGATTTTGGGGCTTGATGTTATCTACAATCGCACACCAACTTTTACTTATGCGGTCGGTAACTATATTGTTGACAGAGATGGGGCTTTGATTTGCCCTGCTGGTGTTAGCCGTAGTGAGATAAACCGTTTGGTTACAGCTTTGGGTGAGCGCGGTTATGAGGCTGAAACTGACATCGGCGAACTGCATCACCAAGATGAATCCAACAGCATCGCCATTGCACATAATTCCGAATTTGCAGCGCAACTCGAAACATTCGTACAGCATCCACCAGATGACAGCCACAGACTATCAATAGCAATGCCAAGAGCAGAACTTACTGATTTAGCTATTGATAATCTACAAAAAATCATAGCCAGTAAAGCAACGCTCATCAAAAAAGCACTTGCCGTAGATAGCTTACCACTTGTTATAGGCGAAGAGATGCTACACTTCCAATGGTTCGCCCTTACAGGCGTAGATGGCGAGATTGATGCCTATTTGCAATTCGTAAATGCACTATGCAAGATGGCGCGGGAATCCAAACGCATCACCGCCAAAGAGCGTGATACTGCCGATAACGATAAGTTTGCTATGCGAGTATTCCTGATTCGGCTGGGGTTTGTTGGGGCTGAATACAAGGCAGCACGGAAAATCCTACTCCGCAACCTTACTGGCAACAGTAGCTGGAAGAGCGGGCAGCCGCCCACAAGAGGCACACAAGCCACACCAACAACTTCAGCAATACCAACAACTCCCGTGGCAGAAACCCCCACACTCAACACCACGACAGAAGTACCACCACAAAAATAGCAATGCACCTTTATGAAATGGCATAATAAATTATCAAGCCATTTCACACCAGCCTGCTTCATGCAGGTTGGTTTTCAAAATAATATATTCAACATCAATTCAAGCACTTAGTGCAGCTAAATGAGAGTCGGTTTATTAGCAAAAACAGTTCGGAGCTTGCAGCACATCATTTATCAACGTAACACAAAGGAAATTTCATGAAAGCAAATGGAGCAAAAGAAGTATTGAAGGACATAGCAGACGAGGTATATCAACTAGCAGCAGACATTGACAATTTTTGGTGTGATTTCGATCCTTATAACGAATGCCATTATGGTCGTCGCAACAACAAAGAAATAGAAGAAAATATCCTGCATATCGCAAGTGATATTTATTTCGACAAAACAGACACTATCGAGATGTTGCAAGAATGCACTGGCAACTTTTCCGTGTCAGAATCATCAGAAAATGCGAAAAAGCTATTACGTCGCATAAGCGATGTTCGAGCAAAAATAAACAACCCTGCGGCAGGCCGAAACTACCCTTGCTAGGAGTTCGACTCAACAAGTTTAGCTGTGCTAAGTGCTTGAAAACTTTTCTAGTAAAAGCTTTGTCCTTGCGGTGTATCGCTATCTGGGCAAAGTCTTTGATGAATTGGAAACAAAAAATAAAAACATGAGGGGTGTGGATTATGAAAAGCTATTGGAATTGTAGCCACGGAATAATTTTTGTTGAGTATGATGCTTCAGGGAGCAAAATCGAATATAACGGCACAAGATACAACGGTGCAATGTTAGAGTATACCATCAAGATTGGCGAGTTAAAGCAGGCTGAGGAAAAAGAGATAAACCAGATTCACTTAAACCTTCAAGAAGCACGAAGCGGGCATAATGTTTCGGCTTATGCGGAGGAAGTTGTCATTAGAGTGAAATATGCAAAACTCCGCGGTGCTATTCGTAAGCCCGATAGGCGCGACTATCCTTTGGATCTCGAATGCAAAAGTACATCTGGCCGTAGGTTCTATCCATTCTGACCAACAGCCAACAATCTTTAACTTAAATATGCACTTAAAGGCTTTGCTCAGGTAAGCTAACCAAAAACACCTTTGAAAAACACCGCAACTGCAACGCCGCCTAATTATTAACGTAATAGTGAAAGGAACACATGAAAGAAAATGAAAAAAGAGAGTACCCGCGATTCAAGCCTGAAAATGACTTGGATTACTATGGTGGAGACTTTGCTTGTATTCACGCGAAATCTGGGGATTTCCGAAAGTGTTATAACTTCCCGGATGACTTTGCTGAAAAGTATCCAAACTTTTGCTCAGAGTATGAGAAATACTGGGAAAATGAAAAATCAGTTTTTGCTGACCCGATGCACATCGTAAATTACATCGAACGATTCGCCATCCCTTGCGCGCTATACTCGAATTACTGCGACCGTGAGTTCGCCGACTTCGATGCCGTTAGGGAGTGGATATGCATCGAGAGGCACGCTGATTTTGATTTCGGCGACGACAAATGTCGACTTCAGCAACGATCAATGGATGGACATCCAGAAGTTGTAGTGTAGGTTACGCTAAGCGTCATTGGCTCAAATGAACACAAACAGCAATACAAAAATAAGATGGCAGCAATGAAGAAGCGGTTGTTGGTCGAAGGTTTGCGGGTTTTAGCTTATCTGTGCAGAGTCTTTAAGCGCAAAGCAAGCAAGCCACAGCTGAGTTGGATTAGTGCGGAGAAGGGGATTGATTGATGTGAAATCTGCATGAGGTTTTTGGCTAATGGCTTGATTTAAGGGCTTGGCGCAGATAGGAAGAGGAGGAAGAGGTGTTACTACAAACGCCGCAACTACGGTATTGCTAGTTTATTAATGTTAATGGTGAAAGGATCCAACTATGAAACAACAACCTAAGAAAAGTCGTCTATCAGCGGCTCGCAAGGAGAAAAATCAGTCCGATTCAAAGATTGACTCAAGTGTTGTCAGCATGAGCTATAAAGAGCTAAAGGATAAGCATCGGCAAGAAGTTAATGGGTTCCCTATGTTCTTTGCTTTTTGCAGCGAACAATTCGCAACGGTTATGGCAAAATTTGGCTTGACCCCAAGTGACACAGATAAAGTCATGAGGCTCGACTATTCAGGCGGGCTAGTCCTCAAAACTGACGCACCTCGGCTTTTGAATATGTGGAATCGTCAGAAAGAGGAATGTCGGGCGGCAATTACTGCCGACACTAAGGGTGACGGATACATTTATCAAATGTTTCTGTACGAGCTTGATAACCATGAATATGGCTATACAGGCGAACTAACCGACGCATTGGCTGTTTGTGATTTGACTATGGAGGATGTTTTAGAGAGCAAGCCTTTGTTAGCTGGTCTTAAAATGGCGATTGAGGAAATCAGGAATAGACCCTAACTCCATGAAATAACCTCACAATCGCATAGTGCTGATTTTATCAGCTATTGCAGTGCGTAAGAGAAATATAAACACCGAAAACAAACATAATAAGCAAAGCCAATGAAGCGGTAGTTTGAGCAATTTCAACCGATACTTGCCTATCTGCGCCAAGCCCTTAAGTAAAGTAAAACAGCGATAAAATCAACGATTTTGAGCCTTGACTTTGTGGCAACGGCGCGCTATGATGGATGGTGAAAAAATATTAGTAAGCTTTATTGCAATTTATTTTGAGGGGAGGTAATCTATGTGTTACAAGTGTTGCAAAATACAGCCGCCATTTCAGCGGATGACCTGACTGCGCAAAATAATCCAACTTCACAACCCAATCTCCTGCAAGTCCTAACTGAGAGCATCACCCCAAAGTTTGCGGTGTCATATCTTAGGGTATCAACCGCAGGGCAAGCATCCCGTGGCGGTGGGGATGATGAGGGATTCTCAATTCCAGCCCAGCGTGAAGCTAACAAGCGTAAAGCCTTGTCAATGGGTGCGTTAGTTATGAAGGAGTTTGTTGATAGAGGGGCTTCAGCCCGCTCAGCTGCTCGACCTGAGTTACAGAGGATGTTGGAGTACATCAAGGAAAACAGGGAGAGAGTGGATTATTTGATAGTCCACAAAGTTGACAGGCTTGCCCGCAACCGCGGTGATGATGTCGATATTAGCAGGGCATTAATGGATGCAGGGGTGCAGCTGGTGTCAGCTTCTGAAAGTATAGACAGCACACCTGCTGGTATGCTCTTGCACGGCATAATGTCGTCAATAGCGGAGTTTTATTCACAGAACCTATCAACCGAAGTGAAAAAAGGCTTGACCCAAAAAGCTATTGGCGGTGGAACGCCCAATAAAGCCCCTATTGGTTATCTCAACATTCGTGATGTTGACTCAAGCGGTAGGCGCAACAGTCGTGTTGAGGTTGACAATGAGCGCGCACCACTTGTGGCTCTTGCTTTTGAAGAATATGCAACAGGCGAGTGGACACTAAGCACTCTCGCCGACCACATTTCTGACCTAGGGCTGGCATCACGCGCCACACTCAAATGCCCTGCAAAGCACATAACCAAGAGGATGTTGCATTCTATATTTGTTAATCCTTATTATAAAGGCATTGTTAGATATAATGGGGTTGAACATGAGGGCAAGCATACCCCGATAATTGACGAACATACCTGGGACAAGGTGCAAGAAATCCTCAAGCTCAAAGCAGTTGGCGAACGCTCTCGCATACATGAACATTATCTCAAAAGTACGGTTTATTGCGGAAGATGCGGAGCTAGGCTTATTGTCCATAATGCCAAATCTAAAACTGGTGCAAGGTACCCATATTTCGTCTGCTCCGCAAAGCACGGCAAGCGTAATGACTGCAATCAACGAGCTTTACTCATAGACGAAATCGAACGCCAGATTGAGAAGCTTTACGAAAGAATCAGCTTTACACCAGCATTTAGACAGCTTGTGCAAAACTGGATTATCACGCAAATCAAAAAGATGTCGGGTGAATCTAAGGCAGAACTTAATCGCTTACGCAAGCAACAGGAAAAACTTGAGCGGGAGCGTCGATTGATGCTTCAAGCCTATTATGACAACGCCATCACATCCGACCTGCTCAAAGAAGAGCAGGAACGCATCAACGCATCTCTCAAAAGCATCACAAACCAGCTGGATGCTTTCAAAGCTGAATATGATGAGATGTCCGAAAATCTTAACGATGTGTTTGAGCTACTTGATGATTGTGGGCTGGCATACAAACACGCAGGGGATTTTGAGCGTAGGTGCTTCAATCAAGCTATCTTCGAGAAGATTTATGTTCGTGAAGGTGAGGACGGAAGATCAGGCCCTCACATCGACACTGGTGTCACTGTAGAGGCTGATTATGCAGAACCATTCGCCACAATGCTAAACCCAGACATCTTTATCCTGAAGGGTGAATTTGAAAAAACAACACGTCACACCCAAGCTGGGCGACCCGAAAAGTCCGCCCAGCTTTCATTTTCCGCCCTTTTGAAAAAAAGTGAAACAAAAACCCGCACCTTTTTATTTGGTGCGGGTTTAAGTAAGGACGTTATACTGCGGATAGAGGGACTCGAACCCCCATGCTCTCGCACAGGTTTCTAAGACCTGCGTGTCTACCAATTCCACCATATCCGCTTGCGGTTTTATTGGAACTTTGATATAATATCATAGATGAGGCTAAATGTCAAGGGGGAAATTTTAGATTATGAAAAAAATTTTTGTGACGGGCGGGAGTCGGGGGATTGGCAGGGCAGTGGCTGGGCATTTTTTGGGGCTTGGGTGGCGGGTTGCTGTTTGTAGTCGTGCAGGCGGGAGTGGGGTCTCGCTTGACGGGGTGTTTGAGGTATTTGGGGATGTGGCGGATTATGGGGATTGCCGTCGGATGATGGGGGAGGTGCTTTGTGAGTTTTCTGGGCTTGATGTGCTGGTGAACAATGCGGGGGTGGCGCATTTGGGATATTTTGCAGATATGAAAGAAGACGAGTGGCGGCGGGTTATTGATGTTAATTTAGGCGGGGTCGTTAATTTTAGCCATTTGGCTGTTAATCATATGCTCGCTCAGGGGAGCGGGTGTATTGTTAATATTTCGTCTGTTTGGGGGGCTGTTGGGGCTAGTTGTGAGGCTGTTTATTCGGCTAGTAAGGGCGGAGTGGATGCACTCACCCGCGCGCTGGCAAAGGAGGTTTCGCCTGCCGGTATTCGGGTAAATGCCCTTTCCCTTGGGGTGATTGACACCGGGATGAATGGCTTTTTGGATGCAGATGAGAGGGCACAGCTTGAGGGGCAAATTCCTTTGGGCAGGTTTGGCAGCACCCTTGAGGTTGCGCGGGCTGTGGAGTTTTTGGTTGAGAATGAATATATGAATGGGCAGGTAGTTACCCTTGATGGCGGCTTGATTTAGAGGGGGTTAGGGCATATCCCTGTAGAGAGAAAATGCAGATTTGCAAAGCGTTTTTTGCGGGAACACGCGCAAATTAGCTTAAAGAAGGTGACAATTACCGATTTTACGCCGGCTCCTGTAACGCAGGTACCATTTCTATTTAGAGAGGCTTATCAGCAGCATTTCCATACATAGCAAAAACGGGCAGTTTGCGGTTAGTTTTTCTTTTGTGTTGTCTATTGCTTGGATTTTGGCAAGACAGTCGAAGTCGCCTGTTATTAGTTTGTCTTTATAGTGGAGCTTTAGTATGTCTAGTATGTCTGCTATGTTGTCTTTGTGCTGTTCTAGTTCTTTTGCGGTGGCGAAAATTTGGGGGATGTCCATGGTGGCAGCGTTTTTAGCGAGGGCTAGGGTGGTTTGGCGTAACTGCATGAAGTCTTGGTCGGTGGCAAGGCGCAAGGCGCGACCCATGCCGCCATTTGCAAAGTCTGCGGCAAAGCTTGCTATATCTGGTGCTATGCCCTTTTTGGTTAGGTGTGTGCGGATGGTGTCTGTGCTTAGTGGTGCGATTTTGTATGTTATACAGCGCGACAGTATTGTGGGCAAAAAGGCCTCTAGGTTTGTGGCTAAAAGCAGGAAAACGGCGTGTTTTGGACCATCTTCTAGGGACAGTAGCATGGCATTTTGGGCTGATGGTGTCATTTTGTGTGCATCTTTGATAATGTATATGCGTTTTGTGGAAGAATATGGCAAAACAGCTAGACCTGCTACAATTTCTTCGCGCACTTCGCCAACGCCTAGGGTTGCCTTTTTAGGCTCCACTACAATAACATCAGGATTGTTTCCCGAATCATAGGTGCGGCAGGAGGTGCATGTTCCACAGCCCTGCCCATCCATGGGGGAGGCGCACAAAATAGCCTTTGCAAAGGCATTTGCGAACATAGACTTGCCAAAGCCCGCCCCGCCGCATATTATGTAAGCATGACTAACACGCCCCCTAGCAACAGATGCCGCCATGGCGCGTTTGATTAGTTCACCACCGATTATTTGAGCAAATCCCTGCTCTCGTTCCACGTGGAACATCTAAATCACCATATCCAAAAGCAATCCGTGAATTTCATCAACTTTAGCCAAAATATCAATATGGCTTTTTTCGTTGTTTAGGAGGTCTTGGGCAAGGTTGTCAAGCTCTTGATTTACAAGCCTTACAATCCCATAAACCCTGTGCCGCCCCCGCCTGTCAAGAAAGTTTTCGCGAGAAAACTCATGAGAGTTTGTAACAATCTCGTTAATAAAATCCCTCACCAGCGAGCGGTAGTATTTTAACCCCCCGATGTCCCTGTTTTCAGCAATTTTCTTGCCTTGGTCGGTGATGTTTTTGATTAAGCCGGAAAGCCGCTCCGCCAAGCCCTCATTTGCAATGCGTTTGAGGGTAAAGCTAAACTCCTCCACATCCACCTTTGGCTTAACCTGATTAACACCTTGCACATTAGGATTTTGAATTTCTCCTACTTTCATCATATTCTCACATCCTACACTCGTCTATATTCCGTCACATCCAGCACAAATACTGTGGCACCGCCAACAGTGACCTCCACAGGATAGGGCACATAGCTCTCCGAAGTGGACAAATGCCCTGAATTAATGGAAGTAATCTGTTTACGGGACTTACATTTTTTCTCGATAATGCCAATAAGCTCATCTACTCTGTCTTTTTCCGCGCCGCACAAAAGTGTCGTATTGCCCGCCCGCAAAAAGCCGCCTGTAGACGCCAGCTTTGTTACCCTAAATCCTTCTTCACTAAGCACGTCAATAATTTGAAACGCGTCCTCGTCATGCAAAATTGCCATTACTAATTTATCCATAAATTTTCCTCCTTATTTGGGCGTGAATTTCATCTACAGGCAACGTGGCGTCAATGGTGACAACGCGCTTAGGGTGCAGCGCAGCTTCTAGCCTGTATCTTTCAAAAACTTTTTTGTGAAACTCGGTTCCTTTTAGTTCCATTCTGTCGTGGTGGCTTTGCTCTAGCTTTCGTGCAAGGCCTGCCTCAGGTTCAATCTCCAAAAAAAATGTTAAGTCAGGCACAAGCCCATCAGCCGCAAAATCACACATTTGCCTTAAAAGCGGACTTTCAATCCCTCCTTGATATGCTAGTGTAGAGTCCGTAAATCGGTCACAAATCACAATGCTGCCCTGATTAAGGCTTGGCACAATAATCTCTCTCACCATCTGGCTGCGTGCCGCCAAAAAAAGCAAAAGTTCGGTCTCTTGAAACAACCCACTGCTACTTTCGCATTTCAAGAGCCCACGGATTTTTTCAGAAATAGCAGTGCCTCCCGGGTCGCGGGTGATGCAAACAGGCTTGCCCAATTTTTCGATATATTTGGCAAGCAGCTCAATCTGTGTGGTTTTTCCAGCACCCTCGCCCCCTTCAAAAGTGATAAAAATGCCCTCACCCCCCTTATAAAAAAACATTATAACATATTGCAAAGACATTTTCAAATAAAACTTAACATTTTCTAAAATATGTGTTATAATGAATCGGACAGATTTATATTTGGTTTTTAGGAGGCAGCATATATGGGAGATATGGATAAGCTCTTGGACGCAATGGGCACAGATGTGAGTGATGATGATTTAGATGCAATGCTTAAAGCGTTAATGGCGGAGGACGTTAAGCTTCCTGGTGATGATGGTGATGATGAAGGTGACTCCTTTACCTACAGCACCGAGGATAGTGAGGACTTTTCTTATGAAGATATTGGCTCTTTTATAGGTGCGGACGCTTTTGAATCCACTTATGAAATGCCTGCAGATTTTGAAATGCCTGCCGATTTAGCTTCGGATTCGGATTTGGATGATGGCTTTGGAGATTATTTTGCAAATGCCGACCCAGCCCAGATGGCAGCCGCCGCCGATGCCCTAGAGGCAGGCGATGCCCCACCTGTAAAGCTTGAGAGAGTGGCAGGAGAAAACATTCCAGAGGGCGAGGGCTTGGAAGATGGCGTCTCTATTCGAGATGACGGCAGGCCTGTCAAAGAGAAAAAGGTGCCGGTCCCTAAAGTTCCTAAAGAAAAGGTCAGTTTTAAAGTGGGCATGGCCAACAATAAAAAACATCACCAAAAGCTGTATAAAGCCATGCAGGGCATGATTGCAGCTGCTGTTTTGATTTTTATTGGTGTGGGTATTTTGTTTTTGGTGTATGTGCTAAGTCCCGAAGATGACGGTATACATCACATTGGCTCGCCCAGCCACGTGTTTAACCACGCAAATCACGCTTTTGTGAATATTCCTGTGGTATTTGGCGAGGAGCATGTGCTTAACCTTCACCAAATTCTTTTTGATGTGGCTGCCACTGTGTTTTATTTTGAAGGGGAGCTTGATTTAAGCCAATACGCCTTTAGGCTTGAAGGCCCAGAGGGCAGGAGCTACGCCCACGAGATTGCCTTTACCGTCAACCACGACCGCCAGCGTGCCCTAAACCGCACTCCTGTGCGCTTTGAGCCCATAGACCCCTATGGCGAGAGCCTTATCTTAACCATCACCTACCTTAGAACCCGTGATGAATACACTATTGAAATGGCATATACAGAATATTCCATTAACCAAGGCAGATTTTTTACAGAGGCCTCAAGGATTGATGATGCCTCCACCCGCGGACTTACTGTAAGCCTTAACCACGCCCATTTCTCCGCATCGGGCAGTTCCATTGCCCTTGGCATCCACCACAACTTTACCGACGGGGGCATACGCTTTGAACACGCCGCAGATGGCGATTCCATCACTTTGCGCCACCGTGTATCCTTCATTCCCGCTGTCACAGGGGACATTCAAATGGTGGATTTTGAGGGTGCAAACTCCCATTTGGCAAGAATGGACTTTGGTCCGCTCACCACTTTATTGGGAGATGTGGAGATTTTTATCAACGGGCTTCACAGGGTATACGACACTCCAATAACCGTGCCGGGCAGTGCTATTTTGACCCCAGGACCCCCTAGAGAGTATGTTATTGAGCTAGGAAGCGAGCATAGAGTGACAATCCGCGGGATGGCGCGTCAAGGCAATATCTTTGTCATGCCCTTATTTGGCGAGCGTCCCCGCGCCTACCGCACCCATGACGCCTACGGCAGGCTGACCATGCAGGATGTGCGGGTGGCAACTACAATGAATGTAAGCCTTGTAGGCACTGATATTCACGGATACGAGCAGCGCATTGTAGGGCGTGTAAACTTTGACCACCGCGGAACAGACGTAATCTTTGACACCCGCTTAAATCCATATTTTGACTATGTTCCAAATGCTACACTAAGAGTGGAAATTGAAGACATTTCTGTAAGACTGCCCCAAATGGTCTACACCCTAAACCTAAACTACGGCGAATACTACATTGCCCACGACCCTGCCACCGAGCGGGTCATAGATGCCCTAACGCGCCACTTCTCACCCCACCGCGCCCAAGTCTCTGTCCTAGAAATAAGAAATAACGAAGTATTTGCAATGGTAATGCAGCTGCAAGGAAACACCATGCTTGAAAACGCCGTCCACGGCACCTTAGGCGCGAATGGGCAGCTAGAAATTTTAAGCATACAAACAATTGAGGTTGATAGATTATATGAGTAATCCGCAAAAAACCCTTATTAACTGGCTTGGGCTTCTTGGCATAGTGAGCTTTGTTTCATATGCGGCGGCGGTTGTGTTGGCTCCGCTTGCCTACCCAGACTATGACTGGCTCAGCCAAGCTGTGAGTGATTTGAGTGCCGCAGGCGCGCCGTCGCTGACGCTTTGGAACCAACTCTCAAGCCTTTATGGCATAGCGGGCATAACCTGTATTATGATGGTTTGTGTTGCAATACAAGGCAAGCATAGCAAGATTTTAAGGCTTGGAATCTATGTGTTTGCGGCAATGTTTTGGGTGTCAATAGCAGGGTATACTGCATTTCCTCTTTCAGAGGACGGGGGAACCTTCCAAGATACTATGCACCTGGTTGTGACAGGGATAGTTGTCGCTTTTTCCATCACATCACTTGCCCTAATAATGATTGGCGGTTATCGCAAAAAAGCTTTTGTTTCCCTTGCTGTTTGCGCGACAATAGCGTTAACTCTAATGTTTATAGGGGCCATAGGGACCGCCGCCGCACCCCCTGAATTTTTCGGTCTATTCCAAAGATTCAGCAACCTAATCGCAGTAAACGGGTTTCTCGCAACCCTAGGAATATACCTGTTTAGAGGCATTGTATAAAACTTGAAATAAATGGAAAAACTCCTAACAAAAAGAATGTAAGGAGTTTTTTATATGGCGAGAAAGATTTTATATTCAGTTATAGGGGTGATGATAGCCGCCATGGCGGGGTTTGCAGGACTTATGGTATTTAGCGTGCTGCGCACCACAGAGCCCCCTGAGGTTTTGGCTCACGCCAGCGGCTTATACCAAAGCTATGAGTACGGCGAAGACGAATTTGGCGCGGAATATGGGGATGCGCAGCCTGTGTGGCTTGCGGTAATCCACCATCCAGACGGGGTGCACCGCATCTCCGCAGGCACAATAATCACTTATGAGCATTACAACCCCCAAACCAGCGAGCACGAAACGCGCCTAGAGTTCGCGCCTCCTGCCCTGCAAGGGCTCACCCAGCCCGAGCTGTCCTTAATGTTTGCCGACTGGCGTGTCTTGTCCTTTTCCCCTTACAATGTCCACCTTAGGCAAAACCCCGAGTTAAGCTCCAGAAGCTTCACAATCTCGGTACATGAAGGGTTTATAGCAGTCTTTTATGATGATGATAAAACCCATGTAAAGGAGCTAACCACCCGCCCCGCCTCCGCCTTGCCTATCCAGGAGCAGATGCGGCTTTTGGAGGGAATCAGGGTTACCGGTAATGAGGAGCTTATCCGCGCCCTAGAAGACTTTGGCTCGTAACCTTTAAAGCCAACAAGCTGCCGCCACCCCGAGAGCTAAAAACCCCGCAAAATCAACGCTTTGCGGGGTTTTTTTATATGTTTTACCCTTTACATAGCTTATACTTTGAAAAACGACACCAATTCGCGCAGGGATTGTGCTTGGGTGGTTAGTTCTTCTGCGGCTGCGGCGGTTTCTTCGGAGGATGCTGAGTTGTCTTGTGCGACGTTTGCGATTCGCATAATGCCTTCGGTTGTCAGCATTGCGGCTTCTTCTTGTTCTGCTGAAGATTCGGAAACGCCACTGATAACCTTTGATACTTCCTTAACATTTTCGACAATAATGCTTAGGGCTTCTGCGGTGTTTTGGGCAATGGCACTTCCTGCCTCAACGCGGTGTATGGAGTCTCCGATTAGGTGGGTGGTTTCGGATGCGGCGTTTTGGCTGCGCCCTGCCAAGGTGCGCACTTCGTCAGCCACAACGGCAAAGCCCTTGCCGTGCTCGCCTGCGCGGGCGGCTTCTACTGACGCATTAAGCGCAAGCAGGTTGGTTTGGAAAGCAATGTCTTGAATTGTCTTGTTGATGCCCGAAATTGAGTTGCTTGATTCTTTAATTTCTATCATAGCTACAAGCATTTGTTCCACAGCCTGATTGCCTGATGCAGCACTTTCAGTTGACTTGTCAGAAAGCTCACTTGCGGTTTGGGCATTTTTGGCGTTTTCTTGAGAGAGAAGCCTAATAGTTTCGATAGCTGTGTTTAACTCCTCAACAGACGCCGCCTGCTGTGACGAGCCCTCAGCCAATCTGGAGGATGCGGTGGTGATTTCTTGTGCCCCAGACAAAACATTGTCGGCAGCGGCAGATATTTCTTGCATGGTTTTACTCAAGGTGTCACCAATATTATTTACAGAGCGTTTAATCAAATCAAAAGAGCCTACATAGTCTCTGTTGATTTTAATGCGCAAGTCGCCATCAGCCATTTTTGCCAAGGATTTTTCAATCTCGTCAATGTAGGAAGAAATGGCAATGATTGTGTCGTCAAATGTGACTATCATTTCCTTAAACGCGCCGCGATACTTATCTGGGTCAGTTTCAAGCCCATTTGCAACAAGCCTGTCATTAACGCTGTCCAAATTAAAATTGCCTGCCTTCATTTCTTTCAAGGCTTCGCCAATGGTGGCAACAGGCATACGGACAGCCTTTGCAATCGAGTTTAGCCCGTCCATAATTTCGCGCCAATCGCCGCTATATTTGGACTTGTCAATTTGAAAGCTCAGGTCGCCTTTGTTTGCTACAGAATCAATCATAGCATTTACTTCACGGCTTACAGACCTTAGATTTAAAGTGAGATGCCCAATTGCTTTTGGCACATACGCCCAGTCCCCAACCCAAACAGACTCATCCATTTCAATATCAAAGTTTCCGTCACCAATAAGGGTCATGTTTTCTATAAGAGTACCAATGTCTGCGGTGTTGCTGGAAAGCACCTTGTTAACAAGCCCAATCATATCCTTAAATGAGTTTTCGTATTTACTCTCATCCACATTAAAGCCCATGTTTCCGATTTCAATATATTGCTTGTGCACGTTTTTAAGGTCTAGCACCATTTCTTTGATAGTGTCCACCAGATTGTAAGCGTCTATTGTAAGGGTGCCCATTTCGTCTTTGGACAAAGTGCTCTTGTCCATGTTTATGTCAAGCCTGCCATGGGTAACGTCTGTCATCACGCTCTTTAGCCTGTTTACAGGCTTAATAATCATGCGCCTCATGGCAAAATGGACTACTATCAACAAGACAACCGCAGTTGCCAAACAGACAAAAAAGGCGCGCCACATAGAAGCTACCAGCCCTGTTTCAAAAAAGTCTTCGGAAACGGCAAGGTACAAACGCCAGTCTGCTTGATATATTTCATGAGCTGTCATATACCAAATTAAGCCATCATAGTCTGTTATTTGCAAATATGCTTCGCCGCGGGCATAAGCCTGTGCAAACTCGCGGTAATGGGCAACATCGTTTAGCATTGTTGCGGCTATTGCATTGTTTACAATGCTTGGGGCAAGATGGTTATGGTAAGTATGCACAATTATTCTGCCTGTTTGGTCAACAAGCATGGCGTAAGAGCCTTCAATGGTCACAACCTCATACACCATTTGTAGTATTTCAGAGATTTGAATGTCAATGGCAAAAACAGCGTCCAGGTTATCGATGTGCATGTGGCGGGAGGCTGTTGTGACAATCTGACCCGTAGCCGCGTCAATATACGGCGGCACAACCACCATTTGACCAATATTTTGCATTGCCAAGGTATACCAGCCGCGCTCGTAAGGATGCCACCAATATGGACGCTCCCAAGCAAAGCCTGTGTGATGGCGTCCGTCGCTAAAGCCTATGTAGGGGTTAACTCCGGGTCTTGTCAAAGAATCAATTGCTAAAAATCGCTCCACATCACTTGAAAGCCCTGGCAAAATGGCGTACATAGCATCCACATTGCCCTGTATTTCCAGCAGCCAGCCGTCAATATTTCTTGCTGTGTAGCCTGCGGATGTTTTCATATAGTCTACACGCACATCAGTAAGGGTATCACCCACTCTGCCGTAAATAATAAGAATCAAAAACATTATGAGCGTGGTTATAAGTGTTAAAATAGCAATAGTTCCCAACGTAAACTTCGTACTTAATTTCTGAATTTTGAACATACTCTCATCTCCATTTTTTTCTTTATTAGAGCCTGTTTAATATCTCGCTTTCAGTAGGGGCAAATTTGCCAAAAAGATGCTGAAATAGAGATGTTAAACAGGCTCTTGCGCGTGTACATTATTGTAACAATTGTAACACGCCTTGTTCATCTTTGACAAGGCACACAGGGGGGTATAATGCGTGAAAAGCAAATGAAGAAATCCTTCTAAATCTTCAGAAGGCTTTTTTCAATCCCTTATATTTCCATTTAAATTTTCTATGAATCCGCATAATTATCGCTCTTTGGGATAACGGTTAAATTCACCGCTGTTTCAATCATCTTGTCAATCACCTGTCCAAAGGGCAAGCCTGTAGCCGCAAGCATTTTCGGGAAGCGGCTGCCAGCTGTAAGCCCAGGTATTGTGTTAACCTCGTTAAACACAACGCTTCCTGCAGGTGTCAAAAACATATCCACCCGCGCAAATCCCGTGCAGCCCAAGGCATTGTAAATTGTCCCTGCTGCTTTTTTGATTTCGTCAGCTTTTTCGGGCGGGATGCGGGCTGGCACGTGGATTACGGAGTTTTCTAGAGTGTATTTTTCATGAAAGCTAAAGAAGCCCTTTTTTAGCTCAATTTCATCAACTACGCTTATTATAATATCATCCCCGCTGCCCAAAATGGCGCATCCTACTTCAAAGCCATCCACACTTTCCTCAACAATAACTCTTTCGTCATATTCAAGAGCCACTTCAATTGCGCGGGGCAGCTGGGCAGGGCTTTGTGCCACGGTGATGCCCAGCGACGAGCCCGCCCGCACAGGCTTGACAAATAGCGGATATTCAAGCTGAACATCCACAACCCCATTCACCACAACAGACTTGGGCACATTAACCCCTGCAAGATGGGCAATTTTACGCGCCATGCCCTTATCCATGCCAAGTGCCGAAGCAAGGGTTTTGCAGCCTATAATGGGTATGCCCGCAAGCTCCAAAAGCCCCTGCACCGTGCCGTCTTCACCATTTTTGCCGTGCATTATGGGCATGGCGGCGTCAAGACGCAGGCTGCTAGGGTGCTGGCGGCATGGTGAAATTATGACAGGCACGCAATTGGCGTCTTTATGCCAAGTATCATCGGCAATCATTGCGGGCTCGCCAAAAAATTCCAGCCACCTGCCCGTTTTCGTTATACCAATCATTACCACATCGTATTTTTCCCTGTCCATGTGCATGACCACATTATGAGCCGACCTCAGCGAAACCTCATACTCAGGTGACGCACCTCCAAAAATCACTCCAATTCTCATCATTTAACCCCCATTATACAAGTATTTTTATACAACAAAATATCATTGCGATAAACATATGCTTGCTGATGCGTGGTGCCCTCTTGCTCAAAATACGTCACATCCCTGCTTTGGATTTCATATGCAGTGGCAAGCTCTTTGTCGGCATAAAGTATGCCTGTAATATGAGTTTCACTAAACTCAATATCAATTTGAAAAGCTATATCTGTCTCGTTTGTAAGCTTCAAATCCAGCCAGCCCTCACTAATGGCGGCGTCCACCCCCTCAGGCATTCCCTCAGGCGTGGCGAAATTTTTCACCCTATGGCTATGCCTTTCTACAATGGTCAAAGGAGAGTGCAAAAACATCCAAAACAAAAGATTGCTCATTTGACACAGCCCGCCGGCACGCGCCACTGTAAGTTCCCCATCTTTTAGCACCAGCCCGTCCCTGTAAGGCTCGTGCCTGTCCGCCCTCCGCGCCGCCTGCCAAAAAGAAAATGTCTCACCAGGCTTGATGGTCAGCCCTCTAAGGCTTTTGGCAAGCACCCGTAAATTATGCACTTTGTTTTCTTGATAAATCATGTCAAACCCCGTATTCTGATTATAAAGCTCACTTGATGCTAAAAATACTGTGTGAGGCAGTGCGGTAAGGCTCATCCCGCGGGCATAACGCCTATGGTCAAGCCACATGCCTATGTAAAAAAACAGCTTGCGCTGAAAACGCCTAATGGGCAGCAAAAACGGAAATCTTTTCGTCAACATAAAAACTCACTCCTTTATGATAACATCTTATCACAAGGGAGTGAGCCGTGTTTGAACTTTTTATGGACAATTTATCAAGATTTTATGAAGACGGGAAATGTGACTAAAAAACTGATAAAGCCGTCAGAGCTTTTAGCACTCACGCTGCCCCCGTGGCTTTGGACAATTTCTTTGGCAATGGCAAGCCCAAGCCCCGCCCCGCCACCATTTGACGAGCGCGCCCCGTCCAGCCGATAAAACTTCTCAAAAATCAAAGACAGCATATCCTCAGGAATATTTCCTTGATTCTTGAATTCTATGGATATTTCACCATTGGCGGCAGCGGCAGTTATGTGGATGGTGCTGTTCTTTGGGCTGTATGCCACCGCATTTTTCAGGATATTGTTAAAAACCCTAGCAAGCTTGTCCCTGTCAGCCACAAGCTCCAAATTTTCAGGTGCCAAAAGGACAAACTCTTTGCCATCGGCTGCCAGCAGCGGCTCAAACTCGTCTGCCATCTGCACCAGCATATAATGCAGGTCTATATGCTCTTTGTTAAGCACAATTGTTTGAAAATTATAACGGGTAATTTCAAAAAATTCATCAATAAGCCTTTCAAGCCGCCTTGCCTTTTCCAAAGTTATGCTTGTATATTTTGCCTTTTGCTCAAGCGGCATGTCAGGGACTTCATCCAGCAGGCTAAGGTAGCCAATAACCGATGTTAGCGGCGTTTTAATGTCATGAGCAAGATACATTACCATATCATTTTTGCGTTGCTCGCCCTCCTTTGCTTGGCGGGCGTTTTTGAGGGCTGTTTGCTTCACCTGATTCATCCTAAGCTCCACATCCCGAAGCTCAACTGGCAGCTGAACAAGCTGGTCATCAGGGGACGCCAGCACCTCGCTGGCACGGACAACATCATCAATAAACTTTAAGGTGCGCCGCCAATATATGGCAAAAATCACAACAAAACCTAAAAAGCTCCCAAGCAAAAACAAAGGAATGGCATTGCGCTGAAAAAATGAGAAAAACTGGAACCACGGGTCATGGGGCTGCCAAACAAAAAACCCCAAAAAGAACCTAAATGCGAAAAAAGCCCCCACCATTGCTGCCACATAAATAGACATGGTTACAAAAAACCGAGCAAGCACCAACAAAGATAGCCTGCCTCCAAATTTTGTTTGCTCATTATTTTTCAATTTTGTAGCCCACCCCCCACACGGTCTTGATATATCTGGGATTATCAATGCTCTCTCCCATTTTCTCGCGCAAATTCCTAATATGGGCAGTTATGGTATTGTTATTTTTGGAAAAATACTCGTCTCCCCAAATCTCATAAAACAGCTTTTCAGAGCTAACAACACTGCCCCTTTGCTCACACAAAATCCGCAAAATCGAAAATTCAGTAGGGGTCAGGGCAAGGGGACGCTCGTCAAGGCTCACCAAATGGGCGTCCACATCAATCACCAACCCGCCATGGACAATAATATTTTCGTCACCCTTAGGGCTAGGGTTAGAATACTTCTTATACCGCCTAAGCTGTGCTTTAACCCGCGCAACCAGCTCCAGCGGCGTAAATGGCTTGGTAATGTAATCATCCGCCCCAATGGTAAGCCCCATAATTTTATCAGTTTCAGCATCTTTTGCCGTCAGCATAATCACAGGATAATTATATTTTTCCCTAATCCTTTTGCAAATCTCAAGCCCGCAAACCCCAGGCATCATAACATCCAAAATGGCGAGCTCAAATTCCGTATCAGCCACCTGCTCAAAAGCCACGCTGCCATCATAAAACTTAGAAACCACATAATCTTCATTAAGTAAATAAAGCTCCACCAAATCCGCAATCTCGCGCTCGTCATCTACAACTAAAATCCGGTAACCCATAAATAACCACCTCGAAAACCCATTATACCACATATGCTTTGGTTTTTTCAAATATTTTTTTCAATTAGACTGGCACCAAGGAAAAGTCCCCCTGCATATAATGTAAATCATACTTTTCCCCATCGTCATATTTTACATAGCACCTAATAAATCAGCTATGTGGGAGAGGGTATGTGAAATGAACAATCCCAATGAGCGCGTGACGCCAAAGCAACGAAAGCCAAAAAAAGCCCAAGAGCCGCAAGCCTTTAGCAACTCCTTTCCAAAGCCCTTGAGCAAAGAGGAGGAGGCGAGCAACCTTCACCAATACGCAAATGGAAACGGCAAAGAGCGTGAAATTGCCAAAAACACCCTAATTGAGCGCAACATGCGCCTGGTAGCCCACATTGCAAAAAAGTTCCACCACCAATCCTCCGACCAAGAGGACCTAATCTCCATAGGCACCATAGGTCTAATCAAAGGCATATACTCCTTCAAACCCGAAAAAGGCACCCGCCTTGCCACTTATGTTTCACGGTGTATAGAAAATGGTATTTATTTCCACGTGACACCCTTTTAGGAAAATGTGTGCCTTTTCGTCTTTTACAACAACGCCTTCCAGTATGCGGCGCAGCAGTTGCAGCTTGCCCTCGTAGCCCACAAGCTCGACAAGGCGGGGGAAGTCTAGGATGGTTTGCTTTGCTTTTTCTATGTCAGTCATTTGGTTATCATGATTTTCGCTGTACCCTTGGATTTCATCTAGGCGGACTTGCTTGGTGTTCCGTTCTTCGTTCATGGCTTCGATGTCTGCATAAATAGCCCGCTTGACCCCCTCGGGGGCGGTGCGCAAGTTACTAATCTGGCTTTGCATATCGGCATCTAATTGAGAAATTTGTTTACGCAGGGCGTATTGCTCTTTCTCGGTTTCTTTGGATTTGCTCAATAGGGTATCTTTGGTGCTTAAAAGCTCGTCGAAAAAGGCATTGTCACCCATGTTCATTGCGCAAATTTGCTCAACCACGAAGTTGTCAAGCTCCCAGCCCTTGACATTGGGCGAACCCTCACAGCCGCCCTTCTTGCGATATTTCTTATCACACACATAGCGAAAACGCAAAGAGCCGTCGGGATTGTAGCGACCGCTTTCTGCCCGCACAAACATCTTGCTGCCACACTCCACACAGCGCACAAGTCCCGACAGCAGAGCCTTTGAGCTCTCCTTGGGGCGTGCGGATTTGCCCGTGGCTATATCCGCCACAAGATTTTGCACCCTTATCCAATCCGCCCCTCTAATCATGCCTTTGTGCTTGCCCACGGATATAACCCATTCCTTAACATCACGCTTCAAACTGCGCTGGGTATACTTAGGGTCAAGGGCGGTCGAATCCGCATCAATCTCCTTGAATTGTTCGGTCTTGTTATATGCCATAATGCCGCGCACACCGTCAAAGTCCGCGTCATCAGCCCAAATAGGCACATCAAATGATGTGAAGTAACTCCGCATATCCTCATCAGCAATGGCATAAACAGGATTTTGCAAAATATTTTTAACTGCCACCAAAGTAAAATCATTACCATTACTTGTTTTGAAGCCCTCATCATTTAATTTCGCTGCCGTGCCTGTCAATGACCCCAGCTCAAAAAACAGCTCAAAAAGCCGCAACACGGCACGTTGCTCCTCCTCAACAGATTTCAAATGATTAACCGTAGTTTTTCCGATTTTCTCTTTATGCGAATAAAATCCCAGAGGACATTTGCCGCCAAGCCAGCGACCCTCCTTGGCAAGCTCGTACATATTGTCGGTAATGCGCTCGGCGATAATATCCCGCTCAAACTCCGCAATGGCGGACAGCATCGAAATCATAATCTTGCCCGTGCGGGTGCTGGTGTCCAGCTCCCTATCGCTCACCGATACAAAAGCAATGCCCTTTTGCTCCATCTGCTGGATGAGATTGAGCAAGTCCACAGCACGGCGGGATATTCGGTCAATTTTATAGCATATAACCGCTTTAATTCTATTGCCCTCAATATCCTTTAACATCTTACGATACTGCGGTCTGTCCGCGTAAAAGCCACTCTTGCCCTCGTCCTCATAAACCAGCACATCCACCGCATCCACCCCAAACTGCGCCTGGGCAAGGGCAGCACATCTTTCCTTTTGCATCTCGATACTCTTGCCACTCTCAGTTATCTTAGACTTTCGAACATAGACCGCCACCCGCCTATCATCCACAGCGTTTTTGCTTCTTCTTCTAGACATGCGCACCCCCATTAAAACGCCACCTCATCCCATAAGCCATTATCCATGTGCCTTCGTATGAAGGGTCGATTTTGTCGAGCCCTGTATCGCAAAAAAATAATGAAGCATTTTCAACAAACAGCGAGGCTTCAAAAATATCGGCACTGTAGTTATCTGATGCAGGGCGCAGATTTAGTGCAGTCACTCCCTCAAAGACCATCTCAATGGGTTGACACCATTGGCTATGGAAAATCATCGTTACTTGCCCAGTGTTATCCGTGCAGTACATGCCGCCACTCTCGTCTACATAGCCACCGCTTATATAGTTTATTGCGACCAATATTGAATCATGAAACGAGCATGTTTGCTCCATGATAAAGTCTATATCTTGCTGCATTTCAACATAGTTCCATCCGTCCAGCTTGTAATCAGATATTTTATCTTCAAACCGGCTCCCCTTCAAAGCAACCATGCCGCCCTTTAACAATTCTAATATCATGGCTTTATCTTCAAATACCCATGGATACCCATGAAATTCAAAGAAACGAATGTCGCTTTCAAGTAATCCCTCAAAGTCTTCCAGATGCTTATCAACCGACCCTGACCTACGAAACTCCCAATTCTCCCCATCCGAATTGGAAGTAATTAGGTTTATCAAGGGGATTGCTTTTTCGGGGTTACTTTTGTCAAGAAAATCAAATAATTTAAAGTATGCACCATTGGCATCAGGAACAAGCACCAATTGCTGCTCATACCAGCCACCATTGATTTTGGCGTATACTTTGGACTTAAAATAGGTATTAGTAGAACTGTCAAAAACTCTTGCTAGCAAAGTGATACCCTCCTTTTTTGAACTTCCATTATTTGTCTATCCTATCCCTAATTCTCCAAAAAGCATAAAGCGGCAAAATCCGCTCCGACATTTTATCAAGCGAAGTCAGCACCGACTTTTCTGGCGTAAACTTCTTGATATATTGCGAGAGGGAGCGGGCATGGCTGGCGGTTTTCGCCTTTACCCCAATGGGAACGATATGCACATCATCTTGGACAATAAAATCCACCTCGGCCCGCGCCGACCCCTCCGCCGTCCAATAGTATATGTCTTGACTATACGCTTTTTTCAACTCGCAACACACAAAATTTTCCGCCATCGCTCCCTTAAACTCCTGATAATTGTTCGTACCATCAAACAGCACAGCAGGGGGCAAATTCGCCATTTTGCGCAGTATGCCAATGTCGGACATATACAGCTTGAAAAAAGTATGATTGGCATATGCTTTCAGCGGAAAAGCGGGCTTTTCGATACTCTCGACCCTGTAAACCAGCCCCGCACGAACAAGCCACTCCAAAGCATCCTCCAAATCCTTAGCCCGCCAGCTTTTCTTAACCTGACTAAAAATAAACTTGCGGTTTTCCTTTGAAAGCTGACTGGGGATGGCATTCCAAACAGCCGACAGCTTCGGAAAATACGACACAGGGGCGTGCTTGGCAAAATCATTCTCATAGCTTTGAATAATCTGCGACTGGATTTTTTCAACATTCTCAATGCTCTGCGTGTCAATCCAACTTTTCACCACCTCGGGCATCCCGCCCACTACATGAAAATCGCGATAAAGCTCTTCGAGTTGCGATTTGAAAGTGTGCCATATCAGGTCATCAAAGCTTGCCGCTTCGAGGGTCTCCGCAAGCACTTGGTTTTGAGCCAGCAAAAATTCATAAAAATTCATAGGATAAAGCGTCAAAAACTCAACCTTGCCAACAGGAAATGAAGTGCCCTTGGGAATCGCCACCCCCAAAAGCGACCCCGCCGCCACAACATGATATTCAGGCGCATCCTCACAAAAATATTTAAGCGAAGACAACGCCCTGCCACAAGACTGAATCTCGTCAAAAACCACAAGCGTATTCGCAGGCTTAATATCCCGACCATGCAAAAGCGACAAATCCTTAATAATTCGCCGAGGATTCAAATCAGCCTCAAAAATGTCCCTAAGCCCCTTGCCCTCATCAAAATTGCAATAAACCACATCATCATAATAAACCCGCCCAAACTCCCGAATAAGATAGGTCTTACCACACTGCCGCACACCCTGCACAATAAGCGGCTTTTTATTTGGATTGTCCTTCCACTGCACTAAGTCTTTCATAAGCGTTCTTTGCATAAAAATCACCTCGTTATACAGTATAATCCATATTTTGAAACATGTCAACAAAAATATAGTGTAATTTTGCTAAATATTTCTGCAAAATTACACTAAAAAATATTACAAGGAATAAAATAATTCATAGCATCAATCGGCATAACTTCCTCGCACATGCAAATAATGCCGCCGTTGCCCTGCTGGGCGGCAACCTTGTCCAGCACGTTAAATTTCTTGACCTCACGAGTATCGGGTTTGGCGGACATCTTGATTTCAAGGGGATGGATTAGACCGCCTTGCTCCACAAAAATATCAATCTCTTTCGCGTTAGAATCCCGATAGTAAGTCATATTACCTTTGGTAGGCGAATAGGCATAACCCTTAACCATCTCAATTACCACATGGTTCTCGAAATAGTGCCCTGCGGCGGCCCCTTTCATTAGGGTGTCGCGAGTTGGCCACATGGAAAGATAGGCAGCAAGCCCCGTATCACAAAAATGCAGCTTGGGGGTCTTGGTTAGCCGCTTTAGGGCATTATTAGCATATGGTCGCAACAGATAAACGATGCCCATGCCTTCCAGTAGCCGCAGCCACTCCTTGGCCGTGGGCTGCGAAATTTCTGCCGTGTCCGCAAGGGTCTTGTAATTCACCTGCCGCGCAACCAAGGCCGCGCAAGCCGTCAAAAACTTACCAAAACGCAAAGTGTCCGTAACCCCGCCCAATTCAGCCACATCTCGCATAATATACGCACTCACATATGATTCAAAATACTCCTGCCGCTGCTCGGCATCAGCACGAAGAATCTGCGGCATACCGCCCCACCAAATATGCTCAAACACATCAACAATATCATTTTTCGGCACAAGGGCTTGCCTCGCTTGCAACCCCTCAAAGGTAAAATCCAAGCCATCTTCGAAAAGTATGCCCCTCTTCTCATTTTGCGAAAAAGAGTACAGCTCCAAAATCCCAATCCGCCCCGCCAGCGTCTCCCGAACATTCTTCATCATTTCGTATTGCTGCGAGCCTGTTAGCCAAAACAGACCTGTTTCCTGACTCTCATCGCAGATAATCTTAATTTGACTAAACAGCTCGGGCGCATATTGCACCTCATCGATAATAATTGGCGGCTTGTACGTTTGAAAAAACATCACAGGGTCACTCTTGGCAAGGTCGCGCGCCATAATATTATCCAACGTAACATAAGTCCGCCCCTGCTCCCCAGCCAAATGTCGCAGCATGGTAGTCTTGCCCACCTGCCGCGCTCCTGTAATCAAAACAACCTTAAAAAAATCACTCATGTGGACAAATTTCCGCTCCAAACCTCTATTAAGGTAAGCCATTTCGTTTCTTCCTTTCTATGATAAAATTAAATTTAATTTACTTTATCATAAAATACATGAGCTGTCAACCCTTAATTTTGCCTTGATTCTTGTGTCAAGCGGCTTTGGAGCTTTCATGGTGCAGTCAAGGGGATAGCCAGTTAGAGGTATTTATCCTTCAGAATTTTTGCGATTCGAACGTGAGCAATATCTGAACTGCCGTACAACTCTTCAATCACATCAGGAATTGCTCTGTCAGAATACATGCCCTTGTTTTGCCTTTCAGTGTCGATACTATAATAGTTTAGAAAGGTTTTGCTGAGCCACCCTTTATAGTCTTCCGTTCCAAAGAGTTTTTGCTCAATAGCTGTCAAACTGAGTCCTTGAAACAAGTAGTAGTAGACTATTTCAGGAATCAAATCATTTATGCTTCTGTGGTTGAATAGATCGTATGTTCTAAACATGCTATGCCCTCCTTTTGAAAGTTATTAATCTGTGCTCCTTGCCCATATTACGAAATCTGAATCACTCATAAATGGGGATGTGGATAAATCTGAATCATACTCAGTTCTGCTTACACCCCTAGGTTGCTCATCTTCAAATCTCGGAACATCTTCAGCTCGATAAACACGGAGACGACGCTCAATAAATAAAGAGTCGTACCTGATGCTCTTCAGCTCGTCTTCATCAAAGGCCTTAATGAAATTTTCAATGTATACGAGAGTGTAGAAATTTCCTGATGAAATCCTCTGCACCTCTGAAATGAGCTGATACAACGAAAGACCTGCATCGTCTGGCCTCATCATAATCGAAATAATGCAGATATTGTACAAATCGGAAAGAAGCTGCTCATGCTTAAAGCGATGGACTCGAATTTCTTTTGCGGTTGATTTGATTTCAACTTTCTTGGATTCTGAAAGTGAAAAGTCAAAATTCAACTTCTCTTTCTTTTGCCAATAATCACTAAGGTTTAATCCTAGCTCGTGATAATGTCGTATAATATATAACTCGCCAAAGAAGCCTTGCAACTCTGCTTGGTTGATTTTACGCTCGTCGGCGAAAAGGCGAGTCAGCGCGGAAAAAAGCTCATAAAGCTTGCTGGTATCTTGCTCTTCCATGCCCTCAGCAAATGCCAAAGTAAGCCTAATGAAAGCGGTTACCTCGCTCTCACTGCAACTTAAACATGTAAGAACATTCATGTGATTTACAAGCGACTGACCATCTATTGAAATATCACATTTTGCATTAAACCAAAAAATCAGCTTTCTTGTCTTCTGCAATGAGGATTTCAACCGAGAGTTTTGAGAATAAGTTGCAAAGACAACTTGGTTGTCCGTATTTTTGCCGTAAAAGATATTAGAATCCATGTCTGGCAACTGGAACAAAGAAAATTGCCCCCTATCGGCAGGTGATTTGATTTCCTCAAGTCTATTTAGAATCTGTTCTATCAAGCTCATAATGCACCCCCTTATATCTGTCCGACAATTCGGTCCATTTTTTCTGCATATTCCAGTGGAATATACAACGCCAAAGCAGCCGAATGGAAATCAATATTGGGTCGATTTTTCGCTTTCACCCTGTGAATTTGCAATTGCATAACCCTGCTCCTTTCAGGCAAAACCATTGCCCCATCTCCGGGATAATATGTGCTGCTTGCTTTGTTGGGGTTGCGACCTTGAAACAGTTGATTTATCTGACCGTCAGGACGAAGACTTCTTTCCTGACCCGCCTCATCACGAATCCAAACAATGTCTACAATAGGCGAAACGTCTATCTTTCTTAACACTTCTTCGAGTTTATTGAAGAAACCCGTGTCAATTCGACTTTCAGAAGGATATTCCAACTGACCTAAAAGAACACGGTTAAGCTCGAAGTAATCAATATCTCGGACTATGCTATGGGTATTCACGTTGCTATATACTAACTGCTCCAGAGAATCTAGAAGCTGATTTTTATATGCAGCAATTAAATCATCATTCTTCTGCGAAGCTCGACCTTCTAAAACTAGATAATCCTGTTTTGTCCACTCCGAAAAATCAAACCTCTCAGCCCTTGCAACATTGCGCCTTGTAAGGTTAAGTCGGCGATTGGCCAATACAAAAATTCGCGGAATATCCTTAAACGAAACCCCTTTAGCCTGAGCTCGCTCAATTGAACTCCACAAATCATCCTCATGCTCGTAAATGGATGCAAAATCTTCCTTAATTGCTTGCGTAGTATAAACGCGGCAAACATCAAGATATGATTTTTTATATCCGAACCACCGCGCCCTTTGCTCTGTGTTGTCCACATTAGCCACACCCCTAGCACGGCGTATTATATATGTAACTGCAAGACCCTTAATGGTTATGCCGCGCTCTACCATATTGCCACCTACAAAGATATTGTATTTGTAAAGCTCGGCATTTCTGCTGGCATCCTCGTCACTGTTGCAAAGGTGGGGCGGTCCACATTGCTTGATGCAGTCAATAATGTATGGATGCAATTCATTGTAGGACGGCATTAAAGCACCATCAAACTTCAAGCGGTTATAGTTCTCGTTCAGTTGGTCACTCAGGGACGCAGAACTTATATCTTCAATCCCATCTGCAATTTCCCTCGCCTTCTCCCTCCAATCGTTGACTATGGCTCTGACTTTATCCAACACTCTCGAATGTTCAAATTTCTTTTGGCTCGGATGAATCAACATCGAGTGATGCCGGGAATCGCCCCGATATCTCCGTAGCGCGCCACCCACAAAAAAGGTAGCCAGAGCATCGTAGAAAGAATTTGGGACACCTTCCTCATCTAAGAGGCTGCTTTCATCATCGGGAATGACCTTGATATATGTGTCCTGGTTCTCGCCATGAAACTCATGTAAGCCGCAATATTCATCACCCGGATAAACAAGAATTCCGAAATCAGGAGACAGCGCATCCCAAGTGGCAATCAAAATATTCGCTTGTGGAGTCGCAGTCACAGAAATAAAACAATGCCTAGTAAGGCTGCTTTTTAGATTCACTACTGCTTCGTAAATTGAACTCATTTCTGCAATGCTGGCTCTTGTGTTTAGTGTTGCTTGATCGCCTTCGTCATCGATTATTAACACCGGAACATCTCGTAAAACGACATCTTGGAATATACTAGATATCTGGTTGATGTGCTTGGTGTGCTTAAGTCCAACAATGATAATCTTGCGTCCCTCATCAAGAAAGTCTCGCATTGCTTGGGCATTTGATAAAAGCGATCTGTGTTGTCTTGTGTGAAGAACCACCAGCTCACTTGCACCAGTCTCTTTATAATATGACTTGATTCGCTCAACATTTTGGTCCAGTAAATTATTTTTGTTCCCGCCCAAAACAATATTAACGGCATAACCACTATCAAAGGATAGTGCCGTTAGAGCGACAAAATTAGAGGTTTTACCGCTTTGCACTTTTCCAATGACAATACCAGTTTTCGCATCGGGAGAATCCTCGTGAGGATTTGGGCATTGGCCAAGCACCTCGGCAGCATTGTCAAAAATCATATCCACAGCATTTTGCGGTATATCATCTTGCAGAAGTTGCTTGGCAATTTTTTCTTTGAAATGCCCATCGCGGTTAATTATCCAGACAGTTTCGCAGCTAGGCAGAATGCTCATCGGAATTACATGGCTCATAAACCTTATCCTCCTGTTACAATCTTTTCTAGAATATCGTTCATTTTGCGACGAACAGCACTAGGCTCTATCTTGCCGTCCGTTGAGACGAAGCGGGCTTCAATTTCAGCCAGAGTCATTGCAATGACTAACTTTGTCATTATAGCAAAAAATTCCTTATTTTCTGTAAAGGGCTTAAAGAATGGGTGCTTGAGGTTGATGATAATCCGATAATGGACTTCTGATTTATTGACAACATTTATCCATTGCCCTCTAGCGTTGGATGCTTCAAAATGAATCTCAAAAAGAAAATCCTTATCTAGATAACTGAAAGTCATGTTATAATTTTCAGGGCCAACAATCTTTGCATCAGCATCATTAGAATTTGCAGTTTCTTCGATTTCGCAAGTTGACTTCTCAATTGCGTCAATACTTGGGGTGACCTCATCAACAGTAACTGCAACTACCTCCTCACTAACTCTGGCAACTACAGGTAAAGCAGAAGCATTGGCTATAACCCCAGACTGCTCCAAATCCTTTACCGCTTGTGCCATGACATCGCCAGTTTCCGTTTGCTGCCGCACCCTCAGGCTATTTGCCTTTTGACGGTACTCTTTGATAAGTGGCTGCAATGTATCAATAAACTTTTCTTCCAAGCCACTATTTTGCCAGTCGAAACCATCTTTCGCCTGTGTTACAGGCCAATTATCCATATGAATTTCACCAAAAAGTCGTTGATACTCATATGAATTCGAGTCGCCAAATAATTCCCTGGGGCGGTAATTCTTGTCGGCTCCACCAACAATAACCCTGCCCCGCCGCATTAGGGTAAACCCGGCATCACTAACGCTTGCGGGTATTCGTAACGCAATAAAACCATGACATTGAAGTTCGATGCCGTCATGCGGAACAGTAAAAGCCAGTTCTTTCTTCCAAATATGCTTGCTGTCATCTTCAAGGTCTTCTGTAAAAATATTTGGCTCCTTGAATGACAACTCAAAATCTCCGTATGTAATCGAAATTTCGCCGCTACGTATATCTTGCCGATAAATACTACTCAGTAGGTCGCGGATTTTCCCAATGGTTCTGGAGCCAGTCATCCTCTGGTTTAGTTTTTCAATCCTTACAATGGTATAATGCTCTTCAGGAGTTGACCCAAACACATCTAGACCAATTGAATCATCCTCATGACCGGCTAGTCGTTCGACATCAACAGTCGCAGAATAGCCCTGATGTGACCCCAGTTGCGATGAGATAACGCTCCACTTAGAGCCAAACCAACATGCGGCAGTTTTTAGCCCCATTCCAAACTCATTGCGCCCAGAAGTATCTGCGGGGATTTTACCGAGCTGGAATGCACGCTTAAAATCTCCCAACTCCATCCCAAAAGCATTGTCAGTAATTGTTAAGACATCATTGCCATCATCGCTTTGCTCGTAATGAATTGTAATTTGAAGTCGATGAAAGTCTGGGTGACTCTTCAATTTATCTCTGTGGTCAAAATAGCTCTGGGTTGAGTTATCAACAAATTCCGCAATGGCTGTCCAAGGATGGTAGCTTAAGCGCTTGTAAGTAGCGAATACGCCCGTGGTGGGCCTGATGTAAATTGCACTATCCATTTTTGTCCCACCCCTCCCTTGCAAGGCTAAAGAGTTTTTTGCCCAGTATTTGCAGAACACGAACATTCACCGAATTGCCTAATTGCTGGTACGCTTGATTATCCGAACCAACGAACTCAAAATCTTTACAGAAGCTTTGCAAGTTCGCTGATTCTCGCGGCGTTATCTTCCTAAACCTTTGTTTCTGCTTGTCCCAAATAATCGGTGTGTTTACAATTGCAACTAAAGATGGATAGTATGTAGGGCGCTTGACACGTATTCCAGATTGCCTAATTTGAATGATTGCATCTCGGATATCATCAACGTCTATGCCGCAGTTCCATTCAAATTTTTGGTAAAGCTTTATTCGGCTAAGCATATTGTAGTGCGCAACCCAAGTATCGATGAAAACCTTATTTTCAAGATACAACTTGCGATTTCCGTCCACAAATTTCTGCTTCCACTCCGGCATATCGTCGTAACCAATTTTTCTTCTGAAAACCTTGTTGTACTTTATGTTTAGGCCAAAACTATTTATCCAGATAGGAAAACTAACAGTCCCAATTCCAGTCCCCTTTCGAAACTCCTCCCATGCATCAATCATCAAAGCAGCTTCATCTCCAATATTATAGTCGTCGGATACATTCTCCTCTAGAACGGACCACGCAGTTCCCATTTCACATTGATTTCTATTTTTCAGCTTCTCTAATTTCAAGTCCGAAATATGAATATATTTGTTCTTGAGAACGGTGTCATCCCTAATATCCTTGCGTATCCCTAGAATGTATACTCTTTCACGAATCTGAGGAATCCCAAAATTATGTGGGGATAGAATTAACGGCTCCTCTGTTATGTAAAAATTTCGCTTCCTCAGTTCACTCCTAATGACATCCCAGTTCTCACCTTTATCTGCGAGGTTACGGACATTTTCAAGAATAACAAACTTCACCTCAGGATGCGCATCTAGTATATCTAGTATAACGTAAAATAAATTTCCTTGTCCTTCATCTTGAAATCCTTTTTGTGCTCCCGCCTTACTAAAAGGCTGGCAGGGAAAACCAGCACAAAGGACATCAAAATTCTCAATGCTTTCTGGCTGTATATCTCTCACATCTGTTCGGATGTCTTTTGTTTTGTAATTCCTTTTGTATGTTTCCAAGCAAGTATGATCAATTTCAGCCGCCATCACACATTCGCCCCCAAGGTGACGCATTGCTTGATGAAACCCACCGATGCCCGCAAACAAATCTATAAATCGAAAATTATATATTCCCATAGTTCGATTGCACCTACCCTTCATTTGGTCAATGGTTCCCCTGCTTTACAACTAGTTCATTGATAAATCATGACAACAGTGGATAATTCCTCATGGAAAAGTCGAACTTTGCTAGTTTATTGATATTTTAGCACACAACCACTGGGGTGTCAAGTATGGGTTGGGGAGAGGCTGTAATGCCTTGATGCGTCTCTTTCTATGCCAAAAGGCGGTGGAGCGTATAAAGGCAACGCCTGCGGGTCAGCTTGTTTGGCCTAAAATCCCAAGTAGAGCGGACATTCATTCGTATTGAGCGGATTATTGCCGGGGCGACCTCAAAGGGGTTATTTACGACAAGCGGGCTATGGCGGTGGCTTCGCGGGCTTTGGGCCATAATCGGATTAGTGTGATTGCTGGGCATTATTTGCACAGCATGGGATGACATATTGACAAACAGTTGAGGAGTATTATTAACAATGTTTTAACTTGATTTTAAGGGGGTTCGATGTTCAAAGAAGCTGTCATCTACTACCCGACCGATTCGCAAGCTTTGGCACAGGTTTATAAGGAGTTGGCCGATTTTTGCTCTGCGGCGGTTGTTAGGTATGTTAGGTCGCTAAAATTGAATAACAATCAAATAGAGGCACTATATGAAAGCCTCAAAGAGGATATGCTCACCCCGCCTGTGGGGTGAGCGTTTTTGTTATAATAGCTTCAATTCCTTGAGTTTCTCCCACGTTTCTCGGGTTATTGTGGTTTTGCCGCCCTCCCAGCGTTCAACGGCGCGGCGACCAACCCCTAACATCTCCCCAAGCTCTCGCTGAAACAAATTTCGCTCCTTGCGCATTTCCTTCACCTTTACATAATATGGATAGCTAAGGAATTTATAGTAATCATCATAGAGCTTGTCCGCTTCAATATCCAAAGCCCGCAATTCTATCCAAAACCTCCAAAGATGGCTCAGACATGCCGTTTTCGTAGTCTAGGATAGCATACTTGCTAAGACCGACCGCCTCAGCTAGTGAGCGGCTATTCGGGTGCCTTCTTGCTCTATAGAATCGGATTCTTTTTCCAATTGGAGCATTTTCTTCCAGAACAGTAGCCATGTCACAAACGTGATGATATAGGACTTTTCCCGAAATATGTACCCTCGGTGGTGCGTCGCATAAAGCTAAATAGCAAATGAAATACTAATGCACCTTAGGGCGATGAAGAAGTATGCTGGCGATTTGTCTTTGCAGGAGTCTATAAGTGCTGATAAAGAGAGCGGCTCTGCCACGTTGGAGGACAGGATTCCTGATGATTCTGAGCCTTTGGCGGATACTGTGGCTTTGAAGATGCAGGTGGAGCGGCTGTATAATGTGCTTGGGGAGCTGGATGAAAGGGAGCTTGAAATTATCAGGCTGCGCTACGGACTGTGCAAAGGTGACGAGGTCACCCAAAGGGAAATTGGGGCTATGATGAACATTAGCCGCAGCTATGTGTCGCGAATTGAGAAAAAGGCTTTGAGCAAGCTTTCAAAAGCACTTGCAAGATGAAAAAGGGACGCCCCTCAAAGGCGTCCCTTAAAACAGTTGTTAGTTAATTGTAATTGTAAGTCCAGCGGGGGTGAAGCTAAAGCTTGGCGTGCCGCTTAGGCCTGTAGCACTTCTAACAGCTTCGTTTACAAGGGAAGTTGCAACTCCGCTAAGTCCAGCATTTAGGAAGCCCACAAAGTCAGCTGGGGAAAGCGGACCACCAGCAACAGCTTCTACTGGAAGCATGATTCTGTCGTTAATCATTTGGGCGTTGACGCGGGTGCCAGCAAATGGACCATTAGCCACAACCAAGCGACCATGGTGTGTTGGAGCTGACCTGTCGTAAGTAAGCTCAAGGGTAAAGTTGCCAGGACGCACAAAGCTGCCGGTGGTGCCAAGGACTGAGTTGATTACTGTTTGAAGCTCGGCACCATTTACAGTGATAATGGCAGTGTTTGTAGCTACGTTCCAATCTACATCTGCGCCAAAAGCTTCGACGGTGGCACGAAGGGGCAAGAACGTTTGTCCTTGATAGGTGCCTAGGCTGATTTGGTGAATAGCACCAAGAACATTTTCAGTTGGAACAGTTACAGTTTGGGCTGCCACCGCAGCAGCAGGCGCTACAGCCATTGTTAGGGCCAAAAGGCCTGCAAGTATTTTCTTCCTCAAGAGAATTTCCTCCTTTATACACATAAGTGTATCTAAAATTTTTTTATCTACGCTCTATTATACCAGAGATTAAAAAAAATACAATCCCTTTTTGAAAAAAAATTGAAAAAATTTATTTTTTGTGTTATTATTGTAAAAATTGCGTTTATACTCTTTAATAAGCTAGCGGTTTTGAAAGGAAGTTTTTATGGGTAGATTTGATTTGGGTTTTGATTATAGGAATTTTCATTTTATTGGCATTGGCGGGATTAGCATGTCTGCTTTGGCGCAGGCTTTGTTTGAGGATGGCTGCATGGTGAGCGGTTCTGACCAGTCGGAATCGGAGACTTTGGCTAAGCTGCGCGCTTTGGGCATGTCTGTTTTTGCCCATCATGATGGGGCAAATATTCCCAATAATTGCCAAGTTGTGGTTTACAATGCTGCTGTGGCTCAGGATAATCCTGAAATTGTGGAGGCGCGGGGTAGGGGACTTAAGCTTCTTGACCGCGCTGGGCTTTTGGGGCTTTTGATGCGAGGGTATGAGCACGCCATTTGTGTGGCAGGCACCCACGGCAAAACCACCACCACCTCCATGCTTGCGGAGATTTTTATGAATGCTGGATGTGACCCAACTGTTATGAATGGCGGATTCCTCACGTCTATGGGCGGGTCCATGCGCATTGGGGCGGACAATAAATATTTTATTGTTGAGTCTTGTGAATACCATAACAGCTTTTTGAAATTTGACCCATATGTTGGGATTATTTTGAATTTGGAGCTTGACCATAAGGACTTTTTTAAGGACGAGAGGGAGCTTAGGGCGTCTTTTCGGGCTTTTGCTGAGATGATTCCAAGTGCTGGGCTTTTGGTCCTCAATCGTGACATCCCTGACAAACATGAGATTATTGAGGGCTTAAAGTGCCAAGTGTTGGAGTTTGGGCGGGAGCCCCTTGGGTTTGAGCTTTTGGTGCCAGGCGAGCATAATGTGGAAAATGCGAGGGCGGCTGTGGCTGTGGCGCGGCATTTTGGGCTTTGTGAGGATGCTATAAAAGAAGCCTTGCAAAATTTTACAGGTGCCAACCGCCGTTTCCAAAAAATAGGATTTTGTCAAGGTGCTGAGATTGTTGATGACTACGCCCACCACCCCACCGAGGTTGCCGCCACGCTGACAGCTGCCCGCGAGCTTGAGCCGAGCCGCCTTTGGGTGGTCTTTCAGCCCCACACTCCAGGCCGCACTGCCGAATTTTTGCAACAATTCGCCGAATCCTTGACCCTTGCTGATAAAATTATTGTGACAGACATTTACCGCCCCGCCGGACGCAGGGAGGAAGAAGCCAAGGTCCACGCCCGCGACCTGACAGCCCTTATTGAACAAAATTGCACATATATTGCAGATTTTGACAAGGTGACTGCATACCTAAAAGCCAATTTGCAAAAAGGAGACATGGCAATAACCATGGGTGCCGGTGATGTTTATAAAATTGCGAATATGCTGTGCCCGTGAGAGAGGACAGCCGAGCGGCGGGGAAAATGCGGGTTCAGCCGCAACCTTCAGCCGCTTTTAGGCGGCACTCCCTTCTAACCTCTAATCCTCTAAAACACTTGACAATTTCCTCACCTCATGCTACAATACTCATTAAGGAAAATATTTGAAAGGAGAGGTTTATTATGGATTGGCTTATTGGAGTGTTGATTTGGATTGTGATGGGTGCCATTATTGGCTGGCTGGCTGGCATTGTCATGAAAAGTCAAGGTTCACTGCTTCGCAATATCATTTTTGGTATTTTAGGTGGTGCCCTTGGCGGTTTTGTGGGCGGTCTTTTGCCGTTTAGCTTTGAAGGCATACTTGGCTGGGTAATGGGCGTGGTGTTTGCCGTTGCTGGCGCGTCTTTGCTAATTTTTGTTGCATCAAAACTTTTCAAATGATTAAAATGTAAAAATTTACAACAAAAAAGCGACCACCCATGGTCGCTTTTTTAGCTATGAAATTTGTTTTTGACTATAAGCCGCGTCGCGGATTTGTAGTGCGTTTTGTGCGTGGGCTTTGTAGGTGTTGTGGGCAGAGGTTATGGTAATTTCTTGTTTGTTTGTCGACACGGTTGCGTCTCTATGAGGGATGCTAAAAGGAAAGGTTCTGATGTCGCCTACAAAGTAAAACTTTGACAGCCCAACACCGGCAACGCCTTTTTCAAACACGTCAATGCGGGATTTTCTGACGGACAAGACGGTCAAAACCCCAAGGGTGATTTCAGCAATGGCAATAAAAATCCAAAAATAAAACCAGCTGTTGATAAAAGTCGTTGTGGTAAACCATCCTGGAATCGTTCTAATGCCCATAGTAACAGCGAGAATGATACTTAAAAGTGCCGCACCTCCCCAATAAAGTGCCCACATCATTGTTGCGTTTGACTGTATGCCGTTGCCGCTTGCCAAAAGATTGCCTTGGTCTGTTGGCGGCTGGTAAACTGGCTGCGGCGGGGCATATGTAGCCGGCGGTTGCTGCGGCACAGGCACAGGTGCTGTTTGTGCTTCTTCGTTAAAATTCGCTCCGCAATTTGAGCAAAATTGGACATTTTCGTTTTGCTTTTGCTGTCCGCATTTTTCACAAAACATAATCAGTGCTCCTTTCAAATTTCCAATATATTATTTTGACCCTTCCATTATACAACATAAAAAAGAAATTATCAACAACTTTTGAAAAGTTAAAAAATATCTATTGCAATTAGCTTTGGGAAATGATATAATTGTTGAAATAAAATTTATTTTAGGGAGTGAATTAAACAATGAATTTTGAAAATGCGTTTTTCATTGGGCTGGGCGGTGCTGTCATTGCTCTGCTCTTCGCTTTTTTGCAAAGCAGGAAGGTCATGCAGTTTTCAGAAGGAACGGACAAAATGAAGAAGATTGCTTCTTCTATTAGGGAGGGTGCCAAGGCGTATCTCAAGCGGCAATTTAAGGTTGTAATTATTTTCTATATTGTCGTTGTAATTGTTTTGGCAATTTTGGCAATTTTAGGTTATCTGTCACCTTTTATGCCTTTTGCGTTTTTGTTTGGCGGGCTTTTGACCCAGCTGTCGTCGTTTATCGGCATGAAAATTGCCACCCAGGCAAACTCGCGCACAGCCAATGCAGCGGAGCAAAGCTTGAATAAAGGCTTAAAAGTTGCTTTCTCCTCTGGCACGGTGCTTAGCTTTACGGTTGTAGGCTTGTCGCTTCTTGACGTGTCTGTTTGGTTTTTAATGTTACGTTTTGTTTTTGGGCTTGGCCCTACCGAAATTGCTGATAACATGGTAATGTTTGGCGTTGGTGTGGCGGTGTTTGCCCTGTTTGCCCGTGTTGGCGGCGGAATTTTCACCAAAGCGGCTGATGTGGGAGCGGACCTTGTTGGTAAAGTTGAGGCGGGCATTCCTGAGGATGACCCTCGTAATCCTGCTGTAATTGCCGACAACGTAGGCGATAACGTAGGTGATGTGGCAGGCATGGGAGCAGACCTTTATGAGTCCTACATAAAGTCCATGCACGCGGCAATTGCTCTTGGTTATGCGGCGTTTATGCACCTTGGTTATGAGTATATTTTTGCTTCAATGTTTTTGCCTGTTGCTCTTGCGGTTGTGGGGGTTGCGGCATCGCTTATCGGCACATTCTTAATCCGCACTAAAGAAGATGCAACTACAAAAAATCTCCTCGACACCCTGCGGCTGGGCACATACGGCTCGGCAGTTATAGCGGCTTTAGGCTTTTTGCCTGTGACCTGGTTTATTATGGGTGATGGCTGGCTTGGGCTTTATATAGCTATTATTGTGGGTCTTGTGGCTGGTTGCTTAATTGCGTATTTTACCGAATACTTTACATCTGCCCATTACAAGCCCACCAAAAAGCTTGCCCAATCTTCTGAAACAGGCTCTGCAACCTTTATCATAGGCGGCATTGCCCTTGGTATGAAGTCTACACTTGCTCCTGTTTTAATTATAATTGTTGCTGTTGTAGCGGCGTTTTTGGCGGCTGGCGGTGCATTTGGTTTCTTGTTTACAGATTATGGCGCAGAGCTTCAATTTTCCCAAGGTCTCTACGGAATAGGGCTTGCGGCTGTTGGCATGCTGTCAACCCTTGGTCTTACCCTTGCTTGTGACGCTTATGGTCCTGTTGCTGATAACGCAGGCGGAATTGCCGAAATGGCGGGCATGGACCCGAAAGTGCGCGAGCGCACAGACGCGTTGGACTCTATCGGAAACACCACAGCAGCCACAGGAAAGGGCTTTGCAATCGGCTCTGCAGCTCTAACTTCTCTTGCGCTACTTGTGTCCTTTATCAAGCTTGCTGTACGTGAAATAAATGCACTGGGCACCACGGGCACAGGCGAGGGCGGCGCGTTTACAATGGCTGACCTTAACCTTAACATCCAAAACCCAAGTGTTTTGATTGGTATTTTTATCGGTGCCATGCTTGTGTTCGTGTTCTCCGCTATGACCATGAGTGCGGTTAAGCGCGCGGCGCAATCCATTGTTATTGAGGTTCGCCGCCAGTTTAAGGAAATTGCTGGCATTATGGAAGGCAAAGCCGACCCGGATTACGCAACCTGCGTGGATTTGTGCACAAAGTCCGCCCTTCGTGAGATGGTAGGACCTACGATTCTTGGTGTTGTTGTGCCTGTTATTACAGGGCTTATCTTTGGCGTTGAAGGCGTTATAGGGCTTATTGGCGGCTCAACAGTTGTAGGCTTTGTAATGGCTGTATTTATGGCAAATTCAGGCGGTGCTTGGGACAATGCCAAAAAATACATCGAAGCCGGCAACCACGGCGGAAAGGGCAGCGAATCCCACAAAGCTGCCGTCATTGGCGACACCGTGGGCGACCCCTTCAAAGACACAACAGGCCCATCCCTAAACACACTGTTTAAGATGGTTACTACCGTGGCAATGGTATTTGTTGGCGTTATTGCTGCTTATTCAATCTTTTAATCATAAAATTCCCTTGGTATGTAAATGCTAAGGGAATTTTTTATTGGGTGGTGTATATAGCAGTTTTACCTTCCGTAGTCCTAAAGACTTCTTCACAAGTCCGCTTAAAGCCGCGCTGTTTGGATTGCGACAAAAGGTGACAAAAGGAAGTTTTGTGGGCAGGCGAGGGTTTTACAAAGGGCTCAAAAATTTTTTAAAATTTTGTATATGCTACAATGAACTGACCCAACAAAAAGAGAAACCCAATCTCTAACATGGTATAATGGTTTCACCACAAAATCATTTAACCAACAGAGGGAGAGGGTTTCTCTATATGAACATTCTAGCAC
>Ga0209755_10001049_pt1 | contig 46130 bp, 56 predicted proteins | sample TergutCo191P1_FD_187301 | JGI IMG/M metagenome (GOLD analysis project Ga0209755, IMG submission 187301) | Cornitermes sp. P1 segment gut microbial communities from Petit-Saut dam, French Guiana - Co191P1 (SPAdes) (version 2) | ecosystem: Host-associated > Arthropoda: Insects > Digestive system... | reverse complement strand
ACCGCGCACCTGCCTCAACCTTTTTCCACTTGTTATTTGACTTTCTGGAAAAAACATGTTAGACTCCCACTACCCTAGGGCGTTAGTATATCGGTAGTACTGCGGTCTCCAAAACCGTAGGGGGGGGTTCGATTCCCTCACGCCCTGCCAAGAACGACATAATTCGAACACGCGGTGTTGGCAAAAAACCCGAACTGATGGGCTCGGGTTTTGCTTTTTGTTTCAGAGGAACAAACCGTCTAGCGAATCATTGTGATGTGCGTATTATAGATGCTGATGTAATTATTGAGATACAACAATGCCCGTGGAGGACCAATACCTGGAACAACGTACAATAAATTTTTCACACGAATAATTTGACCTTGGGCATCGCGGTATGTAATTGTTTTGAATCCATACACTGGCATAATGTGATTGCCGCCACGTATTGTGATAGAAATCCTATCACGACTATATTGGGACTGAGGCACTAAATCTGCAGTGTTAAATAACCCGTTCATGAAAATTGCAGCATATCTGTTTTGCTGTATCTGGTCTTTGAGCGCGTTCAGGTTCAATTGACCGCCTTGCATCATGCTCTGCGTTGTAAATGAACGGCCCGCGCGGTTGACCATTTGGTTCATTCCGCCGAACCATTGGCTGGTTGTAGTACCCATTGGGTTACCGCCCATTGCGTTAAACAATTCTGTAGCATAACTGCGGAACTCGGGCGTATTGCCGCCTGCCCATCGCGGATTCCCCATAAAATAACGAACAGCATTAAACCTTGGCATTAGTTCGGGGAAAATTTTATTATATGCACCTATTATACATATGCCTGCGTTTATTCCGCAAGTGTGACCTGTCAAATGATTTGGCATACCGATTGGATTTTGACCCGTCAAAGATACAATGTGTTGATGCACTTCCCTTGTATGGTAATATGTAAAAGTTGAGTAATGATGTAATATTCCGCCGCCACGTGCAAGCGACGGACCAAAAATAACCTCTCTATCTGGTATTCCTGCCCCAATACTTAACAACGAAGCGCAAGCGACAACCGCTATCGCGAAAGGTTTTTTCACGAAATTATATATTTTTTTCATTTGTACGCTCCCCTTAATTTCCGATTAAATCATTTAGAAGTATTAAAAGATTTGGCTCTGTAACAACAGTTACAACGTCGGACGAACCGAAAAGGGTTATAAAGTATTCATAGCCTCCGTATTCAAAAGCAATACGGGCACGATTAAGATTCGTATCAATTTGAAACCGTCCTTGAACACCATTTACATCAAACTGATTCGACAAATACTGCTCGTCATAATTTTCAATACCTTCAAATTCATAGACATCTTCCAAAACTATTCTGAATCTATACACATCGAAAAAATAAATTTCGCATTGTGTAGAAACAATCAAGTCATCTATAAAATAAGAGGCAACAAAGTTCTCGTCATATTTATCGGTCACGTAAAATGCCCGCGCATCGAAATCGTCAATAAAATCGCGGTCAAAAAACAATATGTTTCGCAAACCAATCCTGTTGTAAAAATCATCGAGGTCGTAAATGGGGCGTGATTCGCTGGCTTGCCACAAAATGTCGTCACCTCCGCCAGAGCCGCCGCCTCCAAGACTACCACCGCCAGAACCATTGCCCCTATTCGGCAATGTCAGAGGTAGTACTATAGATAGAGTCACAATACAAACCGCAACAACCGCCGCCAGATACCGAAAGTGCAAATTGCTCCACAAATTTTTGTTGTTTGTTTTGACTTTTTGGGTTGGAGCCGAAGCCGCTGTTGCCTGAGTATTTGTCTTAGAAGCATCGTTATACTCGCGGATTACCTTAGTTAGTTGGGGAGCAAACTTGTTCCAATCCCCAGACTCGTCAGTACCCGAGATTTTGGCAATCCCTTTCATGGATTCCGTGCAATCTTTGACAAACTTTGTCCATTCATAATTTTGTTTTTTCTTTTGCAATTTTTTCATCTCCTTTTATTCCTTATACCGCCTTCGCATCATCGTGAAGTTTCCTGAAAAACAAAGAAAGTGCTTCCTTGCTTCTTGAATCCATCGACTTCATAGATTCCAGCAATTCCATGTCATTTTGGTAATGGTCAAAATCATGGTAAAAGAGTTCCACCATGCTTGAACCGCAAGCGTTCAAGATTTCTTTCAACGCATCAACTGTGGGAAAATGTTTACCCCTCTCGACATGCGAGATGTAACAATCCCCGCGGTTAATTTGTAAGCCCAACTCCTTTGCCGAAAGTCCCGCACGCTTTCTGATGGCAATTAATCTTTTGATGATTTGTTCTTGCATGATTATAATGTAACAACAATTTAATTAACTGACAATAATTTTTTTACTCCATTTTTTGGGTGATATTGACCGATTGGGCGGGAATTATGTACTTTTCACTCCATTATCGACAAAAGTCGACATTTTACGCTATTTTTTTCTGTTGTTTTTACCTAAAAGACATGGTTTCATAGAATTGCGTTTTAGGAGGACGAACAATGGATAAAAAAACACTTGAAGAACAATGGATTGAATACGTCAAGCAATGGAATCACGAAAGATTTGGTGTGGCCGAATATCTTGGCGGTCGGCAAAAAACTTTGGAAGAAACAATGGGCTATATGGTGGCGATTGATGAGTACCTAGAGGAAGAAAATATAACATTTCCATTTGAACAAACATACTCGAGCCAAGGCAAAACAGAGTTCCAGAACCTTGTTTATTTGGTTGAAAGAACCGCCCAAGTCCTTGGTCACCCGTTTTTGTGTTCTATAATTTACGACGGTTTTAACATTGAACATGGCAAAGAGGATTTGCTTGGGATTCTTGGTCGATATATAAATTGGATTGATATATCAGCATAATATTGTCCACAAGCAAAGATATCAAAGCACCATTTGTTGGGTGGTATTCCAAACAAAGTGTGTCCCTCCCGAAAATTCGATTGACGTTGTTCATCTTGTTTTCGGTCTTGACCCTGCCCCAACAGGTTGTAATCGCATGGCGGATTGCACGCTCTACTTGAACGGAGGTAACACAAAAATGTTTTGCAACCTCGGGGTAAACTTCCCTGGTGATTTTAAGCATCTTCCCCGCGTCAACAACAAGTTTTACAGCATAACTGAGATATTGATAGCCTTTAACGTTAGGCATTATTCCAATACTTCTGAAAGTGTCAGAAATGTATTTGTCAAAAGCGAATTCTTTGGTCATTTTGTCAATTTAACAATACCGAAACAGATTGTCAAAATTTCACAATGTAGAAATATGTCGAATTAAGTCGAAATTATTTCCAACGGTTCGGTCGAAGGGTTATTTATGATTTTTCCGCACTTTGAAAACCGCGAGCCATGACACGGGCAATCCCATGTTTGTTCATCACGATTCCATTTAAGATTACACCCCATGTGCGGACATTTCGGGTTTCCATTAACCAAGTTCCCCGCAAACGACGCGGCAATAACCCCCACATTTTCAATAGTTTCAATAATGTTTGCGAGGAGGACATTTCTTTGTGGCGAGTAAATGTTTGCCGAAAACGGCGCATCAACCGAGAGTTCACCCTTTATCATATCTACTATAACCCCTGCGGCGATGTATGAACTGGTCATCCCCCACTTGTTAAAGCCTGAAACAACAAAAACGTTGTCGGCAAAGTGCGAATACCGACCCGCGTAAGGCAACAAATCAAGGGTCATGCAATCTTGGGCGCAATAGCGCACAGTCACGTTACTGTCTTTGAAATATCGACGAATGTGCCTTTCTACGATTTGGTACTTTGACTTTTTTGGTTTTTCACCCGTGCGAAAAGACGCACCGTCAATCAAAATATTCTCGCCGACCCTGCGGTATTCAAAACCTTTTTGGTCAATAGATTCAAAACTCTGACCTTTGCAAAAATCTGGGTTTGAACCCTTGATTGCGATACAATAGTTTTGCTCTTGATACATCTTAAGCCAATAAAACCCTGGCAAATTTATATACGGAAAGTGCGTTGCTACAACAAAGTGTTTTGCCGAAACCGAATATTCCCCGACTTTTAAAACCTCGCCGTCTGGGGCTTCTTTAACCATTGTGCCGCAAAAAATCTTGCCACCCGCCTTTATTATCGCGTTCGCCAAACAAATGGATAATTTCACGGGGTTAAACTGATATGAACCCGAACATTTTATTGCGAATTTTGTCCTGTAAGGCAAATTTGCTTTCGTCCGCACAACCCCATGGCGCAAATCATCGTAGGTTTTAAGTTCTTTTTCGAGATGACACTTGCCCTTCCATTTTTTTGAAAACAAGATATAATCAATCGGCTCGAGGTCAATTTCCCACTTTTCTTTCCAAACAAGTTCAACAATTTCTTTGATAGCCATTTTTGCGTCGGAAAAATATTTACTCGCCACCGATATGTCGTGTTTTTTCCTAATTCGATGGTAAATGTCGTCGTGTGCATAGGTCAAAATCGCGGTCGAACCCATAGTTGTTCCGCTTGCAATCTTGTTGGCTTCCAGGACAACAACCCTTTTGCCCTCTTTCACCAAACGATACGCACACCACAAACCCGCGATACCACCACCGATGACACACACATCAAAAGTCACATCACCCGAGAGTTTTTCAAATGTCGGAACTTTGCCCTGCCAAATCGTCGCCACCCAAATATTATTGCCTAATATTAAAATTTAAATTGCGAACGTGTCCGCAAACTCTTTGTCAAGGCGTTCGTTAATGCCTTCATTCATTTCCTTACGGATTTGTTTGTTCTTGGCGATGGTTTTGCCAATATACCCTACGGCAATTTGTGGGGCAAGAATCACACAAAATGCTTTAAGCGCACCTTCATTTAATCGTGTACGCAATTCTGACTCTTCATATTTTTCAATAATGCTCATTTTGATTACAAACCCCCAAGGATTTCACCAAGTTCTTTGTCAAGGCGTTCGTTGATACCTTTGTTCATTTCGTCTTTGATTTCTTTTTGCCAGTCATATTCACGCTTGAGGTCGCCTATCATGCTATCACCCCATGCCTCAAGTTTCATGACCTCAGAAAGTTTCTTCCCTAATGGGATACAAGTTGCCAAAGAAAAAGCAGCGCCAATACCAGCCCCGATGGTTCCTGGTGTGCCAACTGGTCCAAACAAAATATCAGTCACACCGCTGTCAATTAGTTGCCCAGTTAACATGCCCGCCATCACTGGAACCTTCAATGCGGGAAGATAGGTTGCCATAAAGCATGCGAATTTTGCACCTTCGACAACGTGTTCTTTAACAATATTTCCATATTCACTCATGTTCGCATTATAGCATGGGGGGGGTAAATGTCAATACTCAATTTTAACCCTGTTTGCATTTAATGTCATTTGTTTCAATTTAACATTTCGCTGAATACTATCAAACGCGATTCGGGCCGCCTCCACAGGACTATACACCCCTGGCAATCCAGGCAAGATTTGATAATCAATAGCCTCAGTATCGCCAGATATCCCATATGGCGGAGAAGCCAATTCGTACACTTTTGTCGCAGGTGCAAATTCGCGCGCGTCAACAACATTTTTTGGAATCGTGTTTATAACAATGTCAAAATCTTTAAGTGGTGCACTTTCAAAAAATGCTTTTTCCCCATACTTTTCTAAAAACTCTTGTTTTTTATCTTGGTTAAAATCTAACAAATGTAAATCGGCACCTGTAAATACGCGCTCTATTTGCGTTGCAAGTTTCCCCCAACCCATGAGCAAAATTTTTTTCTGCAAAGTCCCATGTTCTTCAAGGAATATCTTTTTCATTGCAAGCGCAGTCAAGTAATTGTTGTCACGAACAAATTCTTCGTCAGTTGATAAACGAACATAGTCGAAAACATGCTTGTACTCACAGGCATCATCTGGAACTTTACCCCTAGGCTCTATGAATAAAACACATTTGCTCTTGTCAACCTCGCTGTTAATATCTGCGGTTGGGATATCTTGGGCTTGGCATAACTCTTTCATCGCCTCAACGCGTTTGTCTTTAGAGTTATAGTTAAAAACAATTGTGTACAAGCCTTACCCCTGTTCAAACGCCGAGATGTCGCTTGTCACATCAAAAATTACCTTGCCCCCAATCGTAAAGTCATACCTCACGGTTGTGATAATTGTTTCCTTTATAATACGTGTCATTTTGCCGCGAATCGGCGCAAAGAGTTCATTCAAATTCTGGGCACTTTCCACCGCCGTGATTTCAAGACGTTTTTTCCGCCTCCCAAAACCCTGTGTTACAACAAGGCGGTTGTCCTCCAACGCCCGAACCCGTGCACCCCGATATGTTGCAAGGCGATATTCTTTGCCCTCGAAATGAATCACGCAAATTTTTCCGCGGAACCGAAGTCCCATATACGGAATTGTCGCACACATGGCGGCTATGGATAGGTCTTTGTTTTCCGAAAAAGAATTACATTGCGACCAAAGATATTTTTTAGGAAACGACCTACCCCAATCTCCCTCTATATAGCCGTCTGCCTCATCAAAAATATGTTCGGACTCGTCAATTGAAAACGCCCCTGAAACCATGTGGTTCATGCTTGTAATTCTATGACGACATTCCATAAATGGAAAAAACCTAAAAAAGCCCATAGCATCGTACTTGATTGGTGAAAAAGGACCAAATTTTAGGTCGCACTTGATTTTTACCAAACCATTATCGAGGTCAAGGGTCATACCTTCTTTTGAAACAACATTGTTTCCAATCGAAACGCGGAATTGTTTTTTGTCAGAGTTGTATTCTTTTTGGTCGAACTCGAACCAATGTGCGCTGTCACGTGTGATGACTTGAACAAATGAGACACTGTCTTTTTTCGCAACGTTTCGCCCAAAAATTACCGCCGTCACAAATTTGTCGTCTACGCACTTCACATAGTAACCATCAAAACCTTTTTTCATGGCAATGTATATGCGAAAGTTTCCTATGCAATAACAATTGGCTGTATTTGTTTTCCCAAGAGTGCCGCGTCAATCGTGTCTTTTGCCCGCGAAAAGTCGCACACCATTGAAAACGGTTTGTTCACATAGTCATCTTGACCATATGGGATAAAGTAATAACACTTGCGGTTCAAAAGTGTCCCAATGTTCGAGGCATTACCTGACAGCGCGTCGTTGGTACTGATGCCAATTATGCAGGGCTTCGAGTTTCTTAAAAGTGCCTTTACCGCCATAGTAACGGGGGTGTCAGTGACCGCGTTTGTGAGTTTCGCAATCGTGTTCCCCGTCGCTGGCAAAACCAAAGAAGCAGCAATTTCTTTTTTTGATGACAAAACCTCTGCCCCCGCGATTGTTGTTATAATCGCATTGCCCGTGATTCGGATGATGTCTTTTCTAAAATACTCTATATCAACAAATCTGTTTGGCAAGTTCGCATTCTGTGACAACACGGGGATAAGTTTATAGTACTTTGTCAGTTCTTCAAGAACTGGAAGAAGTTTCAAATAACAACAACTCGATGCATTGATACACAAAACAATAGTCGGTTTTGATTCTTGGATTTTTAGGAACCGCTCTATCGCATCAAAGGCAATAGTCGCCGCTTTGGTTGGACTATACACACCTGGGAGCCCTGGCAAGATTCGGTAATCAATAACCGAAGTATCCCCCGAAACCCCATATGGCGCGGATGCAAGTTCAAACACCGTTGTTCCCTTTTTAAAATCGCCCGAGTTCACGATATTTTTTGGAATTGTATTAATAACAATGTCAAAATCTTTAAGTGGCGCGGTTTCAAAATACGCCTTGTCACCGTACTTGGGCATAAGTTCTTGAACCTTGTATTTGTTAAAGTTCAAAATGTGTATATCTGTGTCCGTAAAAACACGTTCAAGTTGACTCGTCAATTTCCCCCACCCCATGATGAGAACCTTTTTCTTGGTCGTTCCATATTCTTTTAGAAAAATCTTTTTCAAAGCCAACGCTGTTAAATAATTATTATCACGAATAAAGTCCTCGTCCATCGACAAGCGGGCATAGTCAAAAACATATTTGTATTCACTAGAATCAGCGGGGGCTTTTGCCCTTGGTTCAACAAAAAGTATCGCCTTGCGTCTGTCGAACTCGTCGTTTATGTCGGCGGTTGCTATGCCCTTGCTTTTACAAATACGGGCAAGGGCCGCAACACGTTTGTCTTTTGATGCTTTATTTAAAACAAAAGTATATGTACTCATGAATCTATATATTACTAAGCATTGCTTTGTGCAACAGGTTCACGACTTTTGAGGTATTATCAAGCGGTGTCAAAAGGCGAATCTCGGTGGAGGTTATGCTTGTCATATAGACGGTTATATCCGTAAAGATTTCACGCAAAGTTTCGATACTGATAATCGAACGATTTGTTACACATAAGATGTCAGTGGTATCTTTGTTGATGTTCGCACCCGTAGCATATGTTATCGAAAAAAACGACCCAACAGGTTTTTGTTCGGACACGGTTGTGTATGCCCCGCTTGGGTCAAAAGTATTGTATACTTTTAATGGGATTCCATATTTTTTCAAAAGCGGAACACAACTTGGATATATAACCGACGCCCCCGCACAACACAGTTTATAAAGCACCGAAAAGTCCAACTCTTTGATTGATTTTGTGTTTTTAACAATAGCAGGATTTGCACTTTGAACACCATTGGTATCGGTAAAGTTCTCATACACATTTGCACCCAAGCAAACCGATACCACCGCGCCTGTGTAATCACTCCCCCCGCGGTCAAAGGTTTTTATCCCTCCGCAAACTCCGCGCCCGAAAAAACCGCCTATAACGTACCTGCCGTTTGGGTCAAGGCGTGAAAAATTCCTGCGCGTTTGTTCAATATCGGCTTCCCCGTTTCTTTTAATTACGATATATTCCGACGCATCCAAGAATTTATAGTCACAAAACTTTGAAAAAACAACCGCCATAATGTACTCGCCCCGCGAGATTATAAAGTCACGATTGCACTTGTTGATTTGGATTTCTTCACGGGTGCGTTCCAACTCCGCCGATATATCAACACCAAGTTCGCTTGCAATCGTGGTGAATCTTGACAAGACATCGTCAATAACCGAAAAGTCGTTCTGATGACACATTTTTGTGTGGGCATCAATTAGTAAATCAGTCATTTTATTTGCGTGCTCTGGACACCGACCAGGGGCTGAAACAACGACAAATGTCCTTGCATCACTTGATAAAACAATATCTTTGCACAACCGAATATTTTCCGAATTCGCCAAACTGGTTCCCCCGAATTTAGCAACTTTTAACTTTCTAGTTTTACTATGTACCATGATTCATGGTACTGTTTGGGTTAAAAAAATGTTCTTTACTCTACGATTTCAAATTCTGGAAAAGTGCAAGATGGGTGTCTGCGCATTTCTTCCAGCGTAACGGCTTTTGCATCGCCTGCAACACTTCTATTAGCGTATCTGTCACGCAGACTACGACGGTCACTAAGCGTCCTTTGGTTCAAGCGGAACAAACTTCTTGTTTCATCCAAACAATTCATAGGGTCTATACACCCTTTTTCTGCACACTCTCTTAAACGGATATTCTCCATTTCGCGCACGTAACTGTCATAGTTAGTACACCCCGTCGCCCCAATCCCTGTTGCAAGTATCAACGCCCCTAGAATCATTTTTGATTTTTTCATAGTATCCTCCTTATTTTTTGTGTAGAGTAAGTATATAGCATGTTGCTACATTTGTCAATACTAAATTATATCTTGTATCTCTATATCTTTCTTTAAGATAACTTATATCTTGTTGCTAGGGGACGACATGATAAACGAAACAATCAACAAGATTACAAACCTACGTATTAAAAGCGGAATTTCCGCGAGAAAACTTAGCCTATCTCTTGGGCGGAGCGATAACTATATTACATTGCTTGAAAATAAAAAGACGTTTCTGCCACCGCTTGAAACTTTGCTGGAAATCATCGCATTATGCGGCAGTACACCGCAAGAGTTTTTTGCAGACCCAAACATTTTGGCATTTTACTCGGACAAAGATACAATTGAACTAATTAAAAATAATAAGGATTTGCTTGAACTGTGGAAAACCGCCACCCCCGAAAAGAAGGCCGCGGCAATTGCCGTCTTAAAAATAAAATAAATCACAAAACATATTTTTTAAGGTCGGTTTTTTTCATAAGGTTCGCCATATTGTCTTTAACAAACTTTTGGTTAATCGTGACCGTTTTCATCGGCTTTTTACCGGTTGCATTAAAAGATACTTCCTCTAACAACACTTCCATAATATGGTGAAGTCGGCGCGCCCCCAAATTCTCGCTTGTTTCATTTTCTTGTTCGGCAATTTCGGCGACCATTTTAAGGGCTTCGTCCTCGAACACAAGGTTCACATGGTCAACACGCAACAAATCCGCATATTGTTTCGTAAGCGCGTTTTCGGGAACAGTCAAAATTTTATAGAAATCATCCTTTGTAAGGCTTTGTAAATCAACACGTATTGGAAACCGACCTTGGAGTTCAGGAATAAGGTCTTGGATACGGCTTATATGAAAAGCCCCTGCTGCGATAAACAAAATATAGTCCGTCTTGATTGGTCCATATTTTGTTTGAACAGTGCAACCCTCGACAATCGGCAAGATATCCCTCTGAACACCTTCACGGCTGACCTCTGGTCCATTTCCGCCCCCCGCAGATGCGATTTTGTCAATCTCGTCAATAAAGATAATCCCGTTTTCCTCCGCCAATTGAATCGCCTCGGCATTGATTGCGTCTTTGTCAATAAGACGTTCGGATTCTTCCGAAACCAACATTTCGCGCGCCTTTGCGACGGTCATGCTTTTTCGTTTTGTGCGCCTTGGCATAAGCCCGCCAAAGATATTACCAATATCAATCCCGATGTTCATGTCCATGCCCATAGGCATTTGCATATCGGGTTTTTTAACATCAGCAACCTCTATTTCAATAGTGAAATTATCAAGTTTTCCGTCCTTGTATTCCACCATTGTTTGTTGCCTCAAGATATCCAACGGCACGTCGGTTGCCATTTTCTTTTTTTCCGCAACAACGGCATCAATAATCTTCTTTTCAACCACCGTTTCAGCACGTTGCATAACCTCGCCCTGTTTATTTTCGCGAATCATGCGCGCAGCCACCTCAACAAGGTCACGAATCATACTCTCGACATCACGACCTACGTAACCGACTTCGGTATATTTTGTGGCTTCGACCTTTACAAAAGGCGCACCCACCAACCTTGCCAACCTGCGGGCAATTTCGGTTTTACCAACACCCGTTGGCCCTTTAAGAATTATATTCTTTGGTGTGATTTCATCGCGTATTTCTTGGGGCAATTTGTTACGTCTGTAACGATTTCTAAGTGCCACGGCGACCGCGCGCTTTCCCTTTGACTGCCCGATAATGTACCTATCGAGTTGGTCAACAATCTCTTTCGGAGACAATGATTTGTTCTGTACCATTTTTTAATGCTAACAAAAAAAAATACACTTGTCAAATAAGTTAAATTGCGTATACTGGTATTAGGCTTTGGGGGAAGCAAATGGGGAAATTTGAAAAACTAAAGAAGTACATCCTCATGGATGACCGATGGTTGTCTTTTTCAATTGCCTCCGCGGGGCTTGGGTTTGCACTTGTAGTTATAGGAATACTTGTTGAACTTATATCTGGAATCGTTGGCTTCTCGTATACTATTACATTTTTGATTGTTGGAACGGTGTTTTTAATCCCTGGGTTTTTAGGTCTTGCGTATAACTATTATAGGTTCTTGGTAAAAAGTGGCAAAGTCAAAGCCCGCGAAGTCAAATTAAAAACCGCGACAACCACGGCCACAGGCGAATCCACAGTTGTAGACGGTGAATACGCAGGACCAAAACCAATATCTGGACACGATTGGGAAAAGTACGCCGCAGCCCATAATGAAAAATACGGCGAAGCAGCAGCGACAACAGACATCGCCCCGCCAAAGCCACCTAAACTATGGAAATATTTCTTTAAGCCATCTTCTTGGAAACCTGCATCAAGGGTTTCAAAAATATATACCCTGTTGGGAATTGCACTTTTTATAACGGCATTAATTTTGGCAGGCAGTCTTGACGGCATTATTGTCGTCGTTTTGCTTTTGTTTGGAGTTGGTCTTACGGCACTTGGTTTTTACATCGCCTCCCCCATTATCGTTAATACGTATAACAAGAAATACAATCTAACCTCGAATAGATTCAAAGACCTAGCCAAAGAAGCCGAATCAGGCGGAGCCGCAAGTGTACTCGCCGAAGCCATTGACTCAAGTCCATATAAAATGCTTGATGCCGCGGCAATCGACAAACTCGCCCGTGAACGCGCGTCAAAAGAAGTCGCAGTTGTAAACACTCAACTCCAAAAGGACGTTGGGGAAATAAAACTTGCGACCGATAATTTAGTTAGAACCTTGCCTTTGGGACTGAGGGAACGAATCAAAGTAATCAGAGATAAAGCCCGTGAAGAAAAAAAGAACGTCAACGCAGCCGACCAATATGCAATGAAAGCATTTGACCTCAAACTAGAGGATGATATTGCCAGAGAAAGTGTTGCTTCGGAAAGAGAGATTCGAGGAGTAAAAGAAGATGCAGAAAAAAGAATCTCGGAACTTACAAAAAAAGCCAATGCAGAAATTGATGAACTGTTGGCGCCTTATATCTTGGTTATTAAACTTGAACAAATTGCCGAGTCCCGCATTGCAGGTCTTAAAAAACAATGCACACACGATATAGATGTATTGCGCAAACTTGAACAAGAAGAAATCAAGAAAATCCAAGAAATTGAAAAAGAAAAAATTGCGGGAATCCAAGAAGAAGATAAAAAACTTAGAGAAATCGCAAAAACCATGACCGATACCGAACTTAAAGCGGAAGAATCCAAACTAAAAATACGAGCCAACGAAATAAGAACAGAAATCGCAGGTGTTATAAAACTTGTGCGTAACAAGTTCAAGATGATGGCTTTGTCACTTAACGAAAACCGAGATAGGTCAATAGATACGGTCAAAAGATATACCGATGCAAAAATCCAAGTCGTAAACGAATCCTACGCCGCCGAAAAAATTGTTTCTGACGACGATGATGCAGAGGTCAAATTGGTTGCTATTTCCGTTGCCCCACCAGACACACTTAGGTTGCGCGATACATCTGCCAGTGAAACTATAGAAGAAGAAACCCCTATAGATTCTAATATTGTTGTCGCCACCGAAGAGCAACCTGAAGTTAAAGTTGAAGTCGAGCCTGAAGTAGTTAAAGTTAAAGAAAAACAAGTCAGAAAACCAATTTCCCGTGAAGCACTTGTTTGTGCAAGCCTTGCCCTGGTTGCGTGCTTTGCAGGTGTTTTGATGTTCCAATCATCGGCGGTCAACAATATGTTCGCTATACCGACATTCGTAACTGGTGTATTGTTGGGACTCTTCCCTTTCTTTATAAAGAGAATGGCTACGGGCGACATTGATAACTTTGCAAGACAACTGGCATCCGAGGAAATCGAAGCCATACGCAACAAAGCAGCCCGAGAGCGCAGTACGATAATGGTTTGGAGAACAAATACTTTGCAAATCATAAACGATAAGTATGCCCAAGAAATGGCATCCGTCGACCAAACACAAGAGGCCCTTGCCCTAAGCCTAGCAACTACACGGATTAAAGAAAACAGAGCCCGTCAAACCAGCGAAACCGAAGCCGAATATAAACTTAAAATTGCGGAATTGACAGAGCGCATGAACTCCGAAATCGAAAAAGTTGTGAACGCTTACAAAGACGAAATTATCAAAGAGCGCGAACAAATTTTGGCTTCGGAACAAGAAACTGCCGATGTCAAAGCCGCAATTGAAGATATCCGTAAAAAAGAACAATTAAACACAAGTGAAGCACGTGCAATGCTTGAAACCTTTATTGCTAATACACGCAGAACTTACGAGCAAACCGTTTCTGAACTACGCGCAAGCGAGCGCAAGGAACTTGAACTTATGTTCGCAAGGCACAAAGACGAATTGGCCGCGGATGCCAACAACCAAGCAATCAAATCAAAACACGAACTCGAGATACTTGAATATAAAATGAAAATCGAGAACGAGATTAAACCGCTCACCGTAAAAATGAATGAAGCGATTGCAAAAGCCACGCAGGACCAAGAAGCGAAAATCAAAGAAATTGCACTCTCTGCCGAGCGTCAGGTTATCGAAATCGAAACCGAATACAAAAACAACCAAACCGAAAGAGAGAACAGTGCCCCAAGTCAATCTGCTTCGGTTCTAAAACGAAAAGAAGCCCTATGGAAAGAACAAGAACGCCGAGGCAAAACGCGCAGACGGTCTTTGATGATTTTGATTGTCGGCGCAATTATCGCCGTGACAGGTCTTGGCGGAATTATCTTTGATTTAACCGACCAAATGGTTTCATACGCAATCGCTGGTGTCGGTGCGGTTATATTGGTTATCGCGTCCCTGCTCTTTGTTTCATCCCGCCCTAAAAAAGCCTCACCTGGCCCAACGATGAGCCTCGACACCCCAACTCCAACCACTGAAACCACAACGACTGAATCAACCGAACTTGTGGCACCTGCAACCGAGCCAACAATAGAAGAAACTCCGATAATGACAGACGTTACTGACACTGCACCTGCGACCACAGAAGAAACCGAAACACCTGCTGAAGTGGCAATACCAACGGAGTCAGCCCCCGAAACAACAGCGGAACCAGAACAAAAACCAGAATTCGACGCACGTCAGGACTCCACCACAATGCCGTCAATAGCCTTGGCGGAACCAAGTGTTTCCGAAGCAACCGACAGGTCTAAGGTCTATGAGGACATCCACGAAATCCCCGAAACATATGTGACAACGCAAATCGAAACCGAAGCCTCGACAAAAAAAGACAAAGTAAAAAAAGAAGAACAACAAAGCAAGGGTCCAGGAATATTTTTTGCCCTAATCGGATTGTTGCTTGTTGTCATTGGCGGCGTAATGGCATTCACGGATGTGTTGGACCTTGGGCTACCCGACATGTTCAACTATGTCATTATTGGTCTGGGTGTGATACTTGGCGTCTTTGGGTTGTTGGCACTTAGAGGTGGCAAAGATAAAGACAAAGCCCCGAAACCGCCAAAGACCCCAAAGTCCCCTGCAGAGAAAAAAACCGCCGCAATCACGGCGACGCCAGAGCCAGTAGCAGTGGAACCAAAAACAACAGAACCTGAAGCAATTGTTCCCGAGCCTAAGCCCGTTAAAGAACCAAAACCTGTAAAAGAAAAGCGTGCGAAAGAACCAAAAAAAGAATCAAAAGACAAAGATACCGAAAACAATGACTCGAAAAAAGGGCCCGCCATTGTATTTGGTCTTGTCGGTGCAATCATAGGCGGTGCAGGTGCAGCAACAGCATTCACGGAAATTATGCCCGACCAAATACCAGCAGGCTTTGGATTTATTCTTTTGGGGGTCGGCGCAATCTTCCTGTTGGGCGCGGTCCTCATGTTTATCAAAAGCATCAAGAAAAACTAGTAACAAAAAACGGCTGGTGGGCCGTTTTTGTTTTACTCTTTCGCCATGACGTTACAAAATGGACTTAACCTACACTCGCTTTTTTTCTTGCAAGTTGTTCGCTGGTCAACTTTTTCAAGTATAAAACCCAATATATCAACCAAAACCTCTGAACGTCCCCTGCGTTGCCAAAGAATTACCTCGTCGACAATGTCTGCATCTCTTGTTTGTCGAATCGCATCTTCTTCCTGCTTCCATTCACGGCGGATGTTTCTTATATCTCTAAGCCATTCACCGACAAATTTTTTCCGCCTAAACGTGGCGCAATCATTAAGCATCATATTTTTCACCTCCTTTTATGGAAAACCCGCCACGTTATGATTTGTATGTGGCGGGCTTTTTTTAAAATTTGGTTACGCAAAAAACTCACACACAAAATGTGCGAGGTTTATATGTGGCAACAAGAAATTGTCTTTCCATGCCGAAACTATAACTTGAACTTTTTAGTTTGTCAATGGGTTATTCATACTTCCTCGATTGTAAGGTTGCTGTTTGTAAATATACAAATATCGTTTGCGATTTTCATAGCCTGAATCGCGATGTCACGAGCCGCCAATTTCGTGTTCGCAACAAGTGCCTTTGCCGCAGCAAGGGCATAGTTTCCCCCGCTCCCGATAGCGCAAATCCCTGCTTCGGGTTCAATGACGTTGCCGTCACCACTTATGATAAGGACTTTTTCTTTGTCCGCCACAATCATCATGGCTTCAAGGTTTCGCAAATATTTGTCCGTGCGCCAACTTTGAGCCAACTCTACGGCCGAGCGCAACAAGTTTCCCGAGAACTTTTGTAACATCTCCTCGAACCGAGCAGACAATGTAAACGCGTCGGCGACCGAGCCCGCAAACCCTGTCACGACTTTGTCGTTGTACATACGGCGAACCTTCACCGCATTGTTCTTAAGCACCACACTTTGCCCCATTGTGACCTGTCCGTCGCCCGCGATGACGGTCTTGCCGTCGCGCTTCACGGCAACAATTGTTGTTCCATCAAGTTTCATACCACAATAATAAACAAGCAAAACAAAAATGTCAAATGCTAACCACGATTTCTGCGGGGAGCCAACCAATTACTCCGTTTTTGTCTTTGCAAAGCAACCACGCGTTTACAATTTCGATTACCTCAAGCACATCACCCTTTTTGGCTATTAACTCTGTCGGGTTATAGTCGCGTGTCAACTTTTCATCTTTTACAAACGAAAGCGGAACAAAAGTTTCACGCCCGTCAATTTCACAAGTTTTCCAATCGCGAAAATAATCATCCCCGCTTTCACGGTCTGGGACAAACAAAACTTTTGTACCCCTAACAAATGTTGGGAAAACGATATGCTCCCATTCGCTTGGGTGGTTTGTGGTTGTTTGGACTTTCATTTATTTCTCCTTAAATCCTTTTTGTAATATAAAACCAAGATTTCCTCGTTGATTAATGTTTCATGTTTGCTTTCCACAAAATCCGTATAGCCCCAATGGAAATAAATTTGCATGTTTCGTACTTCGCAAGGCTCGACACCGATAATCAGGTATTTTATGCCTCGACCGATTGCCCAGTTTTCAACAAACTTCACAAGTTCACTCGCAACACCTTTTCCTTCGTATTCTTTGTTGACACGCAAAGCATTAAGTTCCGATTTTTCAAAAATCAAAGTCACTTCACCGATTATTTCTTTTCCGAGGAGCGCAAAAAAAGTTTTTACCTTACCGCTTTTGTTGTCGTTAATAGACTGTTTTTTCCAAATGCCCCAACGATTGTCGCCAGAGTTCTCGGCAATCAAATAATCCCACCGCTTTTCCAAATCACTAATTGTAGATTCTTTACAAACTATCTTCATGATATTATAATACAATCGTGAAGGCAAATAGTCAACAAAAGGCAAAAATCTTGGTCTGCGGTTTCAAAGGAGAAACAAATTCTGCGAAGATTTTATTGGATAAAATAAGTACCAGCAACAAAATCTTTCTTGAAAACGATATGGATAAATCGGTTGCGCAAATTATTGATGCGATAAAAGACAATACTTTTGACCTCGTTGTACAAATTGGCCAAGGGTCTGGGCTCGTTCGTTGCATCGACATTGAAAAGAGTGTTTCCCAGGGCGCAGATGTTTTTATGTCAAACTATGATTTTACGGCGATGCGGAATTTTCTTATGGACGCAGGATATCATGTCAATGTAACGCACGAGAACACAAACTTTCTGTGTAACAATGCGTTTTTTCACACGCTTAAGTACATCTCGGAAAACAATCTAAAGACACAATCCATTGCAATCCACATCCCGTCTATGAGCGATAGTATTCTATGCAAAAACAAGTTGGCGGAAACCCTCAGCGAGTTTTTATTTTGTTGATATAGTCATGGACATCACGCCACGACCTTGCCCTGTGCGTGTTCTGGATATTGAAATCACGATTATATGGTTGCTCGAAAATTATAACGGGCGTGTGCGGAGCGACAAGTTCAATCTCTTTAGGCGAGTCCTCAATATGCACATCAATATTGTTTTCTCGGCAAGACGTCATTTTGTTCCCACCACCAAACTCGGCAAAGACCAATTTGTCATAGGGAATTTTGTGGTTCAAAAGCCACTTTCTCACCAATGCCCGCATCCTCTCTCCGTCTTTGTCGTCTTGGTTTGACAACCAACGTGCGGTATTAATGATTATCGTGTGTCCGTCTTTTTTCAGCATGGCCATATACTCCGCCGCCCCGTCGATTACCTCGACATCTTTTGCGTAACGCCAAATTGCGGTATCCCAATATTCGTTGGCTTGCTCCCTTGTCACCCCAAACATATCGGTCGCGGAATATGCAGTAGCATCAATAATTGGTTTCCCCTGCGCCAAAAAATATTTTGCAACATCATCAAGATACCACTCGTGGACCTGTGCCAGCACACCATCAATATCAACACCAATAATCATGTTGACATGATACCAAAGTTCAGTTAAAATAACAACATGAAACATAAGTATCTGAACATTTGTTTGATGGTTTTCACCACAGTTTTGACCGTCACAGGCATCACCACATTCTTCGTGTCGGCGTTTTCGGAAGCAAACTCTGCCGCCGCCTACAGCATCGCGAGCATCTACATCCTGTGTATGCTCCTTGCCGTGCCGTCGCTCAAAGCCTTTATGGACAAAATCGAGTGCCCAACAATGAAACGCCTAAACGTCTTGTTTATCACAATCGCGTTCGTCGCAATCATGGTGCTAATGGTTACCAGCGCACTCACCCTCGCTTTCCCGTCAATCGTTTGTTGCTAAAATAAACCGTGTGTAAGTTTCATATGTCGAAGGGCGCATTAGCCCTTTTTTGTCAAGTTCCATAGCCTCCCCCAACGTGAACCAATGAACAGACTCAACCTCTCTTGGGTCGGGAACAAACTTTGTTTTTGAAAAATCTTTTTCATAAAAATATACCGTTGTAAAAAACGTTTCCCTATGAACAAAATTACCCAAGCAAACAACCTCATCACGCAATAATTCCAAACCGATTTCTTCTTTGGTTTCGCGAAGAACTGCGTCAAGGGGTGACTCGCCCGAAACAACACATCCGCCCGTTAAACCGTATAAACTCCCCTTTCGTGGCACATGTTTTTGAAACAAAAACTTCCCAGACACCGTATCTTTAATCCAGATTTTAATGTCTTGGATAAATTCATGCTCCAAAAGCGGGCGACTGTCGCGCACATAGGTTACCCCAAGAAGTTCCCCATCTTTGTCTACTAAATCAAGCCTTTCCATATTATACTGCCATAGTTTGTTGAACCGCAGATTGCTCTAATTCCGCCTCTTTTTTTGCACGGTCTTGACGACGCATATAGTACTTGTACGCCTCGACCATAGGGATGATTAACAAAGCAAAGGCAAAGGCCACTAACCACATCGCACCGCTGATTGCCGTAACCCCGAGGGCTGCTTGGAAAACCGCGATAGGAACAATGATTGGGATGAAACCGATTACAAGCGACCCCAACACCGCGCCGTTCACCCACTTGCTGCTAAATGTTCTTTTTGAAAACACCGTGGTTTTAGTTGAACAAAGGTTGAATGTTTGAATTGCTTCAATGATGACGAGGGTTAGATAAGCAACCGTGACACTCTCAATCGACGATAGGTTTAGACCAAAATATGCGAGGAAATAAACACTTCCGCAGAGCACGACCTGGAACAAACTGTAAATCACTAATAATCGACCTGTCTGCCCCCTGAACAAACTCTGTCGGGCCGACGTGGGTCGTTGGTTCATGATGTCTTTTTCGGCAGGCAATGAACCCAAGGCAAGCGCAGGCAAAGTCCCCGTAATAACGTTAATCCACAGAATCAGAATCGGCCCAAAGAAGTTCATGCCAAAGATAACAATGATTGTTGTCAGCAAAATAAGTTCCGCCAAACTGATACCAAACAAATAGATGACAATCTTTTTGATGTTCGTGAGCGTTCGACGACCTTCTTTGACCGCACCAACGATTGTTGCAAAGTTGTCGTCTGTCAAAATCATATCGGCGACCTTTTTCGTTACGTCGGTTCCAGTGATGCCCATGCCAACACCGATATCGGCGGCCTTGATACTTGCCGCGTCGTTCACACCGTCACCTGTCATAGCAACGACTTTGTCATTGGCCTTAAACGCCTCGACGATACGGACTTTGTGCTCTGGGTTGACGCGTGCATAGACACTGTATTTAAAAACATTTGCGCGTAACTCGTCGTCGCTGATTTCATTAAGTTGTGCCCCTGTGATGACCTCGTCCTCTTCTTCCGCGATGCCGATTTGTTTTGCAATCGCAAAAGCAGTATCCTTGTGGTCGCCTGTTATCATGACAACTTTGATGTGCGCGGCTTTGCAGGTCTTGATACTCTCGTAAACTTCTTCCCTTGGCGGGTCAATCATGCCTGTCAGACCAACAAATATAAGGTCGGACTCGTCACTTAGGCAGGCTTTGAATTCTTTTTTTGAACCAAGCGGTTTATACGCATACCCCAATACCCTAAGTGCATCTTTCGCGAACTTGGTTCCTGCGTCGTCGATTTCTTTTCGGTCTTTTTCGGTTATAGGTCGAACTTTTCCGTTGTCGAGGATTTTGGTGCAACGCTCCATAATGCTCACGGGCGCGCCCTTTGTGAACAATATAAGTTCGTTCTCCATGCGGTTGACGGTACTCATAAGTTTCCGTTCGCTGTCAAATGGGATTTCGCAAACACGGAGGTATTTCGCATCGGCGTATTCTTTGCTGAAACCAAATCTGTTTGCCGCGTGGACAAGGGCGGTTTCCGTCGGGTCACCGATTGTGGAAAGAACACCATGCTCGTAACGAGTTTGCGAGTCGTTACAGAGCAACATCGTTTCCATAAGCATTTTAAAGCACTTGCGATTTCTGAACTCGTCAATATCTTTGATATCGGTTTGGCAATCGTTTTCAAGGCAATGGCGAACGTTTAACATCTGCCCTTTTATTTCAAAAACTTTTGGTTTCGCACCGCTGTACATAAAGATGTTTTGCACGGTCATCTTGTTAAGGGTGATTGTTCCCGTTTTGTCACTGCAAATAATTTCGGTACTGCCCAAAGTTTCAACCGCTGGCAGATTTCGCATGATAGCCTTCTTTTTACTCATACGCTGGGTCGCCAGTGCCATAGTAATCGACACCGCGGCTGGCAATCCCTCGGGAACCGAGCAAACCGCAATCGCAATCGTAATCATCATGGCATCAATAACGGTTTCACCCGTCAAAAGGCGCGATGCAAAAATACCAATGGACACCAAACCAACAAGTATCGCAATCATATGACTGGTTTTATCAAGACGTTTTGCAAGTGGGGTCTTTGGGGCTTTTAAACGGTTGAGGTCGGTGGCAATAAGACCCATTTCGGTGTTCATCCCTGCGGCAACAACGATACCTCGACCGCGCCCGTAGGTTACAACGCCACCCATGAACGCCATATTAGTACGGTCACCAAGGGCAACACCCTTGACCTCGATTTGTTCGGTATTTTTTTGGCTAGGGACAGACTCCCCCGTGAGTGCGGCTTCTTCAATTTGCAAACTAGCACATTCAAAGAGCCTTAAATCTGCTGGGACAATGTCGCCTGCTTCTAACAAAACAATATCGCCAACAACCAATTCTTCCGCCTTGACCTTGACGACCTCGCCACCGCGAAGTGCCTTGGCATAGGGCTTGGTCTGATTTTTTAACGCCTCTACCGCCTTTTCGGCTTTACTTTCTTGGATATAACCGATAAACGCATTGACCAAAATGACGGTCCAAATAAGACCCGCACTGATGTATTCTTTGACCTCGTTTTCAATAATAGCAATTGCAATTTGCAAACCCGACGCAATCATAAGGATGATAATCAAAACGTTTGTGAACTGTTTAAGAAACTTTAAAATTGGGTGGACTTGTTTTCCCTCGCGAATAGCATTCTTTCCGTCCGATAAAAGCCTGGCTTCCGCATCACCCTCGGTTAAACCAACTTTTTTGTCGACGCCAAGTTTTTTCTCGACATCCTTAATCGATAAATCGTACATAAGATTATTTTAACCATAATTAAGATTTAGTGCAACAAATTTCATGTTACAATTCGTATTTTTCAGAAAAATCTTCAGGTGACATATCACCGAAAATATCAGCACACAAACCTAAATCAGAAAAATCTGGCACAGAATTTTCCTCTTCAAACAAAAATGGTGATGTACTTGCAAGGTTATCCTTATAGGCTTTTGAAAATTCTGCAAATTGCTCGGGAGTTAATCTTTCCATTACTTTGATTAATAAACTATTATAAACAAAGAGTCAAACTATTTCATCATACTTATATCAAATTGATAAATCCTTGTTGTTTTCTCACCCATTAATGGCGCAGTTTCCAAAAACTCCCAACCCGTCTTTTCGTAATAGTTTTCGTGGTCGGTTATTAAATAAAGTTTCGGATACCCCATTTTTCTCACAGCCTCAATACACTTTAGTTGAAGCGCGGTGCCAATTCCCTTCCCTCGATGTTTTTCTTTGACATACAAAGCCGCAATCCACGGTGTTAAATCTTGGCGACACTTTAAATCATTGTTCCAAATGTGAACGGTCCCAACCAGTTCCCCGCCCAAAACCGCGATATAGGTTTGCGGAACACGGTCTTTGCACATAGAATGTTTTGTCCTATAGAGCGCATCGGCATAGTTCCTGCCGTCGTTTGTATCCCACTCGTCATAAAGCCACTTTGCGACTTGTTCTACAAACTTCGGTTCGCTTGCCAAATTTATTATCTTGATGTTTTTGTCCATATTTTAGTGTACTTGAAATTAAGTGGTTGACCAAACGATAATTATGGTGTATAATACAAAAATCTTGAACAGTACCTTGGGGCGTCGCCAAGCGGTAAGGCATCGGACTTTGACTCCGACATTCAGAGGTTCAAATCCTTTCGCCCCAGCCAATTAGAAAACTACCAAAATTATCTTGCAATGCGGAAATTGACAAGTTCGGGTTTTTGTGATATCTTGATTAGATAATCAAAAGATAATTTTAATGAGGTATTATATGAAGTTTAAAGAATTGCAAGGTCTTTCAAAAGAAAATGTAAAAACCGAGAGAAAACTTTCTACACAACAGAAATTTGGGCTCAAAATGTTAAGTACAGGTTGCAGATTTATTGACTTAGGACGTTTCTTGCGTATAGGCAACAAGGAAAATGCTTTTGAAGAATTGGGTCAACTATTGGTACATACAGGGCTTATGATGCAACGCGAAAATGATAGATAACTTAAAAAGTCACCAGAACTTTAGTGCTCGCTTATGAACAACTCTTTTGTTTTAACATCGGAAGACAAACCGCGTACTGTATAAGAGTCACTTTTTTTGTTTTGTCAATGAAAATAATTTGCAAGAAAATCAACAAAATCGTAGACTATATAACTATGGGGATTTTGGCACGAATGATGGTTTGCGCAGGCTTGCTTGTCATATTGCTTTTTGGCGCAAGTCCTACACCCCCCCCCACAAATCTATCGCATAATCAGCAGCCTGCTTTGCATATATCCGCGAGCACCGCCGACCCGCACACAATCACGCGCGTCAACGACGACCCTGACGAAGAAGTCGATGAAGAAGAGGCCATGGGCAACCGCCAGCACGGCTACATTTATATTTTGGATATGGCGTCAGGTCAGTGGTTCAGACGCCGCCTCGATATCTTGATTACAGAAGTCGAAAATCCGCCTGATTTTGGTTCAGACCTTGCGCGCATCTTAGTAGTTTATATCTTTCCGTTTTTGCTTGTTGGTGGAATATTTTGGGGAATTTGGATTGGGGTACAATTTGGAACCGCAAAAGACGAAACCACACGCATGGCCGCGAAACAACGACTTATCAAAGCCGTCGCTACTATTTTTATAATTGTTGCTATTCATGGCACGCTCATAGCAATTAATTTCAATATCACAGGTCCTGCCCGCCCGCCTGCGGCAACAATCGTCGAACCTACCCGCCCAAGGGAAGCACGCTCTTTACTTAGGCGCGGCGGACCATTCACCGAACTTGAACAAGCCATGATACTGCAATACGCACAACAACTTGCCAATAATTTCCAAGGAATGGGATACAGCCAAGAAATTCGCTGGTCATTGGGCGACCACCCTCGGCGACCTCTGGGCGGCATGTCTTTGCGTCCGTATGAATATGCGTTCATTAATCACCCCGCGCCTTGGACAGACCCCAGGTTCACTGGGGCGGATTGTTCTTTATTTACCGCATGGTATTGGCACAATGTAATGGAAAGACCATTAAGCCAACTGGGACCATACATGGCTACATCAGGAATGCGAAATGCCGTTGGCGGTTCAGGACACGTAAGTACCGACAGCCCGCAAAAAGGAGATTTGGTGCATATGCGTGCAACTCATGGTGCAGCCGCTGGACACGTTGGTATATATATGGGAAGGGATTCCCAAGGTCAAGTAATAATCCTCGATATGGCACATCAAATTATAGGTAACCCAGTTCCAGCAGGTGTAAATCTTAGGTCGATACCTTATAGACCAAATAGCGGTCATGGCGGCGAATGGTGGGACGTCACATTTTCAACCCCACGAAGATAGTTATTCAGGTTTTGTATTTGCTCCCTCGGCAGGTTGGGGACCGCGTGGGTCGTCCCAACTTGCATGGTCACAATCTGGGTATCCTGAGCAACCAAAGAAAAATCTTCCTTTTTTGCTTTTGCGTTTATACACATCTTTCCCGCATTTCGGGCAAACCCCAACAGGTTTGTCAAACGGCAAGATGTTTCTGCAATTCGGAAACCCTGGGCAAGCAATAAACTTGCCAAACCGCCCAGTTCTTACAACCATCATGAGCCCACACTTGCTGCACGGTGTATCGGTGACTTCGGTTTCAATTTTGAAACTGTTGTCTTGGGCCTCTGTCGCGGTCGTTACATACGATTCCAACGGCTTGTACATCCCATCGATAACTGTCACCCAATCAAGACCATTATAGGCAATCTCATCAAGTTTTTCTTCCATGTTTGCGGTGAACTCGACGTTCATAACGTCTACAAAATATTTGTCTAAAAAGTCAACAACACGGAAGCCCAACTCTGTTGGTTTTATGGACTTGCCATCACGCTCGGTGTAAAAGCGTGCGGCTATGTTTTGAATTATCGGGTTGTATGTCGCAGGACGACCAATACCTGCATCCTCCATAGCCTTGACCAAAGTTGCCTCGGTATAACGAGCAGGCGGTTTGGTGAATTTTTGTGCGTACTCTAACTTAATAAAGTTCAAAATGTCCGCCTCGTTCATTTCAGGGAGGGTTTTATTTTCTTCTTTTTCATCCCCATCGCCCTTTTTGCCATACGCCGCGTGCCACCCCGCAAAAATCGGAGTCTGCCCCGTCGCGCGGAATCCATAACCGTTCGCGTTAATATCAACGGAAACCGAGTTAAACGTTGCCTCGGACATTTGTGAAGCCATAAAACGGTTGTAAATCAATGTATAGAGTTTCAACTGGTCTGCATTCAAATACGGTTTCGCAACCTCGGGCGTTATCTCGATATTTGTCGGACGAATCGCCTCGTGGGCATCTTGCGCAGATTTCTTAGATTTATAGAAATTAAAGTTTTCTGGAACAAACTCTTTTCCAAACTTCGCAATAATGTAATCTTTGGCAGCGTATTGGGCCTCTGGCGCAACACGGACACTGTCGGTACGTATATAGGTCACAAGCGCAACATTTCCGTCCTCGCCCATTTTGACACCTTGGTAAAGTTCCTGCGCCGCCATACCACAACGTTTGAGGGAAAGACCCGCTTTGTTCAGGGCATCTTGTTGCATACTGCTGGTCATATACGGTGCGGGTGCGTGTTTTTTTGTTATAGACCTGCGAACTTCTTTAACAACATATTGAGCATCCTTAACACCGTTAATAACCGCATCGGCTTCGGCTTTTGACGTGAGTTTAATCTTCTTACCGTCCAATCCAGTTGCCAAATTTGCCGAGAACTTGATTTTTGCTTTTTCCAAAATCGCGGCAAAGTCCCAATACTCCTCGGCTTTAAAGTTTAGGATTTCACGCTCCCTCAAAACCACAAGTTTAAGCGTTACCGATTGAACGCGACCCGCCGAGAGTTTCGGTTTAATCTTTTTTGAAACGACGGGTGAAATTTTATAGCCAACCAATCTATCCAAAATTCGACGCGCCTGTTGGGCGTTGACCAAATCAATGTTAATCGAACGCGGATTTTCAATAGCCTTATTAACCGCGGTTTTTGTAATCTCGTTGAACTCGATGCGGTTGTTGCTCTCGGGTTTGATTCCCAAAATATAAGCCAAATGCCAACCAATAGCCTCACCTTCCCTATCAGGGTCGGTTGCGATAAAAACTTTTTCCGCCTTTGCCGCCGCTTCTTTAAGTTTTTTAACCAAGTCTTTTTTCTTGGTTGAAATTACATACTTTGGTTTATAGCCGTCCTCGATGTCGACGGACAAAGACCTCTCGCCCAAATCACGAAAATGACCGCCCGTAGCCATGACCTCGTACCCCTTGCCGAGGTACTTTTTGATAGTATCTTTTTTCCCGATACCCTCGATGATGATTAAAATCATAACTGTATACTATAACCATCTTGACAAAAATGCAATAGTAATATATAATTAAAAAATTATGACACCAAAAGAATTTATCGATAAAGTCCCAAACCTGATTTTGGAAAGTGCCGTAAACATCGGGCAAGTTCCTCCTGACCAAGTAACGGGAACGGTTTATAAAATTCTAACCCACGACGGGATTCCAAATGTTTGCGGTCGCGCGGGGTATGTTTATTTGACAAAGGGCTCCTCCTACACAAAACACCCGCATACCAAAAACGCAGAAGCATACCGCCCCGTCGATTCGGATTGGAACATTGATTACGCGCATGAAACGGTTTGCAGACCTGGTGAATCCCACGGAATACCGCCAGTTTCAGAGGACACAATTGTTCATTGGGAAACCTCGTTGGATACCTCCGCGGAGAGCATTGAAAGTATAATTAAAAAGAAACATGCTTTTGCATATCGCCCGCACCTGCAAGAACAATCGCATCAAATTTAGGCGCAACATCACGCAAATAAACCCCAAGTTCTTTTGCTTCAGAAAAATATTGCACCCCAAGTTTATCTGCCAAATCAACCGCATCTCCTCCGCCAATTTTTGCTTCACGCGCCGAGAAGGTTTTATATAGGACGCACTTTGTCCCCGAAAGGGCGCGCACAAAATCATCAAACAAGGCAAGCGTTCGCGTATAAGTATGTGGTTGAAAAACAAAGAGAAACCTCTCGCCATATATTGACCGTGCGGATGAAATTGAGGCCTCGATTTCGCGCGGGTGGTGTGCGTATTCGGATATAATGGTTGTGTCACCAATCTTCCCAATGGTTTCCCAGCGACGATGTATGCCACTGTAGGATTCAAGCGCGTCCTTGATAACCATTGGCTCAATCCCAAAGTGCAGCCCCACCATACCCGCCAAATGGGCGTTGAAGACATTGTGTTTTCCAGGAACAGAAAGATACACCGTCACACAATTTTCGCCGTCACAAACATCAAAGGCGTACTTACCTGGTGTGTATTCAAAACACTCGATATCGTCGCTCGAGGTAAAAGACACGTCCGCTTTGTCCATGAATTTGGTGAATGCGGTTTTGACTTCTTCCAGGTTTTTGTAACAATCCACGTGGTCGAAATCAACATTTGTTACAACCGCTACAGTTGGGGATAGGGATAAAAAACTTTTTTTGAACTCGCATGCTTCGGTGACAAAAAAATCTTGCCCCCCGATTACAAGGCCGTCCTCTACACCATTATGAATTGTCGGGTTTAGGCCTCCCAACAACAAAATTGCGCCGACCATAGCCGTAGTTGTGCTCTTCCCGTGTGTACCTGCGATTGCAATGCGGTTTTTGTATTTTGCCTCGACGTGCGCCAAAAGATTTGCACGCGACATAATCTCAATTCCCAACTCCTCGGCACGGGTCAGTTCGGGATTGTCGTCTGCAATTGCACCATTAATGATGACAATATCAATGTCGCTATGTATATTGCTTGCGATATGCCCTGGCGGGATGTTTTGGTCACTGCCACTGGTGCTTGCACCGAAACGTTCACACAGTTTCGCCAACGCCATCATCGACACACCGCCTATGCCAATAAAATGTATTTTTTTGCCCACGAACTCCATGGGTTATACTATTCAAAGGCGTCATTATGTGCTTATTGAAAAACAAATTAAGGCAAGTATGTGCGTTTTGATTCGTGTTCTTTTATCTTCATAGATGCATCACCGATAAGTTCGGCTCTTAATCGGTTGAGCAACTTTCCAGATAGTGGTGAAAGCAGGGCTATTTGGCCATCGCACTCAACATATGTGTCCAATGTTGTTCCAGATTTTGTGCTTACATCCAGAAGTTCCCCATATTCGTAAATTTCACGAAGAGATGCAGTAAGTATATACTGTATTAAGTTCGCATCCTTACGGTACTCATGCCTACTTTTGAAAGTAATTTTATATTCGCTATTCCGCGTTTTTAATTTAGTCTCCAAAAAAGGGTCGTAGAAAAAATTCCCTCCGAGAGAATCGCTTTCATTAATAGACTGATGTTTTTCCATACTAGACAAGTATATCACAAAAATCACGTCTTGTAAATACCCAAAATTTGTGGTACAAAAAAATATGACAATCAGAATCATCGCCGTCGGAACATTGAAAGAATCATTCTACGAAAGTGCAGTTGCCGAATACGTAAAACGCCTTGGCAAGTATGCAAAGGTTGAAATCATCCAAATCAAAGAATCAACCCCCGAGCGCGAAGCCACCGACATCGCCACAAAAATCAAGGGCTACACAATTTTGTTGGACATAAACGGTGTTCCAACCACGAGCCCTGCCCTTGCGAAACTTATACAAGACACTATGATGACCAAAAGCACGATTACATTTTTAATAGGCGGTAGTAACGGGGTCGGTTCAAACTTGGACAATCTTGTTGAAAACAAAATTAGTTTCGGGGCAATCACCCTCCCGCACCAATTGTTTCGCGTTGTCTTGGTTGAACAAATTTATCGCGCTTTTACAATCATCGGCAACGAAAAATATCACAAGTAAAATGCCCGCATTTGACAAGCCCGACCATTACATATATAGTGCCTTATGAAAAACGACAAAATCATTGACTTGTTCCTTGAACTTGGCAAATTAAGGGATGTCAAAAGATTTACCCGCTACCACCCTATTTTCAAAGAAAATGTTGCCGAGCATACTTTTCACATGGCGGTAATTGCAGACAGGCTTGTATGCGAACTTGGATTAAACGACCTCGATTACCGAAAGGTCATGCAACTTGTTTTCTATCATGACGTTTGCGAACTTGGGATGGGCGAAGATTACGACGGGATGACCGCCGACAACAATCCTGATTACAAAAAGCGAAAAGAGCACGACGAAAATGCGACGATTGACCGCCTCGCAAAGAAGCACGGCAAATTTATAAAAGAGTTATACCAAGAATACAAAGACCAAAAAACCGAAGAATCAAAATTTGTAAAAGCCCTAGATAAACTCCAATGCACAATCCACGAGAGCGACAAAAGTGTTGGTTTCGCCCAAAGCACGCCCGAGCAAAGAGAATACGCAGTCATTTGGGCAATCAAACACATCGAAAATTTCCCCAAATTGAAACCACTTTACCGCACCGCACAAGAGCGCATCAAAAAGATTTACACCGAAAACAAATGGCATTGGTCCGACGATTGGTTTATTAAATAAGACTCATGTTACGTGCGCGTTTGATTGCGTTTGTGACTTCACGTTGGTGGCGCGCACAAAGACCTGTTTGCCTGCGCGAAATGATTTTGCCGTTTTGTGTCAAGTACTTGCGCAAACGGTTTACGTCTTTATAGTCAAGCGTAGACTTGTTCATGCAAAAAGCGCACGGACGACGTTTTTGGCGGTTACCAAATTTTGCAGGACGACGACCAAAGCCCTCACCTTGCTCACCTGTTTGCGGTGCTTGTTCTGTTGCTGGTTGCTTTACTTCTTTTTCTTCCATAATATTCCTCTCTACTCCTTATTAAAATGGCAAACTGTCATCTGCGACAGGTGTCATTCCTCCATTATCTTCTCCGCTGTTTTGCCCACCTTTTGGTGTCAAGAACTCGATGTCATTTGCGGTTACATCCAACGAAAATCTTTTCTCGCCGTTTGACTCGTATGGTCTGCAAACAAAATCCCCAACGATTCCGACTTTATTACCTTTTTTGAGGTACTTGGCACAGTTCTCGCCCATAGCGCGCCATACGGTCACGTTATAGAAATCGGTTTGGTTGCCGTCTTGTCCGCCACGTCTGTTTACCGCAAGACCAAACTTGCAAACCACCACACCGCTCGGGAGTGTCGACAATTCTGGGTCCTTTGTTAGGTTTCCAATCAAAAATATTTTGTTCATGCTTTAACCTCCGACTTTGCTGGTTTTTTTGACTTTCTAGGTGCCTTTTGTTCGTCCTTATTAACAAACATAAAGCGCACAACTCCGTCTGTAATCAACATGAGTTCGCCAATCTTTTTCGGAATATCATGTTCACATTTGAAAGTCATCAAATAATAGTAACCATCTTTTTTATGATTGATTTCCGTAGCAAATTTTTTCAAGCCCATTTTTTCAACTTTCGCCTTGTCACTCGCCATTTTAGAGAACTTCTCTACAAGACCGTTGCGTTTTTCTTCCGACAAATTGTTGGCAAGAATAAACATACATTCGTATTCGCTTTTTCGTACTTCTTTTTTCATTTTTTCGCCCCTTTGTTTTTGTTGTATCTCGCAATTGCTTCCTCGATAATTTTTTGCGCTTCTTTTCGACCACTGGTTTTCAACACCTCAACCTTTTTATTCTCAAGGTCTTTATAATGCACATAAAAATGTTTAAGTTCCTCTACAATATGACCATAGAGTAATTTCAATGTCGCTTCGTCATCAGGTTTAACAAATTTATTGAACGCAGGAATCGCCAAGATTTTTTCATCACGCTCGCCCCCGTCAACCATGTCAATGACCCCAACAGGCACACATTCCACGATTGTCATCGGAGGAACTTCTTCGGTCATAATAATGTTGACATCCAATGGGTCGCCGTCCTCGGAAAGTGTCCTTGGAATAAAACCATAATTCGTCGGATAAACCATGGATGTTTTCAAAATTCGGTCAAGTGCCAACATCCCTGTTTCTTTGTCAATCTCGTATTTCATGCGGGTATTTTTTTGAATTTCGGTTACGACAACAAACTTGTCCTTACCTATACGCTTCGGGTCAATGTCGTGGATTATGTTCATGCTTGTCCCTCTGGCGCAGGTGCCGCTTCCGCTTTCGGAGCCTTTGGCTTGGCAACTTTTGGTTTTGCGGCGGCCGCTTTTGCAACTGCTTTTTTCTCCTCACGCTTTGCAACTGCTGCTTTTTTGGCTGCGGTTTTACCTGTTTTACCCTGCTTGTCTACGGCAATGGTCTTTTTTTCTTTTACGCGTGTCGCAGCCTTACCCGAGAGGTCACGGATATAGTAAAGTTTCGCACGGCGCACATCGCCTTGGCGGATAACTTCGATTTTTTCAATCCGCGGGCTGTGGACAGGAAAGATACGCTCTACACCAACGCCGAAAGAAATCTTTCTCACGGTAAAGGTTTCGCGCGAACTGCCGCCCTTTCTTGCGATAACAAGACCTTCAAACACCTGAATCCGTTCTTTGTTACCTTCCACAATTTTAAAGTGGACCTTTACGGTATCACCGACGTTAAACGGTGTGACCGATTCTTTTTCGCCACTTTTTTCAATCAAGTCTACTAAGTTCATATCTTGGTATTATAACACAGCCTAAAAAAAATGCAAGCATTTTCTTTATTTAGATGCATAGATATTGCAAAATTTTATTGAGTACGTTATATTGCACTTATGGAATTTAACGTAAATTTGATAAACCATATTGAGGGAAACAATATCATTGTACCACAAATCCCGAAGAAATATGTTATAACTGGAGTAAAACCATTGAAAGATTTAATCTTCACAACTCCAGAAAAGTACATGAAATACCTTCAAGACCAAAAAGCATTTTGGGAAAAACAACAAGCAAAGTATCCTCACTTTTCTGTATATACGAACGCATATCTGAATTCTATAAATCACCTAAGCAGTGCCAATAGTAACGCTGCTAGTGCAAGCGCGCGCGACATTTTTAGCCCTAATCTTTCAAACGCACAAAATTTTTTAACGCGTTCCATCAACTTTATCGCTGACGTACCGAATAATGCTACAATACTTTCAAAGGAACTAATTAGACACGGACAAATGGGTCAAAGATTTTTCACAGGCTTTCTGTCTGGGATAACAAATACAGATTCTGCACCTTACAATAATAGCACTTTGACAAAAGACTTTATCCAGGGTCTATTTGCTGCAACAGTTTACCTTGATATAATAAAAAGCATTGACGCTATGTTACCAGATGGTGTTGATACAATCGGAAATGCACAAGCCGATTTGATGAACACTGCAAACGAATACATTACAAAGTACAATAAACTACTTGAACAAAAAGAAAATAAAATCACAAAAATGGACAGCACGGTCGAAAAAAGGCTTAAAGAACATGAAGAAAACCTTAGAAATTTGGAAAGAACCTACGAAGAAAAAATCAGATTAAGAGAACCTGCAAAACATTGGAGTGCTGTAAGTGATGATTACGCAAAAAAAGGCAGAAACTTTGTATACTTAAGTATCGCAGCATCGTTCCTCAGTATCTGCATAATTGTAGGCTTAATAATTTTACTCGCCTATCTACCAGAAATACGAGAAGACGTCGGAGTTTTTGACTATTTCCAAATTTCTGCTGGTTTTGCCATTGTAACTGCAATAGCAGTTTATATCTTGAGAATCTTTGTAAAAATGGCGATGAGTTCATACCACCTTTCCAGAGATGCAAAAGAGCGAGAAAATCTAACAACATTCTATCTATCGCTGACGAATGAAAAGCCGATATCGGAAAAAGAAAGAGATTTAATCATCACATCGTTGTTCAGCCGTGCGAACACAGGTCTTATCAAAGGTGACGACGCTCCCGAATTCCCTATTAAGAGCCCAATTTCTTAAAGGCTCGCAATAGCCAAACCGTCACGTGCGGTGGCGTCTGGAATGTTGTCCTCGTTAAGCGGGCATTTAAGCACGGTCAACTCCGCCCCGATTGTTTGAGAAAATATTTGGTGCGCGCCATAGATTTCATCCGTATGCCCTCCGCACATAAATCCGCGCCTTGTCAGCAAATCTGGGTCGTGTTTTAAAAGGATATCTTTGATTTGTTCAGCCATATCTTCCAATCTGGCATCAACAATTTGCATGATTCCGTCAGAGTCTTGGGCATTGTATCGTTTCAACAACATCGCCGCGGATTTAAAGTCAATATTTTTTACCATACTAATGTCATTGATTACGTGCGCATAGCCCATATCAAGTGTATCAATAGTACAAAGGTGGTCGCCAACAATAACAGACACCGAAGTATCCGCCATTTTGTATGAAATCAAGTATGCAGTTTTGTCACGGTCGGCGACATTTATAAGGTATCTTGCCTCCGCCAAAGGAACTGGCATATATTTGATTCCCTTAAAACCCCGCGAAATACAAAAAGATTGTCTTATTGCATCTACAAAAGTGGTTTTGATTTTAACGTTGCTTACAAGCACCTCTATCTTCATACAACTGCGCCCAATCGCAGTGATAAGCGGTGGCCCGCCGTCGACTTTGAAATAACACGCCTCCCCACCGCCAAGTAATTCAGCAACAATCTTTTTGTTAACCTTTGTTGGTTTTTCGAACTCGCGTTTTCGGTACTCGGACGAAGCCACACAAAAACACGACGGCACACCGACCAAGAGTTTATTCCTATGCGTGTTTGGGAAGTTGGCTTTGTTCATAAGGTTTTTCATAACACCTGGGATTTCAACAAAACTGGCAAAGTCACCCTCGATGATACCATTGTACGGGGCCGAAACCCTGCCCTTTGTTATATATGTTCCGTTAATTCCAGGGCGCGACCATGTTAATACAATACTCTCATCACCGAAATACAAAGAATATGACATTTCAATTCCCTCCCAACGGTGTAACCATTACCGTCATCGCATAGTCATTAGAAACAGTTATATTAACACGTTGTTCATCACGCTCGGAGCCCAAAACGTACCATGCACGTGCAATTTTCTCACTGAACCTATTATCATAACCATAGATAAAGATGTTGATAACCAATCTATCATCACGCGGATGTGTCACAACTATGCGCATAGTACTCGCAGGTCTGCCCGCATACTCGAAATCAATACGGTCAATAAGGTGAGCAAGCATATACTCGTCGTGGGCAGGGTCGGTGTTGAAAAACAAAAGTGCCATGTATTCCAAAGTTTGGATTCGGCGAATATCATATTCGTCAGAAACAAAATCTTTAAGCGAATCCCCTACTTGGAACCTGCTGAAATTATAGGGGTCAAGGCTAAATTGCCCCGTAATGTTTATTAAACCGTGTTGAAATTTTAATGGATTAATCACAAGTGGGTCGTCGCTTATAATCATCAATTCAAAATCCAAAATTGCTGTGCGCGCCCCGTGGGTAATTACGTACATAGGGGTACGCTCGCGGATACTGATGTGTAATCTGTTTGGAAAGCGTGCCTCGATATTTGTTACACGAATTAATGGCTCGTAACCTTGCAAGGTATTGATAATATTCCCTCGGTTAAGACCAAACAATATGTTCCGCCCCCCTGCAACACGGCGCGCTTGGACGGTATATCTTTCAACCGCACCCTCTTGGTCTGTGATAAGCGCGGGATTGTTCATGAACTCTACGCTAATAGAACTGACACGAAAAAGGAATGCGCCCGATATCGCCAAACCAGCAATAAAGATGAACGCAACAAATGCGACAACCAACCGTCTACTCATGCAAGCCCTCTTTTGTTCATAATTACAATATACAGTATAAAACATATCGTCAAATTACGCAAACATTATTTAGTACTCTTGCGTACATTGACATATGAAACTATACATAAAAGGCGGAGAGCCACTTTTCGGTACGGTGAAAATCGACAGTTCAAAAAATGCGCTGTTACCAATCATTGCGGGTACGATACTTACAAGTGGGGTGACGGTCATAAGAAACGTCCCACGCATAAGTGACATCGACAATTTGTTAAAGATTCTTGTGATGTTGGACATAAAACCTGCGTTCAAAGACGGTGATTTATGGATAGACACCACAGATATCAAATACAACGATATCAGCGGTGATACGGCAAAAAAAATTCGAGGCTCGATATTTGTTTTGGGCGCAATCATTGGTAGGTTTGGGCGTGCCTCTATTCCCTACCCAGGCGGTTGTGCCATTGGTTCAAGGCCCGTGGATATGCACCTATCTGGCTTCCAAGACCTTGGAATAAAAGTCACAGAAAAAAATGATGTCATCAACTGCCAGCGTGCCGTTGGACCCAATCGCTCTGCCCGTCGTGACGGAACTTTTTATGTGGACCTGGATTTCCCATCAGTTGGTGCGACAGAGAATTTTATCTTGGCGTCCGTTATTGGAAAAAACCGTGTTCAAATCAGGAACGCAGCACGCGAACCCGAGGTTGAAGCCCTTTGCAACTTTTTAATATCTTGTGGCGCGCGTATCTGTGGTGTTGGAACCAGCACCATAACAATCCACGGAGTAAAAACCCTTAACGCAACCGACCACACAACTATACCTGACAGAATCAACACGGGGTCGATGCTTTGTGCGGTTGCGGCCTGCGGTGGTGATGTGACCCTTGAAAACGTAATCCCTGAACACAATCGGAGTTTAATATCAAAACTTGTAAAGTGCGGCTACGACATCACAGTTGGTGCAAACACAATCCGCATAATCGCGGTTCGCCGTCCAAAAGCAATACCAAGCACCCATACTTCGGTCTACCCAGGTTTTCCGACAGACACCCAGAGCCAGTTCGCCGTGGTTATGTCAATCGCAAGGGGTTCTTCATCAATAACCGAAAATATGTTTGAAAACCGATTTCAATATGCTCCGCATCTAAGAAAATTGGGAGCACAAACTTTTGAACAGGGCAAAAATCTAAACATCCGCGGTGTTACATCTTTGCGTGCCTCTGATGATGAAACAAAACCGACCGAACTTACCGCCTCTGACCTTCGCGGAGGTGTCGCATTGGTAATCGCCGCTTTGTCCGCAGAAGGCGCATCCGTCATCCACAACGCAGAGTACGTATATCGTGGTCACGCGAACATCGACGGGGATTTTATAAAACTCGGCGGGAATATCACCCGTATTGACAATTGACGATTTTTCATGTATAATACACGCAATGATTACAAAGAAAAACTGTTATTATGTATCTGATGATACATCTCGGAATGTGTCGGATTCAAAAACAAACCTTGAAACCGCAGGTATAAGTTTCTGCACAGGTATCGCCATTGTAACAGAGTACGGAGGTCGTACCCATCGTTTTCTTTCGCATGCCTACCCTGATTTGCTAAGTGCAAAACTCCACATAGGTTTCGCAGAAGAATTCCTTGGCAAAAAGAAAAACTTTATTAACACCTTGCGCCGATTCCTGTTGCCGCAAATGACCGTAAAAAAAGCCCAACTTATTTCATCCATGGGATATTACCACCCAAAGTTTAATGGCGGACTTCATATTAGCGACCGTGACCGTGGTTATAACAGGATTACCGAAACGCTGAAAGAGTTCTTCGACTCACTTAATTTGTCCCAAGATTTTACCTTTGATTTTCATCGTGCAAGTGCCGTCAACGTCACACACGAAGGATTAATCACCACATGCTCGCACCAAGAAACCATGGAACATATTTCGAGAATATATAAGGGTTCTCCTTCGAGTATTGATTTCGCCCGCGAAGCCCTTGAAACATGTCCATCGTTTTCAATTATATAGTCATCACCCGTATTGACAATTAGACAAAATTAGTGTATAATACACGCAATGATGAACTGGAATTATAAAACTTACAATGGTCGTTTTAGGGACAGTCGGGATGTTAAAACCGACGGGTGCTGTTCTGTGGACGACAAAAGAACAAACCTAACAACCGACCAGTTATACTTTTGCACAGGCATTGCCATAGTCGCCGAATACGAGGATACAATTAGGCGTTTTCTCGCCCATGTCAAACCAGAGGTTTATTCAAAAGAACATTACCTGCTTGAGTTTGCCAAAGAGTTTGTTTCAAGCAAAGGTATACTTGTAAAACAGGCAAAACTGGTGTCATCAATGGGTTACGTTGAACGAGGGAAAACTTCAAAAAGGCTTGCGATAACAGAAACCAATATAATCGAACTAATGAAGCAGTATCTTGACGAAGCAAATTTGTCACAGGACTTTACCTTTGATTTTGGGCGCGCAACACGTGTTTCAATCGCACCAAAAGGAAAAATTACCATCTCGAAACCCAAAGAAACGCTTAAGACCCTGGATGCTTTTTACAAAAAGTGGGATGAGATGAACGAATACGGTCGCAAAGCCCTTGAAACCTGCCCATCGTTTTCGATTATATAGCCCGAGTAATAAATTTTTGTTCCAACAACAAATCTTCCAAAAATTGATTCTCTTTGATTATAAGGAGTTTACACTTGTAATCTTTTTGGTCGCGACTCATGTTGTCGAAATATCTTACCAACTCAATTATGAACGATTCGCTGTTACCACGTACCTTGCACCGAGCAACAAGTTTCTCACGAAACGAATCCGTCTTTTCAGGAAGCACCAAAGTATAAGAAATATCCCTCTGCTCCAATAACTCCCTGATATCTGGCGACATTGTTATAAGCACAACATCGTTTTCGGCACGAGCCTTTTCAAGTGCGTCCAAATAATTTTGCGGAAACGCTGGGTTAGTTATGTTTGTAACAAAACCTTTTTGGGCTTCGTAATTATCAAGTTTGATATTTGGATCACGCCGAAACGCTGAAGTTTGCAAATCAAAAATACGAAAATCTGAAACATTAGAATACTTCTTTGCGACCGTGGTTTTTCCCAAGCCTGCAAAACAACTTATCACAATACCTTTATTCATGTTCCAAGTATAACCGATGTGTATTCTGTTTGGCAACATTTAGCACTATCCCAATCGCAGCCATACACACGGCGAGTGATGTCCCCCCGAACGATATAAACGGCAGAGGCACGCCCGTAGGCGGAATTGTTCCCGTCACGACGGCTAGGTTGACCGCGCTTTGGATAAAAATCACGGTCGCAACCCCAAAGCATATGTACTTGCCAAAGTAATCATTGCACTCGCGCCCGACTTTGAAAATCCGCCAAATGATAAACGCGAACAAAGCCATAAACAACATCGCGCCGATAAAACCAAATTCTTCGCCGATAATCGAAAAGATAAAGTCACTCTCGGAAAACGGAAGGAACATATGTTTTTGCGTGCTGTTCCCAAAACCGACACCGAACAATCCCCCGTTGCCCAAAGAGAACAAACTTTGGATTAACTGGAAGCCTTCATCTTTTGGGTTCGCCCACGGGTCGATAAACGCCAACAGTCGGCGAATTCGGTAGGGCTCGGCAATCAGCATAACGGGCAAGGCTATAAGCGCGGGGGTAATAAATATCCCAAGGTGTTTGAGTTTTGCCCCGCACAAAAACAACATTGTAAAAACCGTCATCCCCATGACGAGGGTAATCGACAGGTTTGGCTCTAGCAAAATCAGTCCGCAAAACGCCAACCCGCAACCAAGGATTAGCAATGTCTGTTTTAACGACAAAACATTTGGGGTCGCGGTGTTGTCGAGAGCGATAGCGTCGGGGGTTTTTCCAGACCGATTTTTCACCCCACTAGCAACCGCCGCCGCAAAAATTACGAACGAAAACTTGGCGACCTCCGACGGCTGCATAGTAAAACCACCTATACCAATCCACCGACGTGCCCCAAGACGTTCCTGCCCAATGCCTGGGATAAAAACCAAAACAAGCAACACCGCCGCAATCGCATAAATCCAGATGTAAAACTTGCGGTACTTTTGAAACGGAATCATGTATGTCGCAGACAACAAAATAACACCCAATAAAAACCCAATGGCTTGGCTCGTGAGGTAATGAAACCGCGTGCCGTGATGAATCATTGAGTTGTAATTGCTCGCGTTAAAAACCATTACAAGCCCAAACAACGCCATGACAACCACAGCCACCAAAAGCCCAAGGTCCATATATTTTGGTTTTAAACGATTGATGCGCGTGATAAAAGCACCCATATCAACGGGCTTGGCTTCTTTTTTTGTGCGGGAGGTTCTAGACTTAGAGTCCTTTCGCTTTTTTGAAACAGAGATTCCCCCACCACTCGATGACTCGCCGACTTTTAACACAACCTATGTATATGAAGAACCCCACCTTACTTTGAACTAGACCGTTTAGGAAAATTATCCCTTCGCAAAGCATAAATATCGAACGCAACCCTTACAAGACAAAATAATCCAATGACAAAACTAATCCAAACTGCGATTTCTGGGAAATTCACACCTCTGTTTATTAACCCAACCGTCGAATAAATTAAAGTACCCACAGCAACTGACAAGAACACTATTAACCGTATCCATGTGCTTGACCTATTTTTAAGTTTCCAAAAGAAAAATATAGGTAAAGTAATTATTCCTGGAAAAGATTCAACAATCGCTGCAAACCACATAACATCAACTAACGTAGAATCTTTTTCTTCTTTTGGCAGTTCATTTTGTTTTTTTATTTCGGCAATATAGATTCTTGTTCCACATCTTTTGCAAAAAATACTTGAAGCGTCATTTTCAATACTCACTTCATTGTCACATCTTTCACATTTACCAAAAATTTTTGACATAATCTATTTTAGCACACCTGTACCACTTTGCAACGTATATATATCACATGAAAGTTCTTGTTTTAGGCTCTGGCTCAAGTGGTCGCAGTGCCAAAAGTTTTTTAGAATCAAAAGGTCACAACGTCACAGTGTTTGACGAGCATATAGACCTGTGCGTAGTTAGTCCAGGGATAAAGGTCACGTCGGAACTCGACTTGGCGTTTGAGGCGCAAAACGTAGACAAAAAACCCCACCCTTCGGGCACCCTCTTTATAAAGGGGGAATTTTCTCGGACATCTGAATCCATTCCCCCTTTCCTAAAGGGGGTGTCGCAAAGCGACGGGGGGTTTTCATGCAGTAGGTCACCCGACGGGGGTTTTAAACCCAAATTTGTCATCGGCGTCACGGGGACGAACGGCAAAACCACCGTTGTGAACCTCTTGCACGCACTTATTCCGAACAGCGTGCTTTGCGGGAACGTTGGCACCCCAACAACAAGTGTCGCCCACGAATTCCCAGGGCGCGTGGTGATTGTCGAGGTTTCTTCTTTTCAACTAGAGATTCCGCCGCGACATTTCAAGCCTGACGTTTCGCTTTTGTTAAACATTACCGAGGACCACCTTGACCGCCACGGAAATATGCACGAGTACATTGCTTGCAAGTCCCGAATCGCGGGCAAAGTCAACATCGTGAACCGCGACTGCCCTATTGTTAGCAAGATGAACCTTGGGCACACCGTTTGGTTCGGGGGCGACACGCACATTGAACAAAACGTAAACGCCGTAATCGCGGCTTGCAAAGAAATCGGCATGGACATCACCCAAGAGGACGTAATGGCGGCTTACAAAAAAATAAACCAAGAGCACCGCATTGAATTTGTTTCCAGAAAAGACGGTATTTCTTTTTACAACGACAGCAAAGCCACAAACACCGCATCGGTTTTGGCGGCGGTAAAAACTTTTCCGAACGAAAACATTTGCTTGCTTTTGGGCGGTGTTGCCAAGGGTCAGGACTTTACATCTTTTTTCCAGACCATGCCCAAGAATGTAAAAGCCGTTTTTATCTTTGGTGAATCAAAAACACAAATCCTCTCCGCATCGTTTGAAAACCTTGATGTAGAAGCAGTTATTTGTGATGACCTTAAGGACGCAACAAAAAAAGCCCGCGAATACGCCAAAAACGACAACGCGAGCATAGTTTTATTATCCCCTGGGTGTGCAAGTTTTGATATGTTCCGCGACTATACCGACCGCGGTCGCCAATTCAAAGAAATTGTTAAGCAACTACTTTTTTAGTTTACTTAAAATCTTGCGCTCTACCAACAAGTCAAGTTCAACCCATGCGGTCGCAATCAAAGTTACGACTATAACAAGTACGACTGACCGCCAAGTTTCAACATAACTTGGAACCAAAAGGTGAACAGTCAGAAAGAAAAGCGCGCTAACAACCAAACTGATACCAATCATTATTGACACCCCAAGAAACGTCCTTTTAATTCTGTCTTGACGTTCTTTTAGTAAGTTCACAATTTGTTTTTCCGCCTGCACGATTTTCTCGCCCAGCGGTATCACCTCGCCATTTAACAAGTCATTAATCGAAATATCCAAAATCTCGCAAAGCAATTGCAAAATCGAAACATCGGGCATACATTTCCCGCACTCCCATTTTGAAACCGCCTGTACGGTTACCGACAGTTTATCCGCCAAATCCAGTTGGGTTAGATTTTTGTTTTTCCTGCGCTCTGTGATGAAAGCACCAATTTTTACATTGTCCATGCCCCATATTTATCACCAACCACACAAAAAGTCCATCAACCTGTGGTTGAATTGTGTTTAATCAACAACAACCGCGGTGCCGTAACCTTTGCAAAGGATAAGGCTATCCCCTGACAACATTTCAATGTCAAGATTCAAATCAATAATTGCGTTTGCACCTTTTGCTTTTGCATCCTCAATCATTTCTTGCATAGCGGTTGCACGAACCTCGACAATCGATTTCTCGTGCCCAGCCGAACGCCCGCCTGTCATGTTTTTCCAACCCGCACCCATGCTCCGAAAAGCACCGACACCGCGTGTGACTTGACAAAAGAGCGGTCCTTTGTATTCCCTGATTTTCTTTCCTTCCAAAATTGGTGTTGTAACTACTAACATTTTAATTTCCCCCTTTATTTTTCTTTACACCTTCGGTCCACAAAAGCAAACCCACACCGATGACTTCGATTATCCCAGCGACAATCAAACCTATCCCCCATCCCCACAGCATAGGGTTACTATTACTCAGCCCAATGGCGAGCATAACAATACCTGCGATTGCGAGGGCAACGCCAAAGACTATGGCCAACCAGTACAAAACTTTCTCGTGCGGCTTCATGTATTTGCCGTTGTTGTTTTTGATTACGTCTTCATCTCTAATCATACTTAATTATATAACATATGTTTTAATGTCATGTCAAACAAATTACATCACAATTCTTCCGTGCCGATGAGATAACCAGCAGGAACATGAAAATATTTTGCTATTCTAAAAATACTATCAACAGTAGGGTTAATTAGCCCATTCTCCCACCGCGAAATTGTCGCACAGGTTACACCAAGTGCTTCTCCGAGTTGAATAGTCGTGATTCCTTTTTCATCACGAAGTTCTTTCAACCTAACACCAAAAACTCTGACATCAAAATACATATCTGAATTATCTACGCAATGCGCAAAAAAGTCTTGACTTTTACGCAACACGTAAAATATAATTTTTGTATGGAAAACAAAAAACCATTTTTAACACAATACTGTAATCTTGCATTTGAATGGCAAAGCACAGGCATCACAATTGACACCGCAACCGAGAGCCAAGTTTTGTTTTTACAAGACCTAAAACAAAAAGCACTTAAACAAAGTGGTTTGACAGAAAACGAGTTATCGTTAATATCCTTATGCAGAAAGCGTGGCTTGTTCAAGCAAGTTAATACTTATGCAAGACGCCTTAAAGAAGTGTAATCACACAAACCACGCACGCAATCACGGTAATCGCACAATAAAGCCACACAATCCGCGCTTCGGCCCAACCTTTTTTTTCCAAATGATGATGAAACGGTGCCATTAGGAAAATTCGCTTGCCCTTGGTCAGTTTGAAATACACGACCTGCGCGATGTCGCTCGCGGTATTTAACACGAACATTATCCCAAGTATCGGTAAAAACAAAACATTCATCGAAAACAACGATAAAAGGGCTATGAGTCCACCGAGGTATAAACTCCCCGTATCGCCCATAAAGACGCGCGCCTTGTTTGTGTTAAAAATCAAATAACAAAGCAATGCCCCCATGGTCACCGCTGCTATTAACAAAAATGTTTCGACCTCGGGCATATTAACAAAGCCCGCCACCATGGTCATCATGACCGACAAGCCCACGAGGTACACAAGGGATACACTGCCTGCCAGTCCGTCTACACCATCTGTGATGTTGACTGAGTTTGTTGTCGCAACCATTACAAGTATCGCAAGTGGAATTATTCCCCAATACAAATTGAACGTGACATTCGCGAACGGAACGAAAATTTGACCGTCTGGGTTAGCCAAAAAATAAAACACCGAAACCAAGATTGCAATACCGCCCTGCCCAATAAATTTTTGGTAGGCCCTAAGCCCCAGATTCTTTTTATTCTTTATTTTCAAAAAATCATCCAAGAACCCCAAGATTCCATAACCAAAGGCACCCAACAAAAGTATCAATGAAAGCGGAGTTGCACCCGATATAAGCAACGGTGCCAACAACAACATCGGTACCATAAATATGAACCCACCCATTGTCGGCGTCCCTGACTTTGTCGCATGCCAATCAACATAGTGCAAAATCTCTTGCCCCGCTTTTAACCTCCGCAACCACGAGATTATAAAAGGTGTAATAATAATCGCTACACCAAAACCACCAAGAAAATAAAACAAGATTTCTTTCATTCGTTACTTACCTTGTATATAGTTTCTCACAACTTCGATGTCGTTATACGGATGAAAGACACCATTAATTTCCTGGGTTGTTTCCGCCCCCTTTCCTGCGATGACAACGACGTCACCTTTTTTTGCCATGTCAAAAGCCACACGCGTAGCCTCCGACCTATCGAGCACAATTTTAAACGATTTTGTTTCATCATCAGAGTCTTCCGAAACACACCGCACACCCACTTCGATTTGCGCCATAATCACCTCGGGGCTTTCAGACCGCGGATTGTCGCTTGTAATAATCGTAAAGTCCGCATGCTCTCCCGAAACCTTGCCCATAATCTCGCGCTTGGTTTTATCTCGGTCGCCTCCGCATCCAAACACGGAAATCAACCGCCCATTTTTCCCACAAAGCCCCCTGCTAGCACCCAAGATTTTTTCCAAACTATCAGGTGTGTGCGCAAAATCCACAACGATGTTAAAACCTCGTTTTGCCCTAAAGACATTAAACCGCCCAGGAATCTGCGGAATAGTTTTAACCCGCGAACGAATTTGTCGGTCGCTTATGCCCAACTCTTTTGCCGCGGCCATGCAACACAAAATATTTGAAACATTGAAATTCCCAGACATCGTGGTCTTGTATTTTTTCTTTCCAATTTTAAAACTCGTATATTGCCCGTCAAAACGCAAATCCGTAACGCCCGAGAGCGAATAAGAAAGTGCATCCTGCCTCGCACCAATTATGTGCTGACCGTACTCGTCATCGGCATTTGATATAGGTCGCTGAACACTCTTTCCACTGACCCACCCTGTTTTTGTGTTACCATATTTTTCCATAGTCCCAAAAAAGTCCAAATGGTCTTGGCTCAGGTTCGTAAACATACCAACGCGGAATCCAATTCCTGCAATTTTTTTAAGGTGAATCGCGTGGGCGGTGACCTCCATAGCCACGGTTCTAACCCCCATTTTGTACATCTTTGCAAAAGTTTCATGCAACAAAATCGGGTCAGGGGTCGTGAGTCCATACTCCAAACACTCCTCCCCAACAAACGCGCCCAAAGTCCCAACAATACCGATATCTTTGTAACCTTTTTTGTTCGAGAGCAAATGCCTCAAAATATAACTGCAAGTCGTCTTTCCGTTCGTCCCCGTCACACCGACGATTGTCATCTTATCACAAATGTCGCCGTAAAAACGCTTTGCCGCCAAAGACATACTCTCCCGCACATCATCGACGTACAAAACGGGAACAGCAGGTTTTTCAATTTCGGCATCTTTCTGTGCGATTACCAAAACCGCGCCCTTGGCTATGGCTTGGGTAATGTACTTGGCACCGCTCTCCTTCCCACCGTCGATTGCAAAAAAACAACTGCCTTCCCTAACCGTTCTGCTGTCGTGTGTGAGGTGCGTGACTTCGACACCGCCCAATTTAAATCTTTCCACGACAATGCTTATTATGATTTTTTAATTTTTATTCAGGAACAACGACCAGTGCTTTGGCAAACCACACGGAGTGTGGGAACATATTTTAGTTTAGTTTCGCAATACACTCGATTTCAATAATTGAATTTAGTGGTAACTTTGAAACCTGCACAACGCTTCTGGCTGGGTAAGGTTGTTTAAAATGTTTTGCGTAAATCTCGTTCACCGTGTCGTAGTCCTTGTCAAGGTCTATCAGAAATATCGTTGTTTTTACTACATCTGCGACAGTCAAACCATTGTCTTTCAATATTGAATCCATATTTTTCAATGCAAGTTTTGTCGCTTTGCCTATTTCCGTTTCAACAACACCTGTCTGCATATCAAGCGGAACTCTCCCAGATACAAAAAGCAATCCGTTTGCTTTTACCGATAGTGATAATGGTGGTACGTTCATTTCTGTTTCTCCTTTTTCTATTCAAGCGATATCAAGTAATAATAAATCGGCTGTCCGCCCATGATTACATTGATTTCACATTGCGGAAATTTTTTCATGAGTTCATCTTGCAGTCCCATCGCATCTTTTTCACGAACATCTGCGCCATAGAACATGGTCACGTTTGTAATGTCGTCGCTCATCATCTTTGTAATAAGTGTCGTTGCCACAACTTTCGGAGTATTCCCTTTCGCCAAAATAGTTTTGTTATCAAGACCGATAATCTCACCCTCTTTGATTTCAAAGCGGTTCATTTTTGTGTTACGGCTCGCATATGTAACCGACCCGCTCTTGACCGAACCCATTGCGCTTAGGAATTGCTCGGTGTTTTCC
>Ga0209755_10001048_pt1 | contig 46130 bp, 37 predicted proteins | sample TergutCo191P1_FD_187301 | JGI IMG/M metagenome (GOLD analysis project Ga0209755, IMG submission 187301) | Cornitermes sp. P1 segment gut microbial communities from Petit-Saut dam, French Guiana - Co191P1 (SPAdes) (version 2) | ecosystem: Host-associated > Arthropoda: Insects > Digestive system... | reverse complement strand
ACTACAATTCCTTTGGTGGATCTCACATTTTATTTCAAGGAAAACGCTTTTCCTAAAAGCAGGGAAGAGGTTGCCGCTTTGCAATTGCTTTCATCTTTGTATTCCAGAGGCGGCACGGAAAAGCTGAGTCCGGCGCAGGTTGATGATTCTTTGGAATTTTTGTCTGCAAGTATAAGCGGTGGAATTGGCACTACCAGAAGCTCAATTAATTTGAATTGCCTTTCACGGGATTTGCCAAAAGTTTTGCCGCTTCTAGCAGATATTTTCAACACGCCTCGTTTGGATTCCAGCCGCTTAGAATTGCAGAGAAGCGCGGCCATTCAAAGTTATCAGCATCGTTATGATCAACCACGTGCGCAAGCCGGTGCTCTTTCTGCAAAGGTTTTGTACAAGAATAATCCCAAGTTATGGAAAGCGGATAGCGCAACTTTGGCAAAGGTTAAGCGAAAGGATTTGCTTGCGATAAAAGATGATTTTTTTGTGCCTCGTAGGGTTATCATTGCCGCAGCAGGAGATTTTGACATAGATTCGCTGAAAACTGCTTTGACACAGTTGTTTGCGAAATGGAAAAAGGAAAAACACGCTCGTCCGCAGTTTCCAACGCTTGAGTTCAACGAGCATACGGGAATTTTTGTAAGCGAAAAAGACATCACTCAGGCGAATATAATTATGGCAGCTCCGTTCCTAAAACGCCCGCACCCGGATTATTATCAGGCTGCTATTGCGAATTACATTTTGGGAGGCAGTTCATTCTCTTCCAGATTGACAAATAAAATTCGCACAGAGGCTGGTCTTGCGTATTCCATTTACAGTTTTGCCAATTCCGATTACGAAGATATTGGCCTTGTTGGAATTGCTTTGCAGACAAAGGTTGAGTCAACGAGAGATGCATTGTCTTTGATCAGAGGAGAGTTGCTTAGGTTTATCAACGATGGGCCGACTGCGGAGGAATTGGAGTTTGCCAAGAAGGCTCTTATTGAATCCATGCCTGGTATGTTTGAGAATGCGGAGGCTACAGCCAACACTTTTGCTTCTTCTGAGTTTAATGGTCGCAGTTTGGAGCATTACAGAGAATATCCCGAAAAGCTCAAGGCTGTCACTGTGGAGCAGGTTAAGGCAATGGCGGCAAAGTATTTTAATCCTGATTCATTTAAAATTAGCATTGTAGGAGCAAATGAAAAAATGCTCCTTGAAAATGCTAAGATTGTGCCGATTAGCGAACTGGAATTTTAAACGACATTCCGTTGATTCTTACAATATAGATTCCGCTTTTGAGTTGTGCAGCACTGTTTGCGAAAACTCTTTTGCCGTGAATATCATAAATCTGCGCCTTTGAAAAGTCCAGCGTTTTTAGGTCTATGGTTGCGGCGTTGGTGGGCTTGGCAATTATGGGGGTTGTGCCGTTTCTAGGAACAATTGATACAACACTGTTGTCTGCGGTTAAACTCCATGCTTTGGCATCGTCAAAATCTGATATAACCGTATTGTCAACTTTTATGTTATCAAAGAAAATAGTGCCACTGTACGAATTGCCGATTGCTCCGTATTGGAAAAGAATTGATTTTACTTGAGAAAGGTTGCCGGTTCCAAAAGAGCTAATTGGTACGGTAACGGTAACCCATTTACCTTGCTCATAAGAATTCAAATTAAGAGTCTGCCCAGGAGTCCAATCCCAATTACTACCTGTCTTTACCACTATGTTGATATCCAAATTAGTGCCGCTACCTTCCATGATAAACATTTCAAAAACAAGGTTAGTTCTTCCAGAAAAGCTAATGTCTTTGTTGGTTCCGAGTTCACTCCAGTTTGACGAAAGCACAGGGAGGTTGGTAAGAACAAGTTTCATAGCCAAGTCACCGGTTAATTCTTCGATATCAACATCTTTTATCATAATATCGTTTTTGTAGCTATTAAAGAGTTGTGTCAGTGCTGGAGCGGTTGTGGTATAATTGCCGAATTTTGCAACATCCGCTTCAGTCATAGACCAGCTCATAGCACCGGCATATCCATTGTTGTAAGCATATTCGTAAGCAGCTTCAATAGTCATGGCTGTGCCTTGTTGTATGCTGCTTCCTTGAGAAGGCCAGCTTCTAGCAGGAAATTCACCTATAAGAATAGGTCTGTCTGCATTCCAAGATGAAGCGCTGTTGTGGAATGGAGAAATGCTTGTTCCCTGCCATTCAGGGTAATAGTGGCCCATGTAAAAATCAAGCCAGCCATCATTGTCACCACCAGCTGCTTTTAATTTGGCATCACTATATTCACTCAAATAACTGAAATCCTTAACTCCGGTAGATGCCATCTTTTTTGTTTGGCGATGCACTGCGCCGGCAATTTTATTGGTAATCCTCAAAATATCGTTCATTGATATTTTTCTTTGAACATGACTCCAATTTTCTTTTTGGAGCATACCTTCGGCTTCATTGAACACTTCCCAGCACATAATAGCCGGATGGTTGCCAACTGCCGTCAAAATAGGCGTAAGCGCATTTTGAATGTATGTATCAATGTTTGTAGGAGTTGTGAGGAATTTGTGATTGTTTTCCAAGTTGTAGTCTGGATAGTAGGAGTCTCCTTTGCCGCCATCTCCTGGAACAAGCAGATCGAATGAGAAAAGCGTTAACGATACAACAACTCCGTATTCGTGGGCTATGTCAAGTGCTTGCTGTATGTTTTGTATTGTTTTTGAGCCTATGCCGGTAACCTTGCCGTCGCTATCTATTTTCGGGCAATTTGCTGCATCTGTATGCAACCACCATCTAACGGCGTTTCCACCGGATTTTCTGATGTTTTTAATGTGATCGGTAAAAGCATTGACATCAAGTGGGGTATCACCTACATCGTTGCCAAATGAATTTCCTGTATTCCAAGCAATATTCATACCAGAAATGAACAGTGGCTTACCGTCAATTATAAGCCTGTTGCCTTCGGCGCGATCCTGCGTTGTTTGCATGGGAACACTTTGAGCAAAAGCGGGAATTGAGAGAAGTGCGAGCATAAACGGCAAAAAGATCATTTAACAACCTCCTTTTTAATTTGACCTGTTTTGATATTTTTAACAACATAAACGCCGGGTTCTTTCGGTTTTGTGTTGCCAAGGGGTTGCCCTTGAAGATTGTAGTATTGCAAGACAGTTTCGCCTTGCAGATAATTCTGCGATAAAATAGGCGTCATTCCGAATGAGCTGCTGCTAGGCAATGCATCGGAACTGCTGCTTGGCATGTCCTCTGAGACAACAGATATGGTGCAAGTAGCTGTTTGGCCAGTGCAACTTTGAGCATTGGTTGGCCTGCTAACGTTAATAGCAAAGTCTCCTGCCTCTACAGGAGTGAGATTCGTTGGCCATGTAAGATTAGTAACCGGAGTGCCATTGCAGGTTACAGTAAAGACATTTGTATTTATTGCAGTGCCTACAGTTCCTGTTGTTTCCGAATTTGTTAAAGAACAAATAAGCGAGTTTGAACTACTGCTTGAGCTTAATGTTGCGGAACTACTGCTTTGATTGCTGCTTGAACTGCTTGAACCGTTTAAACTGCTGCTTGAGCTAGAACTTGGCGTTACTGAACTGCTACTCGGTGTACTGCTAGAGCTCGGAGTACTGCTGCTGGAACTCAGTACTTTACCTGTCCATCCCGGCATCTCTTCCAATACTATCACATAATCGTGATTCATTATTTTGTTCCACATAGCATCGGAAGTCGATTGCGTTACAAAATCACCATACCAAGGCATAAAGAAAGACCATCCGGCATTGTCTTTAACCAAATTATCAGGGTCAGGCACAGAGCCGTTTTCTGCAAGGGCAATCATCTTTTTTGTTCCGAATAGATTTTTCAATTTCTCAAATTCACCTATTAAGGATGCATAGTTAACTGTTGATTGCGGATTGTAATAAAAATCCCGTCCTATTATGTCCACGCGATTATCTCCGGGATACCAAGGCATATCCGCACCCTCTGAGTTCCACACCCATATAAGATTGTTCAATTGGTGATGGGTTGTTAAACGTTCATAGAGAAGACTGTATAAGAGCTTGAATGGCGCAGCGCCTTTGGCTCCCCACCAAAACCATCCGCCTGAAGCTTCGTGAATTGGCCTCCACAAAACAGGAACACCGGCAGTTTGCAATTCTTTTAAATAGCCTGCAACTTTATCAATGTCTTCTATCATTCCTTTGTATTCATTTGAATTTGTGTTCCAAGCTGTGCAGCTTGAGTTTGTGCAAGCTTTTGTTAAATCAAAATCAGTTTTATCTCCGCTTCCGGTTGAGCTGTAAAAACCTTTCGAATTTTTAAGAGGATCTCTCCAATGCCAGCAAAATGCAGGTATTCCGCCACGGGAATAAAGTTCTTTAGCTAACCTTATTGTTGCGTCATTGTAATCTTTGAACCAACCTCCACCGGCATCATTGAATTCTTTTCCTGTTCCGTGCATAAAATCAAAGCCAACTAAAGCTGGCGTTTTGTTGCCGGATTTTGAACGAATGTGCGCAACATCCTTTTGGGTATTGATAGTGATGGATGTACCCATATCTCCTGTCATGACTCCGCTTATAACTTTTTTCTGAAAATTAGCTTGCATAAATGCGAACACTTCTTTTGCTGCGGCAGTTGCATTGGAGTTTACAAGGTTTTTGTCTAAATTAAAAGGTGTGGCTTGGTAAGGGTTTATCTCTATGTAGTCAATATCAACCCATCCCCAGTTTTTTGTGAGAGCAATTGTATTTGACCCTGTATTTAAAGAAACTACGCCCTTCAAGTCTGTCCAGTTTGTGGTTCTAGGAAAGTTGAGTGTGCCCATGTTGGTGCCGTTAACAACAAGGTTTTGCTCCTTTGTATCTCCGTAATTTTGTCTGTAGCGAACTATAAGTTCATGCATTCCGGCAGTGGAAGCCGTAACTGTGAATGTGAGACTGCCATCTTTCATCTCCACGAAGGTTCCGTTCAGAGTGGCATCGCCGCCACGAGTTGCGGATTCGGCTTCATATTTAGCGGCAAAAGCGGGAATTGAGGAAAGGGCTAGCATTAGGAGGCAAAAAAGGCGTTTCATACATATAATATATATAAAAATTTGCTGTGTGGGCAAAAAAAAAGAATTTTTCTATATTCCTCCCATGGATTTTAAAGCTAAAAGAGAAAGAAAAGCGTTTCTTGCTTTGGAAAATGGTGAAGTTTTTTACGGATATTCCGTTGGCGCACCCGTTGATACATGTGGAGAAGTGGTCTTTAATACCGGAATGTGCGGTTATCAGGAAATTTTGAGCGATCCTTCGTATGCAGGGCAGTTCGTAGCTATGACTGCGCCGGAAATAGGCAATTACGGTACAAATCCCGATGATATGGAATCTCGAAAGTTTTTTGCTGCCGGATTTATAACCCGAGAAATGAATCCTCCGTCTAATTGGCAAAACAAAGAGTCTTTGCAAGACGCTTTGATTCGTTACAATATACCTGCGATTGCAGGCATAGATACCCGTGCACTTACGCTTCTTTTGCGTGAAGAAGGAATACAAAAAGCTTATATATGCACAAGCGGCGCAATAGATGCGGATACTGCGGTTGAAAAGGCAAAAGAATGGCATGGGTTGGATAATTTTGATTACGCTAGCATTGTTTCTTGCGAAAAACCCTATGAATTTTCGTCTGAAGGAGACCTTCATGTAGTAGCTTATGATTTCGGAATCAAATCTAATATTTTGAGAGGATTGCGTGGCATAGGAATGCGAGTCACCGTTGTTCCGTCAAAAACACCGGCAGAAGAAGTTTTAGCCATGAAACCAAATGGAGTGTTCCTTTCAAATGGACCCGGAGATCCTTCTGCTGTCGGCTATGCCATTGAAAACACCAAAAAATTGATAGGCAAAGTTCCAATTATGGGAATATGCTTGGGACACCAAATTATAGCACTTGCAATGGGCGGGCAAATACAAAAGCTCAAATTCGGGCATCACGGTTGCAACCAGCCTGTTATGCATAATGTAACTCGAGCTACCGGAATAACATCTCAAAACCACAATTACGCAATTCTTCCGCAGGGAATAGAAGACAAAGCGGATATCACTTACCTGAATTTAAATGACGGCAGTGTTGAAGGCTTGAAATTAAAGAAAGAAAAAGTATTTTCCGTTCAGTTTCACCCGGAAGCAGCTCCCGGTCCACACGATGCAGCGCATATTTTCGGAGAATTCAGAGACTTGATTCTGGCGAAGTAATATGGTTTTTCGCTCACTGGCGCAGTTTTTAACCGAAGAATCTGTGGAGGGATTTAAGTCGTTGGATTTTTCCCGTAGCGGCGTTTCGCATTGCGGAAATTTGGGAGTTTCGGCGCAGGCAGTGTGGGTGGCTACGCAGTTTTTAAAAAAATCAAAACCCATTTTAATAATAGCAAAAGATCAGAAATCCCTTGACTTGTGGCTTGAAAATTTGTCTGAACAAATTGAGGAATTTGATTTGCTCTCTTTGCCAATAGCAAAAGATGAAAGCAAGGCTAGGATTTTTTTTGGAATTCTGGAAGAGAGGCTCAGATTCATTCAAAATGCGCAATCTGCGAAAATTGCAGTTGCAAGTCTTGACGCTTTGCAAACAAAATTGCCTTCTGCAAAAACTTTAAAAGAAAAAACTCTGAGCCTGAAACCCGGCGAGCCCATAGATGAAGAAAACTTGAGGGAAATCTTTATGTCACGGGGCTTCAAGGAGCAACAGGTTGTGGAAAGCGTTGGTGATTTTTCCATAAGGGGTTGCATTGTGGATGTGAATCCGCTTTTATGCGAGCGACCTATTCGCCTTGAATTCTGGGGAAACACTTTGGAATCCATAAGAACTTTTGACATATTTACGCAGAGATCTTTGGACAGTCTGGATAGCGTTGAAATTTTTCCTATGAACTTAAATGATGATTGCGATAGCACGGCTTTTGATTTTTTAAAAGATTATTCAATAGTGACAGATGACTATTATAATTTGCCGCAGAATATTTTTGAAGAGATGGAAAAGCATAGCGTTGTGGATTTTTCCCCTTTAGGAGAGGGGAATTTGGTTACTCCGCAGACTCGTTCCAATTCCGGGTTTTCGGGGATTGAAAAATCTATTGCTGATTATGGAGGCGAGGTTTATTTGGTGGCTCCTACTCAGGGGCAGGCACTTAGACTTTATCATTTGTCGCAGGGAAGCAAGGTTAAGGAGATTTTGGTTGGGCATATTTCTGAGGGGTTTTGGCTTAAGGATAATTCTTTTGCCCTGCTAAGTGACCATCAGATTTTCAATCGTTTTGGGCATTTGATTAAGAAGAAACAGAAGGCTTCGAGTTTGCACAATGCGGTGTTTGCGGATTCTCTGCTCGGCGGGGATTATGTTGTTCACGAAGATTGCGGAATAGGGCGGTTCTTGGGGCTTTCCCGCATTGAAGTTCTGGGAGCTCTTGTGGATTGCGCTGTGATTGAATACGCAGATAAAGCCAGGCTCACATTTCCCGTGAGCGATTTGCACAAATTGGAAAAACTGGTGAGAAGCGAAGAGGATGCGCCGCCGCCACTTAACAAACTCGGCACAAAAACCTGGGAAAGAGCCAAGGAAAAAGCAAAAAAGCGTATTGCACAGGTGGCTAAAGCTCTTGTGGAACTGTATGCTCAAAGGGAATTCATTCAAGGCTTTGCATTCCCTCAAGACTCAAATTTGCAGGATGAATTTGAAAACGATTTTCCATTCCCCCCAACGCCGGATCAGGTTCGCAGCGCAAAGGAAATAAAGGAAGATATGCAAAAACAGAAGCCAATGGACAGGCTTTTGTGCGGAGATGTTGGCTTTGGAAAAACCGAAGTTGCAATGCGTGCTATGTTCAAGTGCATAAATGCTAAAAAACAGGTTGCGGTTTTGGTTCCAACAACAGTGCTTGCAGCGCAGCATTTCCAGTCTTTTACGGAGAGGTTTGCCGCTTGGCCGGTGAATATAGCCCTTGTGAACCGTTACAAAACTAATTTTGAGAAAAAGGAAATTTACAAGGGGCTTGCGGAGGGTAAAATAGATTTGGTTGTTGGCACCCACGCTTTGCTTATGGATAGCATTAAGTTCAAAGATATAGGCTTGCTGATAATTGACGAAGAGCAGAAGTTCGGAGTTAAGCAAAAGGAGAGGCTGCGTGAGATGCGGCTTTCTTTGGATACCCTTGCGATGAGCGCAACTCCAATCCCAAGGACTTTGCAACTGTCCATGACCGGAGTGAGGGATATATCTTTTTTAAACACTCCGCCGCTGAACAGATTGCCGGTTGAAACGAAGGTTATGGAGAGGGATGATCTGATTTTAGCTGCGGCGGTAAAGGATGAGATAGACAGGGGAGGTCAGGTTTTTGTGGTGAACGACCGTGTGCAGAGCATTGAGCAGCTTGCTGCGGATGTGGAGGGGTGGGTTCCCAGCGCACGTGTTGCGGTTGCCCATGCCCAGTTGCCGGATAGCGATTTGGAAAAGACCATGGCGGCTTTTATAAACAAGGAATTTGATGTTTTGGTTTGCACGGTTTTAATAGAGTCCGGGCTTGATGTTCCTAATGCAAACACCATAGTAATTATGAATGCTCAGATGTTCGGTGTGGGGCAGTTGTATCAGTTGCGGGGCAGGGTTGGCCGTTCAGCGTTGCAGGCTTTCGCTTATCTGGTTACGCCGGAGGGTGGGCATGGTGTGTCCAAGTCTGCACAAAAGAGGCTTGCGGCTATGGAGCGTTTTACGGATTTGGGCAGCGGTTATCAGGTGGCTGTGCGTGATTTGGAGATTCGCGGTGCAGGTAATTTGCTGGGAATGGAGCAGCATGGGTTTATTGAGGAGATTGGTTTTGAGACTTACGTTAGGATGGTTAAGGAGGCGGTTGAAGAGTTGCGAGGCGTTAAGGACGATTCTTTGATTAAGCCGCGTTTGGAGCTGAGGGTGGATGCGTATTTGCCGGAGGTATGGATTAAAGACGGTTTGGCGAGGATTTCTATTTATCAGCGTATTGCTCGGGTAGAGGCGAGCGAGGAGATTTCTTCGCTTTTGGAGGAGCTTCGGGACAGGTTTGGTCCGGTTCCAAAGCCGGCTGAGATGTTATTGATGTGTGCGGAGATAGGCATTTTGTCTAGAAAGTTCTCTGTGGCAGGTATAGCTCGCAAGCAGGGCGTTGCGGTTTTGACCTTTTCAGACAAAATAACCGCAAAATCACCGATTATTGCAGATTTATACGCCAGTTGCAGCAAATTTCCGCTACGTTTTTTGGCAACCCAGCCGTTGCAGGCAGTTATTGAGCTTGGATTTTCTACTTCTGAGCAGGAAGTTGAGGGGTTATTAGGGGTTTTTAGGGAAAAAAAGCAATAAAATCAAACTTTTTTACACTTTTTCACTTTTCTGTCATTTTTTTGTACCGCTTTGTCAGAAAATAATCTATATTTAATGATGATAAAGTTTTTTTACAAACCGGAGGTTTTTTATGAAGAAATTATGGTTATTGCCTGCTTTAGCAGTAGCAATGATGGTGTCACAGGCTGGCGCGCAGCAGATGTGCCTGTGGAATGACTTTGGCGATTGCTGGCCTATAACCGACAATTTGGCTAATTGTTCGCAAAATGCTTGGGTATTTAATGGCGGCACACAAGGTGAAGGAACATTTTGTTCAGGCGGTACATTTAGCGGAACTGGCAAAACTCAGACCCCTCCAACCACTGCAGCTACAGTTGCAGGATGTTGCAAGTGGAGTACAGAAACTTATTGTTTTCCTATAGGTAGTGCAAGTGATGTAACTAATTGTTCCCAGGGAGGTAATGTGTATTGGGCTGGTGCTAGCGGTTGCCCTAGCAAAACTGATGATGGCGAAGCTTATAATTGCCCAACAGGTACTCCAACGTATAATGGTCAAGAGGCTAGCTGTAATGCTTACTGCTATTGGGCGGCAAACCCGGATACTGGTGGTCAAGCCGGTTGCTTCCTGATTGTTGCGGAAGATGGCAAGACATGCACAGATCAAATTTCTTCTTGCCAGCAATATGGTGGCCCTGATAGGGATGGAAACAATGCTTATTATACCAATTCTAGCTGTGGTGGTCAAGCCCCCGTGTTGAAGGTTCAACCGAATATGGGTTTGGTTGTGGCTACTCATGGTCGTGCGTTGCATATTTCCTCTGATAGGCATGCTACAGTAACTCTTTATACCTTAGCTGGTCAGAAGGTTCTTAGCGGTTCGGTTCAGGCTGGAAACAAAGTGTTTAGTCTGATTGGTCAGAATCCGGGTGTTTACTATGCAGTTGTGCAGTCCGGTTCTTATACGCAGACTTTGAATGTAATATTGAAATAGAATTTGTCTGAACCCCGATGTCAATTTTAGGATTCTCCGGTTTAAACCATTCCAAGTTAATCTGGTGACTCTTAAAAATCGGGGTTCAGCATTTAAATTTTACTAAATTCCCACAATGCTCTATTTACTCGAAACTCGCGGATTGTCTAAAGTTTACAAAGAAACCGATGGCGGGCTTGAGATATTGAAAGATGTAAATTTCCGGCTCACTGAGGGTAGCATAGTGGTACTTACCGGAGCCAGCGGTAGCGGCAAGTCAACTTTTTTGAATATAGTTGGCGCTCTAGACAAGCCAACCGGCGGCTCAGTATTTTTTTACGGCAATGATATGTCCAGATTTACAAGAAGAGCGAGAAACATATTCCATCGCAAAAATCTGGGTTTTATGTTTCAATTTCACCACTTGCTCGCCGAATTCACAGCCTTGGAAAATGTGCTTATGCCGGCTAGAATAGACAAACGAGATATAAACGAAAGCCGCAAAATGGCCCTTGAACTTTTAAATGTAGTCGGGCTTTCGGCAAGAAAGCGGCATTTGCCACGCGAACTTTCCGGCGGTGAACGCCAACGTGTTGCCCTGGCCAGAGCCTTGATGAACAGACCAAACCTAATAATTGCAGATGAACCAAGCGGAAATCTTGACGAAAAAAATGCAGAAGTCCTTAAATCCCTGATTCTGGAATGCAACAAAAAATTCAACCAAGCCTTTTTAATAGCCACTCATGACATGGATCTTGTGGAAATAGCCACGCACCGCTGGACAGTGGCACATGGCACTTTAACGCAAACCGGCAACTAACGCTATTCACCAACAGCAGGGAACTTCCCGCTGGCTCTGGTATCTATAGGCTCGTAATGCCTTATGCTTTCTCCAATGTAAATTTGGCGCGGACGGTAAATCTTCTGCTTTGGATTGTCGTGAATTTCTTTCCAGTTTGCAATCCAACCCGGCATGCGGCCAATGGCGAACATCACTGTAAACATATTCAACGGAATACCTATGGCTTTGAAAATTATGCCCGAATAAAAATCCACATTGGGATAAAGCTTGCGCTCAATAAAATAATCATCTTTTAGAGCTATGTCTGCAAGCTCCTGAGCAATGTTCAAAAGCTCATCGCTTTGCCCCTGTTTTTTCAGAACTTTTTGCGCAGCGTCTCGCAAAATTTTGGAGCGTGGGTCAAAATTCCTATAGACTCTGTGGCCAAAACCCATAAGTTTAATTCCATTCTCCTTGCGCTTGACTTTTTCTACAAAATCCTTAACAGAAATACCGCTTCTGCGAATCTCTTCCAGCATTTCCACAACCGCCTGATTTGCGCCGCCGTGCAGGTGCCCCCACAAAGCATTCACGCCTGCCGAGGCACTTGCGAATAAATTTGCGCCACCACTCGCAACCATGCGAACAGTGCTTGTGCTGCAATTCTGTTCATGGTCGGCATGCAAAATCAAAACCAAATTCAGAGCCTTTATAATGTCCGGATCTGCGTTATAAGATTTATTTGGCAAAGAAAACATCATGTGCAAAAAGTTCTGCACATATCCGTATTCCGGAACTGCATAAATAATGGGCCGTCCTGTGCTCATTTTATACGCTGCAGCCGCTATTGTGCGAACTTTTGAAAGCAACCTTGCCGCTGCTTCTTCAAACTCGGATTCGCTTTTCAAGTTGTTTAGCAAATCATGATGATAACAGCTTATTGAACTTATCATCGCGCTCAAAATTGCCATTGGCGGAGCATCGATGGGAAACCCGTCGTAATGATGCCTTAGACCTTCGTGCAAAAGCTCGTGTTCGGTTAAAAGAGAAGAAAAATGACGAAGCTCGGTTGGGGTAGGGAGCCTGCCCCAGATGATTGCCCAAGCGGTTTCAACAAATGTACTCTTTTCGGCGAGTTCTTCAATAGGGTAGCCCCTGTAGCGCAGAATGCCTTTGTCTCCATCTATATAAGTGATGGTACTGGTGCAACTGCCGGTATTTGAAAACCCGTCATCCAGAGTAATGTAACCGCTTTGATCTCTCAGCTTGGATATATCCACAGCGAGTTCGTTCTGCGTTCCTTTTACTATTGGCAAAGAATACTCTTTACCATCTATGTTTAATTTTGCTGCATTCACTTACTGTATCCTCCATATCGTGGCATTGCCCATAATGTAGAAATTTCTAATTTTGTCGCATGGCAAAAAAATTGTGCGTAAATATAGACCATATTGCAACGATCAGGCAGGCTCGCATGGTGCGTGAACCTCAACCTGTGGCTGCGGCTTTGCTCGCAGAGCTTGCCGGTTGCAGTGGCATAACAGTGCATTTAAGGCAAGATCGCCGTCACATAAACGATGGTGACGTGCATCTTTTGCGAGCTTCCATCACAAGCTCTTTAAATTTGGAAATGGCTCCTTCTGCGGAAATGGTGCAAATAGCCAAACAGGTGCTTCCGAATATGGTTACTTTGGTGCCGGAAGGCCCAAATGAGCTTACTACCGAAGGTGGCTTGGATGTAGATGCGCGAATTTCCGATATTACAACTGCAGTCCAAAATTTGCACAGCTCCGGTATTCTGGTTAGCCTGTTTATAGAAACCAAAACCGAGCAGGTAAAAGCGGCTCGCAAATCGGGTGCAGATTATGTGGAATTTCATACCGGGCATTATGCAGATGCTTTTGAGCGTCGTGATGAGAGCAGGGCAGAGCTGGAACTCTCAAAACTGCAGGAGCAGATCAACTTAGCTCTGAAAAGCGGCTTAAAGGTAAATGCCGGCCATGGCTTGAACTATCGCAACATAAAGCGCATTGCAGAGCTAAACGGAATAGAAGAGCTCAACATAGGGCACAGCATAGTGGCCAGAGCAGCTTTGGTTGGCATGGAGCGTGCGGTAAGGGAAATGCTGGATTTAATTAGTGGTCGGTAACAATGCTATCCGGCACGTTTTCTGCCAGCAATCTATCGTAGATAAAATTGCAGAGCTTGCCTTGGCGTTCTTCGTTTAAGCCTACAAACTGCACACCGGCTTTGTAGTTGAAAACATTTATTATTCTCACATCAACATACAGGTCAAGGCTTTTGGCTATCAGCAGGCAGTTCATCAGAACATCTCCTGCCACCATTCTTTGCACAGGTATTTTTTCCGGAGACCACGTGAGTTGCAAGCCGCCCATGGAGATGTTGCTTATCCGTACAGGGTATTTGTTGCCGTTTCTTGCCGTAATTAAAATCTGGGCGTTTTCATATTCGGGAATTTCAATACGCGCAAATTGTCTTTTGTCACGCACATCGCCTATGGCTTCTGCAATGGCTTCCATTTTGTTGATCAATACCTGCTGGCCTGCTCCTTGAAGGACAAAGTTGGAACAGCCTATTCTTATGAGGTTTGTTATGCATTCCTGAGTTGGCTTGTTCATTATCACAATCGGAGTGACCGAGCGCATTTGACTGTCTTGCCTCATGAAGGTCAAAAAATCCATGACTGGTTTGTCTTCGGGAGAAAAGGTGCATAAAAATATAGGGTATTCACCGGACACTAAAGCCAGCGTTGCATAGGATATTGATTCTACGGCTTTCGGCACAAATCTTTGATACATTAACAAGCGTATTAGCCTTTCGCTTTCCACCGCATCGTTAGAATAAACAAGAATTTTAGATCCTATAGCCATACTATATCATTTCCTATTTCCATGTTTACATCACTTTGGGGATTGCGAAGTGGTAATTCTCTTCTTGTGGCGCATTCATAAAAGCCTGTTCGTAGGAGAAGCCTTGCATGGGAACATCTTCTCTTAAAGAAGAAGCTGCATCTGCAACCATAGGCTCTACATCTTTAAGGTCCAGCTCTTTTAAATTCTCCATAAGTTTTAACAGAGCTTGCAGCCTCTCCTTGGCTTGTGCAGCTTCTGCATCAGAAAGAGTCAATCTGGAAAGTTTTGCCAGTTTCTCTATATCTATCAGTTGGGTCATGAAGGTAATGTAGAAAAATTCGGGTTCCGATGTTTTCTAACTTTACTCCATGCTCCTTGCATTTGTAGGATTGAACGAATTTGGGAAAGAAGAGCGAATTGCCGAGTTTTGGAAAGAGGCTTTGGCAGATGGTTCGCAGCGAAAGGTGTTTTTTGCTACTGAATATATAAAAGATGACAGTTCGCTTGTGGCAGACATATCGCAGGCTATGGCTCCATCTTTTTTTGGGCCCGGAGCAAGTGTTTTGGTGCGGCATTGCGAATACCTGCCCGCAGAAGAACAACGTAAGCTTGCTGGTTTTTTGCCGGGAGCTCAGGGGAATTTAGCACTTGATTTCAGTGAGCTTGATAGAAGAAGTGCTTTGAGCAAGTATTTGGAAAAACAGGGATGTGTAGAGACTTTTGCTGCTCTGAAGTATAGTTCTGCAATTCAAAAATGGATAATTAGCCATGTTCAAAAATATTTTAATAAAATAAAGATAGAACCCTCAGCTGCCCTTTACATTGCAGATGCCATTGGCGATGACACCAAGCGCATACATAACGAAATTAAAAAAATACTCACATACGATAGCTCCATACAGGAAATAAAAATACAGCATTGCTCGCTGTTCATAAAACAAGACAGAGAAGTTCCCGCTTATGAGTTACAAACTCCTTTTGGTTTCAGAAATCCGGCGGAATTTTTGCCAATGCTTCGCAGAATTTTGGCAGAAAGTGGCATTGAAGCTATGATGCCGGTAATCGGTTCGCTTAGAAATCATTGCATCACCCTTTTACACATAAACGCCATGCGCTTAAAAAAAATGCCGGATTATGAGATAATAAACCGGGTTTTACTGCCTAACCAGGCTAGATTCTATCAGCAAAATAAATTACCTGAGCAGAGCTCCAGGTGGAGGCTTGATAGCCTTCAAAAGGCCATTTTGCGCCTGGATGAACTTTCTTACGGCATAAAAATGGGTTCTTACAGCGATTTACCCTCATTTGAACTGGCTATTTGTGGTTTAATGTTCTGATTTTTATATTTTATTTAAATAATGGCAGCACAAAATATCTGTTTAGGCGTTGAAATTAGCCAAGATGAGTTGAAAATCGCTCTGGTAGATCCGGGGCGCAGGCACGTTATTAAAGTAGATGTAGTTCCAACATCAGGTAATTCCATTGGAGATTCTTCAATTTATGCCTCTGTTTTGGGCTCCTGGGTTCGCAGCAACCTGCTCAAGCAAATAAATGCGGTAGCGGTGGCTTTTCCGGCTTGCAGCGGCATAGTTCGTTTGGTTGCCATTCCCAAAGAGATGGAAAGCGGCTTTTATGATTATGTGAATTGGGAGTTTGAGAATGCAACCGGTTTAAAGCCCGGTAACTATCAAATGGATGCATTTTTTTATCCGAGCCAAAAGAAACCCGAACGTGTAATTGTAACGGCTATGAGCAAAAAGCTGGTAGAAACATTTAGCTCCTCGGAACTCCAGAAAAGCGGTTTTACCCCTAGCTGCCTGATGGCGGATATATGTGCCTTGCTCAACCTTTTGGAAGTATCGGAAGGTTTAGGCAGCCAGCCCAAATGCGTATTGAAAGCAGGTGAAAAATTTGCCATAGCTTTTTGGGGCAACGAAACCGGCCCCTTAGCTATAAGGCTTTTGCCCAAAGATTGCATATCTTCAAAGGCAATAGCCGATATTTTGAACAGTGGATTTAAGGAATTGCCAAAGGCCAAAAGAATCGTTAAAGTATGTGGGGAACTTTCCGCAAAAGCCGAGTTTACAGCAGAGCTTACAAAGGCGGCAAAAGGACAAAAAGAACCGATTGAAGTACAGTCTTGGAATTCGCTTTCAAAATTCTCTTTTGAAAAAGTTGGGGATTTTTCAAAATTATCACAGTGCCTGGGAGCCATAGGTGCAACCTTGAGCTGTGCATAAACGTATAAAATGGCACGCTTTTTGCTTGTCATATAAAAACGGAGTTTGAAATGATAAAGTCCAATTTAATGCCATCGCGTCCCACCGCCAAGACTACGGCGGTTCCTCAGGCTATTAAAGGCGGGGGGATAAAAGTTAAGTCCGGCGGTCCCAAAAGGTCGGCGGGTAAAAGCCGTTCAAGTTATATAGCCAACGTTTTTTACATGCTGATTGCATTGCTGATAGCTGCGGTACTGTATTTGCAGGTGTTTAGCGTGCCGGCATTTTTGCACGGAGTTATACCAGAAAGCATAATTTCATTTCTCGGTTTAAGCGAAGAAACTGCGGCTGCACAGGTTTTACGTGAAGCCGGTGCGGTAAAATTAACTGCCCACGGTACCAGAGCAGACGACCCATCAATCCCTATTAACGGTACGGTTGAAGAGGTGGTTAGGACCATGCGCCCCGATATTTATTTTAGAGACAAGCAGCCGACTAATTATAGGGAGCAGGCTTTGAGCAACAGAATTCCTTATCAAAAACAGGCTTTTCATATTATGCTCAGCACATTCTATAAGGCCACGCCGGATGGCGTAGGTTATTTAGACCTTGCATATCAGGCTCCAAATTTTTATTTTGCCCGTGCAATTGCACAGGACTCCCGCACTCGCAGCACCTTTTTAAATCAACTGAGATCCAAAGTCATGCCGGATTTAGTTGTTAAGGATTCTTCTACCACCAGAGATGGTAGCATTGAATTCAGCGTTATTGGCAGTATTCAACAACCGGAGTTTACCGAATTAAAGCAGATGAACTTGATAAAGCCATCAAGAGTTAAGTCGGAAATTATGGCCTTGCGAACTTTGGCTGTTGCCAATCAAGTTCGTTTGACCGGTTGGGAAAAGCCTATTGAAGAGGAACTGGAAACTTACCGCAGAGTTGTTTTGAAAACAACAACGGAAGCGGATTATCCTTCTCTTTTAAATTTTGCCGAAGCTTTGCAAAGATCCGACCTTGCATTTGGTGTTCAGCAATTTATTTCAAGGCCATTTGGTTCGGAAAGAATGCAATCTTCAATTGAGTTTGTGCTATATGCGACTATGTAACCCCCTCCTGTTGAGTGCTTTTTTGCTCTCATGCGAACCTTCCTCACCTGTTATTGCCGAGGTTGAGAATTCCCGTTTATATATAAGTGAACTGAAAGAGTTCAGTGTGGCAGATGGCGATACCATTTCTAAAGAAGAATGGATTCGACATATAGAATACTGGGTGAACTTTGAGGTTATGCATAGAGAGTCTTTGAAAAGAGGTTTGCAAAAAGACCCTACAGTGCAGAAGCTGATCAAGAATGCAGAAAAAAAGATTCTGGTAGACAGGCTCAGGTTGTCAATGGACAGCACAATTTCCGTAGAATCAGACAATGAGTTGCGGGAATATTATGAAAACAACAGGGAATTGTTCAGGGATATTCAATTTTCAGATGTGAGAGAGCAGCTACGGGGTATAGTTCTTTCGGAAAAGCGAATAAAGGCAGAGAAAAAATGGTTGACAGAAACAAAAAATCTATATTCCATAGAGGTTTACCCACAGTATTTAGACTCACTGCAATAAAGGCGACTGTATGAAAGTAATTATCCCCATTGCCGGCACGGGACTGCGAATGCGTCCCATGACATTGAACGTACCAAAATGCCTGCTACCCATAGCAGGTAGCACTATTATCGGACATATTCTGGCAAAGCTCGAAAGCCTGAATGTATCGGAATATATATTCGTAATAGGTTATTTGGGCGAAAATGTAGAAAGCTACATAAAAACGGAATATCCGCATATATCGGCGAAGTTTGTTTGGCAAAGAGAGCCTCATGGGCTGGGTGAAGCAATTAGCCTATGCGGAGATCTTGTAGCGCAGAATGAGCCTGTGCTTATAATTTTGGGAGATACCCTGTTTGAAGCGGATTTTTCTTCATTAAAGACAACTTCCAATAATGTGCTTTATGTTCGGGAAATAGAAGATCCCAGGAGATTTGGTGTTGCAAAGGTAAATGCAAGCGGAAAAGTTGAGCTTTTGGTTGAAAAACCGCAGGAATTTGTGAGCAACAAGGCTTTGGTAGGCATTTACTTTATTTCCGATACCGCAGAGCTGAAAAAATCTCTGAATTACTTGATAAGCAACAACATCAGAACTCGCGGTGAATATCAACTTACGGATGCCTTGCAAGATATGCTGAAAAACGGATGCGAGTTTACCACCGCTTCCATTACCCAGTGGCTTGATTGCGGAACTCCGGAAATATTGTTGGAAAGCAATCGTTTTCTGCTTAAGCATGTGTCTCATCCCGAAGAAGACTTGGAAATAAGATTTCCTGATTGCAAATTTACCAGGCCGTGTTTTGTTGGCAGCCAAACGGAACTCAGCAACTGCAGCATTGGACCATTCGCAAGCGTAGGCAAAAGCTGCAAAATAAAGGGAACGGCTATTGAGAACAGCGTAATATCAAACGGATGCGTGCTTTCCAATTCTTCCATGCGCAATTCAATTTTAGGCGAAAGCTCATCTGTGAATAATTTTTCTGGCTCTCTTTATACCGGGAATTGCTGTGTTGTTAATCCTGGCTAGCAAAAGTCCTAGGCGGGCACAGATCCTTGAGCAGTTGGGGGTTGAATTTCGTATTGAGTTGCCGGATTGCGATGAAAATATTCATGACATTTCCATAGAGAACATTCCTCGTGAGCTGGCTAAAAGAAAAGCATTTGATGTGTCTGCAAAGTTCAAAGAGGCATTTGTGCTTGGGAGCGATACCCTTGTTTTTTGCGAAAATGAGTTTTTGGGCAAGCCAAAAGACAAAGATGAAGCCTTTGAAATGCTGAAAAAACTGAGAAACAGGGTTCATAAAGTGATTAGCGGGGTTGCTCTTTGCAAAAATGGGGAATGTTTGTTTGCCGGAGAAAGCCAAACTGAGGTCCGTTTTAGGAATTATAGCGATTCTGAAATTCTAAATTATATCCAAACTATGGAATATGCAGACAAAGCTGGTGCTTATGGAGCACAGGGAAAAGGTGCGCGTTTTATTGAGTCGATAAACGGGTGTTTTTACAATGTTATGGGGCTTCCCATAGCGGCAACTTTGGAAGCTATTGGCAAAATAGAGTAAACGGAGGTATTATGGCAGAAGAACTTGAAAATGATTCAAGTATTGGCGAGAATGAAAAAGTTGGCGATTATTTGCGCCGAATACGCAAAACTCGTGGCGTGGAATTGGAGCATTTGGCAAAAGCTATTCGCTTGAGCAAAAGCATATTGGAGTCAATAGAAGCGAATCGCTGGAGTGATTTTCCAACGGAAGCTTACCTGCGAAGCTATATTATTTCCTTGTGCGAAAAATTGCTGATTGATAAACATGCGGTTATAAGTAAGTTCTCTTTGGAAGTAAACTCGCATTTCGCCATATCTCAAGCGAATATGATTAGCGACAAAAATCAGGAAGACACTTCTTCCGGCAGCAATGTTTCAAAAGTTGCTATAATAATTGTGGTTATAATAGGCATCTGTTTGCTTTTATCAAAGCAAATACTGCTGAATGATTCTAGCCAGGCAGAGGAGTCTGTTCAGGAACCTCCTTTGCAGCTTGCAGAGCCTGCTCCGGTTGATGAAATCAATGCCGAAGCTGCGGCAAAAGATTCGGCAATTGCTTTGAGTGCCGCACAGCAATCGGAAGTGGATTTAAACGCAACGGATTCTCTTCGTTTGGAATGCGTTCATTCGGCTACGGATAACACTTGCGGCACTTCTCTTAAAGGCGTTGATGCCAAAATGTATTATTTCTCAAGGGTAACCAGCCGTTCTGTTATGCATAACGATACTTCGCAACTAACCATAACTGTTCCTGTGCGGACAAAATTGTTTATAAACGGCACTAAAGTTGAATATGGCAAGTTCAATACGCTTTATCTCTATAAAGGGCAAATAGTAAATAAATTGAATAGAGAATTGAGGTAGCAGTGACCATTTACATGGTTTTGTTTATTTTGGGCTTTATGCTTTCAATAGGCCTGCTTGCTTACGCGAGTACACAAGTTGTGGAATTAAATAAAAAGGCTGAGGCTTTTGGCGAAGATCTGGAAGAACGTTATTCAAAACCATTGTCAAGTTTGGAAGAGCTTATTAAGAAACCCGAGGAGAAGACTGAAAATGCGCAAAGCTGAAATTTCGAGAAAAACCTCGGAAACCGATATTGAATTGTGCTTAAATTTGGATTCTAAAAAGCGTGGTGATATAAAGAGCGGAAATGCGTTTTTTGACCACATGCTGAATTTATTCCAGTCGCATGCAGGGATTGAGCTTTCGCTTGCATGCAAAGGTGACACGGAAATAGATTTTCATCACAGCATGGAAGATATTGCGATAGTCTTTGGAAGCGCATTAAATGAGGCTTTGGGCGACAAGAAGGGCATTGAGCGCTTTGGTTTTTATTTTGCGCCTATGGATGAATCGCTTGCAAGAGTAGCTTTGGATTTCAGCGGCCGCTCTGCTTATGTTTTGCGGGGGAGCTTGCCTGCGAAGATCGGCGAGATGGAGCGTAGCCTTTGGGAACATTTTTTCAAGAGCCTTGCGGAGAACGCAAAAATGAATTTGCACATAGAGTTGCTTTACGGAGATGACGGCCATCACTGCATGGAAGCCATTTTCAAAGCATTTGCGAGAGCAACAGCAATGGCTATAGGCAAAGGAAAAAATGCGGATGAAATTCCGAGCACTAAAGGCGTTTTGTGATTCCACAAAAACTTCAAAAAATAGTTGAGGATATTCACGGCGCAGGAGGCCGTGCTTTTTTAGTTGGTGGTTTTACCAGAGATTCTTTGCTTGGGTTTAAGGGTGAGCATAGGGATTTTGATATAGAGGTTTATTCGATTGACCAAGAAAAGCTGCTGGAAATTCTTTCAAGGCATGGCAAGCCGAATTTAATAGGAAAGGCTTTTGGTGTTGTGCATTTAGCAAGGAGCGGCATTCATTACGATTTTTCTTTTCCCAGAACCGAGAGCAAAACGGGGAGTGGGCACAGAGCTTTTGATGTTCAAACGAATCCGAATTTAACTTTTGAAGAAGCTGCCAGGCGCAGAGATTTTACCATCAATGCTATGGGCATGGAACTCCCGAATTTGGAATTGGTTGATCCGTACAATGGCCGCAAGGATTTGGAGAACAAAGTTTTGAGGCATGTGAGCGATGCTTTTGCGGAAGATTCGCTGAGAGTGCTCAGGGGCGTTCAATTTGCGGCGCGCTTTGAGCTCAGGGCTGCTCAAGAAACTATTGATCTTTGCAAAACTCTTTCTTTAAGTGATTTATCCAGAGAGAGAATTGAAGAGGAATTTCGCAAGTGGCTTTTGAAGGGAGTTAAGCCGTCGTTTGGCCTTGATTTCTTTTGCGAAGTTGGGTTGCAAAATATGTTTTACGAAATTAAGACAAGCGGTGATATTTTAGATTTTTTGGCAGAGCGCAGGAGCTGCTTAAATCCGCAGGAAGCGGAGGTTATCATGTTCGCAGCGCTTTTGTGTTTGCCTGGCGCAAAGCCTGTTGATTTTTTGAAAAAGTGGGCTCCTGTAAATAATTTGCTGAAAAAAGTTCCGGCGTTGCTTGATTCTCTTGCGTTATTGGAGAAGCGAGACTTTCGCAGATGTGCATTGAAAGCCGGAGGCTTGAAGCTCCCTGCGATGTTGAAGCAAGCGATGGGAGTTGATATTTACAACGAGGCTAAAGAAGCAGGCGAGGAGCTTGGAATTTGGGAAGTTGCCCCTGAGCCTTTTATCACCGGGCAAATGTTGTTGGACATGGGTTTAAAGCCGGGGCCCGAGCTTGGCAGGATTATAAAGCGTGTTTTTGAGATGCAGTTGAGGGGCGAGATTAAGAATAAGGAAGAGGCGATTTTCTACATTACCCCACAATGAAAATAGCATTTCAGGGCAGATATGGTGCATACAGCGAAAGTGCTGCTCTTCATTTATTTGGGAGAGATGTTGAAACTATTCCAGTTGATACTTTTGAAGAATTGCATAAAATAGTGCAAAATGAAGATGCGGATTACAGCATTGTTCCAATAGAAAACTCTACAGCCGGTTCGGTTCTTGAAAATTACGACTTGCTTCTCAAATACAGGTTGCCTATAATCGGCGAAATAAAACTCCAAATAAACCACTGCCTTATCGCTTTGAAAGGTGAAAAAATTGAAAGCCTGACAAAGGTCATCTCTCACCCCCAAGCTCTAGAACAATGCTCTATTTTTTTCAAGAATAATCCGCAAATAGAAAAAGAACCGTTTTTTGATACAGCCGGATCTGTTGAAAGAATTGCCAAAGAACAGTTGAAAGGAGTGGGCGGAATTGCCTCGGCTTTTGCTGCGGAACGTTATGGGTTGGAAGTTTTGAAAAATCCACTGGCTAATTTTCCGGGAACAAATTCCACAAGATTTTTTGCCATTCAAAAAGAACCTATGCCTGTTGATCCGGTTTTGCACACAAAAACTTCAATAGCATTTATAGCAGAAAAAAATGTGCCGGGAGCCTTGCATGCTTGCCTGGGATGCTTTGCAAAACAAGGCGTAGATTTGATTCGCATAGAGAGCCGCCCAAAAAGCGGTAGCCCGTGGGAATATGTGTTTTATGCGGATTTTGCCGGGAATCCATTGCTGCAACCTGTGGAGCATGCTTTGCAGGAATTGAAAAAAATAGCCAAGGTTATTTTGCTCGGAAGCTATACGATCGGCGAGACTAGAGGAGTTGAATTTTGAAAAATATTTCCAAAGCGATAGCGCAGTTCAAGCAAGGTAAAATTCTGATAATTGCAGACAACGAAAATCGTGAAAGCGAAGGTGATTTGGTTTGCGCAGCGTCTCTTTGCACAGAAAAACACATAAACTTTATGATCACACATGGCAGAGGCTTGGTATGCGCACCGCTTAGCGAAGAACGGGTTGAGCAATTGCACCTTCCCATGCAAACCATGCGCAACACGAGCCGCTTTGAAACAGCCTTCACAGTTTCCGTAGAAGCCCGGGAAGGTACCACAACCGGAATCTCCGCAGCCGAGCGTGCCCATACCTGCCGCACTCTTGCAAACTTCTCAAAAACCGCAAACGACTTTGTTTCTCCGGGGCACATATTCCCATTAAAAGCAAAAAAAGGTGGCACAATAGAACGCGAAGGCCACACCGAGGCAGTAATAGACCTTTGCCGCTTGGCAAAACTGCCTCAAGCCGGAGTTTTATGCGAAATTCTAAACCCAGATGGAACAATGGCGAGAATGCCACAACTTAAACAGATAGCAAAAAAACATAATTTGATGCTTATCACAGTTCAAGAAATAATAGACTGGCGTTTGGCAAATGAAAAACTTGTAGAGCGCATGGCTGCCCCTACAATTCCAACAAAATACGGTAAATTCAAGGCGATTGCATACAGAAATAAAATCAACGGCGAAGAATATGTTGCATTTGCCACAGACGGAAAAAATGTTCGCATTCACAGCGAATGTTTAACCGGAGATGTTTTCCATTCCCTGAAATGCGATTGCGGAGAACAACTGGATTTTTCCATGAAATACATAGCAGAGAACGGCGGCGTTCTTATTTACATGCTTGGGCACGAGGGCAGGGGAATAGGGCTTTCCAATAAATTAAAGGCGTATGAATTGCAGGAACAAGGGCTGGACACGGTTGATTCAAATTTAAAACTGGGCTTTGCCCCTGATCACAGAAGCTATGCATTTGCGGCACAGATTTTGAAAGATCTCGGCATAAAGTCAGTGAATTTGCTCACGAATAATCCCAAAAAAATTTCAGAGCTTGAGTATTACGGAATTGAGGTTTCAAAAAGAATTCCTGTTGAAACGGAGCCCAACGCCTTCAACATAAAATATTTAACGGCAAAAAAAGAAAAGATGGGGCATATTTTTCTACATTCCTTCAATGCAAATAGTAAAAGCAAATCCAAACTCGCTCGAGGTTCTAAGGCTAAGTTCACGCCCGGCGGCGCAAAACAACGAAATAGAAAAACTCGTTAAGAATATTCTTGCGGATATAAAAGCGCATGGATTAAATGCTGCTATTGCTTATGCTAAAAAATACGATAAGCTCACAAAAAATAATTTGAAAATAAGCGATGCGGAAATTAAAAAATCTGCTTCAAAAATAAATCCTAAGCTGAAAGCCGCTCTTAAGCAGGCTATTGAAAATGTTAGAGTGTTTCATCAGAAGCAGATTGAAAAATCGTGGAGTTTTAAGGGTAAAAACGGCGAGGTGCTGGGGCAGAAAATTCGGCCGCTTAAAAGGGTTGGGCTCTATGTGCCGGGTGGGGCAGGGGCTTATCCCAGCACGTTGATTATGAATGCTGTTCCTGCCATTGTGGCTGGGGTTAAGGAGCTTGTTGTTGTTAGCCCGGGTTTGCACAGCGCAGTTGCATTTGTTTTGCAGGAGCTTGGAATAAAGGAGTTTTACCATATTGGCGGTGCGCAGGCTGTTGGTTTTTTGACTTATGTAGCCGGAGTTGATAAAATAGTTGGCCCAGGAAATGTGTTTGCCGCTTTTGCGAAAAAAGAGGTTTTTGGCACTGTGGATATAGATATGATTGCAGGCCCTTCCGAGATTGCGGTTTTGGCGGATAGTTCGGCGAATCCCGAGTGGGTTGCAGCGGACATGTTATCTCAGGCGGAGCATGGTTCTGGTTTTGAGGCTTCGGTTTGCGTGACGGATTCAATGCTTTTTGCCAGGAAGTTGGCGGTTTGCGTGGATAGGCAGGTTAAAGCGAGCCCTAAGAGGGATATTTTGGAGAAGTCGCTGGCTGCTTACGGGCGTATTTTTGTAGCTAAGAGCATGAAGGCCGGCGTGGATATTGTGAACAGGCTTGCTCCGGAGCATTTGGAGATTGTAGCGAAGAATCAGGATGAGTTGGAAAAACTGGTTGAAAATGCGGGTGCAATTTTTATTGGCGCATATTCTTCAGAGCCGGTTGGCGATTATTTTGCAGGCCCCAATCATGTTTTGCCCACAAACGGCACAGCGAGGTTTGCCAGTCCTCTTGGGGTTTATGATTTTATTAAGAGAACCAGTATTATAAGGTATAACAGGAAGGCTTTGCAAAAAAACGGCGAAAATATAGCAGAAATGGCAACTTCCGAGGGTTTTTACCATCATGCTAGGGCAATAACCATTAGAATGACATAAAAACCACAAAAAAAACACAAAAATTATTTTTTTGTACCATTTTGTTAATTATTAATATATATTATAAGTTAGTGTAGTCTATTCAGGGGTGAACTATGATCAAAAATATAATTGCGATTGTGGCTTTCAGCGCAGTTTTCCTTTTTGCAGGGCCGGTTTCTTATTATGGCGAGCTCAAAGCAAGCGGAAACAAGCTGATTGGGTCTAAAACAGGCAACCCTGTGCAAGTAAAAGGCGTAAGCCTAGGTTGGAGCAATTCCAATTGGGAAAGTGAAGCTTTTTTTAATGCAAATACAGTAAATGCTATGGTTGATGGCTGGAAAGCAGAAGTCATCAGAACTCCGTACGGAGAAGATAACGCTTCCAATCTCGCTCGTGTGAAAGTTGCCGTAGATGCTGCATTAGCGAAGGATGTTTATGTTGTAATTGACTGGCATTCCCATAGTGCTCATTCTCAAACTGCTACTGCTACCAAGTTTTTTAGCCAAATGGCTCGGGAATATGGCGATAAAGACAATGTGATTTTTGAGATTTATAATGAACCAACTGCTGCAAATGGCGGAACTTGGACAAACATCAAGAATTATGCGAACACTGTTGTTGATACAATTCGCAAATACTCAGATAATCTTATTATAGTGGGAACCCCGAATTGGTGCCAAGACATTGATGTTGTGGCAAGCTCTCCGATTACCGGAAGCAATAGGGGCAATATAGCTTATGTTCTTCATTTCTATGCTCGCTCTCATAATTTAACTTCCGGTACTTCTGCGGGTACGAAAAAGGTTTTCCGAACTGCTATTTTAGAGGTGTTAAATGCGAATTTACCAGTTTTTGTAAGCGAATATGGTACTACTGATGCAGATGGCGGTGATCCGAACAAGGGTAACTATAATTCCCATAACGATGCAAATTCTAATGCTTGGCATACTTTTATGGATGAACACAAGATATCCTCTGTTGCTTGGAATGTAAATGACAAATATGAGGGCTCTGCATTTTTTGGCACAAATAGTGCTACTACATCCACAGCCAATAGATTTAATCAAAGCAATTCTGCAAACTTCACCAACCAAAACATGATGACCAATAGCGGCAAATACATTTACAACAAATTATTAGCTTGGGCGAATGTAGCTGAATGGCGCAATCCTCCTGCTTCCATTTCTCCCAAACCAATTGCTTCTCGTAACATTTTTGTTACAAATAACAGCATTGTTATGCAAAATTCCGATGCTGCGGAATTGCAGATTTTCAATTTACAGGGCAATTTGCTGCGCAAAGTTAATGTGGGCAAAGGTTCTCACACAGTTTCGCTATACGATATGCCGAAAGGCTTGTATATTCTAAAAGTTTCAATCAACAATCAAATGCAGGTGCTCAATGTTCCAATTAAATAAAACTCTCGTCTCTCTGGCATTTTTTGCCATTACTTTTTCACAATCTTGGGCTGCATGGACTCCATGTACCGGCGAATACGCCGGATGGTGTAAATGGGGAGACGCTTGCCACGCAATTAATCGAGGCGCAAATGATACCGATGTTTGCAGTACCGTATATGAAAACTGCGCTGAACATTCAACGGTGTTTAGCGATGCCGCATGCACCGAATATAAAGCAGGCAATAACCCAACTTATGTCAGTCCGGGATGTTGCAACTGGGGAACCGGCTGCTGGAAAATAAAAAGTGAAACCGAAGCTGCCTCATGCAATAATATAATTCCTACCTGCCTTGACTTTGAAGTAGGCGATGAAACCGGCACTTGCCCGGCAGGTTCCGAAACCAGTAGCAGCAGCGGCGGCCTTTTAGTTGGCACTTCCAGCAGTTCAAATTTTACACCGGAATCCAAAGGCTATTATATCTTTGAAAACAGAGGAAAAACTGCCGCTAATTTTAAAACACTTTTTAACGAATATGTTCTTGCGTTTACTTATGGCGGAGCAACGATTAGCAATGGTGAAAACATTTATGGCCCTATAATTTTTGAAGAAGGTGTTGCAAAACTCAAAGGCGCAAACATAAATCCAACTCCACCTCCATATTCAGGAGCATTTTTGGGCATTAAAAATCAAAGCGATTTCCCTAATCTGTCGCTTTGCAAAGGCGGATTATCCTATTGGTATAAAGGCGATCCACATTGGTTCCTTTTAGAGTTTGAAAAATCCGTATGCAGTGAAACTGCCGATGATGTGAATAACAAATGGGGCATGCAAATAACTGCCGCTTCTCCAAACAGCTGGACTAAGCAGACTATAGATTTGGTTGGATTGGGATTGGCAGACTCTTGGAGCGGCGCAGAATGCACTGCAAGCAATGCTCTTCCCGTTGATCTGACAAAAGTTGAACAAATAACTTGGGGATTTGATGAGAAAATAAATGGTTCAAGAACAAATCTTATGATTGCAGATGTTATTTGCTATACTTTAGACAACAGCAATCCTGTCACAACTACCGCTCCGGATAACAGCATAACAATTGCCGCTCCAGTTCTCGCCAGTTCCAGTAGCGTAACTATTGTCATTCCAAGCAGTTCAAGCGCAGAGGTAATCACGCCAAGCAGCTCAAGCTTAGTAGCGGTCATTCCGAGCAGTTCAAGCACAGGAGGAATTACCCCAAGCAGCTCAAGTTCAGGTGGTGCTAATAGCTTTGCATTCTGTAAAGTTGCTGATTATTGCCACATGGGACCATACTCTTTTGAGCAATGCCTGCAATTAAACGGTGTGGCCAGCAATGAGTGTACAGCCTCCCTGAGAATGATTTCCAGAATTGCTAAAGCAAATGCTGTACAGCTTATTAAAAACGGTGTTTCTTTGCAGGTTACGCAAAATGCTACGCTGGAAGTATTTGATTTAAGCGGAAAGCGAATCCGCAAGCTGAATTTCTCAAACGGCGTATGGTCCGTTCAACTTTCTGATATGCCAAAAGGTTTATATATTGTAAAAATATCTTTTGGTAGCAGCAGAGAAATTTTGCGAGTTCCGGTTAAATAAATTTCTAAGGAGAGTGTGATATGAAAAAAATGCTTTTGACCACTGTGCTGTTCGCAATATTCCTGGCATCTACAGTGAATGCACAGCAAAAAGGCTGGATGTCCCGCTATTGGGACGGCTGCAAACCAAGTTGCTCCTGGAGCGGAAAGCAATATGCCAATAATGTTGGTCGTTGCAAAGAATGCGACAAGAACAATAATCTAATGCCGACAAACGACCAGAATAGAAGCAGTTGCGATGGCGGCAATTCCTATACTTGCTGGGATATGGTTCCCTGGAAGGAAAACGATAATTTGGCTTACGCTTTCGCAGCCACTCCATCTGATCAATGCGGCCAATGTTTTGAATTGGAATTTGACGGCGGTTTTCAGCATGGTAACGCACAGGCAACGCATGCGGCTATTAAAGGTAAAAAGCTGATTGTAATGGGAAGCAATATGGGCGGCGATGTGCATGCCGGCCAATTTGATGTTCTGATTCCCGGTGGTGGAGTTGGGCAGTTTGACAGTTTCTCCGGTCAGATAGGCGTTAATAATAGCGTGCTTGGCTCACAGTATGGCGGCATTTTAGCAGCCTGCGGCAATCCCGGAACTATTTCGCAAGCTCAATCATGCATAAGAGATGGATGTACCAAAGCATTCGGTAAATCCGGCCAGGAATGGCTTAAAGCCGGTTGCGAATTTTACGCAGACTGGTTTATGGGCGCAAACAACCCGACTATGTCTTATAAAACGGTTAGCTGCCCGCAAGCATTAGTTGACAGATACCAAAAAGCGGCTACAGGAGGGCCAGGAGGCACTACTCCTCCGGCAACTACGAACTACACACTAACGGTCAATACTACAACCGGCGGCACAGTATCTCCATCGGGAAATCAGACTGTTGCTTCGGGAGCAGCTACCACCATAACGGCTACAGCCAATAGCGGTTACAGATTCATCAATTGGACTTCGGTGAGCGGCTCGCCCACTTTTGCCAATGCAAGCTCAACACCAACAACTGTTACAATAACTGCGAATGCAACAATTCGTGCCAACTTTGCACAGACATTCACGCTCAATGTCAATGCAGGTACAGGCGGTACTGTCACTCCTACAGCCCAGCAAACCGTTAACGCAAATTCTCCGGTAAGCATATCGGCAACGGCCAACAGCGGTTATAAATTTGTAAACTGGACTGTAGTAAGCGGTACGGCAACATTCGCCGATGCAAACAGTGCTTCCACAACGGTAACTTTAACTGCAAATTCAACTGTTCGTGCCAACTTTGAGCAGACAGTAACTTTGACTATCAACCGTAGCCCAACGGCTGGCGGCAATGTAACGGGGGCTGGTAACCATTCTACAGGAACGGCGGTCAGCATATCTGCAACTCCGGCAAGCGGCTATGTATTCAGCGGCTGGACTACAGGCGCTGGCGCAACTATCGCCAATACAAGTAACGCAACCACAACGGTAACTTTAACCAGCAATGCAACCATCACAGCCAACTTCACGCAGCAATACACGCTGACTATAAACCGCAATCCGGCTAGTATCGGTGCAGTAACAGGTGCGGGAACCCACAATGCAAATACTGCTGTTCCCATAACAGCTACCGTGCCAAGCGGCTATGTATTCAATGGCTGGACAGTGACAACCGGTACAGCAACATTTGCCAATGCAAGCTCTGCAAATACCACTGTTACTTTAAGCTCAAATGCTACAATTGTTGCTAACTATGCGCAGACATTTACGCTTAATGTAACTGCAGGAACCGGCGGTACCGTTACTCCGGCAACCCAGCAAACAGTTAATGCGGGAGCAGCTACCAACATAACGGCTACACCTAGTACCGGTTACAGATTCGTCAACTGGACGAGAACCGGAACTACAGCTACTTTTGGAAATGCAAACAGCGCATCCACAACGGTTACTTTGACGGGAAATGCAACTGTCACAGCCAATTTTGAGCTTATTCCTGTAGCACCAACAACTTACACGCTAACCATAAATCGCAATCCGGCTAGCATAGGTACTGTAACAGGTGCGGGAACCCACAATGCAAATACGCCAGTTTCAATAACGGCTACCGTGCCAAGCGGTTATGAATTCAAAGATTGGACTGTATCTACCGGTACAGCAACCTTTGCCAATGCAAACAGTGCATCCACAACAGTTACTTTAAGTTCAAATGCTACAATCGTTGCAAACTATGTGCAAACATATGCTCTCACTATTAATCGCAGCCCAACCGCTGGCGGTACCGTAACAGGTGCTGGTAATTATACAGCCGGAACACCGGTTAACATATCGGCTACTGCAGCAAGCGGCTATGTGTTCAGCGGCTGGACTGTAACAGGCAGCACAGCGACTATAGCCAATGCGAGCAACGCATCCACAACCGTTACCTTGACAGGTGCTGCAACTATCACCGCAAATTTCACGCAACTATACACGCTAACTGTCGAACGCAGCCCAACGGCTGGCGGTACAACTACTCCGGCGAGCAGCCAGGCAAATATAGTAGCGGGAACAGCAGTCGATATATCAACTACAGTCAATGCCGCTTACAAATTTGTAAACTGGACTGTAACAAGCGGCACAGCAACAATTGCCAATGCAAACAGCGCATCAGCAACTGTTACTTTAAGCTCAAATGCAACAATCCGCGCAAATTATGTGCAAACACACACGCTCACGGTAAACGCCGGGGCCAACGGTTCAGTCTCTCCATCAGGAGCGCAGACTGTTGATGCGGGTGCGGCAACCAGCATAACTGCAACTGCCAGCACAGGCTACAGATTTGTAAATTGGACAGCGACAAGCGGTACAGCAACCTTTGCCAATGCAAACAGCGCAACTACAACGGTTTCTATTACCGCAAATGCAACTATTCGTGCTAATTTTGAAGCGATTCCTGTAACTCCAACAACTTACGTGCTAACCATAAATCGCAACCCGGCTAGCATTGGTACAGTCACAGGAGCTGGAACTCACAATGCCAATACTGCAGTTCCCATAACAGCTACCGTGCCAAGCGGTTATGCATTCAACGGTTGGACCGTTACTATCGGTACGGCCTCGTTTGCTAATGCAAGTTCTGCAAATACCACTGTTACTTTAAGCTCAAATGCAACAATTGTAGCTAACTATGTGCAAACATTCACGCTCACAATTAATCGTACCCCAACAGCCGGCGGTACTACTACTCCGGCAAGCAGCCAAGCAAATATCGCAGCCGGAACACCGGTTAACATATCGGCTACTGCGGCAAACGGCTATGTGTTCAACGGTTGGACTACAGGTACGGGAGCAACAATTGCCAATCCAAGCAATTCGTCCACAACCGTTACTTTGACCGGCAATGCAACTATCACGGCCAACTTCACGCAGAGCACAGTAACTCCCACAACATACACACTTACAATCAATGCAGGAACCGGTGGTACCGTTAACCCATCGGGGCAACAGACTACTGCTGCAAATACGCCGTTCAGCATAACAGCCACAGCCAATAGCGGGTATGCATTCAATAACTGGACTGTGGTGAGCGGCACGGCAACCTTTGCCGCTGCAAACAACGCTACTACAACGGTAACATTGAGTGCGAATGCAACTATCCGTGCAAACTTTACACAGAACATTGTTGTGGACGATGGAAGCTTCCTTGAATTTGTTGTAAACATTGATCCGCCGGGTTCCGGTGAAGTTAATATCACCCCGAACAAACCATTATTCCTGCAAGGTGAGGTTATACAACTCGTTGCAGTAGCAAAACCAGGCTATGAGTTTGACAAATGGGAAGGCGATGATTTGCAGGGACCTAACCCGCAAGCAACCACAAATGTTTGGTGGCACAGGGCTATTTTTGCTCACTTTAAGGCTTTGCCGGATGATGATGGCAATAATGATCCGCCACCTCCTCCGGGCGATGTTACCAAAAGAACAGATACAACAAAGATTGAAGCTGAAGATTTTGATAGCAAAGTCGGTAGCTTTAGTGCCAATCCCAGCAGTTCTGATCCTAACCTGATTACCATAGGCAACATACAAAACGAGCATTCTGCTACCTACGAAATAGATATGGAACGTGCTGGGGCATATACCATGCAGTTCCGTGTGGCAAACGGCATGATTGGTACTAACAGCAGATTTAAAGTATCCGTAAACGGTACGAATGTCGGTACTGTAACCGTTGGCAACACCGGTGGCTGGGGTGCAGCTTACTATGAGATAGTTACGCTCAATGGAGATGTGCCTATACTTGCCGGCATGAATACCATAACGCTGAATTTTGAGTCTGCGATCAACGTGGATTACATCCTGTTGCTCGGTGAACCACCGCAGCAGACACGGACAGCTCCTAATCTGACTCACAGCCCATTAAGAATCTGGCAAGCCGCAAGCGGCATGGTGAATTTGGATTTAGGCTATACGCCAACTGCTCCCGTAGCGTTCCAGATTTTCGATTTGAAAGGCAAACTTATATCATCCGAGCTGGTAAACACTCGCATTGCAAATATTCGGGTAAATGTACCAAACGGAGTGTATCTGCTTAAGGTTGGGAACAAGAATGCCGTTAAGGTGTTGAAGTAAAGGGTATTTTTTCTATATTAACCTCACTGAATTTAATCGGTGAGGTTTAATTTGTCTAAGGATCCAATTTACAGCACTCAAATTGAGGTGCTAAAAGAGAAAAGGAAAAAGATGAGGCTTGGAGGCGGAGCCGAAGCTATTGAAAAACAGCACAAACGCGGTCAGCTTTCTGCTTGGGAACGCATTGAATACTTTTTTGATGCCGGAACTTTTGTTGAAGTAGGTGCCTACATTGAACTCCGTAACGAATTTTTCGGACTTGGCAAAAAGAAGATACCCGGCGATGGGGTAGTCACAGGCTTTGGACTTGTGAATGGTCGCCTGGTTTATGCAGCCGCACAAGACTTTACCGTTATAGGTGGCTCGCTTGGCGAAATGCACGGCAAAAAGATTGCCAACCTAATGGACATGGCTATGCAAAACGGTGCACCGTTTGTCTCCTTAAATGATTCCGGTGGAGCAAGAGTACAAGAGGGCATAGGTGCGCTTTGCGGCTATGGCGACATCTTTATGAGAAATACCAGAGCCAGTGGTGTAATTCCGCAGATTTCCGTAATCATGGGACCTTGTGCCGGAGGCGCGGTTTATAGCCCGGGTATAACAGATTTTGTGGTTATGGTAAAAGATACATCCTGCATGTTCATAACCGGCCCGGATGTGATAAAAACAGTGACCGGCGAAACAGTTAGCAAAGAAGCTCTTGGTGGCCCGGAAATGCACGCCAGCAAAAGCGGTGTTGTGACATACGTTGGTGAAAACGATCAAGACGCTCTGGACTGGGTAAAGAGACTTCTCTCTTACCTTCCAAACAGCAATGTGGAACTTCCGCCTTCTATAAATTCCGTTACCAGCATGGACATGCCTACTGAGATAGAAGAATTTGTTCCGGCAGATGCTAAAAAACCTTACGACATGGCAGAAGTTGTGAAAAATGTTTTGGATATAAATTCCTTTTTGGAATTGCAAGAAAATTATGCGCACAATGTGATAATAGGATTGGGACGCTTGGGTGGAACTTCTGTTGGCGTTGTGGCTAACAATCCAAAAGAATCTTCCGGCTGCCTGGATGTGAATGCAAGCGATAAAGCCGCACGTTTTGTGCGTTTTTGCGATTCGTTCAATATCCCTTTAATTTCATTTGTAGATGTGCCAGGCTTTTTGCCGGGAACAGATCAGGAATATAGCGGCATAATAAGGCATGGCGCAAAATTGCTTTACGCTTACGCAGAAGCCACTGTTCCAAAGCTGACTGTTATTTTGAGAAAGAGCTATGGTGGTGCGTATATTTGCATGTGCTCAAAGCATTTGGGAGCAGACTTTGTAGCTGCGTGGCCCGGCGCGGAAATTGCTGTTATGGGCCCGGGCGGTGCAGTGAACATCGTGTTTAAAAAAGACATTGATGCAGTGAAAGAAGCCGGTGGCGATGTGAAAGCGAAAATTGCCGAGTGCAAGCAGGAATACATTGATAAATTCGCAAATCCAGCTATAGCTGCATCCCGTGGCTATGTGGACGATGTTATTGAGCCTGCGCAAACCAGGAGCATGCTTATAGCGCATTTGAGGTCTCTTGCAAATAAGAGGCAAGAATTGCCAAAGAGAAAGCACGGAAATATACCGCTTTAATTTATGGGGAAAGTGGGCCCACCAGGACTTGAACCTGGGACCAGCGGATTATGAGTCCGCTGCTCTAACCAACTGAGCTATAGGCCCGTTGAGCCTGAATTGCAGGCTCGCTTTGAGAGCTTGAACTACAAGCTCTCGGAACCTAAAAGTAGTAAATAATTTTTAGCTGTGTCGTCCCAGGATACTCTGATTGAACTTGCATTGTTTATGAGCTTGGACCACAAGCTCTTTTTTTCTCGGAAAATATTCTCTGCAACATTTACCTGCTCCAAAATCATATCAGGAGAAGATTCCACTGCAACAAATGAATTCGTTTTTATGCACTCTTCATCCGAGCTGGGATCATAGGGTATCAAGTATAAAAATGACTTTTGAGAACGCATGTTTGAAATAGGCAACGTGCCTGTAGCAGAGGCTTTCAAGAAAAGAGATAAAGATGGTTCACTGGAATCTGTTGACAAAAATGCATCTGCTGCGGAGAGCCTGTGGTACAGGCTCTCGTCATTTTCGATCAACGGAAGGAGAGCGATTTTATCCGGGTGCTTTTCTTGTATGGCTGCAAAGTATGGAAAATTTTTGTTGTTCTCGGAAATGCCTATTGCCAACTGCAAATTCATGTTTAAAAGGTTAGCTAAAATAGTGGATATCACCTGTGCTGTGTTGCCGGAATTAGAATCCAAATGCGAGTATATCAGCATGCTGGAATCAGCCGCCAGGCCAAGCTCGGCTCTTAAAGAATCTTTCTTCTGTTTTTTAACTTCTTCCGTTGGTTTAGGAAGGCTCCAGCTTGCGTAATCTATGCCGCTTTGGATGCTGGAGAGCTTCCCCCTCTGGCTCTCCAAAAAGCCGCGCATGCCACCTTGCAAATCGGTAGAAAGCAGATAAGAGTGATAGCTTGCAGATGTGAATACCACTTTGTCCGAATAAAGAATTGCAGCTTTTAACATGCTCACCTTTCCCCAGAACTCGTAGCCGTCAATGTCGAAACCCTCTGGGGGTAGCCCTATTAATGGAATATCGTCCGGGCTGCAATGGTAATCGTAGCCCATATTGTGCGTGGTTAATACAACCGGAATACCGTTGAAAAAGGCTTTATATATGGTTTTAGTGAGTGCACCGGCAATGCCGCTCCATTCATGAACGTGGATTGCATCGGGTTTAAAGTCCATTTCTATGCTGCAGTTCAGAGCTGCAGATGCAAGGAAGGAGAAGCGCAAATGGTTATCATGATAAGTCCTTTCACTGGGATTACCATTGCCGTATATGCCGGATCTGCCGAAATAATTATCATATTGTATGAATAAGTCATCTTCACAAGCGGCACTTCTCAGTGTGGAATACTCCCTGTTCCCTAACTTTTCAATGAAGTTTCGCCCTATTTTGCTATCGCTATTGTAAGGAAATTGGGAAAAATACGGAGAAAAACCCAAAACTTTAGCTCCCCACCGGCGGTAGGCTGAGACTATACTGCCTATAGCTCTAGCCAGAGGGCTAGCGCTCTCGGAATAGTTTTCTGAGCAAATCACAAGAATTTTCATAAAAATACTCTCATAATGTAAAAAATATTTTATTTTCAAAAAAAAAGAACTATTTTTATTATAAATAGTATTCCAACTTCAACTATGAGGTCATTTTATGCTCAAAAAACGCGTTTTTCTCTTCGCCCTTGCCGTCCTTTGTTTAGGTTTTACTGGCTGTAAGGGTAAAAATGAAAGTAACGGAGACTCCTTTTTAAAAGAAGGCAAGTACAGAAATGCCGTTAACTCCTACACAAATGCTCTGAAAAAAGGCAAGGTTTCCAAAGATTTTTACGATAGTTTCGTTATTGCATACGTACTTTCGGCAAAGCAAACTTCCAAAAGGAACCCCGGAGACGACCTTATTCGCAGTTATGTAGAGCAAGTTCACAAATATTTGCCGCAAGCAAAGAAAGCCTCCACCCTAGACTCTGTGGTGGCAGGTCTGGCTGAGGTTGGCGTTGCGCAGGTTAAAAGCGGCATTGACTACCAAGTTACCTTGCAGGGCTTCCGCCATTTAGACAGCGCGCTAAACATCGCAAAGCGAAACAACCTTGATATAAGAGCAGCCCATGCAGCTCGCCAAGAGGCGGAAAAATCAATTGTCACGCAAGCTATTGAAAATGCGGAAGGTGTGGATAGCGACATCGCAGCCGAATATTATCTTTTAGAGGCTGAGGTGGTGGCTCCCAACAATGAAAATTTAAAGAAGGCTTTGGATAAAATTCGCTTTAAGAATCGCAGCACATGGTTGATTTTTGCGGCAGCAGAAATAAATCCAAGTCCTTTGGTTGATAAATATGGTTATGTAATGTATTTCCCGAGCATGAACATAACCCCAACCGGTGCTACAGGAGATATTCAAGTTTGGAATTCTACCGGCAACAATATGCCTTTTGAACCGAACAAACTCAAGCTTGTTTCAAAGACAGGCGATGCAGTTGTTGGCAAATATACAGGCGGTGGATACTGCGATATTGATATGGTTGATCAAAAAACCGGAATGTTCAAACCGACGAAGCAACTATTCAAAGGCTCTGTGGGTGAATTGCGCTCAGAGAAAAACTGCTATGCTAAAATTGCATTTGCTTATGCGAGAGGCTTTGAACCGGACTATGTGGAATACACAGATTCATTATCCAATATCGGTCGCAAATATTTTGGTAAAAGATAATGCAGTATAAAGTTCTAATTGTTGAAGACGAAGAATTCATAAGAGACGGCTTGCAAGAGTGTCTGGAGATGGAAGATTACCAGATTGCTGTTGCGGGCGATGGTGATGAAGCTCTGCAGAAGGCCGATGAATTTTTGCCTCATCTTGTTCTTTTGGATGTGATGATGCCAAAGAAAAACGGCTTTGATGTTTGCCGTTTATTGCGAAAAAAATATCCGGCGTTGGTCATAATAATGCTGACTGCAAAAGGTGAAGAAGCTTCAAAGGTTATGGGTTTGAACATAGGCGCAGACGATTACATAACAAAACCTTTTTCAACTCTGGAATTGCTTGCGCGGGTAAATGCCTTTTTCAGAAAGCTTGCCACGCAAATGGAATCTCTTTCTTTTAGCAGCGAAGTAGCCGAGTTTAGTGGAGTTAAGTTGGACTTTAAAAAATACGAAGCAACCAAAAATGGTGAAGTTTTGGATTTAAATGTCCGTGAGTTTCAAATTCTCAATCTGTTTTGTAAGCGACGCGGCGAAGTTGTATCCAGAGAAGATCTGATACAATTGATAGATTCCAGTTCTAATTCCAGAACCATAGATAACTACATAGTGAAGCTCAGGCAGAAAATAGAAGATGATCCGGAAAACCCAAGGCTAATACTGTCCATAAGAGGAATGGGGTATAAGCTGGATGCTTAGAATAAGCCTCCTTCTCTTTTCGATTGCGTTTGCGTCTCCTGTTAATGAGAAAATTCAGGAGGCAGCTTATGTATTGAGCGTTGATGCGGATACGGTTAAGGCGTTGCAATTGTTTGATCTGGCACTGAAACTTCCCGATGCCTCCGTACGTGAAAAGTTGAAAGCTCATCTGTATTTGGCTAAAATAGCAGAGGCTAAAAACGATACTTTAAAGGCTCTTGAACATTATGTTTTTTTGAAGAACAATTCACAAAGCGTTTCGTTTGCATATATGGCGGCGAATCGGGAAAAGATTTTGGGTGCGACTAATAAAAACATCAGAATAGCAAATGAAATTCGCAGCAGGGATGTACCTCTACCGCATATTCCGACAGATGAACGTTTTGCGAATTGCGAGATGGAAGGTGAGCTATATTTATCTCAGCATATAGTGTATAAATGCCCGGACAATTTATTATTGCATTTGGTTTCAAAAAAAGATGGAACCAAAAGCAAGGATATTCCTTTTGCCGCCAAACCGGCGAAAGTGTTCTTGACTTTTGACGGATTGTTTCTTTATTACGAGAACTCGCTTTATTTTTACAGCCTTGGCAATGGCTTGGAATCTCCTGTAAGGATATCAACTCTTGATGTGCAGGATGTAAAGGATATAGGAGACAAAATATATGTTCTGGATATAAGCGGAAACATCAGCTTGTTTAATAAAAACTCAGGAAAAATTGTTTCCAGTGTAAAAAGCGATGGAGAGATTTTTTTTAAACCGGGAATCGGACTAATAGGCACATACCAGCGTAGTGGTGGCATATCCGTGTTCGATACGCTTTTGAATAATTTATGGGATTACCAGATAGATGGAGAAATTGATACTGCGATTGTTAGCGCGGACTCTGTGATTTTCTATTTGCAAAATGGAAGTGCCGAAATTTTATATACCAGGCACTATCAGAAAATAACTGCTCGGGAAGATAGCGGTGTAGATTCCCTGTTGGCTTTTGAAAGCGGTAATGCTCTTGCCTGGTACAATGCTGCAACACAGGAAAACAACGATAGCACATGGAGGCGAGCTGTCATTTACGGAGCAAGAAAACCTGAGTTTTCATCGGTTATTTTTATTGATTATGCGCAACGGATCGGTGCAAAATGGGTTAAATACATGCCAGTTTCTTCTACCATATCTTATCCGAAAATGTTTAACGAGGCGAATTGGCTTTTTGTTTATGACGACGGCTCTCAAAGTCTATTGAAATTTTCTTTGGAAACCGGCAGTGCAGGCGGTGAAATATTCCTTCCTAAAGATAAAAAATATACTTTGGCAAACGATTATCCTCCCTGGCTCATTTTGAGTTCCGGTTATTGGTTGTCACAGTTTTCGCTTAAGGAACAAAATAGTCTTTCCATTGAAATGCCCGGTGTGCCTTTTTCTTATTTGCGCAGCAGGGATTCCATTTACGTTGGGCTTTGGAATGGCTTTGTTTTAAAATATTTCACACCTAAAATGCGTCTTGACTGGTCTCGCAAGGTCAGTTCTGCACAAGTGTTTTTAGCCGAAGGCGATATGGGTGTATATTCGCTTTCTCAGGGCAGGGCAACCTTGCTTTCATCGGAAAAACCGGATAAAGTGTTTAATTTGGAGTTAAGCGGCCCTGTTAGCGATTTTAAGTTTAAAAACGGTTTGTTTGCTGTGGTATTGGAAGGGGGTAGAGTCCAAATTTTTTCCGAAACGGAGCAATTTAAGTCATTGGGGGCCTTTTCCGTTAATTCTCCCGTTATTTCCATTGAATTGCTTGAAATGAACGGAAAAACTTATGCGCTTGTGGGTGAGGCTAACCAGAATCTCTCTCTTTATGAAATCCCGACTGCCACTCATGTTTGGACTTTTAAAAGCAAGGGTTCGGCGGCTATGCAGGGAGTTTTACATGGTCAGCGTGTATGGTTGGATCAAAATGGTTCTGTTGTGGGTTTGGACATAAAAACCGGCAAAGAGGTCAAAAAATACCCTATTTTCGGCAATGGGGCCTCCATTAGCATTCACGGAAACACCCTTTATTGCGCTACGCCGGAAAAATTATTGTATGCATTTCCGTTGTAAAGCCTTGCAATGCGGATAAATAGGCGTTTATTAAAAAAAAAGTTAAAAATACCCTTGTTTTTTGCCTAAAAAAAAACTAAATTTGTACAGGAATTCCATATTAAGGAGATATTATGAAAAAACCCGATCTGGTTGAAAAGGTAAAAGATCTTGCCGGTCTTGAAAGCAAAGCTGCTGCCGAACGTTCAGTTAACGCTGTTCTGGAAGCTATTGAAGCTGGCTTGCAGAAAGATGGCGAGGTTCAGTTGATTGGCTTTGGCACATTTAGAGTCAAAGACCGTCCCGCTCGTGAAGGCCGCAATGTTAAAACAGGCGAAAAGATTAAAATCAAAGCCTCTAAGACAGTTGCTTTCAAAGTGGGCGCAGCTCTAAAAGCTAATGCTACAACAAAGAAAGGCGGCAAAAAGAAATAATTTCTTTTAGCAGTTTTACACGGCAGGGTTGCGCAAGTAGCTCTGCCGTTTTTCTATATTCCCAAATACAATGTTGCGTTTATTCTTAACTTCATTTCTGTGCGCCGTGCTTATGGCGTGTTCTTCTTCAGACGAAGCCTCTTCCTTGAGTCAGTGGTTTGGCGACCAAGGGATTGCAACCTCTTATGGCATGGACACTACTACAATTCCTGTTTCGGTAAAATTTACCTCCGGTTTTGATGCTTCTGCCTATATGGTTGGCTCTTATGGTGCGCTCGGCAATGTAAACGGAGTGGAGCATTTGCTTTATTTTGGTTTGGAAACTACTTCTGCCGTTTCGCAAAAATGGAGATTCAGATCAGATACAGACAGCCTTTTCAAAAAATTTGATTTTAAAGATCTTAAAGCAACAGTCTATTGGTTAAAAGAGAGTGAATTTCTGCACGATAGCCTTTGGCTCAGATTCCAGACCGAATTTACTGATACTGCCGAAATAACCTTTAAATGGGCGAAAGACACATTTTATGTTGATATGCCGGAATCCATGCCCAAAACAGGTTCTCCGTCTGATACCCTTAGATTGCTGGTCGGCATAAAATTACAGGCGGAGAATACGGTTTTGCGCATAGCCAAGCCGTTACTTGCCGATATTCCCGGATTGATACGAGTTGCTCAAAAAACAGAGATTACCGATGATTGCGAGCAATGCCTGCATGCCGGGGTTAGAGAGTCGCTGGTTGTATCTATCATGGATAAAATAAATATTGATAAAACCGTGGTATTTGCAGAGTTACAGCTTTTTCCAAAACAGACGGATACCATTGGCAGCGAATTTGGTTTTCCGGTTCCTGTGTATGTATATGATAGCAAAGGAGCTGTGGAAAATTACAGAGTGGATACCGCTTATGTAAATAAGCATGGATTGCATCCGAATCTTGTTTTCTGTAAAGGAGATACTCTAAAATTGCAGGTTACAAACAGCGTGCGCAAAGGGATGGCAGATAGTTTTACTCTAAGGTTGGGTTCTCCAATGCTTATTCCTAAATCTCTTTATTTTTACAATTCCATATACAGTTCGGAAAAGGTTTTCGCAGACAAACCTGCGTATGCCAAATATAATTTTGGTACCATTGAAAAAAATGCGCAGTTAAAACTTTGGTATGCTAAAACAGATTTCAATTAAAAATTTAGCTCTCATAGCAAATGCGGAAATTTCGTTTTTGGACGGATTTTGGGCTATAACCGGTGAAACCGGAGCCGGAAAGTCGGTATTTTTAAATGCGCTCAAGCTTTTATGTGGTGCAAAAGCGACTGCAGGCATGGTGAGGAATGGTGAAGATTCTGCGGTTATAAGAGGAAGTTTTGAGGTTGAAGATTTGCCTGAAGCTCAGGATTTTTTGGAAAAGCGAGAAATTGAGCTTGAAGATGGTGAACTTGAAATTCAAAGAGAAATTTTCAGCACAGGAAAGAGCAAAGCTCGCATAAATGGAGTTATTGCAAGCCAAAGCGATTTGCAGGAACTCGGAGAAATGCTTGTGCAATTGCATGGGCAAAGCGAGCAAACCCTTTTGAAAGATGTTAAGTCTCAGCAAAAATTGATAGATGCCTATTGCGGAAACGAAGAGCTTTTGCAAAAATGCAGGGAAACTTTTGAAAAACTGAACGTGATAAATAAAAAAATAGATGAATGCAAACAGAATGCGGAAAGCATTGCCCAGCAAAAAGAATTTTTGCAATTTCAGTTAAATGAACTCAAAAATGCCAACTTGCATCCAAACGAAGAGGAAGAATGCGAGCGCATTGTGCAGGAATCTGCCGGAGGTGAATTTAAGCGCAGAATGGCAAATGAATGCCTGGAGCTTTTAATGGGGGAAACGGGTATTTCAAATCTCTTGGGTGAACTCGTGTCAAAGTTGCAAAAGCTTGAAAGCAAATGCGGCGATGCGCCCAAAAGCGATGCGGCAGCGAGCGCAGAGGATTACTTTAGCAATTTGGTGCTGGAACTTAAAAAACTCGGCAAGCAGGAAGTTTACAGCCCTGAGCAAATAGAAAAAGCGAACACACGCATAGCTCTTATACAAAAACTCAAACGCAAATATAAAACGGATTTGAATTCACTTATAGAGCTTAGGGAAAAGAGAAAACAGGAGCTGGAATCTCTGGAAAATTCAGATTCGGATGTTGAAGAATTGCAAAAATCAGCAAATAAAATTCGAGCCGAGTTGGAAAAGATATGCGCAGAACTTTCTAAAAAAAGAATTGCAGGCGCAAAAAAACTGGATTCTGAAGTGGAAAACAGGTTGCATGCTCTTTCCATGCCAACTGCGGTGTTTTCTACACGCTGGACCTCTGCGGATTTGAGTGCAAACGGTGCGGAGCAGGGGGAGTTTTGGATTGCGCCAAACAAGGGCGAAGGTAAGAAGCCGTTAAGGCAATCGGCGAGCGGTGGTGAGCTTTCCAGGGTTTTGTTATCGTTCAAGCGGACAATGGCAGAGCGGGATAAGGTTCCTATTTTGGTTTTTGATGAGGTTGATAGCGGCATTAGCGGCGAAGTGGGGCATAAAATAGGGGAGTGCTTGCAGGAACTCGGTAAATATCATCAAGTGCTGACAATCACGCATTTGCATCAGGTTGCTGCGCTTGCTAACGGGCAATTCTGTGTTAGAAAAATTGAAGAAGGGCATCGCACTTATACAATTATTGAACCGCTTGGCAAAGAGCAACGTGTTTCTGAGATAGCGAGGATGCTAGGAGACGAAAAATCCCCTAAGTTTTTGACGCTCGCCAGCGAATTATTAAAAAATACAAAAAAGGCGTAACTAATCCGCCTAAGATGTTCGCTGCTAAATCTCCAAGATCATTCCCTGAGCGTCCAGGAACAAATGATTGATGATATTCATCGAAAATTCCGAAAACTGCGCATATAAAAACTACAACTATGCCGTGAATAAATGGTTTTGCAAACCATTTATCGCTGGGTGCCCAAAAGCAAAGTGACATTCCCAGAACAAAATATGCTGTGAAATGCTTTATTTTATCGTTGAAATGAAAGGTATTCAAAAAAGGATCATTTCCCGGCATGGCAGAAAGCACGGTAATTCCGATCATAACTGCAATAGCGGGGATTTTTCTTAAAATATTTTTACGCATAAAGCTTATTTATTCCTCCGAATACCGCTTGCATATTTGCTACGAGTGTATCGCTGGAAACTCCTCTGCCTATAACGGTTTTTCCGTTTGCCGAGAGTGAAATTTCGGAGAGTGCTCTGCCAGCCCATAATTTATCTGCATTGCTCACAACGCTTTGCTTGTAGCTGTTTAACTCCACAGGCAATCCGACTTTGCGAGAGAGCAAGAGCGCAGCTTCTATGGGGCCTTCTGCTGATATTGATTCTTCGCAAGCGGCAGAGTCTTTGGTGAATTTGAACACAAAGCGACTTTCTCCGGGGATAACGTCTATGGTGTTGAAAATAATTCTGCCGTTCAAATTGCAGCATTTTTCCCTGAATACTTCTAAAATGCGTGAGTCCGAGAGTTCGCCTTCTCGCTCGCTTATCTCTTTTAGCACGGGCTGTAGCTCTGCCGCTTCGTCAAGGTCAACGGGGTAACCGTTGTGGCTTAAGATTTCGTAAACGGCGGTTTTTCCGCTTTGGCTTGTGAATGCCAGCACATCGTTTTCGTGCCTGCCTATTAGTGAGTAGTCTATGGGCCTGTAGGCTCCCTTTTTCATGTTCTTGGTTTTTGATGCGCCGTCTTGGTGAATGCCACTTCTGTGCGCAACGGCTTCTATGCCTATGAGCGGTGCTTTTGAGTAGATTGGAACTTTTGCCCATTTGCTTGTTAGCAGGGCAGTTTCGTAAATTTCGCCGAGGTTCATATCCATTTTAACGCCGCAGTTGTGCAGCGCAACGGCAACCTCATACATATTTGTATTTCCTGAGCGTTCGCCAAGCCCGTTCAGCGCGCATTCCATTTGCGCAGCTCCGGCAAAGTAGCCTTCCACGGTTGTGGCGGTAGCCATGCCCAAATCGTTGTGGCAATGAACGGAAACGGTTATGTTATCTGGCAGGGCTTCCACGACTTTGCGAACCATATCCACAAAGAGCATTGGCCTGTATCTTTCCACTGTATTTGGCAAGTTAATGGTGGTAGCTCCGACTTTTGCTACTTCTTTCAGCGATTCTACAACCCAGTCAATATTTTCAACGCAATCGCCAAAATGCTCGGGGCTAAATTCTACATCGCCTTTTTCTCCGACAAGTGACTTTGCAAAAGCAACAGCATCCACCGCTTGTTTTCTAACTTCAGCGGGCTCCATTTGCAATACATGCTCCATGCTAAGCGGGCTCATGGCGAGGAATGTGTGAATACGTGGCTTTGGAGCGGCTTTTACTGCGTCCCATGCTTTTTGAATGTCAGCGGTTTTAGCTCTTGCGAGCGCAGATATAACAACTTGGGTGCCGAGCTTATTTGCAAGTTCAGCTAAATTTTGGCAAGATTCAAAATCCATTTCTGAGGCAATAGGAAAACCAACTTCTATGCCTTGTACTCCCAGCTTTAAAAGCTGCATAAACACAACCTCTTTTTGCTCTTTATTCCATGGGGTAGCAAGTGCTTGATTTGCGTCACGTAGTGTGATATCGTAAAAGAATGGTTTTTTGTGCATGGGGGTAATGTAGAAATTGCCGGATTTAGAATTGTCAAAAACACCCTTAAATATCACACAGTTTTCGCATTTTGGAGAAATTTTAAGAAAAATAGCTGTTTTGCAACAAAAAAGTGTATATTTATGTATCATAGGAGGTTTTTTATGAATTTACTTAAATCCTTGGCTTTAGTAGCTATTTTCGCTTTGGTCTCCTGCTCGGATGATGGTCCGGCCTGTTCCTGCGAACACGATGACCCGGGAGTCAGTTCAAGTTCCATTGATGGCAATTCGTCGTCATCTACAATTTTGCAAACCACAGGCTTGACTTTTGTGAGCGGTCAGGCTCTTCCTCCAAATTATGTTAGTTTTAGCGATACTGAATGGACCGGCACTGTGTCTCCCGGTGGCATTATAACGCTTAAAGCTATATGCGTAAACGAAATGTCTGAATTATATTTGAAGGTAAAGAGCGAGAACGGCTATTATGTCAGGCAAATAGTACCAGAGGATATTGTTTCTTCCGAACCGGGAAGCCATACTTATTCTTTTACTTTTGCGTTTTCGCTTGAGTTAAATCATGCCGGAGAAATGGAGTTCAGCATAAGCGGAAAAGCAAAGATCTGAACCTTGGTTCAAATGTTTTCTATATTCCCATTGCAATGCTAATATCCCTCTACGATACCACGCTCAGAGACGGCAACCAGGCTCGGTTTATAAACTTGTCGCTTAACGACAAAATTAGAATCGCTCGGCTTTTGGATGAGTTTGGCGTTGATTACATAGAAGGCGGGTGGCCAAATGAAGGCAACCCGACCGATGAGGAGTTTTTCAGGGTAATTCGCAAGGAAAAAATCGCAAATTCAAAAATTGCCGCTTTTGGCAGCACAAGACGGCCAAAGGTTAAACCCGAACAAGACCCGATTTTGCAGGCTTTGGTGAAAAGCGAAGCCCCTGTGAAAACTATTTTCGGAAAATCATGGGATATTCATGTGACTGAGGTTATACACACAGAGCTGGAAGAAAATTTGGATATG
>Ga0209755_10001047_pt1 | contig 46148 bp, 41 predicted proteins | sample TergutCo191P1_FD_187301 | JGI IMG/M metagenome (GOLD analysis project Ga0209755, IMG submission 187301) | Cornitermes sp. P1 segment gut microbial communities from Petit-Saut dam, French Guiana - Co191P1 (SPAdes) (version 2) | ecosystem: Host-associated > Arthropoda: Insects > Digestive system... | reverse complement strand
GTGCCATTGGTTGCCGCAAACACGACACTTGTGCAAATCGTAGCGATTAACGCAAGTGCGAAAATGATGCCTCCCGCTCGCTTCTTCCGTGTGTCCATAATGGACGCAATTCGTTTACGCATACCTTCTCAATTCCCTTAATATCAAACCGATTTGATTCACGGAAATCAATTTTCATCGGTCTTGGGGACGCGGTCGGCTTTCAGCGAAGCATAGGCAACCGCGCAGCGAGCGAAACCGGCCGCCGCCCCCAAGACCGATGAAAATTGGTTTCCGTGGATTTGATTGCATTGCTTTGCTATAAGGTGCTGATTGTGGCATAATATAGCAAATGTTGTATAAACTTAAATACGGAGGAATTTATGGTTTACAAAACAAAGGGAGTATGTAGCCAAGAGATTCACTTGGAGATTGCGGACGGGGTTATTACGGAGCTGAGCTTTTTAAATGGCTGCAACGGTAGCTTAAAGGGTATCGCTCAGTTGGCAAAGGGCCGCAAGGCGGACGAGATAATAGGTATTCTGGGTGGGATAAAATGCAATAACCGCCCTACATCCTGTCCGGACCAGCTGGCAATTGCATTAAGGCAGCAGCTTTAGAGGGCTGCGGGTTATTCCGACTCTTCCTCTGCCTCCCAATTCGTCCATTTATTTATAATGGGGCGGAGTTTGTTGCGGTCATCCAGGTCTTTGATGGCGTCGATGAAAGCGGCAGTATTGGGCAGGCCGGGCTGACTAAAGGTGGCGGCCAGAACCTTTAATAATTGGGCGAAGTTTTCGGAGGTGCTGTCTGTACACATCAGGGCGTAAATTAATGCCTCTAAAGCCTTGTCCGGCTTATTGTCGTGAAGATAGAGGTTTATTAGAAAAACGATATCTCCTGAAATTGCGTCGCTGGCCATGCGGCGTATTTTTATGGATTCAAGCATTAAAGATTCGGCGGTGTCTGCATCACCTAAATCCTTATTAAGAAAAGCCATGTTTCGCAGGCAGTTGGCGTAAAAAATATGCTTCGTGCCAACGATGTTCTTGAAAATATCACGCACCTCTTCGTGGGATTCCAATGCCTCCCGGCGGCGGTTCATCCGTGCCAGAAGGTTTGCCCGGCGAAAGGCTATGTTAAGATATGTGCTGTGCTCGCGGCCTACGTGCTCAAGGGTGGCTTCAAGAACCAGCTCGTACAGCTCCAAAGCCTCTTCGAATTTATTGCAATTCTCATAAAGCCCGGCCAAATAATTACATGCCCCGGCGAAAGCTATTTCGTCGTTGGCCGAAAGCTTCATCGCCGTTTGAGCGTAGGAGGCGGCTTTTTCATATTCCTCAATGTTTTCGTACACAAAGGCCACACTATGCAGGCTGGATATGGTATCTTTTGTATTGTTTTCGCGTTCACGGATTTTCAGCGCGTCCAGATGATATCGCAAGGCATCGCGCTCGCGCCCGATTTCCATCGCCACATTGGCCAGATTATAAAGGGTGTCGGCATACAATGCATTCCGGTTGCCCAGCTCCTTCCGGCGAATTGATGCCGCCTGCCTTAGCATAAAATACGCCGGTTCGCTCGCACCCAACTGGCTCAAAACCGTCGCAAGCCCGAAAACGCGCGTGGCAAAATTCACCGTTTCCCCTTCGATTCGCACAATCTGTCGCGCCGAATCGGAATACAGTTCCGCCGCCCGCTCCAGCTCGCCCAACTCGTCGTAAACCAAGGCAACATTGTACAAATCATTGGCATATCCCATCGTTCCAAAATTCCGGTTATGCCAATGCTCGCGCAGTAAAACTTCCCCCGTTTCGGCGGCTTCTTCAAATTCGTTATTATTAAATTGCTCCGCCTGAAGACGGCGTAAGTAACTTATTTTATTCATAAAATTTCCCCATATATAAATATATCCCCAAAACCGCCAGAAACCCATTGGCGGAAATAAGATTGCTGAACCGCTGAAATATCCCAAAGTGCTCGCTTGGCGCGACACCTGTTCCTATCGCGCCCGTAAACATAAGAGCCAAAGCTATTGTTGCCCATATGGCAAGGGACGGATATCTTTTTTTGCGATATCCCCCAATTATTATCATAATAAAGGACGCGATAGAAAGTATGACAACCGCCGCCGTCACAACTATGTGCATAATATCCTGAAAGGCCATTCCTGCAGAATCGCCTCCCGAAAGCGGAAACATAGCAAACCCGACAATGGACACCCAGAACATAGCCGCAAACAGATAAATCCCAATTCTCAAAGTTTTGTTTAATTTATTTTGAATCGCAACACAAACCATCATGATACAAGTGATTCCGGCCACACCATAGAGGCTGGACAATTGATTCCACAGCGCGAGAGACGGAGCGTCCGCCGCGCTCAAATCGCTTACTGCCTGGCTCATCCAATCATAACCCGGGTAAGCCAGCGGCGAAAATATAACCGCCACCGCATATGAAATAAAGCTGACAATTCCAAGCAGCCCCAGCCGATTAATCAGGGTTTTCTTTTCCATGCCGATTTACCTCTTGTCTAATTTCCGGGAAATAACAGACCCTATGGCCTGAATAATCTGCACTAAAATTACTAAAATGATAACCACGTACATCAGAATATCGGTACGGTGTCGTTGCAGGCCGTAGCTATTGGCCAAATGGCCAAGGCCTCCACCACCGACGATTCCCGCCATGGCAGAAAACGTAATCAAATTGATAATAAGCAAGGTGAAGCCGGACACCAGCCCCGGCGCACTTTCTGGCAAAATAACGCGAAAAATAATCTGCCTTGTGGTTGCCCCGGCTGCGGTTGCCGCCTCAATTATACCATGGGGAAGCTCGTTAAGCGCGGCCTCAATAACCCGGGACATAAACGGAATAGCCGCAATTGTAAGCGGCACAATAGCCGCTGTGCGCCCGATGGACGTGCCCACGATATGCCGCGACAGCGGAAACACAAGAATTATCATCACAACAAAGGGAATACTGCGCCCGATATTGACCACGATGCCTACGACACGATTAACGATTGGCATAGGATGAATACTGCCCTGCTGCGTAATATACAGCAAAAGTCCGATTGCCATACCAAAAATAATCGCAAACAGCGACGCCCACCCTACCATGTAAATTGTATCAATCGTACCCTGCGTCAGCGTAGGCCGGATGTGATTCATATACGCTTCAAAATTGGACTGCCTCCCGCTTGAGAGCCTGTACGCCAAATTGTCCCATTCGATATTCATGCAATAAACTCCTTTCGCAGGCGGGCTTTTTTTGCAGGCCTACGCGGGCGGGCTCGTGTGATTGCTACGCTTCAGCTCCGCCTTTGCACGGCTACCTCACCGGAGAAAAACGGCATTCGCCCGAAAGTTATCACTTTCGCGAACGCTCGTTTTTCTTTTCCGGCGCGATACGCCGCTTGGCTTCGCATTCGCTACGCAATCCACACAAGCCTGCCCGCGCCTCTGTATAATAGGCCGGCTACGGACTTTGGGTATATTAGCCACAAGTATCGCGCCCTTCTAAAACAGCTGTTTTGTTTGCGAAATCCATATGGTACAGTTTTTCATGGTGGTTAATATTGATTAATCCTTTTGTAAGGCGAATTGCCAGAATACAGCAATTTTCGTTAGTTTCATCATTGGCCGAATCATACCATTTTTCAAAGGTCTTGCGCAGTTTAGCCCTTATTTCGGCGTTTTTCGGGTTCATCACCCAGCCTAAATTTTCACCTATACCGCTTGCGGTAAACCACCCAAAGCAAGGTGCGATGGAAACTTCCTGTTCTGTGCGATTTGTTGCACTTTATCTGACTGTGCCCATGTTACTACATAAAAAACACCATCTTCATAGTAGGCGTCTACATCACGCACTGCGGGAAGAGGCTTTCCATCCGCACCTGGCTCAAGCGCGATGGTTGCAAGGGCAATTATATTATCCTTGCCGTTACCGAATTTTTCTTCAAGTATTGCCATTCCTTCGCCGTACTTGTTCATTGCAGTTCCTCCTATAGCAAACGTGTTTTGAAACCGTGAGTGGACACATCTGCAAAGCTGTGTTATTTTTTCTGAGTCAAGCGAGCATTATTATATTAACGGAGTGGTTTTATGAGTGAAAAATTAAGAATAATAAAAATGACAGAAGACGAGCTTGATGCGGTAGATGTTATGGAGCTTGAAGTGTACGGGGACACAGCGGCTCCGTTTGAGTTTTTAATGGATGCGTTTAACGACCCTAACGGGTATTTGTATGTCGCATATTGGGGCGATGAAATAGCAGGCCACTGCGCCATGTCTCACAAAACTTCAGCGACGCCCAACTATTGCAATATTGGAAATCTGATGGTTAAAAAAAACTTTCGCAGAAGAGGCATTGGAAAACTGCTTATGATTAAAATATTGGATAAGGCAAAAGAATTGGGGCTTAGCAGGGCAACGCTGAAAGTAGCTACCGAAAATTTTGCTGCTATAGATTTATATAAATCCTTCGGTTTCCAAGTTGAAGAGCTTATTAAAAATTTTTATGCCGATGAAGGTGGAGACGCATACATTATGTGGAGCTACTCTATATAATTACACCAAGGCTTCAATTTGTACGCCGTTTTCCGCGAAGGATTTCAGCACATGGGCGAGGGTTTCATCGTCGCCAAGAAGCTCGAGAATAAGGGAGCCGACCATGGTGCCGCCGACGGATTCGATATTGCCGGAAAGAATCGAGAGTTCGATGTCAAATTTTTTGGAGATACCATAAATAAAACCGCGCCGCGCCGTATCCCCTATGAAGGTGGCGCGGCAGATTTTTGCGACTCTGCCGCCATGCTTGGAAGGGGTTGTGGCATCCAGCCAGTTTTTGTCTACATATTCTTTGGAGAAGAACCGCTTGGCGGTATCGGTCTTGGGCTGGGTCAGCACGTCCAAGACGCGGCCGCTTTCGATTATTTCCCCGTTTTCCATAACGGCCACATGGGTGCAAATTTCCTTGATAACGTCCATTTCGTGGGTGATTACAAGGAAGGTCACGCCTGTTTCCGCGCCGATTTTTTTAATCAGCGAAAGCACGCCCCGGGTGGTGTCCGGGTCAAGAGCGGAAGTGGCCTCGTCGCAAATGACCAGCTCTGGCTCGGCGGCGAGGGCGCGGGCGATGCCAACGCGCTGCTTCTGCCCGCCGGAAAGCGTGGCGGGATAAGCCGCGGACTTTTCCGTCAAGCCGACGGTTTCCAGAAGCTCGTTTACGCGGGACTTTATAAAATCGCCGCTCTTGCCGGCAATCCTCAGGGGAAAAGCGATATTTTCAAACACGGTGGAATTCATCAATAAATTGAAATGCTGAAAAACCAAGCCCATTTTCTTGCGGGCTTCGCGAAGCCGCGCACCCCTGAGCTTGGTTATGTCTACGCCGCTCAGCAGAATTTCCCCGCTGTCCGCCCTCTCCAGCGCGGAAACGCATCTGGCAAGGGAGGTTTTCCCCGCGCCGGAAAGCCCGATAAAGCCGAAAATCTCGCCTTTATTTACGGTTATGCTAACGTTTTTCAGTGCGTAAAAAACACCCTGCCGAGCGGCGTAGGTTTTAGTTAAATTTTTAACCTCAAGCATACTCACTCCAAACCGCAGCAAGCCAATTCGGTCGCGAGACGAACAACTTGGCTTGCCGCCTCATGTCCCCGGCGTTTAAAGCATTGCGAGGGCAATTTCAATCATTTTCGTAAAGGATGTCTCGCGCTGTTTGGCGGTCATGTGCTGCGTGCGGTCAAACACCTTGTCAGAAATTGTACAGATACAAAGGGCTTGTTTTCCGGCACGGGCGGCGTTGGTGTACAAAGCGGCGGCTTCCATTTCCACACCCAAAATACCCATACGAAGCCATGCGTTTGTTCCTACGGAGTCGTCGTTGTAGAACACGTCGCTGGAAAGGATATTGCCCGCGTGAATTTTGGACCCCAATGCCTCGGCGGCCTTATGTGCTTTTAACATAAGCTCGAAGGAGGCCGTGGGGGCAAATTTTCCGGGGCAGCGAGCAAAGGCGTCGGGATAGTTGGAGTCCGTACACGCGCCCGTACCCATGATAATGTCGCCCAACTCCAGTTCCATGTTAATCGAACCCGCAGAGCCCACACGGATAATGCTATCTACCTTGTAGAAGTTAAAAAGCTCATAGGAATAAATTCCTATAGACGCGCAGCCCATTCCACTGCCCATCACGGACACGGGGCTTCCGTTGTATGTGCCGGTATAACCCAGCATTCCCCGCACCTCGTTCACTTTCTTCGGAGTCTCTAAAAAGTTCTCCGCGATAAACTTTGCCCTAAGCGGGTCACCCGGCATTAAAACCGTTTTCGCAAAGGCATTGGCCTTCGCCGTAATGTGCGGTGTGGGTATTGATGATGACATTAGAATCTCACCCTTTCTGAAATTGTTTTATCAGAAGTAGAGTATATTATGGCAAAGGCATTGTCAAATAAAAGCAAAAAAAAGAAGAGGGCCCCTTCGCTTTATCTAAGAGGGGGGTGGGCGAAGGGGCGAATTATATATGCTAAACCGGGGGAAACATGAAAGCTCAGAACGCTCTAAAAACCCCGGAACAGCTTGTTTGTTTACAGCTTGAAGAACCCAACAAGCTGTTGCAGAATTTCCGCTTGGGACGTTAGCTCTTCGGAGGCGGCGGCAGCTTCTTCGGAAACGGCGGAGTTAGATTGTACCACTTGGGAAATTTGCTGCAGGCCGGTGACTACTTGTGAGATTGCCTCGGCTTGCTCCTGTGAAGCGGTTGAAATTGAGCCTACTATGTCAAGCACCTTGGTTGCGTTGTCTACTATAGTGTTTAGGGTTTCCGCTGTTGACTGGGCTATTCCAGAGCCGGATTCCACGGTATTTATTGAATTGCCGATAAGCTCGGTTGTTTCGCTTGCGGCGGTTTGGCTTCTTGCGGCAAGGCTGCGCACTTCTTCCGCTACCACGGCAAAGCCCCGTCCGTGTTCACCCGCGCGGGCGGCTTCGACGGCAGCGTTAAGTGCGAGAAGGTTTGTTTGGAAAGCGATGTCCTGAATCGTACGAATTATTTTTGAGATATTATTCGACGCTTCTTTAATTTGATTCATCGCGTCCAGAGTCTGCTTCATTGCTTCGTTGCCTTCCATTGCGTTGTTGGTTGATGTCTGTGATAACACATTGGCTTGGGAAGCGTTATCGGCGTTTTGTCTGGTTTGCTGGTTAATGAGGTCAACGGAGGCGTTCAGCTCTTGCACGGAGCTGGCCTGTGTAGATGCCCCGTTTGCCAAATCCATCGCGCTTGCGGAAATTTGTTTCGCGCCTGAAAGCACTTGGTCGGACGCGGCTGAAATTTCCGACATGGTTTTGTTAAGTGACGAAGAAATATTATTAAGTGAATCCTTGATTTCACTAAAGCTGCCTACATAGTCGCGTATGATGGAGGTGGTCAAATCGCCGTTTGCAACTTTTGTTAAGGTGTCGGCAATTTCGGATATATATTCCGAAAGCGTAGTCATAGTGGCGTTGACGGCTGTTTTAATTTTCAAGAAATCACCTGCGTAATTGCCTGTTACCGTAGATGAGAAATCGCCATTGGAAAGGTTGCCCATTACGGTTCTTATTTCGGAAAGGGGGGCGTCAACGGCTGCGGCAATGTTATTTAACCCAACCATTATATCGCGCCAACCGCCCTCGTACTTGCTCGCGTCAATTTTAAAGTTGAGCTCACCCTTGACTGCGGCGGCGTTAATCATAGCTTTTACTTCGGCGTTTACGCCTTGAATATTTGCGACAGTGGCGCGGACAGTGTTGGGCAGAACCATTTTTTTGCCGGGCAGGTCATCGGCCTTAACGTCAAAGTTACCTTTGTTTAATTCACCAAGGGCATTCAAAAGTGACATAACATCGCGCACAATATTGTCGGGGATGTTGTTTACGCCATCAACCATTTCCTTAAAGGAATTTTTGTACTTGGATGTATCAATCCGGAAGTCAATATCGCCGACTGTGTTGTATTCGTGGTCGAGACTTATTAAATCCTCAACTATGCCCTTTACCGTGCTAACCAAGTTATACATGTCCCCTGTAAGCTGCCCTATTTCGTCCTTAGAGATGTTGCTGCTGTTTATGTTCATGTTAAGTTTGCCTTCAGCCACATCTCCCGTAAGTTTTACCAAATTTTGTACGGGTTTGGAGATAGCACGGGCGATAAACAAAGCCATAGCAACAGCCACAAGCACAATGACTACGGCGATGATAATAACCATGACGACAGCGGCATCGGCAACTGCCGAGGCGTCGGCGGTTTCGTCATCCATTCTTGCATTGGCGGTAGATACCATTTCGTCCGTCACGGCGATAAGTTCGCGTACAATTTCGCGGCCTTCTATCGTGGCGTTGTACGCACCCATATGGTCGCCGCGGCGGGCATAGTCTTGTACGGTCATAAATACATCGCGATACTCGTCAAACAGCCTGCGCGCCTCGTTGCTGTCTGCAAAGCGGTCTTGCCGCCATTGCTCGGTTTCGCCGGGCTGGTTGCGTACGCTGTAGTCAAATAAATCCAGCTGATACCAAATCTCATCGCGCATATCCTGTGCCTCAGAAAGCATGTCGTTAAGCTCTATAACGCGCTCTGAATATTCCAACGGTGCAACCATAACAGAGCTTGCAACAATGCGGCGATAGCCGCGCACATTGGATTGTACGGTGTTGGCAGCACCACGGCGGGTAACCGCACCGGCAAAAATCTCTTCATAGTACGAGTTTACGCTGATAAGCTGCGTCACTGATATAACGACGAGTATGACAGCCATCACGATGACTGCACCAAAACCCAGAATCAACTTTGACCTAATTCTCAAATTGTTAAACCACGACATTACAATTCCTCCTGTATAATTATTTGATTTGTACTACTCCCCCTAAAAATGCCTAAAAATGGACACAGCATAAGGGAAGGTCGCCCTCTACACCTAATACAGAGGGTGCAGCAACTTACCATTTTTTTTAAAAAATTAAATTCTAGCTGCACCATACGATTCATCCTCTCAGTTGAGGGAGATTCAACACACCAGCTAATTCACGTAACGATAGCATACCCAAAGTATTTAAAAACCGTATTAAGGGTGGTGCTTTGAGGCTTTATGGTCTGACAAATTACGCTCAAATTCATTTCGCATTCAACAAAAATCCGTTTTTTGTAGTATGTATCAAAATGCCGCTAAACTACATCCATTCTATAAAGTGTGGAGTAGTCTGCAGCATTTATGGAAGCAAGACTTTTTGTGTAATTATCTCATTGGCAAGCAACTATCAAAAGGTTAACGGAAACGTCTATAGTACCCGCGAAAGGAAGTCTATCACACAAAACAACGGAAAGCAATACCCTTTTTCGACTTATTTTTACAAACCAAAGCCTACGTTGCCGTAAATCATCGGACGTTGTGGCGGCGGAGCTTCCGCGAAGGTTAGGGAATTTAAAAACTTCTTCGTGGCGGTTTCCACGGACGCGCTCCGGGAGGTGTGAAGGGTGGCTAGGGGCTGCCCTTTTTCTACATAGTCTCCAGTTTTTGCGTGAAGGATTATTCCCGCGCTGAAATCAATTTTATCCTCGGCGGTTTCACGCCCCGCGCCCAAGTCCATTCCAGCCAGGCCGATGCCCTCTGTGTCCATTTCGCTGATATAGCCTTTCTGCGGTGAGGTTACTTCTACGATAAAAGGAGCAAGGGGGAACCTGGATGGGTCTTCTATATAGGTGCGGTCGCCGCCTTGAGCCTCCACCATGTCGGCCAGTTTTTTTAACGCGCTTCCGCTTGTGATTGCGTCATGTACTTTTTTATTGCACTCCTCAATTGTGCCTTGCCCCGCCAAGAACACTATATTTGCCGCGAGGGCGGTACACACTTCGTAGAGGTCTTTTGGGCTTTCGTTATTGGACAGCACTTGGATTACTTCTTTAAGCTCCAGGCTATTGCCGACGGCGCGTCCAAGGGGTGCGGACATGTCGGTAATCAGCGCGGCGGTTTTGCGGCCGCAGCCCACACCGATGTCAACCATGGCTTTGGCCAGCTCACGCGCACCTTCAAGGTCCTTCATAAACGCACCGCTTCCGGTTTTTACGTCCAGCAAAATGCATTCCGCTCCGGCGGCTATTTTTTTACTCATAATAGATGCCGCAATTAGAGGCACACTGTCAACGGTGGCGGTTACGTCCCGCAGGGCGTACAGCTTTTTATCCGCCGGGGCAAGATTGGCGGATTGCCCAACTACGCACAGGCCGTGCTTTTTTACTATGTTCAGGAATTCATCACCGCCAATGGCCGTTTGGAACCCCGGAATAGACTCCAGCTTATCCACCGTTCCGCCGGTGTGGCCGAGGCCGCGCCCGCTCATTTTGGCCACGGGCAGACCCAAGGCCGCAACTATCGGAATTACAATAAGGGTCGTCTTGTCACCCACGCCTCCCGTGGAGTGCTTGTCAACCGTGATTCCCTCAATGCTGCTTAGGTCAACCCGTTCGCCGGAGTCTACCATAGCCATAGTCAGTGCCGTGGTTTCCGCCGCGTTCATACCTTGGAAAAAAATCGCCATAAGCAACGCGGAAGTTTGATAGTCGGGAATGCTTCCAAGCCCTTTGATTACAAAGCTGATTTCTTCCGCGGTCAGCTCGTGCCCACGTTTTTTCTTGTTGATGATTTCATAAATGCGCATGTGATTCCTCCTATTTTAAATCCTCCGGCCCAAAGCTGTGGGGCAGAAGCTCTTCGAATTTATGCACGCGGTAATCATCGGCTGTTTTTGCGATAATCACGGGCATGTCGTCGCTTACGAATTCCTTTAAAAATTGCCTGCACACACCGCAGGGGTAGCAGTATTGTACCTCACCGCCCTCGGCGGAGCCCGCCACGGCTATGGCGGTGAATTCCCTTTCGCCCTCGGAAACGGCCTTTACAAGGGCGGTGCGCTCGGCACAGCAGGTAGGCGAATACGCCGCAGATTCGATATTGCAACCCATGTAAATTTTTCCGCTTTTCCCAAACAGGGCCGCGCCCACGCGGAATTTCGAATAGGGCACATAGGCCGCTTTTTTTGCGTCGATGGCGACTTGCGCCAATTCCTTATAGTCCATATTGTCCTCCTTTTTATCTTTCAATCAATTCTACACACAGTTCGGCGTTTCTCTCTGCCAGTTCGCGCAGCCTGCACGCGGATTCATATATCTCAGCGGAGATAGTTTTTTTGTCGTCGTGGATTGCTGTTGCAAATTTCACCAGAGTGTCAAAATCGGTGTCCTCAACGGGCATGTGCCACTGTTGCCCCATGGTTTCCATGAACTGGCGGATTTTGGGGCTATAGACCAGTCCAATGGCCGGGACACCTTTTTCCATGGCGTAAATCAGCGCGTGAAGCCGCATACATACCGCAAAGTCCGCGAGGCCAAGGATATTTCTGGCTTGGTTGTAATCTCCGGGGGCCGGCTCGACAAAAACAGCAGGGCGGCACATCAGTGCCATCACGCGGTGGGAAATCTCATTGTCTTCCTCGGGACGCATGGGCACAAAGACGGCCTGATATCCGTAGGTTTCCGTCAGAAAATCGGCAAAGTGTGCGACTTGGCTCTCCAGCCCGGGAGGATTGTGCTTCCACGAGCGCAACGCCACGCAGAAAAACGGCTTTTTTATGCCAAGGGTCTTTAAAACGCTGTCATTGGTGTCAATGGGTGGCAAAGCAAAAGCCGCGTCAGCGGTGACATGGATTTCCGGGGCAGTGATGCCCATTTCCTTTAAAACCTCCAGGGAGCCGCTTTCCCGTAGGGTTATCATATCCACACGGTTGAGGGCTTTTTGCACACGGAGAATATTCCCGGGGCGGTTCACCGGGCCGATTCCCTTGGCGTACAGCATGTTCTTTTTGCCCAGGCGGCGAGCGGTATTGATGACCCACAGATAGTAAATGAGGGACTGGGTGCTTGTCTCATCCTGAATAAGATTGCCGCCGCCCATGATATGCAGCTCGGCCTTGCGCAGCAGCAAAAATACTTTAACCAAGTTAAAGCGTTGAACCGCGCCGACATAGAATTGCGCACGGGTTTCCTTGGGCTTGCGGGAAAGCACCGTCAGGTTAAGATTGCGCCCACGGGCGCGAAGGTTGTCCACTATGGATTTTAGCATTATGTCGTCGCCGCTGTTGTTGTATCCGTAGTAGCCGGAGATTACCACGTTTACGGAATCCACGCCCGGTTGGCCGAATTTTGGGGACAGAACGTCGTCGTATACGGCGATGGCGTCCTTTGCCATGCGCTCCAACGAATACTCGCGACGAATCAGCTCCCGGCCCAGCCTACCCAGCTCCTCCAGCTCACCGGAGGAACACGAAAGCAGTGTCCGCAAATCCTTTTCCAATTTTAAAACCGTCACGTCACCATAACCCCGACAAGTGAAATTGGTTTCTATAGCCGCATCACGGGTGGTTTCGTCAAAAATGCCCAAGTAGCCAGGGCTTCCGGCTAGGATTACAGGCACGCCCGCACTCATGGCCTCCATTGCGGCACGGCTTATATTTACAAAAACATCCGCCAATGCCATGAACCTGTGTACATCTGTGCGCCGGCCGGTCAAGTGGATGACTTTTTGGGGAAACCTTTTATTTACGGCATCCGCCTCTTCTTGCACTTTGTCAAAATCGTCGCCATCGCCTACGATTATTATTTCAATGGGGGTTTGTGCGGCGATACGCTCCGCAATAGCAATCAGCGCGTGGGCGGGCAGACTTGCCTGATGGTCCGGGCGGTTATCCAAACGGCTTACACTTACGATTTTTTTCGTATCGGGGCGCAGGCCCAGCTCCGCAATAAGCTCCGTGGCGTCTGCTTCGGGGGAAAACCGCGAAGTGTCGATTCCGTTTACCGTCAGGCGGATACTGTCGTAGTCAACATTATAGTTGGCCAGCAGATAATTCTTGATATCCTGGGACACCGCAAGCACTCTGTCGCCCCAATTGCTGAGCCTGTTAAACGGAAACGCCACGGAAAACTGTCCATGGGCCGTTGTCACCAGCCGGAACTTCAGCCGTTTTTGCAGAAGCCCGCAAATAAAGGCCGGTATGCGCGCGTGGGCATGAACCAGCCTTATATCGTTGTCCACAATAATTTTCCTGAGTGCATTGTAGGACGAGAACATATTCGCAAATTGTTTGTTATGCAGGGGCACGCGATAATGCTTTATGCCGCAGGCCTCCAGCTCATGCACATATATGCCGCCATTGGAAACAACGTGAACGTCAAGCCCCATGCGCTGCAAAGTTTTGCTTAACTCCAGCACATGGGTTTCCGCTCCTCCGATTTCCATTCCCATCAGTGTCATTAGGATTTTATGGGGCATGTTCGTTTCATCCTCCGGCCTTAAGCAATTGGCGCATGTTTAAAATGCATCCTCTTTGTGGGGGACGGAGTTGAAATGTTCAATCATTTCTTCGATGACGGGGTCGGCCTCATCGTGGGGCACCTGACATGTTCCCACTTGGGTATGGCCTCCACCGCCGTACATGGCCATGATTGCCCCCACGTCCACCGCAGACGTGCGGTTTAGGATGCTGTGGCCAACGGCAATCATGCAGTTTCCGGCTATTCCGTCCGCTACCCAAATAGAGATATTCTGCTCGGGGAACAGGCTGTACAATATGAAGCGATTCCCCGTGTGAATGGGGTTCACGCCGCGAAGGTCGGTGATGATTATATCGCCCTCCGTGCGGGAATATTCCAGAATCATATTGCGGAAGTCCGTAGTTTGCTTGTTGTAATATTCGATGCGCTCGGCTACGTTGGGCAGCATCAGGAGTTCGTCAATGTCAAAATCGCGGCAGGCGTCCATCAGCTCTTCCATGAGCTCCCAATTGCCAATAGCAAATTTATGATGACGCCCCAGGCCCGTGCGCGGATCCATAATAAAGCCCAGCAAAATCCAGCCCTTGGGATTGACGATTTCGTCCACGGTCAAATTAGCGGAGTCAACCTTATCTACAGCGCGCACCATTTCTTCCAAGTAAGGCAAGCGGTTTACCCCGCCGTAGTAGTCGTACACGATTCGCGTTGCACTGGGGGCTTCGTATCTCGCGCCCTCCACGTTTACGTCCGCACCTGTGCGCTCCAGCTCGCTGGAGTGATGGTCAAACCACATTCCGCAGCCTTCTGCATAGGGCACGTTCGCCAGCAGGTCTTGCTCGGTTACCTCAATTTTTCCGTCCTGCAGGTCCTTCGGATGCACAAACTTCCAGGCGTTTATTACACCCAGTTCCATCAAAATCGCTCCGCAAGCCAGACCATCAAAATCCGCTCTGGTTATTAAACGCATAGTTGCCTCCTTCTTAGAATTTATCATTGCCCTCTCATTATGCCACAATGATATAAGGGAAGCAATGCGCACTTGACGCGGAATTTCTCTGGCTATAAAATGTAGGACAAATACTTAGAATATATCGCGGGGAGAATTCCTTTCATGTTAGAATTTAATGACCTTTCAAATCGGCGGGGCGCGCTTGTGCCGATGCTGGCAAAAATACACGCGATGTTTAGCGAGAATGCTACGAAGGACACAATATCCGGAATAGCACCGCCGGAACATATTATTACATGGCGGCAGAAAATGGGTGGGCGGCTTGTGGATGTGAACCGGCGTTTTCTTGTGGCGCAGGACGGGGACATGCTGGCCGGGATATTTATTTATCGCTATGACAACACGGATATATATATTGAAGAGCTGCAAATCGCCTGGGCGTTTCGCAACAACTCGCAGGTGCTGGAAGGATTGCTTAAAAAGCTGGAGTTTGACCATAGCACAAAGGACGCTACGTTTTTTGCGGGGGAGAGAATAAAAATCGAGGCGGACAAAGAGAAGCTGGCGTCGGTAGGCTTGGGCGAAACCCACGAAAACGGCTGGGAGAAAATCGGAAGCTTGGCACAGGCAATCAACGCCATGAAGTTGCGTTATAACCGGGGCAGCCTTTAGTGTTTCACTTCTTCGAAACGATTTTTCTCGCGTTGGACAGGCATGATAATCATGTGATTATTGTGGCGGTCTATTTGTCTTTGGCCGCGTTGCTGGTGGTGCTGAGAATCGGCTCGCATTTGCATTTTCGGGGTACGCTTTTTGCCTTTCACTCCGAGGCACGCAAGGGAATTCCCAAGCGCGAGGCCGTGGGCACGATAAAAAACCGCTTGCTGCGCAAGGTTACTGCGGAATATATTCGTGTTGCGGAACGGGCGGTGACGTCCGTACCCACGCGGCAGCTTGTTGAGCGCGCCGTCGCCGACATGGGCTTTTTCGGCTGGCGGTACGACGGCGTTTTGCGTCTGCTGGAAAGCATGGAACATGGGCTTTTGTGGATTGGTCTGATTCTGGCTATTGTTTTTAATCAGTACGCATTCGTGTACGGGCTGCTGGCGGTGATGGTGTTTGTTATTGCGCGGTTGGTTGCCGCTTTTTTTAATGTGCGTGAGGCAAAAAAGGAGCTCACCGATGAGCTGATTCTTTTTATTGAGCGGGAAATCGGGCGATTTTTCGCCTCCGATTCCGGCGGGGCGGTTCTGCGGCTGAAAAATGACCTGACCGAGGCCATTGACCGTCAGGCCGTAACCTATAAAGCCACCATGACCGCAATCAGTGAAAAGATGTCGGCCACCATGACCGAAGTAACCTCCAGCATAATAGCCGCCGCCAATTCCATCGGGCCCATTGTGGCTGCCGCCATGGACGAAAAATTAGTGAATATGAACACAACGCTGACCCAAACCCTCAGCGATTGGGAGAAAGCCTTGGCCGAGTCCGCGAAAATTCAAATAGATATAAATACATCGTCGGAACGGCTTGCCCATGCCGGCGGGCAGCTGCAATCCGCCGCAGAGCTTTTGGCCACTCACATGAAGGGCCACAGCAACGCCCTCTCCGAGCAATTAATCACCCTTGTTTCCGCCATTGATACGGTAAAAGAAAGCATACATGCCATGTCTGCCCAACAGGACGCCTTGGCCAAACATTCTGGATATATCGAAAGCAACCAGCAAACACTTGAGAAATCCCTTGCCGCTTACGAAGCCTCCCTTCAAAGTTTGACACAATCCCTGGGCGACGGCCTGGGAGCTTATATAAATCTTCACGCCCAGACCTCCGCCCAAACCATCAATGACGCGCTAAAAGGCAATCTCGACCGGCTGCTACAGCTGCCAACTACCCGGCAGAATTGAGGGGGGCTACTATGTCAGAAATCATTATTTATCAAACCGAAGACGGCCAAACAAAAATCGACGTTGTAATGGAAGACGAAACAGTCTGGCTTGCACAGGCGCATATGGCAGAGCTTTTTCAAACGACAAAGCAAAATATCAGCTTGCATATTAATAATGCCTTTAAAGAGAGCGAACTTGACCCAAATTCAGTTGTCAAGGAATACTTGACAACTGCCGCCGACGGGAAAAATTATAGGGTTAAATACTACAACCTAGACGCAATCATCTCCGTGGGCTACAGGGTTAAATCTTTGCGGGGAACGCAGTTTCGCCGGTGGGCATTGCAGGTTTTGCGGGAATACCTTATAAAAGGTTTCGCGATGAATGACGATTTACTAAAACAAGCCGGAGGCGGAAGCTACTGGCAAGAGCTTTTGGCACGGATTCGCGACATACGTTCCAGTGAAAAAATGATTTACCGTCAAGTATTGGATTTATATGCCACCAGCATAGATTACGACCCAAGAACACCCGAATCAAGGGAATTTTTTAAGATAGTGCAAAACAAAATCCACTACGCAGCCCACGGGCACACCGCCGCAGAAGTAATTTCCCAGCGGGCTAATGCCGAACTTCCCAATATGGGACTGACAACATTTCAAGGGGAACAGCCAACAAAAGGCGATATCGGCGTGGCCAAAAATTATCTGACCCGCGACGAGCTTGATATGCTTAACCGCATGGTGTCTGCGTTTTTTGACCTTGCGGAATTGCGGGCCATGCAACGTCAGCCAATGCACATGAAAGACTGGACGGCAGAGCTGGATGATTTCGCGAAACGATATGGCAAAGGCGTTTTGCCCGGCCCGGGAACGGTAAGCCACAAAGCGGCACTTGCCAAGGCAGAGGTCGAATACAAAAAATACCGCCAGCAAATCATAAAGGAATTGACACCCGTAGAGCGCGATTATCTTGCGAGCATCAAAAACGCCCAGAAGAAGCTAAGCTAAAGGGGACTCACCATGGAAACCGAACGCCTTATTCTGCGTCCTTATGAAGAAAATGATTTAGCTGACTACTACCGCATACTTTCGGACCGCGGTAACCTATACTATCTGGACGATATCGTAACGGAAACACCGGAAGACGCCCTCACGAGCCTGCGCGAGGCTATAGCCCTGATGGACAGCGGAGATGCCCGGCGTTTTGCCATAGTTTTAAAAAATCATCCGAGGATTATCGGAGGCGTGGGATATGATATAACAGACAAGACGCCCCTCGGTCGCATCGGGCATATGGGATGGTTCCTTTTACCCGAGTTTCAAAACAAGGGCTATATTACAGAAGCCGCTAGGCGGATATTGGCCTATGCCTTTGAGGAAGATAACTGTATCAAAATCACCACCGGCTGTTTTAAAGAAAACATCCCCACCCAAAAAGTAATGGCCAAGCTGGGTTTTGTACAAGAAACCGACAAAATAAATACCCGGTGGCATGACGGCAAAATGAAAGAACGGCTGGAGTTTGCAATAACTCCTTCGTAATAAGTTTAAGCAGGAAGGGGGCGTGTGCGCCATGGAAGTAGAGACCACCTATACCCGCCGCTATGAGAACCCCTTGCCTGTGCTGGAAACGGACACGGACTTGCTTGTGATTGAAACCAAGGACCGCTTTGACGGTCAGATTAAAATAAAAAATACAGGGGGCGGAGTACTCTCGGGGCGGATATTATCCCGGTGCGCGGGGCTTACGTTTGAGCCGTGGGAATGGGAAAACAACAGCCAAACAATAAACTACACATGGAACGCCGCCGCGTCTGGGCTGAGTATCGGGCAGCGGCTTGACGCCTTGTTCTATATTACGTCCAACGGGGGCGAGAAGGAAATTCCCGTAAGTGCCAAGCTTACGAAAATGTCCATTACAACGGCGGAGGGCCACACCGTGGCCAATATCCGGGATTTCTATGAATACGCGCTGACGCACCCCGTTCAGGCCAGGCGGATGTTTACCGACAGTGAATTTTACATGCTTTTGCTGGCCTCGGGTTATCCGTATATGGAGGTTTACGAGTCCTTGCACAAGGACGCCAACCGGGAGCGCGCCATGGATAATTTTTTCGTGCTGTCGGGTCTGAAGGGCCGCACCAATCTTGAAGTAAAAACCCATCAGCTTGAATTTTCCCAAAAGCCCGAGGACAGGGACATGCTTTATGGCAATTTCCTTGTGCAAAAATCCGACCACGGCTATGTGGAAGCTCCGATACTCCTACGGGACGAGGCCCCTTGGCTGACGCTCTCCAGCGGCAAGCTTTCCGCCGCCGACTTTAACGAGGCCCACTGCGCCACAATAAATTTCAGCATTGACCCCACCCAAATAAGCAAATCCTATGCCCGCGAGCTGGTTATTATCGGCACGGACACCGCATCCGGCGGCGGCAACACCGTCGAAATCGTATACCGCCGCACACCGCCGCTGATTCTGCGCCTTAACCGCGCAGCCTACCGCTATGAGGACAAGGGCATAATCGAGGTCATAAACAACACCGGAATGAACATGCAGGTGGAAGCCTTTTGCCCGGAAAGTTATATTCGATTCACCGCCCGCTCCTTCCCCATCGGGGCCTACGGCGAAATCCCCTTTGAGGTAAAGCTCTCGCCATTTATGAGCGCGCAGCTGTTCTTCCGCAAGCTTCCCTACATGAAAACCGCCATTGAAATAAAAGCAAAGGTTCCCGGCCAGGAGCATAAAAAAAATTTACCCATAACCGTGGGAGAATGGTGAGTCATGATTAACTTCGCAAAGCACATAACACGCTTAGAGGACCGCCTTATAAGCCGCGGTGGGAACGATGTTTCCACCGCCGTAACCATGGCTTTGCGCAGCTGGCAGGCATACCGGTTTTCCGATGCCACAGCTGAGTCAAGGGTGCTGATTCAACGCGCCAATCACACGGTTATCGCGGCGCACCGCCGCAATGTGGCCCATGCGGGGCTGTATACCCTTACTATTTTTATAGCCATTGAGGCGGGGAACTATGACAGTGCCAACGAGATGCTGGACAAGGCCATGGGGTATAAATCCTTTTTGCGAAGCAATGACCCGTTTTACTATGGGGTGCTATGCTTTTTGTACGCCTATCTGGAGCTGCATCAAAAACGTGCCCGCTCCGCAAGGAAGCATTGGCGCGCCCTGGCCGACCATATTAAAAATCAAGAGCCGTCAAGCTATTATCAAATCATGCAGGGTCTGCTGCATCTGACCTCGGGGGAATATACCGAGGCGTACAGTTATCTTACGGCGGCGTTTATGGCCGGGTGCAACAGTATTTTTTTGTATGAGGGGCTGTACCGGTATTATCTTAACGCCAGCCACGCGCCGGAGGGCATGTCGATTCTTCCGGTGCTGATTTACGCGGCCAACCGCGGCGCGGACATCACAGAGCTGGCCGGGAAGTATCAGGAAACCTTGTTCGCCGCCATCGCCGCAAGCCCAACGATGGGGGAGCGGCTTTACGCCGTCAGCAAGTATCCGCCGATTCTAAAGGAAATCTGTGCCCATCGTATGGCCAAAGGCGACACCGGCGCGGAAGCCTACGCTTTCTATCGCGAGGCCGAAAACAAGCAGATTTTCGTCAAGGGTATTTTTAACGCCCTTGTCCGCACGGCCTATGAGCACAAAGCCGAGAAAGTTAATCATTATCCCATGGCACAGTTCTTATCCGCCGCGCCGGAAATGTCCCCCGAGCTTAGCGTGTATGTATTCCATCTGCTGCTGACGTCCCCGCATTTGTCCGACCTTCTGCCCGACTGGCAAAGCAAGATTTTACAGCTTGGAGCGCACTGCCTGGAAGTTGGCGCGACAGGCCGCGAGGCCAACAGCATTTACTATTATTTCTGGTCCCGGTGCAAGGCCTTGGGAATCACCGGGGCGGATGTGGACAAGGCTGAAAAAATTCTGCGTGATAATGTCACTTTCTTCGAATTATCCGCCAGGCCGGGCTCTGCCGTGAGGCATGTGTACATCACGGAACCCGAAAAGCGCGGCATGGCCGTATATGACCTCCCCGAAGACATACCTCCCGACTCGCAAGAGTCGCCTGCGGAGCAGCGTGGGCGCAGAGCCCCCTCAATAGTAGAACTGGTGAGCCAAAGCGCGGACTACACCTGTCTGGGCGCGGGGCAGAAGGCCATTTTGGACGAGAAGCTAAGCATCAAGCCCATGATAGCTTTGGCCGGCGCGGAGCTGTACCTGCATTTTTTTCAAAAGGGGGACAGACGTTTTCATCTGCTGGCATTTCTGGCGAACAACTTTCTTAACATGGAAGCCCCTCCCGACGAGGCAACATCCGTTTTCGAGGCGTTGATTGGCGTTAAGGGTATTACGAAGTCATATCGCAATCGTATTCTTGTGTCATTGGGTCGATTGCACTACAATGCGTTCAGCTTTGACGAGGCATTGGAATGCTACGGTCAGGTTGACGACGCCGAGCTGGGCGACGATTTCACCCCGCAAATTCTCAGCGTGTACTTACAAACCCGGGAATACTCCCGGGCGGCGCGACTGATAGAAAACAGGTTTGAACATATAGACGGCGAAACGCTGTTTAATGCGGTCGGCACACTGCTGGCCAAATCCGAGGAGCGCGAAAGCATCGCGGGCATTGCCTACCGGCTTCTGTTAAAGGGCTTTTGGGGGGAAGAGCTGCTGGACTTAGTTCTGACACACTATCCGGCCTGCTACGCCGAATGGGTTACGCTGTCCAAAGCCTTGGATGAGAATAATCTGGTTGATACAAGGATTGACGTGCGCGTACTGGAAATGGCCCTGTGGATGGCCAATTTCGACGCCGGGGCACAAAAGGCTTTTGTGAGATTGTGGGAGGCCAGAAGTCTTTCCGGTTACAGTGAATTGATTATAAACTTCGTGGAGCTGGCCTCCTATGAGATGATAGCAAAATCCACCCGCCCGGAATATGATGTATTGGACATACTTGAGAAATGGTATCTCGAAAAGGATTCCGACAACACTCTGCTCTCATGGGGACTGTCCGCCACGTATCTGCGATACAATATCACCACGTTTAAATCCGAGGAAATCCTCAAGCGCGCGTTGGCCGAAATGGAACGGGAGGGTATTCTCTTCCCGGTAATCAAGGAGAACAAGCCCTCGCAAATTCCTTTTATCGAAAAACACCAGCCGTTTTTATATAAAAGCCAGCCCGGCAAGGATTGCTGGCTGTATTACCGCATCAAGGGGGCCCATTCGTTTACGGCCATTCCCATGCGCTACATGCGATACGGAATGTACGCCGCAAATGTCCCCATATTTTACAACGAGGAAATAACCTATTATTTCAGCGAGGAAATACCCTCCGGAAGCATAACCACCCGGGAGGCCGAATATAAAAATTCTACTGCGTTTTTGCACAACAGCGACGACCCGTTTTTTACAATAAATAACGCCATAATCTACGAGCAAATGTTTAAGCACGACAAAGTAGAGGAAATCATCAATCGTTTAGTAAAGGATATTCAACCGGTTAGGAGCACATTGTTATGAAGCCCGAAACACTTTTTCACATTATAGACCATACACCCATGGCGTGTTCGCTGCACAACGAAGAGTACAAGGTGGTACACCTTAATCGCGCCGTGACGGATTTGTTTGGCTTGGAGGACCCTCAGGAATACATCGAGGGCTTTGATGCGATGTCGCCGCCATACCAGCCCGACGGAACACCATCCCGAAGCAAATCCACGATACTGATGCGTGACTGCCTTGAATCCGGACGGGTGCTGTCCTTTGACTGGCTGCACTGGCGCAAGGATAAATCCCTTATTCCAACGCTTGTGACACTGACGCGCGTTCAGGCGGAAAACGAATTTTATCTGATGGTATTTCAGCAGGATATGGGCGAGTCGCAGCAGGTGCGCACGGCCGAACGTGTAGCAAGGCAAAGAATGCAGGCGATGCTGGATTCCTGTCCGCTGGCCTGCGGCATCGTAGACAAGCACTTTAACATCGTGGAATGTAATCATGAGGTAATAAATCTATTCGGCGTGGCAGACAAGCAGATTTTTATAAACCGCTTCTTTGAATTTTCGCCGGAATATCAGCCCGACGGCCGCATGTCCCGCCAAAAAGCCATGGACAAACTAAAGCTGGCCCTTGAGGCCGGCCGCGCCGATTACGAATGGCTGCACCAGCGTCTTTCCGGCGAACAGCTCCCCTGCGAGGTGGTTCTGGTAAAGGACAGCCTGGACGGTCACGACTTGGCAATCATATATATCCGGGATTTGCGGGAAATTAAAAAATCCATGTCCATGGTGGAAAAGCTCGAATCCATAGCCTACACCGACGAGCTGACAAAGCTGTTTAGCCGCCGTTATTTCATGGATAACGCTGCCGCCACCCTGGAAGTTTGTAAAAAAGAAGCAACGCCCTTCCATTTAATCATGGCGGACATGGACCACTTCAAAGCCGTTAATGACACCTATGGGCACGCCATAGGCGACGAGGTGCTAAAAATCGCCGCCGCCCGCATGAGCAATGTCACCCGTCAGGGCACGGTCATATCCCGCTATGGCGGCGAGGAATTTATTATAATGCTGACCGGTATACCCTATGCTTCCGCCATAAAAACCGCCGAACGCATTCAAAAGTCCATAGAAGAATCCCGCTTCTCGATAAAGGGCCTGGGCATTGCCGTAACCATAAGCCTGGGCATTGCCACCCTCTCCGCCCACAAGGAAACCCTGGAAGATATAATCTACATGGCCGACGTCGCCCTTTACAACGCAAAACGCACCGGCCGCAACAAAGTAATGGAATATAAAAACGCTCAGGATTTGAACTGGCTTACGCCGTAGTGGGCCTTGCACCAATAATCTGGTACTGTATTGGTTACAAATGGCACAACCTATAAAAGGGAGGACTTCAAAAATGCTGTACAAAAAACGCGCACAGGAAACTATCACACCCGAGCTTTTTAAAAATCCCACATCGGAATACCGAGGCACGCCGTTTTGGTCGTGGAATTGCAAGCTGGAGGAAAACGAGCTTCTGCGGCAAATTGACATTTTTAAGGAAATGGGACTGGGCGGGTTTCATATTCACAGCCGAAGCGGCCTTGCCACACCCTACATGGGTGAGGAATTTATGCGCTTGGCCGGGGCCTGTAGCCGACACGCCATCAAAAACGAAATGCTGTGCTGGCTTTACGACGAGGACCGCTGGCCGTCGGGCTCGGCGGGGGGCGTGATTACCAAGGATTATGCAAATCGGACGCAATACTTGGTAATGTGCCCCTACGGCTTTGATATGGCACCGAAAAATGCTTTTTTGGATTCCTCCGCCAGATATATCGCAAGCGGACGTAGGACTCATCTGGCGCGGTATAAGGTGCATCTGGAAAACGGATTTTTAACAAAATATGAAAGGCTTCCGACAGACACCGTCCCCCAAGACACTTGCGGAATTTGGGACGTTTTCCTTGAAGTAATGGGCAATAACCCCTGGTACAACAATCAGGCCTATGTAAACACGCTGGACAAAAAAGCCATAGATTTGTTTATTGAAGTCACCCACGAAAAGTATAAAAAGCATCTGGGGCATGAATTCGGCAAGTCCATCCCGGCCATTTTCACGGATGAGCCGCAGTTTTCCCATAAGGAAACGCTGCCCCGCTCCGACGCTGAAATTGTATTAACCATGCCCTTTACCACAGACTTTGACGAGACCTACAAGGCCGCCTACGGCACGAGTATCCTCGACGCGCTGCCGGAGGTCATTTGGGAAAGCGGCCGGCCGTCGCTTGCGCGGTATCAGTATCACGACCATGTTTGCGAACGCTTTACAGAGGCCTTTGCCGACAATGTGGGCGCGTGGTGCGAAAAAAATAATATTATGCTAACCGGTCATATGATGCACGAGCCCACTTTGGCCTCGCAAACGCTGGCTTTGGGCGAAACCATGCGGGCGTACCGCTCGTTCCAGCTGCCGGGAATCGACATGCTGTGCGACCTCCGCGAATACTCCACCGCCAAGCAGGCCCAAAGCGCGGCGCGGCAATACGGGCGGGAGGGCGTTCTCAGCGAGCTTTACGGCGTCACCAACTGGAATTTCGACTTCCGAGGGCATAAATTGCAGGGCGACTGGCAGGCCGCGCTGGGCGTGACCGTGCGGGTGCATCATCTCACATGGGTGAGCATGGCCGGCGAGGCCAAGCGGGATTACCCCGCCAGCATCGGGTATCAGTCGCCGTGGTATAAGGAATACGCCTACGTGGAGGACCATTTCGCCCGGGTGAACACCGCCCTCGTGCGCGGAAAGGCCATTTCCCGGGTGGCGGTCATTCACCCTGTCGAGGGCTTCTGGATGAACTTTGGCCCCAACGACAAAACCGCCGGAATCCGCGCGGAAATGGAAGCGGATTTCGAAAATATTATTAATTGGCTGCTGTTTGGCCATATTGATTTTGATTTCGTGTCAGAATCGCTGCTGCCCAGCCTGCACTCTTGCGGAGAGCAGGAAAACAATCCACGGTTTATCATAGGCGAAATGGCCTATGACGCGGTGCTGGTGCCCAACTGCCGCAGCTTAAGAAGCACGACAATTACCGCGCTGGAGGGCTTTGGCATAAGCGGTGGCACGGTAATTTTCGCCGGAGAAATGCCGTCAATCGTTGACGGTGAGGCTGCCAAGCCGGAAATTTCCGGCGAATTCATCAAAAGCATTCCCTTCTCCAAAACCGCGGTGCTTAGCGCGCTGGAGGACTTCCGTGATATCTCCATGCAGCGGGGGGACGGCAACCGCGCCGAGCATCTCATATATCAGCTGCGCCAAGACGGAGACGACCGCTGGTTATTTGTATGCAACGGAACAAAACCGGCCAATGAGGACATCCCAAAGGCCAAGGAAATCACTATTTTCATCAAGGGTAAATTCGCACCCACGCTGTATGACACCCTTGACGGCACAATCCGTCCGCTTTGCGCGGAGCATCAACAGGGCATGACCGTAATCAAGCGCGAAATGCATATGCATGATAGCCTGCTAATCAAATTGTCTCCGGTTGCGTCCGGTGCTTCGGCGTTTTGCTCCAATGAAGCAACGGCTTCTGCTTCAGAGGTTCGCACCAATGACGCCGCAGCACCACAGACCAAACTGCTCATACCATATTCTTTCGAACTCGCAGAGCCGAATGTCCTCGTGCTGGACATGGCGGAATACGCCTTTGACGATGAGCCATGGCAGAAAACCGACGAGCTTTTGCGCATTGATAATCTTTTTAGGAAAAAGCTGGATTATCCTTTGCGCATGTCCGCATGGGCGCAGCCGTGGACAACCCAAGAAACGGAAAAACCCGAGCATACTTTAAAGCTGCGATTTACGATTCCGTCGCAAATCGAGCTGGATGAAATCTGCCTCGCGCTGGAAAGCCTCGACCGCACGAAAATCATTTTCAACGGCACGGCCGTTGAGACAACACCCGAGGGTTACTATGTAGACCGTTCGATTCAAAAAATCCAGCTGCCCGGGCTAAAAAAAGGCATCAACGAACTGGTGCTGGAAATCGCCTTTGATAAAACGGCCAACGTGGAAAACTGTTTTCTGTTGGGCAAATTCGGCGTGGCCATATCCGGGCACAAAACCGAAATCATACCCTTCCCAGAACATCTGCCCTTCGGCGATATCAGTAAAACAGCTTTGCCATTTTACGGCGGAAACGTAACCTATAAATGCAAAATTTCCGGCACGGGCGGAAAAACTCAGCTGGACGCAACCTATTTTCGAAGCCCTCTTCTGACGGTGAAGCTAAACTCCAAGCCTGCCGGAGTCATCGCCTACGCGCCGTATTCACTGGACTTGGGCAGCCTCCCCAAAGGCGAGCACGACCTTGAAATAACCGCTTTCGGCAGCCGGATAAATACCTTCGGCACCTTCCACAGCTGTGACGAAACCATGGACTGGTTTGGCCCCGACGCATGGCGCGCAACGGACGCCGCCTGGTCCTATGAGTATCAGCTACGCCCTGCGGGCATATTGAAATCGCCGGTTATTACCACGACAAAGACCATGCAGTAAACACCTCAAGCCTCACAAAGTCTGCAAGTTGCACCGTCAAGCTATGTTAAACTCGCGGATAAAGCTGACCGCGATATTTTCATCTTGCCACTCCTCGTCACTTCAATCATCTTGCGGAGGCTCTCCACCGTTTTGGAGATGTCTTTGTTCTTTGTTTTCTCTTTCTCCAAATTAAACTGAATCGAAGCCTCAGTTACGCTCTCCTACGTGAATCACCATACATATTATAAAGGAAACAAGTCCGACAGCACCCATCCAAATATTATCGAAATCAGTAATAAATCCGGCGATAAGTGCCGGAATAATCGACCAAATCACCGAAAAGATAATACTGACAATCCAAAATCCTACAGATGTACAAAAGAACATTCCAAGCAAAATTGCAGAAGCAAGGCCAATAATGAAACAAATAGCATTATGTATGTCCGTTAAATTCCATAAAATTGCGGTTACAATCGCAAAGGTAACAAGGCCGTCGGCCATAATAATTTTCCAACCGCGTTCCTCTATATAAACCCACATTTTTATAATCCACCCCCTTCGTAAGCACTATTCCAGTATATCGAAACGACTAACTTTGTCAAATAATCACGGAAAACAACAGGGCAACAGCATTTACTTTGGGCCCGGGGGGCCGGCGGTGCGGGGCTTGGGTTCCATCCGCCTCAATGCGCCGCCCGCCTCCGCAAGTCGCTCACAGAATCCCAAGCACCGCACCGCCGGCCCCTCGGGCCCAAAGTAAATGCTGTTGCCCTGGGAAAACAACATTAGTATTGCACAAAAAACTATACCATAGTATAGTTGCTCAAAATGTGTCAAATTCTAAGATTTTGTCCCATCATGGAGAGGAAATTCTTAATGCAGTTGAGTAGGGAAGAGCTAAAGAAGTTGTATTTTAATGTAACCCGCATAGCAAACCACGGATACAGGAAATCATTTGCAAAATGCAGAAAGAATTTTCGAGGGCCCAATGACGGAGGACTTGATAAATTTCGCAAATGCTTAGAAGAATTTTCTAACAATGAACACTGGATAAACGACAATTTATTTAATAGGCTTAATACATTCAGGCATAGGCTTATCCCTTGGCTCAACTCCTTGGTTTCTTTGGAGAATATTAATGTTTTGGAAATAGGTTGCGGTACAGGCTGTGTCACTGTCCCCTTGGCAGAGCAAGGCTGTAATCTTACAAGCATAGATATACACGAACAGGCAATAAATGTAAACAAGGTGAGATGCTCTATTTATGGTTTGGAGCCCAATATATCGGTAATGAACGCGGTTGACATAGGCGATATGGACGAATGTTTTGACATGGTTTTATTTCCTGATTCAATGGAACATATGACTTACAGCGAACGGCTTCAGGTTATAAAATCGGCATGGGACAAGCTAAAAGCCGGTGGATTCTTGGTTGTAGCCGGTGCCCCAAACAGGCTTTATTTCTTTGACCGGCATTCAAGCTCGTTACATTTTTTTCATTGGCTGCCCGACGATTTGGCTGTTCAGTATGCAAAGCATAGTCCTAAAAAACCCTATGCGGACACGAGCTTTGACAAAGTGAAACTGCAAAGGTCTGGAAGAGGTGTGAGCTTTCACGAGTTTGAGCTGGCCGTAGACAAACCATGTGCTGACCTTGATGTGCATGACATGCAATCTTTCATGCGTGTACCAATATTTTCGAGGCTGGCTCACCGGGATGAGTATAGGTATAAAAAACTGCTAAAAAACATGGGGCCTCGCGATGTACCCGATGGTTTTTATTATGAAATTCTACAAATCGGCATACGAAAACCAAGCGATAAGCAGTAGGAGGTACACAATGACAAATAACACTGCGCCGCTTATCAGCATCGTCGTACCGGTATATAACGTCGAAACTTATCTGGCCTGTTGCATAGAAAGTATTTTGGCTCAAACCCACAAAAATATTGAAATATTCCTGATTAATTAAAGAAGGATATATGACACATGTACATCAAAACAATAACTTCTGTTGGAAAGCTGACAAAAAGGTGAAGTGGTAGTTATGGAACCAAGAGCGGAAGGAATAAATCACAGCTCATATCTTAATATCTTGCTTATACTTGCCATGCCTGCGGTTGTGATGGTTTCTGTGTCGAGCCATATAATGTTTATTGCGTCAGTGGGAACCATGGGCTGGTTGCTGTCCGCGCTGTTCAATGGGGCATCTCGATGGGGAATACCTTTGGTTATTATGGTATATGGTGCATTACTGTTGGATGAAAAGCATGATTTTGATAAAAACAATTTTTTCAAGCGTGATGTAACAATTTTAACAGGCACTCTAGTGCTTTGGTTTCTTGCATATGAACTGATAACCGCTGGGACATTCCGCAATGTTTTGGCGGGTACCCCTTACAGCCCATTAGGGTTTTTAGTATATCTTATTGGGTTGCACACACTGGTCCCTATGTTACGCAGGTTTGTTTGTCAAGTTGATAGGCCTAAGATGTTGATAAGTGTTATCTTACTTTTTTCAGCTAGTGTGTTGTTGCCAAGACAGCTTCCCATAGTGACCTACATCAGTTTCTTCATAAATTTAACTGGCTTTTTATTGCTTGGACAGTTTCTTCATAAATTTTCCTTTCCAAAGGTGATTAATGGTCTGCTGATTGCGGCAGGTTTAGCAGGTGCGTTGATAACTGCCGGAAGCACGGCTTTATTTTCTTTTGGGTGGGGGCAACCTTTGATGATGCCTTGGAACCCAAATATGATTTTGTTTACTGCCGCATTATTCTTGCTTGCAAAGACAACGATATTTGGGAAAATTGCCCGAAGTCATGTGCCTAAAAATACAGTTTCTTTGCTTTTGCTTATATATATGGTGCATGACCTTATCCTATGGTTTCTTGCACGGCCGATTCTTCCTAGAATTGAACATTTGGAACGCCACAGTTATACCTTTATTCCAGTCATGTTCGTTATAGTTTTTGGTGTGAGCGCAGGGGTTGTGTTTCTATGGCAGTTACTACTACGCAAACCTCTACTACACATGGTTTTATTGATAGCCCAGAAGTATGAAGCTTTTTGTTCATGGCAAATGGATAGCTTTGATGAAAAACCTCTGCGGCAATATGCGCACTGTGTCATTGTATTATTCACTTTGTTTTTCATCTTGTTTATTTTCGGCCCGGTATATATTGCCGCTAATGCTATCGGCGGGGTTCATGCGTTGGATATTGCTGTTTTATTATTGTTCTTTGCGGGTTCTGTGGTTGCGGCACTATTTTTAGCGTGGGTTGTGCATATGCTACGTCATCCTTACAGGTATGCAGAATCACTATTAACAGGACTATTACTAAGTATTTTTGTAAATGGGTTGCTTTTTCCATTTAGCCATGAGCTTATTGATGATGGGTCTTTGGGTAGGTTAAGTTTGTTGTCGTTATTTCGCAATCTTTTGATGATTGTGATTTCAATTGCTATTGTGTCCAAATTTCGCAAAAATCTGCGTCTTGTTGCTATTCCGCTGCTTGTGGTTGCGATGGGGTATACTATATTTGTTTACAGTGGTATAGAGTACGTTGATGATGCAGCCCGTAGGACAGCGGAAGAAGAAATTTTTGACTCAGCAGCAACTTTCAGTACGCATAGGAATATTTTAGTCATCGTAATGGAGAGCTTACAAGGTACTGTTGCTGAACGTGTTTTTTTAGACTACCCATATCTTTTGGATGGCTTCGATGGGTTTACATTGTTTACACGTGCTTTTTCGTCCTTTCCAAATACGAGCTTTTCTATAAATGCAATACGGTCCGGTCAATTATATTTTTCAGATAGTACGGCTTTTCGTGACCATGCGATAGCGTCTAATTCGGATAACTTTCTTACGGATATGCGTGACCATGGTGTACGAGGCTATGCTGTCGGAGTGCCTATTCCCGGAGGGGGATTCCCTGTTCCGCGTGTCGGGCAACTACTGGAGCCCAACCCTATTCACCAATTTGGTTACGCCTTTGCCGCTTCTATAGCCAGAACGACCGGATATTGGCCTCCAAATCCTTTAACCGAGGGCGGTCGAGGCGAACGCCATGCAGGCACAAGCTGGAAGCTTGAATCGGTGCTGATGCATCAACAGCTAATAGAACGGTTTAATGTCCAAGATATTGGTGATAACTTGTTGTACCTTTGGGACATTACCCTTTACCATCCTCATGGTCTATTTACCAAGACCGGAGAGATTCTTAATCCAATGGGTGGGTGGGGCGAAGCACCTAGTCTAATCAATGAGACGTACTTTGGACTTTCGCAACTTACGAGATTGTTCGAAACAATGAAAGCAAATGATGTGTATGACAATACGTTGATTATAATTGTAGGCGACCATGGTATTCGCAATTCGCATTTAGCAGGTCAACGTCACCTTGCGGACTTTGAAGATTTTCAAAACGGGTATAGAGCTAATGGCAATATTGTTCCGGTGCATCACTATAATACCGCGCTATTCATAAAGCCTCCATCCTCCTACGGGCAAGCTGTTATAACACATAACCCCGCTTGGAATGGTGATGTTCGTGCTCTCGTAAATCACTACTTTAAACATTTTTATAACACAGACCCCATTGATGTGGTTGCGGGTATTCGGGCGGAAAATCCAGAGGTTAGTGTTATTTTTGCCCGCCCCCAACATACAAGAAGAGAAATAATGAATTCATCCGAGCATCATGAAATCGTATACGTAACCTCCCTGCACGAAATCGCCGCTGCTTTTGCCGCCCACTCCGGCATAAGCGAGTAAACCAAAAGGAGGCTGATTCACATGAAAACCAAACTAAAACAATCCGCACACAAGCTATATACCTTCATAGTAAATATCATAAGAGCAGGTATTCGCCTAATCCACAAAGCCTCATCGAAGTTGCCGCTGAAAAACGTGGTGCTGTTCAGTTCTATTCCGGATTTCAGTGAAAGCTCTGTAGAAGTATATAACCAGATGACTACTATGGACGAATTTAAAGGATACAAATTCATTTGGTTTGTAGATAATCCCGAGGCACAAGCAGAAAGGCCTAACACTACCTTCAAAAAGCGTATAGGCAACCCGCTGTCACGGACTTTTGCCAACCTCTACCGTGAAAGCCGTGCGCGGTTCAGTATCTTCACCCACGAGCTATACGGCAATATTTATAACAGCCAGCAAGTGCGTGTATTCATAGAGCACGGCAGCTATGGCATAAAAACCGGTGCGGGCCATGGAAACCACGGTAAAAAAAAGGGGAAAACAATCAACTATTTCGACTACGCCACCTATCGGGTAAGAACCCGGGGCGCGGAAACAAAAAACTTCCGCGTATGCGGTCTGCCGCGCAACGACAGGCTCTTTGACGACCCGTCAATCGCAAGGGGCAAGCTGGGAATCGAAGCATATGACAAAGTCCTGATATGGATGCCAACCTTTAAACATTACCAAAACAGCAGTGTGTTCAGTGTGAAAAGGAACGACTACGCCGTAGAAAAAGCCGCAGATATAACGCTGCAAGAGGACAGCACCTTCTACGACGAGGTAAGCAAAACCCTAAATGCGCACAATGCCCTAATGATAATAAAATACCACCCTCGTCAAGACATGAAATATGTAATATCCAAGAATACCGCCAACATAAAAATAATCTCCGATGAGGAGCTGCTGGCCGCCGGGATTCCCCTGTACACTTTGCTGGGCGCGACAGACGGCCTTATAACAGACTTCTCGTCGGTGGCATATGATTATTTGCTAATCAACCGTCCCATAGGTTTTGATATAACAGATTTGGAATTGTACATCCAAGGCGGCACGGTTGCGGTAAAAGACCCCCTAGACCATATGCCGGGCGAAAAAATAAACGACGTCCAAACCTTCTGCGACTTCATAACCAAGGTGGCCGACGGAGAAGACCATTTTGAAGCAGAGAGAAAAAGATGGCTGGATATAGTCCATGTCCACCAAGACGGCAATTCCGCCAAAAGGATAGTAGATATGCTACTAACCCATATCAAGTAAATTCCCGTGCCGCGATATCCAATGCAGAACGCACAACCTGCCACATGTCATAATACTTATAATCAGCCAATCTGCCGCCAAAAATGACATTTTGCTCCTCGTCAGCCAATTGGCGGTATTTTGCATACAGCTCATCGTTTTTATTATCATTTATGGGATAATACGGCTCATCACCCTGGGCAAATTCCTTGGGATACTCCCGCGTAACCACCGTTTTGGGTTGCGCGCCAAACTCAAAATGCTTATGCTCTATGATGCGGGTAAAGGGCGTTTCGCTGTCTGTGTAGTTAATCACCGCATTACCTTGGAAATTCGGCATATCCAATACTTCATCCTCAAAGCGCAGTGTACGATACTCCAACCCGCCAAAGCATTTATTAAAATATTCGTCCAACATGCCGGTATAAACAATTTTTTTCGCCTGTGCGTTTAGATTTTCGCGCTCGGCAAAATAATCGGTACTTAGCCTAACATCGCAGCCTGCCAACAGTTTTTCAATTATTCGGGTATACCCACCAATAGGTATGCCTTGAAATCTATCATGGAAATAATTATTATCAAAAGTAAAACGCAAGGGCAGCCGCTTAATGATAAATGCCGGAAGCTCTGTGCATTCGCGGCCCCACTGCTTCTCCGTATACCCTCTTATAAGCTTCTCGTAAATGTCCTGTCCCACAAGAGAAAGTGCCTGCTCCTCCAAATTACGCGGCTCGATGTTTTTTAACCGTTGCGCCTCAATAATGGCCAACGCCGCCGAAGGGTCTGAAATCCCCCAAAGCCTAAGAAATGTATTCATATTAAAAGGCAGATTGTACAATTCTCCTTTAAAATTAGCCAGTGGGGAATTGGTAAACCGGTTAAACTCAGCAAATCGATTCACATACTCCCATACCTCCCTGTCATTGGTATGAAAAATATGCGCACCATACCGGTGGACGTTAATACCCTCAACCTCTTGCGTATAAACATTTCCTCCAATATGAGGCCGCTTATCAATTACAATGCACGATTTTCCGCGCTCAATAGCCTTTTGGGCAAATACCGCCCCAAACAGCCCCGCACCTACAATAAGATAATCATAAGCCATAAATCCAGCCTCCAAGAAAAGAGATGAAAAATTTGGAAAAAGAATACATCCTGTCACCGGCCGAACTGCGAAGCCTGCAAATGGTTTTGTTGGAAATGCTTCTGGAGCTCGACAGGATATGCAAAAAAAACGAAATAAAATACTGCATCTTTGCCGGAACAATGCTGGGCGCGGTACGTCACGGAGGGTTCATTCCATGGGATGACGACCTTGATGTGGCCATGTTACGTCTGGAATATAATAAATTCCGGGTCGCCTGCAAGCGTGACTTGGACGAATCCCGCTTCTTCTTCCAAGACGATACCACTGACCCTCATTATCGCTGGGGTTATGGGCGCATCAGACACAAAAATTCCGAATTTATAAGATTGGGCCAAGAGCATATGAAAATGCGCACAGGCATATTTCTGGACATATTCCCGTTGGACAGTGTACCCAATTTTGCCCCTATGAGAGGATTACACAACTTTTATTGCTTCATTCTCCGAAAATTACTATATGCGGAGGCCGGCCGCGTTACCGGCAAAACCGCCGCATTACGCACATGGTACAGTCTTTTAAACAGAATCCCCCATTTATGGACATTCCAAAGAATTCATAAACTCACCACAAACCACAAAAATACCAAATTAGTGCGTCATATAGGCTTCCCCCAGCCAAAAGGCCGTACCTACGGATTTAACCGCGAATGGTTTGAAAATCTAAGCGACATCAGCTTCGAAGGCCATACTTTCCCCGGCAACAAAGACCATCATAGCTTTCTAACCTACCATTACGGCGATTATATGCAAATTCCCCCACCGGAAAAACGCCATCGGCACTCGGTTTCAAAATTTAAACTGCCATCAAACGAGACTTCTTGTACGCATCCCGCTCCGCCGCCCCCATCTTGTTAAACATAGCCATAAATTCCTTATAAGCGGCGCATACCTCTTTAACATCTCCGTCCATACGCAAAGCACCGTACTCAAGCCAAAGTGCTTTTGTGCAAAACGACTCAACAGTCGGCATGGAGTGTGACACAAAAACAATTGTCTTACCCTGCTCCCTATATGCGTTCATGGCGTTGAGGCATTTGTCTGTAAAGCTAGGGTCGCCCACAGACAGCCCCTCATCTATAACCAAAATATCCGGATTAATATTAATGGATATGGCAAAACCAAGCCGGGCAGACATACCGGAGGAATAATATTTGACAGGCTGCTCAACATAGTCACCAATATCGGCAAATTCAATAATCTTGGGTGTCAATTCCGCCATCTGTGCAGGGGTAAACCCAAGCAAAAGCCCCTTATACTCAATATTTTCAAGACCGGTAAGCTCCGGGTTCAGCCCCACCGACACGGATATGCTGGAAGCCTCGCCATGCACCTCTATTTGTCCGCCGGTGGGCGTCGTTATGCCCGCAATCAAATTAGCAAGGGTACTCTTGCCGCTGCCGTTTAGACCCAAAAGCCCCAAGCATTCGCCCTGCTTCACAGTAAACGAAACATCTCGCAATGCGTGCATTATGGAAATCTGCCCCTTGCGAAAAACCAGCTCCAATAGCTTATTCCGTTTATTGGTAAAAAGCCTATACTTTTTTGAAACATTTTTGGCTATTATCACATCTTTGGAAAAATCCATAACTCACATCCAATCCACAAAACGATGAGCAAACTTCCTTTGCAGCCAGCATCCAAATATAAGGATTACAATGGTCACAGGCCAAAAGAACGCTATTCTCCAATGGAACTCAAAAAAATGATACTCATACAGCAAGCTGTTGCGGAACCCCATTACTACATATCTAACAGGATTTGCAGAGAAAATCCTAAGCACCCATGGCGGCAAATAAGTCTCCTGCCACAAAATAGGCGTCAGGAAAAACAGCATCTGCATTAAAGAAGCAATAAGCCGCCCAACATCCGGGGCCAGACGAACTATCACAGACAGCATCATAGATATCGAAACAAGAAAAACAAAAGTAAACGAAATATAATAAAGCAAATTAAACCAGTATATACTGGGAAATATCCCATTGGCAAAAAAAACAACAGCCATTATACACAGTAAAATAAAATGGTCATACAGGCAGTGAATAATTGTCCCCACGGGCACAGTGGAAATAGGGTATTTAATCTTAAAAATAATCCCGGCCTTGCTGTTTATAGACGTAGACCCGGATGTAATGCCCCGGTTAAAAAACAGCCAAGGCACCATACCCGATAATAGCCAAATAAGAAAAGGAAACCCGTCAACAGGCGCGCCGCCTCGTATCCCCAAACCAAACACAAGCCAAAACGTACCAATCTGAATAAAAGGTACAAGCACCTTCCACAAGGTGCCCAGATAAAAATTCCGATTTTCTATCTTAATATCATATCTCACAACCCGCAACATTCTGCGGCGGTTTCTCCATACCTCACCAATAATACTAAATAATGCTATCATTCGGTCTCCTTAAAGCTTGCTTCCTGTTTTTAGCGGCAGACTTTATTATACGCCAAGCATATTTACTTGTCTAATTCTAAGGACAGGCCATGCATTGACAAAGTATTCACCCAAGTACATACTAACAATGAAGTCAACAGCTGTAAAAAGTCTAGGCAACGACGGAGTTGTCTGTTTAGAGGTGAATGGAAGGTGTTTTTTGAGCGAAAACTCTACCAAGACTTAATAGAATGGTCGAAGTCATCTAACCAAGTATTATACCTGGAAGGCCCAAGGCAGGTGGGCAAGACAGAGCTTTTGAAAAAATTAGGAAGAGAGCAGTTCAGTATATGCATCCATTTTGATTTGCGAACGAATGGAACGTCAGACAAGCTTGAAGCTTTGCTTGAAACATATACCGATAAGTTTGGCCATGCTGGTTTTTCAGAGGAAAAAGCCCCTATATGGGAGGCTGTTTTTAAAGAGCTTGCACCTATTTACACTAATAATGAGCAAACTTTAGTAATCTTTGACGAAATACAGCAATCACCGGCAATATATAACTCAATTAGAGATATTCGCAGAAGCTTAAAAAGCAAACTGGCTGTATCCGGAAGCTATCTGGGTATTGCAAAACAAAGCGACGAGTATTGGGAGCCGGCAGGCGATTTGTATTATGCAGAGCTTGCGAGCCTGTCATTCGTGGAATTTCTAAAAGCAAATAATATATGGGATAAATATGATTTGATAGAAACATTTGATTGGGCAAAAATGACAGATGTTGAGCAAACAACGTGTGAGCAAGTGCGCAATCTCTATCGAATATACTGCCAAATTGGTGGATATCCCGAATCGGTTAGGGAATGGGTTAGAAGCCAGAATATTGATTCCTGTAAAAATATAACTTCCAACCTGCTCCGCGCACTCTACAGGGAAAGCAACGCATATTTTGGCGATGTAGTAGGGCATGGATTATGGTCACGCACATTAGAACGTGTTGCCTCTCACATGGTGACAAAGACTGGAGACCTCGACATTACTGTAGCAAAAGACGAATTTCGAAACGATGACTCAAAAGGACTAAAAATACGAAGAAAAGATAAGGTAAACGCTTTAAAGTGGCTTGAAGATTGCAAAATAGTTGGCATAGCACAAGTATATGATGAGTTAGGGAGAGTCGCTACGCCGGGCAATAAGTCACTATTCTTTTTTCGTGACATGGGTATAATGTCTCAGCTTTGTGAAAAATCCACTGCGCTACTGCCATCAGACCTTGACGGTATGATGTCCGAAAACTTTGTATATCTACACTTATTGGATATGGCAGAAAAGCATTTTATGGAATCTGATGTTTGTTCGTTCAGTGGAAGCTGGGGGCAAATTGATTTTGTAATGCACACTAAAGAGAGGGTCAGGCTTGGCATTGAAGTAAAACACAGTAGAGGCACCACAAAAACGGGTGACAAGGCCCTCGCCGATGGTAAAATTGATTACCTGATAAAGGTGCAGGATACGTATGGCTCCGTATCGGGTAAACAAGCGACTATACCTATTTTTATGCTTGATAAATTACACCTGAATATATGCTTTCAAGCACTTTAATCTGCTCACTTAAAGAATATCCCGCCGCCGCAATGTCCTCAGAGCGGTCACGGCGTTCATAGCCTGTGTGTGCTATTTTAACAATTTCATCCCGCCATAAGCTCATATCCAATGGCAACCGCACTGTGCTATCCAAAACCATAGCCTCATCCGGAATGCAGCAATAATTACAACAAAAATGAATCCCTGAGCATTGTGCCTCTATAGCAGATATCGAAAACCCTTCAAAAAGGGATGGCGCAACCATCAAATCCGCCGCCTGCAAAAGTGCGCTAACGTCGTTACGAAAGCCCAAAAAACACACCTTATCAGCAATGCCCAAATCGACTGCTTCTTTTTTTAGCTCATCCCGTAGCTGCCCATCACCCGCAAGTAAAAAAATAGCTTTAGGTATCACGCTCAACACTTCAGCAAACAGCTTTAGTGCAAAGGTGTGATTTTTTTGGTGTTCAAGTCTAGCCGCCTGCAAAATAACAAACTTGTCCTCAAGCCCCATTTTGCAACGCATTTCTGCCCTTATATTATTATCAAATGAAAACTTGGCCGTATCAATCGCATTTTTAAGCACAGTAATACGGTCATCTGGTATTTGCGGTCCAAATAAAAACTTGGCAGCCACATCAGAACACGCTACAAAATGAGTTGCAAGACCGGTGTTGAAACGTGATTTCCATTCATTATGTTTCTCAGCCAACTTTTCACGCACCACGGAATCAACAACATCTATCCCTGTAGAGTGAGCATGTACAATAATCCTTGGGATTTTTGCCTGTATTGCAAGCTCTTCTGCCAAAAAACCTCGCCAATAGCTGGTATGCAAATGTATCGCATCATATTTATTAGCGAATATCGCTTCCATTTCTGCCCTAAAGCGCGATTCATCATCTTCTTGACGGCAACTAAGATGATGTACCTTGCATCCTTGGTCAATTAAATCCTTTTCAAAGCTTAATTCCTTATCTAAAGTCACCCAATCAAAGATTAACCGGCTCTTATCAATATGAGCCCAATTACGCAACGCATACTGAGTTATTCCGCCCTTGGCATTTCTTACAGGCATCTGTAATACTTTAATTTTTTTCATCGACTCACCGTTAAAGGTGTCAACACACCATTGCATCGCCTGCAATGTGATATAAAACCAGCTTCGGGTTGTGCAGAAATTACTTTGTATAACTCTTCCCGTGTTTTTTTTGATACAGGCTTGCGCAAATCAAATGCATCTCCTGGAGATATTTCACCTATACCAGCTACTTCTTGTGCAAACATCTGAGCTGAACACATATATAGCCATCCATCATGCAACCCTTGTGCAACCGTCCAACACCCATCCTTAAGTTGTGAAGGGTTATCAATTGCCAAGATATGTGGATTACCTAAATCATGCCAATTGTTTACTTCACAGGTTGTATTGCTAAGATAGGGTACATTAAACTTGGTACATTTTTCGATTAACATTTCTCTGCTTCGCGTATGTTTAGGATAGTTTGAAATAGAAAATTCTGTTTTACTTTCTGCAAAACTTCGCATGAGTTCATCATCGGGAATTATAGAGCCATTAGTAACTACAGACAGTGTATGGTATCGCCCGCTAAAGTTTTTGTATACATAGCTACATGTTTTGGCCACAGCTTCAGCATTAAGTAAGCTTTCACCGCAGCATATGGGTATATTTATAACAAAATCAATGTACTTAAAAAAGAAATTGAAATCATTAATCACTTTTTCTTCATCAAAGTGAATATTTCTTTTAGAAATATGTTGGTAAGATTGACATCCGTCACAATGCATATTGCATTTTGTTGTTGCGACTATATTAATATTTTGTACTGCCAATTTATTCTTTTCCCAGTAATAACGCGGAATAAATTGAAATAAAGTATAAAAATCTTGATTTTGAATGTACCCAGCATCTGCCAGAAATTTACGTACATACCTTGGAATACTGGCAGCTATCACTATTTTATCTTTCGGTAAAAACACTTTTGCCTCTTCATAGCTTATTGTGGGGATTCCACAAAACATTTTTCCTTGCTTATTGAGATCGCTGTCAATTACAGCCTTAAATACAAGGTCTTTTCTCATAAATTCTATTACCCGCGCCCCATAGGTTCCCGCGCCCCATAGATAATATTCGTTGTTTAACATTTTGTTCCCCTTTTCAAGTTTGTACAGCAGCCGGTATTGCTATTCCTTTTTTATACAAGCACCTTTCGCATTGGAGTGTTCGCTGAGGTGTATTATGGTTTAAAAACCTTTTAATATCATTGCTTTCCAGCAGCAAATCATAACAATCAAACCCGTTAGTCTCACGACAAAAACCCGCATCAAACGCAGCCGCCACTAAAGTGCACCGCCAAAGCTTGCCACCGGATAACTGCATATGGGCTTGCCCGCAGTCTGCATAATTAACAAAATCACTAAATTTACCGGGGTCGACCCAATTCCAACACTTGCGTTCAATTTTGACACCTGCTTTTTTTGCCGCATTCTCAAGTAATATTACTTTATCCTCTGTTTGCGGCAGAGTGTCGCTATAGTCGCTGACACTTACAAAAACCTCCAACCTGCGACACCACTCCAATATGCGAGTATCGGGTACAACCATTCCATTTGTTGTAATAACCAAGCTTCCGGTATTTTTACTGCAATTCTCCCCTATATGCTCAAGTAACAACCCTAAATATTTGTACAAAAAAGGCTCTCCACCGATTATGCTTATTTCACCTACAAAAGAAACTTGCTCAAATAACACTTTTAAATCTCGTTTCAAAATCTCAATCGGCACATCTTCTTTTTGACGATACGGCAAGTATTGCATACAATCCCTGCAATTAAGAGTACACCGTGTTGTGATGGGGAAATCCAAAAAGCCGATTGCATTCTGATGCCGTTTTTCTCTGTACCACATTGTAATGAAATCCGACAGCTTCCAATAGTTGATGCCATCACCCTTAAGCAGTTCTTCCGTTTCTTTAGACCCAAAGTAAGCAATTATCACGCCGCAATTTTTTAATTTAGGCTTTACTTTTTCATAATCGTATACCTTTAGCCCATTTATAACCTGGCCCCACTTATCCGGATTACTGTCAATTATCCCTTCCAGTATCCCCAGCGGTAAAATATACTTGAGTGCTCTCTTCCCTACGCCTCCGGCACCCCATAAATAATAACGCTCATTCATAAATAAATTTCATACTTCCATCATACATCTGAGGAAATCTTGACGAAGCCAGATAGGTTAAAATTTCACTTGATGTAATTATTTGGCAACCTGTATCTTTTGTTTCGCAAATAATCCCTGCCGTATTTCTTTCATATTGTGTAAGAATAAGCACGGTATCATCCGGTGTTAAACTTTTAATATCCGGCTTTTTTATTGACTTACCGTCACCCAGCACATCCCATAACTCAGTTGGCTCAAAGGATGTTTCTTTCAGCAAATTTATAACCAATTTGCCATACTTGCCCATTGCACCCCATGCAATTACTCTACCTAAAGGTATTTTCATGCCGCTTTGTTTAAAGCCTAAGATGGTATCCTCCACAGCTGCATTCACTAGCAAGAAGTTCTCTTCTACAATCTCCTGTATCGCGCCTAACTCGTCATCAAAAAGAAAATATTTAGTCAACTTATCCATATATATACCTAAAGCCTCATCATAGCCATTAGAACAATTATAGTGCAATGCATTCAATACAATCATTCCTGTGTAATGAATTTCAATAATAGCAATATACTTTTGTTTATCAGTGTCGCATAAAGGCATAGTATGCATTACATTACTTCGTGCATTTATATGGCTTAGCCAAAATCTTTTGGCATCCTCGTAACTCCCCACATAACTAAAATGATTAGTAGGATTTCCTTCTAGGTCTCGGTTCCACTTGTACAAAGGTTGTTTGAAATATTTCACTTTCCCACCACCTAAGACAAGGGGTGTATAAATTTGCGATTCTTGGTTGGCTTCGCGCCCAACATAAAAGCGTTCTAGTATGCCGCAATAATTAAAATAAGATGCTCTAATTAAGTACGTACAAATTCCACGGAAAATTTTTGCAAGCAAGTACTTCCTAATATCATAAGCATCGCTCGCGCCATTAGGAAAGGCCGACTGGTACGCCATTTCACCATTTCTAACCATAACAGTATCGCAAACAGCCCAATCATATTCGTGATTTTCGTCCAGCCAGCCAGCCAGCATTGAAACATAGCGTGGGTCAAGCTCATCATCCGAATCTACTTGGCAAACATAATCTCCGGTAATGCACAACAACCCACTATACACCGCACCAGCCAACCCCCGGTTCTCTTGGTCAATTATAGTGACTTCATAACCTCGTGATGCAAATTTAATTTCATATTCCGTAATAATTTCGCGTGTACCGTCTGTCGAACCGTCATTAACCAAAATAAGCTCAATATTGTCCCATTCCTGAGCAAGTATTGAGTTAAACATATTGGCTATATATTTTTCCTTGTTATAGCATGGTATTACCATGCTGACTTTGGATTGTTTTGTAATATTATCCCTCATTCACTACCAAGTAAATTGCTCAAGGGTTTTAAGAATGTGGCACTCGGCAGCTATATTCCCTTCTTTGCAAAAATAACGAAAGCTTTCAGGCTGTTCTGCATTTAATTCCATAACATCATAATGATTTGGAATTACATATAAAGGGTTTACAGCCCGTGTCAACTCAACGGCTTGGGCAATATTCAAGTTGCCAAATTTTCCGTTTATACAAGTCAGTAAAACATCTACTTTAGGACAAGCTTTAAGAAGTAAATCACAAAAAGCGGTATCCGAAGTATGATAAACACTTTTTCCATTGTCAAATGTTAATAGATAACCCGTCGTATCCAAAACATCCGAACCGGTTGGCAGAGCAAAAACACCTTCAACCCGAACTCCATCAAGTGTTAAAGTATCACCGCTGTCCACAACATTTATACATTTGTGTGGTATGCCAAGCTCTGCCAATTTTTTTGAGGCAAATCTTGGGGCAATAAAGGCTGTGGCGTTTTTATGAGAATAAGCTGCTATTGTTTCCGGGTCTAAATGGTCTAAATGGTCATGAGTTACAATGTATATGTCGGCTTTTATACTTCTGGGGTCTACAGGAGCAGGATAAGACCTTAAAAACAAAGGATTAATCTTCTTAACGCTATCTGACAAATAAGGGTCAATCATTATTGTACAGTTGCCGGATTTTAGATAGTACCCGGCTTGTCCCAAGAACCATAACGCCACGCTATTTTCAAGAAGTGGTTCATCCCAAGAGAAGTTCATAATCAGTAAACTTCCGTACTAAGTTGCGCCAAGGCACCGCCGTCCGCAACAAAACTCTGACCCGTTACAAAAGACGACTGCTCATTATCAGCCAGAAAATATATTAACCTGCCAATCTCTGTGGGGTCTCCAACCCGCTTTATCGGATGCCTCATTCCCAACTTATCCATCAGCATCTCTACTGTTTCATCGCCCACGCGCCCCCTAATCAATCCGTCGGCAAGCATGTTGGTATTAACAGCACCGGGTATCACACAGTTCACACGTATGCCAACATCAACAAACTCCAATGCTAACGATCGCGTAAAAGCAAGGAGAGCTCCTTTGGATGATGCGTAAGCAGAAATGTTGCGGGATGTCGCAAAGGCATGAACAGAGCTGACATTCACTATTGAACCCTTTGCGTTTGTTAGCAGGTTATAAGCGTATTTAACTGCCATAAACACGGATTTCATATTCGATTTAAAAACATAATCCCACTCGTCTTCTGTTGTATCCAATATACTCTTTGCCACTTGTACGGCAGCATTATTCACAAGGCAGTCTATATGGTCAAAATTGTTGCTTTTTATCCGGTCAAATATATTCGGAATATTTTCAGTTTCGGATATATCGCTTTGGATAAATAAATCAATACAATCGTCCTTTACATCAAGAGCTTGTTTGTCAACCCCTATTATTTTCCACCCCTTCTGTTTAAACACTTTAGCGGTGGCATACCCTATTCCTCCATGTACACCTGTAATCAATACAACTTTACTCATTTGCGCCATCCTCCCCAAGATATTTTATTAAGTTTGATAATGTATTTTTGTGAACAGCATCCCAATACCTTACGCTGTTATTTGAATTATGTGGTGCTAAAATAACATCCGTTCTCTCAAGCAACTTGTCCGTTGTTGGAAGAGGCTCTATTTCAAAAACATCAAGAGCAGCTCCGGAAATTATACCTTTTTCCAGTGCTTCCAGTAAATCCTCGTGTGCAATATGCTTCCCTCTTGCTGTATTTATTAGATAGGGCTTCTTTTGCATTTTTCCAAAAGCAACTTTGTCTATCAGATGATGTGAACTATCATTTAAGTCGCAGTGGATTGATATTATATCAGCATTTTCATAGATATAATCCTTTGTTGTCATGGTTATGCCGTACTGCTCAAGAATAATTGGCGCAATTTCCTTTACATCATTCGCTACTATTTTCATATTAAAAGCATGGGCACGTTTTGCAACCTGTGCTCCAATATTCCCCAATCCAATTATGCCTAGTGTTTTCTCGGATAGTGTGAATCCAGGTATTTTACTCCACTCTCCCTGTTTCATTTGAACATCTGAAGCTATAACGTTTCTTGCAAACGCCAGCATATATGCAAGGGTTGTATCTGCCACAGGATGGGAAAAGGCATTGGGTGTTCGGCACACCATAATACCTAGTTCCTGAGCGGCCCTCACATCAATAGCATCTATTCCGGTGCCCCATTTCGAGATTACCTTCAAATTCTTTGCCTTCTCCAACACTTGTCGCGTAAATGCGTCATCACCGCACACCACGCCGTCATAAATGTCAATGATTTCAAGGAGCTCTTCTTCGCTCAAGCGTTCTTTTACGGTAGCCAAAGTTGGTTGGATACCATTAGAAGCAAAGAACTCCGTAAACTTGCCAATATCCATTAACATATACGGTGCCGAAATTAATACCTTTTTCATTACGTCCCTCCAATATTCATATTATTTCTTCAAATAGCCTAAAGCATAGGTAAGACCAAACGCCACGTATTCAAATGTAAAACCAGAAGATTCTAAAAATTCAGTCAATGCCTTGTATTCATGATGTTCATACCCCCGATAACCAATCAACTCATCAAAACATATCCACGTACCTTCGACAATGAGTGGATGCAAAATATCGAATATGGTTTTAGTAGAGGAATATATATCACAATCAACTCTAAGCAATGATATGGGCTCATTATCATTTTCGAGTAGCCATTGGGGTAAAGATTCTTCAAAGTAACCTTTGTACAACCTCACATTCTCTGGCATACCATGAGGCATATTTCCTTTAATATCACCAAACGTACCTTTTAAGGCATGTGACCAATCATCAGGCAAACCCTCAAAAGAATCAAAGCCGTGTATCAATTTACCTGGGAAAATACTTGATAATTTTCTAGTTGATGCCCCCTTATATACACCCAAGTCAAGAATCTGCCCATCCATATGTGTAATCTCGGCAGACCTTGACTTGATAACGGCAAACTGGTCAATGAAGAATGTAGCAAAAGGCATTTTTTCCTTTATAAAATCAACTCTTTCAATCGCAGCCACTTGGTTTTGATGTGCTAATACTGCAACCCAGCGGTGATTCCATGCCATTATCTGCCTTAATAAGTCACCGGCTTTTGGCGTACTTAGCTGTTGAAGAATATCCTCCACATCTAACTTTATCCGATTTGTTTTCAATGTGAAATTGAACACGATGCGCTCTGAGGAAATGCCCAGAGTATCAATTAGTAATTTTGCCACATCGTAGCGTTCACTCTCATCCAGCGTAATCAAAATAGGTGCGTCGGGGTATTTTTCAAGCATTGCAGATGGCGGTAATACGGGCAATCCAAATAGCTCTACTTCGGGGGGGGGGGGGGGGCTGCGCGGTCACAAAAACAAAGAGGCGGATAATCCTTTTTCAACCCATCAAAATTCTCTTTTGCAAAACGACCCGCACCATAATAAATGTACTTATTCATACTCGAACTCCTCTCTCATAATCATGCCGGGGCTACAAGCCCATACATTGAACCAACTTGATGCACATCAATTTTTCTAGGAGCCCCTGATTTACAGATGAAATATCCATTATTGGTATATCCTTTTTCACCCACAGGAGGGGAAATGTGTTGGATATCGGTAAATCCAGAGTCCTCTAACATCATCATGAACATAGGCAAAGTAGCTTCCCAGCCCTGCATCTTATTTATCCTATGAAATTCTTCACGGTTATATAAAACTAAGTTTGACCCTTGCCGTATCTGGGAAGAAATTACATATGTCGTTGCTTTAATGTTACATACATAGTCAAGGAATAACTGTGGATTTCTAAAATGGTATACCATGCCTAAAACCAATAAAACATCGCAAGATGCATACTTATGAAGGTTAAACACAGAATCTTTAAAAAATTCAATATTATCCATGGCCATAGTATTTTTATAAAAATGTGCTTGGTTAATACAAGAAGCTATCGCGTCAATTCCGATAACCTGTGCGCCGCGTTTTGCAAATTCAACTCCCACACCTCCCGCATTACAACCAGAATCAATAACTTTCAATCCATCAAGCTTACTTGGAAGGAACGGCTCTATTAGAGTAAAAATCTTACTAGGGTGTGTTCCACCCTTTGTTACAATACCATTACCAAAATCAAGGGCTTGATACCACGGGCTCAATTCCTCAATTTGTTTTTCGATTTCGAGAGACTCCA
>Ga0209755_10001046_pt1 | contig 46165 bp, 36 predicted proteins | sample TergutCo191P1_FD_187301 | JGI IMG/M metagenome (GOLD analysis project Ga0209755, IMG submission 187301) | Cornitermes sp. P1 segment gut microbial communities from Petit-Saut dam, French Guiana - Co191P1 (SPAdes) (version 2) | ecosystem: Host-associated > Arthropoda: Insects > Digestive system... | reverse complement strand
ATCGTGTAGAACATATATTGCAAAATATTGATTATGCGGTAAGCATTGCAGGCGCGGATCATGTTGGTCTGGGCAGCGATTTCGACGGCGGTATTACCCTTCCTGCCGATATGGCAGATGCCAGCTATTTCTACAGAATTACCCAGGGGCTGGCTGAGCGCGGCTACAGCAAAGAAGACATGACCAAGATTCTCGGCGGCAATTACATGAGAGTTTTAAAAACCGCCGGGGACATGGCTGAGCCCAGGAATGTTGCCCAGGGGATCACATTTATACCGCAGCTTAACTCAGACGAATATGGCTGGTATGTCAACAGTATGCAGCCAACCTTATCCGCGAAGGTTAATGGTAGTGCAGTAAGCTATAGGGTCATAGTTGACGGCATCTCGTATGTCACCGAGTCGAATTACATTAGCTCAACGAACACTCTTTCCCTTATTATGCCGGCCAGTTTCCCAAATTCCGGGGGAACAGCAGGCATTGTATTGCGGGAAAATTTCCATGTCGTTACTTTTGAGGCGGTAAACTCTTCAGGCGGAGTTGCCAGAGAAACCATCATTTTCCGTGTTGATCCTTCAATTTAACTATTAACTTTAACTGGTTTTTATTCACGATTAACGGACTGCCCGGGTGGCTCGTTAATCGTGGGTTTTTTACGCCACAGGTCACGCTTTGATAACAGTCACCGTTTTTTGGTAGTGCCGGTGGCTCAGCCAGTTCCGCTATAGGCAGCGCTTTGTTCTGTTCGCAATTTTCTTGTGATCTAAAAACTTTGATTCCTATTGTGAACTCAGCATCTGCAAATTTTAGTGATGGTAGTTGCTGAAAACTCAACAAGGCTTTGTTGGCGATCTTATACCAATACCGCCTAAAAAATTTGCCTCGGCAAAAGAGTCAGCCAAAATAGTGACACCTGTTTGACAAATACACTGATATAGAATACAATATCAGTGTATTTGTGAGGTATTATTTTGGCTGATCAAACAATTGTAGAACAATTGCTTTCTCGTGGGAAAGGAATGTTTTCTGCCGTTCAGGCGGTAGAAGCGGGATTAAACCGCCAGCAGTTGTCCGATTTTGTGAAATCTGGCGTACTGGAACGGGCAGAACGGGGTATATATGTCAGTCCCGGCGGACTTGACGACGCCTTATTCTGGCTCCAGCAACGAGCGAAAAAAATCATCTATTCCCATGAAACCGCCCTGTTCCTTCACAGACTGACCGACCGCACCCCCTTTCAATATTCTGTTACCGTACCAAGTTCATATAAGGTTTCAGAAACCCTTAAAAAAACCTGTAAGATTTTTTACATCAAACAAGACCTCATCGACCTTGGAAAAACCCAAAAACCATCCGGTATGGGGCATATCATAGTTACCTATGATATGGAACGAACCCTATGCGATGTAATCAGAAGCAGAAACAAGATTGATAATCAGATAGTCATAGAAGCAATCAAGCAGTATTCCCAAAACAGAGACAAGGACTTGCACCGTCTTTATCAATACGCTGAAAAGTTCGGCATTGAGAAAATCCTGCACCGTTATTTGGAGGTGTTGATATGAGGAAAGATAACTATATGAACGCCATGGGACTAAAAGCTATGGTCAGGAATATAGCCAAAGAAAAAGGAATATCAGCACAGGCAGTTTTACAGCATTATTTTTTTGAACATTTTCTTGATAGACTTTCCCGCTCCGCGTATCACAATAATTTTGTTCTGAAAGGCGGTTTTTTAATAGCGGTCATTGCCGGACTGGAAACACGATCCACAATGGACATTGATATTACCATTCAATCATACCCCCTTGACGAAGCCCATATAAAAACAATGATAAACGAAATTTGTGCCATCCCTATTGATGACTACATTGAATTCAGATTAACAAAAGTAACACCAATCCGTGATGACGCTGAATACGGCGGCTTCCGGGCTTCATTGGAAGCCATCTATGAAAACATAACCGCTCCATTGTCCATTGATATAACCGCCGGAGACATCATCACGCCAAAGCCTGTTAAACGAAAATTCAAATCTCTTTTTGATATCGGTAATCAATTTGAATTATACACCTATAACTATGAGACCATCCTGGCTGAAAAGATAGAAACCATTTTGCGACGCAGCGTAGGCAATACCCGCCCCCGTGATTTTTACGATGTTTATCTTATAGCAAAAACCCAAAGCTATAATACCGAAATTCTAAAAAAAGCCATTTCATCAACCGCCAAGTACAGGGGAACCACTGAAAGAATTGGAAACGTACCGGAAATACTACAGGCAATAAAAGACAGCTCAATACTTAGGCAACAATGGGAGAAATACCAGTACGAATACCCTTACGTAAAAGATATAACTTTTGATAATACAGTGAATGTTTTATACGATATAATGGAGACAAGACCATGATTGTACTTTTTCCAATAAAAATATCAAATTATTGGTTGTAAGCTCATATATATTCCACAGGTCCGGAGAGACATATCTTCACGCTCAGTTTCGTGGTATATTTTTCGTATGCTGCGGATTGTGTAATTTTATTCTAGGGAGGATAAAGGATGGCAATTTTCGAAAAGTATCAAGATGACTTGACTGCCGGCAAGAAAATCGTACTTGGTATTCAACACACGTTTACCATGTTTGGCGCGACTATTTTGGTTCCCATTTTAACCGGGCTGGATATCTCTGTCGCGCTGTTTATGGCTGGTGTTTGTACTATATGGTTCCACCTGATCACACAAGGCAAAGTCCCCATATTTTTGGGTTCATCATTCGCGTTTATCGCGCCTATCATAATCGTAGCGCAGCAATTCGGTATGCCCTATGCACAGGGAGGCATTGTTGTATCCGGACTCGTGTACCTGATTTTTGCGTTGCTTGTCGCTCTGTTCGGGCCCAAGCGGATAATCAGTTTTTTCCCGGCCATTGTTACCGGCCCCATCATTATAATAATCGGAATGATGCTTGCTCCTGTGGCTATTGGCAGCGCTTCACAAAACTGGTGGCTCGCAGCTATCAGCTTGCTCGTAGTTGGCATTGTGGCAATTTTCACAAAAGGTTTTATAAGCGTATTGCCGGTTCTCTGCGGACTTTTGGGCGGTTATCTTGCGGCTGTTGTGACCGGAAATGTTGATTTTACCCCGATTAAGGAAGCGGCCTGGATTGGTCTTCCCAATTTTGCAATCGCGAAGTTCGACATTAGCGCGATTATGATCATCGCGCCTGTCGCGATTGCGACAATGGTCGAGCATATCGGTGACATGGTATCCATCAGGGCTTTAACCGGTAAGGACGTTATTGTTAACCCCGGTCTGCATCGTACCCTGGTTGGCGACGGTATAGCGTCAAGTATATCCGCCTTCTTTGGCGGCCCTGCCAATACCACCTATTCGGAAAACACCGGCGTTCTGGCTCTTACCCGCGTATTTAACCCAATTGTAATGCGCATTGCCGCCTGTTTCGCCATTCTGTTAAGTATCACCCCGAAACTCAGCGCCTTTATCAGCACCATTCCTTCCGCTGTTATCGGCGGCATTTCCATTGTATTGTTTGGCATGATTGCTTCAGTCGGCGTTCGTAACCTGGTTGAAAATAAAGTTGACTTCCAAAAACCCAGAAACATGATCATCTTCGCGGTTGTAATGGTATTCGGGCTCGGACTTGGCGACATAAGGCTCTTGACCCTGTCTCCCCTTGCCTTTGGCGCTATTGTTGGAATCATTATGAATAAGCTTCTTCCGGAAAAAGCTGACGCCTAATGTTAGGCGCTTTTTTTAGCGTTGCAGGGCGACAGTGCCGCAGAAACCGGCGATTCTTTCCACCGCGATTTTCAGGTTCGGAAGGGAGTTGGCGTAAGATATGCGGAGAAAGCCTTCCCCGTAACTGCCGAATGACGTTCCTCCGGCGGCCGCGACACCGGCTTCTTCGAGGAGCCCTTTGGCAAACTCCTTTGAAGAAAGGCCGAATGACGAGATATTCGGAAACACATAAAATGCGCCTCCCGGCATTGCACATGAAATCCCTTTAATCTGATTCAATGCGTTCACCAGGTAATCCCGTCTTTCTTTGAAAGCGGCGGTCATTTCGGTCACCGCGTCCTGCGGGCCCTTGAGGGCTTCTATTGCCGCCCACTGGGTTATGGTGGCGGCACAGGAAGCGGAGTTAACCATCAGCAATGACATTTGTTCGGCAAGTTCCAGGTTCATTATCCCGTAGCCGAGCCTCCAGCCCGTCATGGCGTAAGACTTGGAAAAACCGTCAAGAATGATGGTTTTATCTTTCATTCCGGAAACCGAAGCTATTGAAAGAGGCTGTTCTCCATAAAAAATCCGGTCATAGATTTCGTCCGAAAGAATGTAAATATCTTTTTCCCTTACCATCTCCGCAATGGCAAGAATATCCTCCCTGCTGAACATGCCTCCGGTCGGATTACACGGATTGTTTATGATTATAAGCTTTGTTTTTTCGTTGATGTCTTTTTTCAGCCTGTCGAGATCCACCCTGAAATTGTTTTTATCCAATAGAGGCATGGGAATGGGCTTTGCCCCGGCAAAATTGATTACAGATTCGTAAATTGGAAAGCCGGGATCGGGATAAATTACTTCGTCTCCTTTTTGACAGAGCATGAGAATGGCAAAAAACATCACCGGCTTGCCTCCCGGTGTTACGACTATTTCGTCGATTCCGGTTTTTACTTTTTTGTAATCTTCGCAGTATTGCGCGATGGCTTCTCTCAGCGGAACTATGCCGGGGCTTGGTCCGTAACCTGTTTTGCCGTCTTTCATGGCTTTGTACGCGGCTTCGATAATGTTATTGGGGGTCTTGAAGTCCGGCTGGCCGATTTCAAGGTGTACGATGTTTTTGCCCATGGCTTCGAGTTCGTTAGCCCTGGCAAGTATCTGAAAAGCGGACTCATTGTGGAGCCGGCCCATTCTCTCGGCCACTTTGTTATTCATCTCGTGCTTCCAGTGGTATTTCGGAGGGGGGGAATCGAGGTTCCGGTCGCAAACGATCCTGTTTGCTCCCTCCACCTCCGCCTTCGCGCTCCTCGGCGCGTCCTGCGCCGGTTTTTTACTCAAGCAAGGCTGCGCCTTGACTATTTCACAGGAGCGCTCCGTTTCGATTCCCCGGCTTTCTTGTCTCCTATTATTTTTTCACTGAAAATGTATTCTTGTTTCCAGTGGTATTTTCGGAGGGGGGGGAATCGAACCCCCGACAGCCAGTTCCCAAAACTGGCGGCTTAACCGCTGGCCTACCCTCCGTTAATTCTTCTTTACTATAACTACTTGCGCGGAATGCGTCAATTTCCCGTCGGCGTTTCAGAAAGTTTTAAAATTTTTATAGGGAGTTTTTCCATCAAAGATTCATCGATTTTTTTCCCGCCGGCGGTGATTCCCAGCTTCCGGTCAGGTCGGACTTCTCCGTGAAAGTCGCTGCCCGCTGTTATGTAAAGTTCGAGTTTCCTTCCCAATTCTTCCAGTCTGCGGCAGGACACCGTTTTTGCCGCGGGGTGCCAGGCTTCAAGGCCGTCCAGGCCTTTTTCTTTCAGGCTTTTTATTAAGTCGGGAAGCCGCCCCCAGCTTAAATACAGGGACAATGGATGGGCAAGTACGGCAATCCCGCCGGATTCCTTAATTGCATTTACGGCGCGTTCAAATTCCAGGCCAATTTTGGGGATGTAAAAAGGTTTTCCTTTGCCAAGGTAACGGACAAAAGCCTGTTCACGATTTTTGACGATTTTTTTCCTTACCAGAAAGGCAGCGAAGTGAGGACGTCCTATGGAGTTGTTGCGGATTTCTGGCCTGTCGCCTTCATTTCCGCACGTGTCAGGTTTAATGGCCAGGGAGCTGATCTCGTTGTAAGAAGCGGGAATGCCTGCTTTATCCATTCTGCTCACCATTTCCAGGTTCCGTTCCAGTCGGCGCTTCGCAAGTTCCTCAACAGCCTCGATGAAAGCCCGGGAAGGCCGGTCAATTCCCAGACCCAAAAGGTGAAATTCGCCGTCACGGTTCCAGGCTATTTCCAGTTCAATTCCCGGAATAAATTGTACGTTTTGTATGGCTGCGGCCTCTGCCGCCTCCTTTAACCCCCCTATAGTGTCATGATCCGTGAGCGCAATGACGGAAACATTACGTTTTACTGCCTCTGCAATGAGGGCGGAAGGGGAAAAGCTTCCATCGGATGCGGTGGAATGGGTATGGAGATCAATCATCTAATTGACAAACTACATGAAATTGAGCAAATTTACTAGAACTTAAACGATATTACATAAGGAACGTAAATTATCCGTGGCAAATTTGCTAAACATACCGAAAATATACGAAGAGGACTTTTTGTCATTGACTGTATGGGTCCGCCGGTCTAGAATGCTATTGAAATCATAGGACGGTCCGTGTGTCTGGATATACATTAAAAAATAGTGTAATTGTCACAGCCGGAAAAGCACCATATGCCGGCAGTCTGAATATATCCGGGGAAAAGATTGTTTCTCCGAACCATGTCAAAGATGGGGTTGTTCTGGATTTGAAAAATAAATCCTATATTTATCCTTCACTTATAAATGCACACGACCACCTTCAAGGTAATTACAGGCCTCCGGTTGGGCCCAAAAAGGGCACTTTTTACCTTACATGGCAGCCCTGGGACAATGATCTTAAGTCTTCTGCTGCCTTTGAAGAGCGTTCAAAACTTACCCGCGAGGAACTTTATTTATTAAGCAGCTATAAATGTATTTTTTCCGGAGTAACTACCGTAAACGATCACTTCCCCCAAGCTATAAACGGCAATATTCTTCCGTCTCTTCCGATTAGGGCCATTCTTGAATATGGGCTTGCGCATGAGATCACTTCCTATGATCTTAACTGGGGGGATGGCGTTGAGGCAGAACATAAGAGGGCGGTCAAGAATAATGGCCGTTCATAACCCATCTGTGCGAAGGTTTTGACAATGAAGCGATGCACAGCCTACAAACCGTGGAAGAAATGGGGATTTTGGATAATCACTGCCTGTTTGTACACTGCATTTCCATGAGTGACGAGGATATTAAAAAAGCCGCCAGGGCCGGAGCAAGCATTGCGCTTTGTCCAAGCTCAAATATGCGCATGTTCAACGTTACAGCCAAGATTCGGAAAATGATTAAGGCGGGGCTAAACCTGACTCTGGGTACTGACTCTTCGGCCTCAGGCCCGGCCAATCTTTTGGAGGAAATCAAGAACCTGAGAAGCGTTTATCAGAACATGTACGGAGAGGAGCTGAGTCCCAGGAAGGTTTTTGAAATGGTAACGATAAACGGGGCAAAAGCTTTCTGGATGCAGGATCGAATCGGTTCGCTGGAAGAGGGAAAACTGGGGGATGTTTTGGTTTTAAAAGCCAGGAAAGAAGATCCCTATGAGAATCTGGTATCCGCGGCAATGAAGGATATTGAACTGCTGGTTCTGGCGGGAAGACCCATATACGGGGAAATGCGTTTTCTTGATTTCTTCGGGCATGATCAAAGTATGACCGCTCAGACAAAAGACAAGCTTCCTGACGGATATACAAAAATAATTGTAGGGAAAAGACCCATGTTTGTGGTCGGGGATCCTGCAGCATTGTACAGGGAAATCAGGGCCAGAATCGGTTTTAAAAAAGTCCTTGATTTTCTTCCTTTTGAGCCGGAAGATTCGGCAGAGATCGTAACAAAAAAATCCAAGAAGGAATCTAAATAATGCCCAAACCGCTCCAGTACAAAGCAGGTTCGTTAGTTTATTTCCAGGGAGACCCGGCGGACAAGGTATTCATTCTGCAAACCGGAAAGGTTAACCTTACGTATCAGGATATAGAAACCGGAGAGGATGTTCATGATCTGATTCAGCAGGGGGAATTCTTCGGAGTAAAATCCGCTTTGGGACGCTATCCAAGAGAAGAAAACGCGATGGCCATGCAGGACGCGGTTATTATGGCCTTTACGGTTCCCGAGTTTGAAGCTTTGGCGATGGCAAATACCAGGATTATCATGAAGCTGCTCAAGGTTTTGTCCAATCAGCTCCGGAAAATTCACAAACAGGTTTCCAGTCTTATGGCAAAAGAAGAGCAGAACCCGGAAGCCGGTCTATACAGTGTAGGAGATTACTACCTAAAGACTAAAAATTTCGCCCAGGCCCGGTATATCTTCAGCCGCTACCTGACTTTTTACCCTTCCGGAAGGAATGCCGTGCAGGCGGCCAATTATCTTCAGGAATCGGAACTAGCTGTGGCCAAATCACCCGCGCCTCCTCCGCCCTCAACTCAGGCCGCTCCTGTTGCAGAAGCCCAGCCAAGGCAGGATGCCTCGCAATCTGCGAAAGCTTACTATGACGCGGTGAGCATGATTTCCCAGCAGAAATATCAGCAGGCGTATCTTGGTTTCAAGAAGATTGTGGATGCCAATGAGGATGTTGAGTATGCCGCAAAGAGCACTTTTGAAATCGGACGCTGTCTGTTCCTTCTGAATAAATTTGAGGATTGCATAAAATACTATACCATGATGATAACCAAGTACCCTAAACATCCGGAGCTGTCGGAAGCCCTTTTCCACATGGGCCAATCCTACGAGAAGAGCAACCGAAAGGATATGGCTCAGACATTTTACAACAAGATACTCTCCATGCCCGGTGATGCTGATGGCGGAACACACGCGAAGGCAAAGCGGGCACTGAAACTGTTGGAGGCGTAAGGTGGCAGGAATGGATATGTCGGCCTTTGGCCGATTCGCCAAGACTTTCCGGGCAGGTGAAATGATTTTTGCCGAATTTGAGCCGGGTGATAATTTCTACTTAATCCAGTCCGGGCGCGTTCAGCTTGTGAAAATAATCGGAGACATTGAAAAGACTCTGGACATTCTTCAGCCCTCAGAAATGTTTGGGGAAATGGCTATTCTTGAGAATTCTCCCAGGTCTGCCACGGCGATAGCTCTGGATACCGTAAAAGTTCTTGAGTTTAACCGCCAGAATTTTGAAATACTCATGCTGGGGAACCCTCAGATAGCGCTAAAGCTCCTCAGGATGTTTGCCAAGAGAATCTACGATTCCAAGCGCCGCTTTTTGATTCTGACTCTTGAAGAACCCCAGGCAAAGATTGCGGATGTTTTCCTCATGCTGGATGAGAGCCAGTCGGATATTGACAGGACAACCGAAACGCGGGAATTTAAAACCACCGTGGATGATGTGGCTCACTGGGCAGGTATGACGGTAAACGAAACCCGGGATGTACTTGGCCATTTTTCGACTCAAAGGCGTATTGATATATTTTCGGACAGAATTGTAGTCAAAAACATAAACGATTTCTCCCGATTTGTGAGTTCCAGAAGAAAGAAATAAAACAACGCCCCCGGAAACGGGGGCGCTGTTTTATACGGTGTCATCGCGAAGATACTCGCGTCGCGAAAGTCTTCACGTCGCGAAAGTACTCGCTCGATTATTTCTTCGCGGCCCGGCCTCGCTTCTTTGCCGCGGGTTGCGCCTGCGGCTTGCGGCCTCTTTTCGGGGCTTCAATCACCGGAACATCTTCATCTGTGTTTATCATGTCCAGATAAGCCGTACCTGGCGATTCTTTTTCTTTGGCTTTTGGCGGTGCAGGCGCATCAGAGGAGCCAAAAGACTGACTTATGTCTTCTCTCACCGTAGATCTACGCCTGCTGAAGGAGGCGAAAGCGGCATCCTGGAAGCCCTTTGATACGCCATGGAGGAATTCGTTGAGCACGTTGGCCATGCCGTCCAGTGTCCTCTTTTTACGCTTTATCGAAGTTATATCCATATCAAGGATAATCCCCGGCAGTACATGGTAGGGATTGATCATGTAATCGAAGCGGTAGAATTCCCTTTTGAGGAAGGAAAGCCTGTCGTCAATGACCCGCCGTTCAATGGGGTATTGAAAATCGTACATATCTTTGAGTCTTTTTTCCATCAAGATAATCTTTTGGCGTAGTTTATCCTTTTCGTAAAGGTGGGTGCGGTTTGATTTTTCCACTTCGGTTTCAGCAGGTTTCACAAAAGAAATTTCATCCCAAACTTTGTTTATGTCTTCGTAGAGAGGTTCTCCTGTCTTGTCCTTGATCATACTCTTGATTCGGTTTTTCTTCTTTGCGGCCAGATCATTATAATCGGTGATTTTGCCTGCCGGTTTGCCTTCTTCGTACATAACCTTAATGACATCCCAAACATGCTGAATTTCCGATTCGAAACTGTTGAGCTGCACATCGTAGGTTTTACGTTCCTCGATTAACTGGGCGTTGTCAAAGTATTTAAGCCTGATCTGGTATCTCTCGTCCGGAAGATTCGCAACATCCGTATCCTCATATTCTCGAATGATTATTTCCCTGGCGTTTTTCAGATTTTCGATGTACTGGTAACCCATTTTGGATGTGTCAAGGATGGAGGTAATGGAATTAACTGCGGTGTTGAATCCGCGGCTTCTGATATTCTCAATATCAACGATCTTTTTCAGGTTTTCTCTGATGTTTAGCTGATCGAAAGTTTCTGGATCAATTTCCGCGTGGATCTGGGCAAGTTTGTCCATAATGAATTTGGATATTATTTTGTACCGCTTCGCCTTTTCGCTCTCTACATCGTCATCTGTAAACTGCTCCACCTTGCAGATCTTGGAAAACAGGATTTCACTGTCGGACATTTCCTCAAGGCCCTCATCAACCCTGTTATCTTTTAGTTTTTCCAATTCTTTATCGATAAGGTCGATGTAATGCTTGCCTAGAAGATCTTTTATCAGGTATTCCATTGTAACCTGGTAATGGAATATTGGGCTTATAAGCTCCGAGTCCAGAATATTGATACAAAGTTTTACATCCGTTACGTTTTTTGGCTTCGCTATGTTGTCTTTGAAAGCGCATTTGACGATGGAGTAGGCGTTTTCACCGCGTACAAAGGCGCCGGTGTCCATTTTCTGTCTGAGCAGGCTGTTGGTGAGTGTTTCCAGCTCATTGACGCCTCTCTGGATATGGCCCTGAAGGTGGCCGTACATGTTAACTATGGATTTTTCAACTTCACCGGTATTAAACTTGTCCGCTCCGCCAACCTCATCCAGGAGTGTCGCTATCTCTTTCGGGGTATAACGGGAAAGAACCAGGGTCTCCTCGCGGTCAATAAAATTCCGCAGTTTTTTGACCATTTCATCTTCGCTCGTTACCATGTAACGGTTGAACATATTTTGGAAATTTTGATTGAAGTAATTATAAAGCTTCTCTTTTAGACCGCCCATTACATCCAGTCTTTCCAGGACGTCTTTCGGCAATTTTGCGGTCAGGTGGTGGATAACCTTGTTGGTTTCCTCCTCCAACAGCAGATTTACCTCATCTTGTTGGTCTCTGAATTCCTGAGCAAGCGAATTCCTTGAACCAACGGCGCTTGGTTTTTCCGGATGGAATACATTAGGACTTTTGGGCAGATCTATGGAACCCATATCTTTCTCCTTGACAATTTGTTCATCATATTAATGATACAAGCTAATGATACAAGGTATTCGTTAAGTCGGGAAGGGGGGATTTGAACCCCCGATTTCTTGGTCCCGAACCAAGCGGATTAGCCTCTATCCCACTTCCCGAGTAATCAGATTATAGGGAAATGCTTCTGCGCCGTCAACGGGTGACAGTATCACGGGCAAGGTTGGTATGACACGGGAACTATTTTTTTCCGGGGGCTGCCTGGGCGACTCTTGCGTCTACTGTATTAAGAATTGCGGTGAGTCTATCTTTTTCTATTAAATCAATGAGCCGGGCTTCGGTGTAGCGGCGGGCTTCTTCGGTAAAGACCCCTACGGAAATGCAGACTCCTTTTCCGGCTTTTACTTCCTTGAGGTGTGAATGGAAATCTCTGACAATGAGCTCGCCTATTGAACCTTGGGAACGGATGAACCGGAACATGATGACATCTGACCACTTGGAAGTGTCAATTTCAGCGAGAATGTCGGCCCATTCGTTTTTGTTTACCGCAATATTGGTTATCTTTACTTTTGCCTTTGGGAAGTAGCTCATTACGATTTTACGGCACAGGGCGACAAAATCTCCGGACGGGGCCATAAGATAAATCTGTAAATTTTTGTTGGCGTTCAGTTCCTGGTATTTCCCAATAAGCATGCTAACGTCTTTGTATGTAGGATTTTCTGCCATGATATTTCTCAACAGGGGCAAAGCTTTGGAAATATCGTTGGCTTTAAGGTAGCATTGAGCAAGCCTGTAACGGAGTTCAACCAGTACATCAGCCTTGATATTTTCATGGCGAAGTCCAAGCTCAAAATCCTGTGCCGCTTTTTCGTATTGGCGGGCTTCCGTGTTTATCATACCGCAGGTAAGACAGGCGTTGGGGCCCATTATCGGATCTCCCCGCAAGTGGCTGAAAATCCGCAATGCCTGCTCGGTCTGATTCGCTTCATGGTAACATTCGGCCAGCGTGTAAAGGGATTCCTTGTCATTCGGCGCGAGATCTATGGCCTTGCGTATGTAAGTCATTGCCTCTTTGTTTTTCTTCAGCCTGAAAAAAGAATGCCCCAGTGTTCTCAAAGTGGGGGCGTGTTCTGGGTCCTGAATTCTTGCCTGATTCAGAGCCTGTACAGCTTTTTCGTAATTTTTCCGCTGGAATTCCAGGACTCCTAAATTATAGGCTACTTCAAAGTTGGTGGAATTTAGACTTCTGGCTGTGGTGAGGGCTTTATATGCTTCGTCGACAAGTCCCAGCTTCAGAGCTGCCATGCCCATGCGCAGATTGGCTTCAAATTCGTTGGGAGCGTTTTTGCCAAGCTCTACAAGAGAGCCGTATGTTCTATACGCTTGCTCCCAATTTTCTTCCCTGTAATGAAGGTCTCCAATCTCTGAAAGAGCTTCGGGGTCCTTTGGATTTTGCTCCAGCCGCTTGTTTGCTTTTTTTAGTATCGCATCCCGGCCTTTGCTGGGTTTCCCTCCTCCTCCGCCTCCTTTTGAGCGGCCGAGGAACATCATTACCAGGAAAATAATAAGGACAAGGCCCACTACTGCGGCCATTACAGGAATAAGAAAACCCATACTGCTATTATCGGTATAACTGCACTTTTCTTCAATATTCTAGTCTTCATTATTAAGTCCTAATGACACGTTGACATTCCATCCCTGCTATATTAATATTCCGCAACAGAAGGTAAGCATATTTAAGAATAATTTGAAAACGCCTTTAAATTGAAAAGCCTCAGTTAATAAAAATCAGGAGGGATATATGAACGAAATATTCAGTAAGATTCAGGAAATGGGAATTGTGCCGGTTGTAAAGATAGATGACCCAGCGAACGCTGTACCGCTTGCGGAAGCTCTCAAGGACGGCGGTCTTCCCTGCGCGGAGATCACTTTCAGGACTGCCGCCGCAAGGGAATCAATGCAGCGGATAAACGCCAAACTGCCGGATATATTTATGGGCGCGGGAACCGTTCTCACTACCGAGCAGGTTGATCTTGCCATAGACAGCGGGGCGAAATTCATTGTAGCGCCGGGTTTTAATCCTGCAGTCGTGGCTTACTGTAACAAGAAAGGCATTCCCGTAATTCCGGGCTGTTCCACTCCTTCCGATATGGAAAAAGCCATTGAAGCCGGTCTTGAAGTTGTGAAATTTTTCCCGGCGGAAGAAAGCGGCGGTCTCGCTTACATCAAAGCTGTATCCGCCCCGTATACCACGCTCAAGTTTATACCAACAGGCGGAGTAAACGCGGATAACCTGAACACTTATCTGGCCTTCAACCGCATCATAGCCTGCGGAGGCTCATGGATGGTTAAGGCCGACTTGATAAATGAAGGCCGATTTGACGAAATAAGACGTTTGACAAAAGAAGCTATCAGCGCCATGCTTGGCTTCCGCCTGACCCATCTGGGCATAAATACTAAAAACGAAGACGAGGCCATGAAGGTCGCCGGACTCTGGGAGAAGCTTTTCAATTTCCAGGCGAAACCCGGCAGTAACTCGGTCTTCTCCGGTACAGGGTTTGAGCAGATGAAGAGTCCCTATCTTGGGGAACACGGGCATATCGCGATAGGGACATTTCACGTCAACCGCGCCATTGCCTATCTCAAGCGAATGGGTTTTGAATTTAAGCCGGAAACAGCCAAGACAAACGATAAAGGCGAGACGACTGTAATTTACCTGAAAGATGAAATCGCGGGCTTTGCCGTTCATCTCATTAAAATCTGACAAGAGCGAAAAAATGAAAGCTGCGTGTTTCGGCGAAATTATGCTCCGGCTGAAAGCTCCGGGTGTCGAGCGGTTTTTTCAATCTCCAATGCTCGAAGCGACTTACGGCGGCGGGGAAGCAAATGTCGCCGTCTCGCTGGCTAACTTCGGACTTAACGCGGAATACATTACTGTACTGCCCGATAACGTACTCGGAGACGAGTGCGTAAAGGAACTTCGCCGTTTCGGAGTCGGTACATGCCGTATAACGCGCGCCAAAGGGCGGTTGGGTTTATACTTCCTTGAAGGCGGCGCTAATCAGCTCCCGAGCAAGGTCGTTTATGACAGGGATAATTCCTGCATAGCTCTGGCAAAACCGGGCGATATCAACTGGAAAAATGCGCTTGACGGCGTTTCCTGGTTTCACATAACAGGCATTACCCCGGCCATATCTCAAAGTACAGCCGATCTTTCCCTGGAAAGCGTAAAGGCCGCGAAAGCTTCCGGGTGTACCGTTTCCTGCGATCTTAATTATCGCAAGAACCTCTGGAAGTACGGCAAGACCGCTTCGGAGATCATGGGGGAATTGGTAAAATACGTTGATGTGGTTATCGCCAACGAGGAAGACTGTCAGAAAGCTCTTGGTATAAGTCTTGATATGGATGTGAGCTCCGGCAGACTTGATCCTAAAAAATACGAGGCTCTCTCCGGAATTGTGCTTGATAAGTATCCTTCCATGGAACTGATCGCGATCACGCTGCGGGAAAGTCACAGCGCGGATCATAACGGCTGGGCAGGATGCCTTAATGACAGGAAGCAATTCATTCTGAGCAGACAGTACGAGATTACGGATATTGTGGATCGGGTTGGAGGCGGCGATGCCTTTGCTGCCGGCCTTATTTACGGGCTTAATAATTATAAAACAAAGCAGGACGCTTTGGAATTTGCCGTGGCCGCAAGCTGTCTCAAGCATTCGATCATCGGTGACTTTAACAGGGTCTCGGTGAAGGATGTGGAATCCCTTATGGGAGGAGACGCTTCAGGCCGGGTACAAAGGTAGGAGAGAATTATGGGACTTACGACGCAGGATGTAGAGGTTTTAAGAAATGACAAGATGGGCCCAAAACTGGTGGAAGCGCTCAAAAAACGCCGTTTTGAAGCATGGTATTTTTCAAAGAAGGAAGACGCCCTCAAACATCTTGAAGGGTTGATTCCAAAGAATCATGTGGTATCCTGGGGCGGCTCTTTAACCATGGAAACATTAGGTGTGCAGAAGCTGATGACGGAAAAATATACCGTCATCGATCGTGACGCGGCCGCTAACCCTGAAGAAAGAACTGAGCTTATGCGGAAAGCCCTGACCTGCGACACGTATCTCTCCGGGGTTAACGCAATTAGCGAAGCCGGCGAACTTATTCTGATTGACGGTGTCGGCAACAGGTGCGCCGCTGTGTTGTATGGGCCGAAGCAGGTAATTATCTTTGCGGGCATGAATAAAGTAGTCAAGACTCTGAAGGATGCTTATCAAAGGGCGAGAAATATTGCCAGCCCAAAAAATACGCAGCGTTTTCCGGACAAAAATACGCCCTGCGCAAAAACCGGCATGTGCGGAGATTGTGCCGGACAGGATTGCCTTTGCAGCTACATAGTCACAGTCAGGGGAACTCTTCCCGCCGGACGTATTAAGGTTTTGCTTATAAACGAAAATCTCGGGCTTTAATTTCCGGTTATGAACCGTTACCTCATTGAAGGCGGATATCCCATAAGCGGGACTATCAAGGCCAGCGGCAATAAAAACGCGGCTCTGCCCTGCATTGCCGCGGCTCTTCTGACTGACCAGCCTGTGATACTGCGGAATATTCCCGACATCGAAGACGTTCAGGTCATGCTCGGAGTTTACCGCGCCCTTGGCGGCGAAGCTTCTCCGGTGGGAGCCAACGTCTGGAAGCTCAGTATCGGGAATATTGTTTCTTCGGAGATTCCGCAGGAACACGCCCGTCTGATAAGGGCTTCAATCCTTTTTGCCGGCCCGCTTCTCGCGAAAACAGGCAAGGCAGTGCTGCCCCCTCCGGGCGGGGATGTCATTGGCCGCCGCCGTCTGGACACGCATTTCCTCGCGCTGACCGAACTCGGCGCCAGTGTGAAAATTGACAATTCATTTACTTTCAGCGCGGCGTCCCTTAAAGGCGCGGATATTTTCCTTGACGAAGCTTCGGTGACCGCAACGGAAAATGCCGTGATGGCGGCGGTTCTGGCGGAAGGCGAAACGATCCTTACCAACGCCGCAAGCGAACCTCATGTGCAGGATCTCTGCCGCATGCTTTGCGGCATGGGAGCTTCCATAGCTGGAATAGGTTCAAACATTCTCACAATTCGCGGAGTAAAAAAACTTTCCGGCTGTGATTTTGAAATTGGCGCTGACTTTATGGAAGTGGGTTCGTTCATCGGTTTGGCGGCGGCTACCGGAGGGGATATTTTAATAGAAGGTACAAGGCCTTCGGATGTACGGCCCGCGAAAATAGCTTTCGGCAAACTGGGAATATCCTGGGAGCATGAGGGAAATACTCTCCATGTGCCTTCGAATCAGGCTTTGGAAGTGAACTGCGATCTGGGAGGGATGATCCCAAAAATCGACGACGCCCCCTGGCCGGGATTCCCGCCGGATTTGACGAGCATCATTACTGTTGTGGCTACGCAGGTGAACGGAACTGTTTTGATTCACGAAAAGATGTTTGAATCAAGAATGTTCTTTGTTGACAAGTTAATCGGAATGGGCGCCCGTATAGTGCTCTGTGATCCGCACCGGGCGGTGGTTTCCGGTCCCACACGGCTGACCGGCTCTGAGCTTCAAAGCCCGGACGTGAGAGCCGGTATGGCGATGGTGATTGCCGCCATGTGCGCGGAAGGCAAAAGCACGATCAATAATGTGTATCAGATTGAACGCGGTTACGAGAACATCGTGAAAAGGATTTCTTCGTTAGGCGGAAGAATCAGAGCCGCGGATTAGGTAAATATCTTACGGATGTCTGTCCGCCGGATAGATGTCCGCCGCGACCTCTTCCATACTCATCCCATAGTAAAGATAACCGTATGCTGCAGCGGCAGCCAGAACCCTGCGGCCGTACTCTCTGGTCTCGGTATATTCCACTGTTTCAAGGAAAAGATCCAACGGAAGAACTCCCCGCCGTCTGTCGGCGGCGAGCCAGCGCCTTACCCTGCCCATGCCGCCGTTATACGACAGAAGGGCAAGCATCGGGCTTTGCATTTGCTGCGTGAGGTAACGCAGGTAATAGGAACCTATGTGAATATTTACTTCCGGATCTCTTAGATTTGTTTCCGGCCCGCGGTAGTCCGGCCCGCCCTGCCGGACGATACGTCCTGCCATTTCCTCGGCGGTGGCGGGCATTAGCTGGACAAGGCCGATGGCCCCGACCCAGGAAGAGACATCGCTCATAAAAAGGCTTTCCGTGTGGATTAGGCCGTAGAGTATTTCAGCTCCCAGCCCCATTTCCCCGGCGTATTTTTCTATCAACTCTTTGTAGGGCTGAGGATAATAAAGGTAAAGGTCTTCCCTATTTAATTTATAATTTTCCCTTTTCATATAACGGGAAACCAGATCAATTGATTCCTTCCATCGGTTCAACGCGCCAAGGGCTTCGGCCGTTTTTCTGAGCTCTGGAATGGACAGCTCCGCTTCACGCGCTCTTATGTAAGGCGTCACGAAGGAAGACGCGGAATACTCAAAAAAGCCCAGGATGAATTCCGCTTCGGGAGATATTACCGCTCTCTGCTGTGCAGCGGTGCGGCCTTCAATTTCAGGAACAAGTGTTTCACCCAGTACGGTGGCAGCCATAACCCTGTAATAAAAAGAAGCGTTACTCTCTTCAAAGGCAATTCGGAAAAAACTTTCAGTATTGCGCTCTGGTGTAATGTATCCTTCCTGCGCCGCTCTTCCGAGTATCCACGCGTATTGTGCAAGTGATGCGCTGTTTCCGCGGGCTTCCAGACGGGAATAAATTTCCATAATGTTTGCCCATTGCCGCCTTCCGGTAAGGTAAAATGACAAGCGATCCAGGACATCGGAAAAATAGGACATATCGTTCCATTGAGGCATGGTACCCAAAACAAGCGATACGGCTGTAGAAGGATCTCTGGAAACGGCGTTCATCAGCATATACCAGATACAAGAGTCTGCTTGCAGCTCATCAGGCGCGTAACCCAGAGCCCGAAAGAAATATTCCGATGATTCGACGTAACGCTCACGGGCTCTTTCTATTCTGCCTGTATAGAAAAGAACCATGAACTTCGCCGGCGAGAAAGGTCCTTCCGCTTCAAGCATTTTGTCCCAGGTTCTGAAAAGCTCCGCTCCTTCATCCCGCGCTCCGGGGGTGTATTGGTAAGCTCGCCCCAGATCGGCGATTAAATCCGGGTGGCGGAAAAAGAAAAGTACATCGCCGGAAATGGCCGGACGCAGGTTATTTATAATGACGCTGTAATTTCCCGGTGAGCGTCTGGCAGTAATCGCGGCAGTTTCCATTGGAGAAAGGAGATGCCCTGCGGAAAGAGCTTCACTGTAGGCCCAGCGCGTAACTTCATCAACCGGATTCTTAAATAATATGGCGGTGATTTCGTTTTTTAACGATTCGGCATTTCCGCCTTCATTCCACGTGGCGAAAAGCCCGATGGCTTTTCCCCATTTGACCGGCAATTCTTCGCCGGCGTCTGAACCGGCAAGGTATTCTGTGAGAGGTTTCACTATCTCGCCATAACGGCCCATGCGATAAAGACAGGCTGCGCGGAGTATTGGGAGGAATTCGTTTTTTCCCTTGAGATTGTCAGAATCCAAAAATCCAAGTATGTCTTCCGTATTTATCCGCGCCGTTTCCGGCTCATCAAATATTATTGACAGCATTTTTGATACGGCTTCCCGTCTTGCCGGAAATGAGGGACTTTCAAGCGCGGCGCAGTAGAGCAAAATTTGTAAGTCCCTGTCGTCATCGGCCAGCAAGGCGGCGTAAAAAGGAGCTCCCGGATGAACGGCCTCAAGTTCTTTCAGCCTGGAAACTGTCCTGGAAAAACCGGCCTGATTAAAGTCTGAAGACGACTGCCTTATGAAATCGATATCGCCTTTCTGCATCATTTCTGCAGCTTCCTGCCTGGTAAGCCCAAGAACTTTCGCGGTACTGCATGATGTTTGCAGAAAAAGAGGGAAAATAAAAAAAAGAAGAAGCCGGTTTCTAATTCCTGGGTGGAACACGGATCGTTGATCCTGAAATTATACGATCCGGGTTGCGGATATTATTGAAGCGGGCGATGCGCGGATAAAGCAGGGGATTGCGGTAGAATGCCTCGGCAATGTCCCACAGGGTATCCCCATAGCGTACCCTGTATACCACTCCTTCCTTTGGAATAACAGCCGGAACTTTATAAGAAGCGACCGGAGCCTGCGGGCGGACTCTGGCTGTCGTGGTAGTGCTCACCGGCGCCTGGGCCGGCGCTTGAATTACCGGTATCGCGGGCTGAGTAGGCGTCGCCGGCTGCGCAGGCGTTGCAGGTTGCGTTGTTGTCGCCGGCGCTTGGACTGCGCTCTGCGCTGTTTGAATCGGCGACTGAGTAGCTGGTGTTGTTGTCTGGGCAGGTGCCGCCGGCTGTGCCGGCGTTGCAGGTTGCGTTGGTGTCGCCGGCGCTTGGGCTGCGCTCTGCGCTGTTTGGGCTGGAGTCTGAGTTTGCGAAGCCTGAGCCGAGGCTTGTGTAGTTTGCTGCGCTCCTCCGGTTATCGAGCTGCCTTTCGCTCCGAAACCCTGAAAAAGAAAAATCCAGAGTACCAGCGCTATTGCTGTTACTATCAGGGCTATGCAAATAATCAGCAGCCAGGGGAATTTCCGTTTTTCATCTTCCACGTATGTATCAGCATCGGCAGGCCTTCCGTAAAGCTCGGCCAGAGGTTCTTCATCCTGGTTGAATTCGAAATCAGGAATATTCTGCTCATTTTCGCTGAGGGATTCCAGAGACACACTCAAGGTTTGGCGTCCTCTCTTTCCTGATATATCCATATCCACGGCTTCGGCTGTAATAACTCCGTTTTTGGTTGAGGAGATCACAAGCTCTATGGAAGGCTCACCTTTTGGCTGGGGTTTGATATTCTCCAAAACCAGGCTGCCTATATAAAGAGCGTCAGCCATGCTTCGGGCGTCACTTTTATATAGGTCTATTTGTACGCTTTGCTGATTGTTGTGGACGGTTGTGAGAACCAGACGCTTCTTAACCGTGGAATATTCCTCAATAATCGAGTAAAAATCTCCATTAGCAATTTTAATGCCTATAGTTGAAGCCAACGCTTTTGCTCCCAAAAAAATATGGTTGTCCGGAAACTTCGCCCAACGAATCTTAAGTTCGATGGCTCATTGAGAGTTCCCCATCTCTATTATCGGTGAAAATGCTGAAATCTGAACACTTTTCCATATAATTTAGTCTATTTTAATTTTAGATGCCCATTATTGCTTTGTCAATCGAGTAATTGTCTACGCAATTCCCGCCGGTACGTGTATCTGCTTCGCAATCCCCCACCGTTACGTGTTTTGCCCATTCTGGCAGCTGGTGGCAATGTCTTTTCTGTCCCAGGCTAGCACCTGGCATTTATCTGCCAAGGCTGCCAGCATGGGCGCCCGAACACGTACCGGCGGGGCATAGTGATTACAACCGATATAATACACTGCCAGCGAGAGATTTCTAGCACCACGGGCAAATGCGGCGTCCTTGTTCCGGTTAATAAGATGCTGCCATCATGAGCAGATCGGACAAGTCCCGGCAGTCCGGCAGGGCATAGCAAGCGCAGAGATAATCCACACGACCAGTAAGATGTCTGGCAGCACCCACACACTGGAGCTATCTGTTGATGTTATGACTGACTTTCGTAAACATATTTTCTGTTTCCGATTTTTATAATTTCTACCACATCGTCATTTATTCTATAAATAATCCGCCAATCCCCGACTCTCAGGCGGCGAAGTCCAAATAGAGAATACCGTAAAGGTTTACCAAGCTTAACAGGGTCGATAGTCAATCGCTCTTCTATGGCTCGTTTTATTTGCTGGCGCCAGGGCATGGGTGTTAAGGGGATTTGTTCCTTGATAACGCCTTCTACAAATTGTATGGAATACGCCACAACTAGTTCCAAATATCTTCATTATTTGGAATCAATTGAGGATTTGAACGTACAACTTCATCAGCAATTTTTGAAAAATACATGTCTTCTCTTTCTTCAATTGCCCATTCAATAAGGTCAAGAGCAACTCTGGAAACAGACTTCTTGCTTTGTTGAGCTGTCTTGTTTAGCAGTAACGCAATGTCTTCAGGAACAGTTATGTTTATCCTAGGGTTCACGGTAGCCATAATATGCCTCCATTTCAGAGTGTATCACTAGTGTGTCACCAAGCCAATAAAAAGTCAATGATACCGAGTACAATTCCGCAATCGCCCGCTGGTACGTGCTTCTGCATCGCAATCCCCCACCGTTACGTGTTTTGCCCATTCTGGCAGCTGATGGCAATGTCTTTTCTGACGCAGGCTAGCGCCTGGCATTTATCTGCCAAGGCTGACAGCATGGGCGCCCGTTCCCGTCCCGGCGGGGCATAACGGGGTAACGCTACCCCTAGCGTTACTGGCAAAGGCGGCGACACTACCAAAAACCGATGGCTGCCACCATGTGCGTTAACTTATTAAAATGGCTCCGTTATTTATTATCAAGATACTCCAATTTTTTCTTTGCGATTCTATAAACCTTCGACTTGATATTGGATGGTATTCCAAATCCATAATTCTTCTCAAAGGCAGCAAGACACAATTTCACTGTTTTGCATTTATTTGGCACACAATCAAGAACAAACTGCTCAACCACGGCAAAACAAAATTCCTTTGTCTTGAGTTCATACGGCACATACTCAAGCGCCGTGACCTTCTCTTGAACCGCAGCAAGGCACAAATTCGCTGTCTTATATTCTTCCGGTACATACTCAAGCGCCCAGCCACTCTGTTTAACAGCTTCAAGGCATAATTCCCATGTCTTATGCTCTTCCGGCACATACGCAAAGCCATACGTTTTAACAGCCTCAAGGGATAATTCCGCTGTCTTATGTTTTTCCGGTACATACTCAAGCGCCCAACCGTACAATTTAACAGCCTCAAGGCATAATTCCCATGTCTTATGTTCTTCCGGTACATACTCAAGCGCCAAGGCATCCTGTTTAACAGCCTCAAGACATAATTCCGCTGTCTTATGTTCTTCCGGTACATACTCAAGCGCACAACCGTGCAATTTAACAGCTTCAAGACATAATTCTACTGTCTTATATCCTTCCGGCACATACTCAAGCGCATAGCCGTCATTTTTAACAGCTTCAAGGCATAATTCCGCTGTTTTGTGTTCTTCCGGTACATACTCAAGCGCAAAGCCGTTAAATTTAACAGCCTCAAGGCATAATTTCGCTGTCTTGTGTTCTTCCGGCACAAATTCAAGTACGTTGTTGTACTGCATTTTATACCCAAAATTCACTACCTTACGTTCTTCCGGTACATACACAAGTGCAAAGCCATTCCGTTTAACAGCTTCAAGGCATAATTCCGCTGTCTTCTGTTCTTCCGGTACATACTCAAGCGCAAAGCAATCCTGTTTAACAGCCTCAAGGCATAATTCCGCTGTCTTATATTCTTTCGGTACATGCTCAAGCGACTGGCGATCATACCTAACTTTATCAAGGTATTTTTTATAGTCACTTGTCCTTTTAAATAACTTATTCATTTTTAATCAGTTTCCTTTTTTCTTACAAATATTAAGAAGAGAGTAAAATACTTACTTATGTATTTTTAAACCTTCTGTTGAAATAATAGCATTTAGGTCTATCATGTGGTGCTATACTGCCAAAAATTTTATAAATAAAAATTCATGGTATATCGGAGTTATATAATGGTTAACGCATATGGTGGCAGCCAATTGTTTTTGGTAGTGTCGCCGCCCTTGCCAGTAACGCCAGGGGTAGTGTGGTATGAAAAAAAGGTGATTGATACCGTTATATCAATTCAAGGCGGAGTTTTTTGCCCAGAACATTTGCGGCTTTTTTTAGGGTTAATAGTGTGATGGATTCATTTTCCGGGTCAAGGAGTCTATTGACTGCGGCGCGTGAAGTGGAAAGCCGGGCTGCCAAGGCTGTTTTTGTTAACTGTTCTTTTTCGATAGCTTGCAATAGTTGATATGCAATTATTTTCTTTATTGCACCGGCTTCCACTTCATCGGAAAGGCCTTCTTCGGAAAGAAAATCATCAAACGAACTGCCAATGGCTTTATTTTTCATTATCAATACCTCCGTCAGTACACTATCACGTCGTTTCTTTGCCAGAGGGGGATTTGTAGAAGTACACAGTCAGGACTTTCAAATTCCGGTTCTGAGGCATATTCTTGGCGTATCAAAATTGATACATTTTGTCAAGCAGTAAAAATCCTTTTCAGATACCGAATTTTAAAAGACTTATTCTTTTTTTCTATTATTTCATTCAGGAATTCTATTAAATCCGTCAATAAATTTTCATGTCATTGTATCGGGTCCATTGAAAACAATTCGCAAGGTTCTTTTTGCAGGGCAGACGCGATTTTTTCTAGCTGGACTTTTTTGGGCTGCCGCTAAAGAGCCGCCTTTAACACCTCGGGATGCGTGATAGCATAATCCAGTACCGCAGCCATAATTCCGGTATAGCCTTTTCCTAAGTCTTTGTATTGCTCTATAGTTTTCTGATTGAGTCTGATGCCGACAGTCTTTTTTTTATTCATTTTTTTTGATTCCAAATAAAGATGCGCCAATTGCTTCGATGAATATACAGGGCTGTCGATATCAGAAACAACAGGCTTCTTAGCAGCGTCTTCAATCCTCTTGAGCTGCTCCTTGGTGGGCTTATCACCTGGTTTAAGCTTGCTTGTTATGGTCATTATATAACCTTTAATGGGTCATTAAAAACAAACTTTGCATCCTCAAACGCAATACCATGTAATTTCTGGTTCAGTTTATTCTTTGCTTCGTCCCATTCAAAGAAAATTTCCGTCACACAATCAGTATAGCAAATTGTTATACTTTTGTAAAGTTTTATATAGGTAAAGCAGAGCCAAATATGAATAACTTAAAGTATTGAGGCTTTTCCAAAACTCTGCTAGTTTTAAAAATGGCTCTATAAGGAGGTCTTTATGTACAAATCTGTTTTGTTTTTTGCCGTGATGTTTGTTTTGGGTATTTCCTTTCTTCCGGCTCAAAATAATCCTGCCCTGGATACAATAATCAATAATTTTGGGGCAAGGAATTATTCTTCCGCGAGGATTACAAAAGCGGAACTGGATCTTATTGTTCAGGCGGGCCTGCGCGCTCCGAGCGCCGGTAACCGGCAGCCGTGGCATTTCACCGTTGTGCAGAACGAGACTTTGGCCAGGCAGATTCTTTCCCAGGTAACGGAAGGGAATGTTCTCCTCGTAATTTCCGGGGCCGGGGATAATAAAACCAACGGTGTCGTAGTTCTGGACTGCGCTCTGGCTACACAAAATATATACCTCGCAGCCCAGGCTCTGGGGCTCGGTTCGCGCATCTATACGGCTCCCATAGACAACATTAATAGCCGCTTCAAGTCCGAATTGGGATTGCCCAGCGGGCATAACGCGGTAGCACTTGTCAGAATCGGCAAGCTGCCGGCTGGCGTTGATGCCGTAAGTTCAGCGTCGGCCAGAAGCGGCGCGGATCAAAAAGTTACTTACAAATGATGAATTAAGGATTTGCAAGGGCAGTTTCTATGACCGAGCGGATTTGCCCCGCAAGGTTATGCTTGCGTTCGTCGGAGCTCATTTCCGCGGTCATTATTGGAGGGCAGAAAACCATCCTTACCTGAACCGCCTGAACACGGTAATTTTTTTCAAATACTTCGTAGCTTCCTGTAATGGCTATGGGAACTATCGGCGCAAGAGATTGCGTTGCAAGCTTAACCGAACCTGAATGGAAGGGCAGGAGACCGCTGCCTTTGCTTCTGGTTCCCTCCGGGAAGATGAGCATACTGCTGCCATCCTTAATCTTTTCAATACCCTTGTTTATTGTTTTGAGAGCTTTCCTCAGACTTTTTCGATCGATGTAGAGTCCTCCCAAAAGGGGAATCCATAGGTTAAAGAAAGGGATGTATGACAGTTCCTTTTTGGCGATAAATCCGAAGGGCTGCCCGATATGCGCAAGCGAGAGGATGATGTCGAAAATTCCCACATGATTGCTGACAAAGCAAACGCTTCCACCGGCGGGAATGTGTTCCCTTCCTTTTATGTCCATTGTGCAGCCTGTGATTAGGATAATAGTGTTTGCCCAAAGTTGGGCTAATTTGTACATAACCCAGGACATTGGTTTTCTTAGGCCCAGAAAACCCAATAAGTACGCGGGAATACCGATGGGAAGATACAGAAACATAACGAGTATTGTCAGAGCAAACGCAAGTATGGTTTTTATCAGACCCATAAAGGACTTCTTCAATCACGGGCAGGCTGTCAGAGCCTGATCCCCAGGGAAAGCAAATCGGCTCTGGCGCGATCCGGATCTGCCCAAAGAAAAGCCTCAATGCCAAGAACCCTGGCGCTTTTGATATTCTCAGCGATGTCATCAAAAAAAACCGTCTCGGCGGCTTTGACATTCAGCATGGAAAGCAGCTTGTGATAAATGGCTTCCTCCGGTTTTATGAGATTTACTTCGCATGAAAAAAGCCCCGCATGCACAAGGGAAAAAACCGGGATGCTTTTCCTGGCCCATGCCAGAAAATCATGGGGCATATTGGAAAGGATGGCGAGAGTGTATCCGGCCTTTTTTATATCCTCCATGAGCGTTACCGTTCCCGCGTTGATATTCCTCCAGCTTTTCAAATCCATCTCTATTATTTCATCGATAGTCTTGTCATCAAGAGAAACATCAAGATGTGAGATGACCTTTTTATAGTACTCCTTCGCGTTTATGGTTCCCCGGTCGTATTCACCCCTTACTGACCAGAGGATAGGCTCCAATTTTTCTCTTTTTACACCCATAAGTCCGGCAATTCTGTCCATGACCTTTGGATCCGGCGGAAGGGAAATTACCTGCCCGTAGTCAAAAACTATGGCTTTGATGCTCAAAAAAAACTCCTTGAACGACTCCTTGAGTTACTGTCAGAATACCATATTTTTGTGGAAAATAGAAGGCTGTTCATATAATCAAGGTAAATTCAGGCTTGATGTTGCCTGTTGGTGAATATTTTCACATATTATATATATGTACATGATTGAAGAAAGTCAGCATCATAACAAGTCGCTTTTTAATAATCTTGTCGCGGCGCTTAATAAATCGCTGGAAACATTTACCGCAAACAGCGAGAAAAAATTTGACGATATGATGGCAAACGGCCTGCGTCCCATAGCCGAAGCCGCAGGGCTGGACAGGATTGTCGTTTTTTGCATTTTGGGCAATGACGCCATAATCCGTTATAAGCAAGTGTACCGATGGGCCAAAGATGAGGGTCATCCTGTCCCTTCCGAAGAAAAATTAAAAGCCATGTCCGAAAGCCAGGTTGTACAAAAATGGCTGGAGATTCTGTCAGAAGATAAAACAGTGAATCTTAATTCCGCCGTTATTTCCGGGGAAGAAGCGGCCTTTTTGGAAATATTCGGCGTAAAGTCCATGATGTTGACACCTGTTTTCACAAAAGACAGGTTGTGGGGCGCTGTAGCCTTTCTTAACAACAGCGAAGAGCTGTGTTTTCACGGGGATTGCGTGGACCTCATGGTTTCCGCGGCGCGTTTATGCGCCAACGCCGTCATCAAGGAGAATATGACCCACAGCGTGAATCAGGCGATGGAAGCGCTCAAGCGCCGTGAAAAAATGATAAGCACGCTGAATAAAGCGGCAATCATCTTTCTCTCCAAAGACAAAAAATCGTTTGAGCACATGATGACGAAAGGCATGGGGCTGATTGGAGACGTTTTGGCTTTGGACAGATTGTCTGTTTGGCGGAATTCCGTAAAAGCCGACGGCTTGCATGGGTCTCAGATTTACCGCTGGGACAGGAAGTCCGGCGGGACTACAATGCCGACACCGGGACTGGAAGACGTCACCTACGCAAGGCTAGCGCCGCGATGGGAAAAAATTCTGACAGGCGGCGGTACGATCAACAGCCCCGTCAGACTGTTACCAGAAGCCGCAATGCTGGAATCTTTCGGTGTCGTGTCCGCTTTTGTCACGCCGCTTTTTATCGACAAAGTTTTCTGGGGCTTCATGCTGTTTGAAGACCGCCGGGATGAACGGTACTTTGACACGGACAGCACCGAAATGATGCGTTCGGCTGCGTATTTATGCGTCAACACTGTTATACGCATGGAAATGGAGCAGGAGATAATCAGCGCGAATGAATTGAACAGCGCGATGCTTAACACCGCTCCTGTCAGCATTACTGTCATTGACGAAAATCTTCGTTTTATTAACTGCAGTGACCGTTCCCTGAGCCTGTTCAAAACAGACAAGAAGAATTACCTTGAAAACTTTTTTGATTTTTCGCCCGAATACCAGCCTGACGGATCAATATCCGAAACAAAAGCGAAGGAGATTATAAAACAGGCGTTTAGCGGTAAAACCATGGTCTTCGAATGGATCCACCAAACATCCTCCGGCGAGCAATTTCCCGCCGAGGTCTCGCTGATCCGCATCAGGCACAACGACCAATATATACTGCTGGGTTACCAGTACGATCTGCGCAATATTAAAGCGATGACAGAAAGTGTACGCAGGCACAGTGAACTGCTGAAAGTTCGGCTTGAACAGCACGCGTTTATGGTTGAGATCTCAAAAAGTTTTGTTTCTTCCGGCGATTCACAGAGAATAATAAACGAAGCCCTTATTAAATTGGAGCGTTATCTTGGCGTGTCCCGGGCGCTTATTTATCCCATTGAGAATATTGATAATGAGAGTATTGATAGTATTGGTAATAAACGCGGCAGAGCAGATATGGATTATCAGTGGAATGACGACAGCCCACAAAAACCGCCTGTCGCCAATCTCCCGGCCATAATTTGTAACAGCTTCCCGGAGTACCTTGATAAGGACATAACCGTGCCGGCGGTTTGCTGTTCGAAAACCGCCTCAAGTCCCAGAGAGGTTTTCCGCTCCCTGCGGGATCTTGATATACGCGCGTTTATCTGCGCTCCGCTTTATGTTGAAGGCCGATTATGGGGCGGGCTCAGCGTTGAGCAATGCGACAGAGAGCGCGAATGGACTGAGGACGAGGTTTCGTTTATCGCGCTGATCGCCAGCGTAATCGCCGGCGCGATCATGCGAAGGATATACGACGCCCAGCGCGCGATCGCGCTTGAACAGGCGACATCTTCAAGCAAAGCCAAAAGCGATTTTTTGTCCAATATGAGCCATGAAATGCGGACGCCGATGAACGCGATCATAGGCATGACGACTATCGGTAAAAATACTGAAGATGTCGTCCGCAAAAATTACGCGCTTAATAAAATTGAGGACGCGTCGGTGCACTTGCTTGACATAATTAATGCCGTGCTCGATATGGCCAAAATTGAAGCGAACAAAATGGAATTATCGCCGGTTGAATTTAATTTTGAGAAGATGCTGCAAAATGTGACCAACGTGATTAATTTCCGCCTGGATCAAAAACGGCAGCACTTTACGGTGAGCGTTGACAGCAAGATGCCGCGTTTCCTTGTCGGTGATGATCAGCGTCTTTCCCAGGTGATTACGAACCTGCTTTCAAACGCGGTTAAATTCACACCAGAAGAAGGGGATGTCAGTCTCAGGGCTTTTCTTGAAGAGGCAGATGAAGAAAATTGCGTATTGCGTATTGAAGTGGAGGACAGCGGCATAGGCATATCGGCCGAGCAGCAAAAAAAACTCTTCCTCGCCTTTGGTCAGGCTGAAAGCGGAACAAGCCGTGAGTTCGGCGGTACGGGATTGGGCCTTGTTATCTCGAAACGCATTGTTGAACTTATGGACGGCAGAATTTGGATCGAATCGGAATTCGGAAAAGGCGCCATGTTCGTTTTCACCGTAAAAATGCGGCGCAGTAAAAAGAACCTTTTTTCGCAGCTAAGTCCGGGTGTCAACTGGAATTCGATCCGGGCTTTGGTTGTGGATGAAAATGAAGGAACCCGCAATTTTTTCAGGGGTCTGTTCGACTCAATCGGATCTCACTGCGATATCGCGGCCGATGGTTTTGAAGCATACCGCATGCTCGAAGAAAACTGTGATTATGACATGTGCTTTATTGATTGGTGTTTACCGTTTGCGGACAGTATCGAACTCACGGAACTGATCAAATTTTATGGCGGGAGCAATACGCATGTAGTAAATTTGATCAGCGCGGCGGATTGGGCAAGGATTAAAAACGATGTCGAGATTAAGGGCGTTGACAGGTATCTTTTGAAGCCGCTTTTTTCACCAATGATTATTGATTGCATAACCGGCTGTTTAAGTTCTGAAAGTCAGGATAACGATAAAAAAATCAGGAAGGATAAAGGCGGAGAGTTCAACGGCAAGAGGATACTGCTTGCGGAGGATATCGACATCAACCGCGAGATTATTATTTCTCTGCTTGGAAATACCGGCTTGATGATTGATTGCGCGGAAAACGGCAAAGACGCGCTTGAAATGGTAAGGGCGGATCCTGAAAAATACGATATCATTTTTATGGACGTTCAAATGCCCCAAATGGACGGGCTTGAGGCGACGCGGCAGATACGCGCTCTGCCGCCGCGAAGAAGCAGGCCTCTGCCGATAATCGCGATGACCGCTAATGTCTTCAGGGAAGATATCGACAACTGTATCGCGGCGGGGATGGACGGACATCTCGGCAAGCCTTTGGATGTCGCGGAAATATACGGGAAACTGCGAATGTATTTACATCATAGCTCAAGTGCTATCCGGCCAGCGCCGCGAGTTTTTCACGGATGAATTCGCTTTTTTCTTTCAGGCCGATATTCCCTGCGGCGAAGATTACAACGTTGGGGCGTTTTGGATCGAGTTTCACTTTTCCGGAAGATTCTTTCATCAGTCTCACGAGGCGCTCTACCTTTACCTTCGCCACCTTGCCGAATTCCGCGCAGACCATTCCGGCCCGTTCTTTGAGTGAGGAAATCGAAAGCTCCCGGCAAATGATGCGAAGTTCAGCCAGGGCAAGCAGGGATGCCGCTTCATCGGGCGGCGGGCCGAAGCGATCGCCAAGTTCCGCGTTTAAGCTCTCAAGCTCTTCTCTCGTTCTTACCGCCGCGATCTTTTTATAGACTTCCATTTTCTCCTGGGCGGAATCTATGTAGCTGTCCGGAATGAAACCTGAATACTCAAGTTCCAGAAGCGTTTCTGTTTCGGCCTCGTAATGTTCGTCTTCGAGTTTCCTAATCGCTTCGTCCAGCAGGCGCATATAAAGATCGAAACCAACGGAGTAAATGTCCCCGGATTGTTCGCGCCCCAGGAGGTTACCCGCTCCGCGTATCTCCATGTCCTTCATTGCGATCTTGAAGCCTGAACCCAGCTCGGTGAAGTCAGAAATTACCTGGAGGCGTTTCATTGCAACTTCGGAAAGGGCCTTGTCTTTCGGATAAAAAAGGTAAGCGTACGCGACACGGTCGGAGCGGCCAACTCTGCCTCTGAGCTGGTAGAGTTGCGAAACGCCGTACATATCCGCGCGGTCGATGATGATGGTGTTTACGTTTGGAATGTCGATGCCGTTTTCTATAATTGTGGTTGACACGAGGACATGAAAGCCGCCGTGGATGAAACGGTGCATCACGTCTTCCAGATTCTGGGCGTCCATTTGGCCGTGGGCGGTTTCCACCAGCATCTCCGGCAATAGACGCTGAATTTTCATTCTGGTTTCCCGCAGGGTTTCTATGCGATTGTGAAGGAAGAAAACCTGGCCGCCCCTCTCAGCTTCGCGGCGTATTGCAGCGGCAAGGCGGTCTTCGTTGTATTCTTCAATTGTCGTTTCTATTGGATGACGGTTCTGGGGCGGCGTCGCAAGAAGGCTCATGTCGCGGATTTTGAGCAGACTCATGTGAAGGGTTCTGGGGATTGGGGTAGCCGAAAGGGTGAGGCAGTCCACGTTGTGTTTAATTTCTTTGAGCTTTTCCTTGTCCTTGACCCCGAAGCGCTGTTCTTCGTCTATAACCATAAACCCCAGATTTTTAAAGAGCACATCCTTTTGAATGATCCTGTGAGTGCCTATGAGGAGATCGATTTCTCCTTTTTTCAGCTCCTCAAGAATTTTGCGGGTGTTTTTTTTGTCTACAAAACGTGAAAGCATTGCGAGCCGCACCGGAAACTGGGTGAAGCGCTCCCTGAAATTTTCGTAATGCTGCTCCGCGAGAATTGTTGTAGGCGCGAGAAAAGCAGCCTGCTTGCCGCCCATGATTGCCTTAAAGCAGGCGCGCACTGCTACCTCTGTCTTTCCGTAGCCTACGTCTCCGCAGATGAGTCTGTCCATGGGATGAGGACTTTCCATGTCGGCTTTGATCTCATCCACGCAGCGGAGCTGATCCTCGGTTTCCTCAAAAGGAAAAGCCGCCTCGAACATGGTCTGCCAGTCGCTGTCTTTGGGAAAGGCGTAACCCTGCGACTGTTTACGTCTGGAATAAAGGGCGAGGAGTTTTTCGGCTATGTCTTCAACGGATTTTTTCACGCGGCCTTTGCGGTTTTCCCAGCTTTTGGATCCGAGAATGTCCAGCCGCGGTGCGGCGCCTTCATTGCCGATGTAACGCTGAACCAGGTTTACCTGTTCTATCGGGACGAAGACCGTTTCCTCATCAGCGTATTCTATTCTGATATAATCCCGCTCATGGCCCATTGCCTTGATTCGTTCAATGCCCTTGAATTGTCCGATGCCGTGGTTTACGTGAACAACATAATCTCCGGGGTTGAGTTCCACGAAGGTGTCGATGATCGCGCTGCGCACCGTCCTCAGGGATTTGGGCGGTCTGCGCCGCCGGCCGAAGATCTCGTTTTCCTGGATTAGCATGAATTTGATGTCCGGCAGGGCAAACCCCGATGTCAGCGGAAAAGCTCCCACTGAAACATCTTCTTCGCTTAGGAGCGCTCCGATTCGCGCCGCCTGAACATCCGACTCGGCAGCTACCGCCAGATCCCAGCCCTGCTTTTTCAGCGAAGTGAATTCTTCTCTCAGGTAATCCATGTTGCCGAAAAAACTCCTTGGAGGATCGCAGGCGGCGCTCAAACGAAGGGCATCTTTTTCACCGCCGCCCTTCATGGCCATGAAGGAGACTCTCTGTTTGAAAGAAGAGAATAGTGTCCTGAAATTAAAGAGTATGCGTTCCGGCAAAGGCACTTCCCTTTCTCTTCTTGCCTTTGAATACAGACTCCGGTATTCCTTTTCCAGGCTTTCCTGCGCGTTCTCAAGCCTTTCCCTGTCCAGGTAAATCACCGTGCCTTCAGCGCCGGATTGGTAGTCCGCAAGGCTCGCAGGTTTTTCAAAAGCCAGCGGGAAGAGGAGTTCTTCTCCGCTTATCGTCCGCCGGATCATGAGTTCTTCCAAAACAGCGGCGCCGCCTGAGGGAAATTCCTCAAACGCCGCAAGGTTCTTGCTCAGAACTTTGATGCGATCGTCCGTCCAGATCACCTCTTTCTGCGGATGAATAAAAAGCTCCGAAACCTTATCAAGACCATTTTGGCTCAGGGGATCAAAACGTCTGATGGATTCAATCCGGTCAAAATCAAAAAGCACCCTGTACGCTTCAGTCTCGTCTCCCAGCAGTATGTCAAAAACTTCTCCCCGTAAGGTGAATTCTCCCCGCACCTGTACTCTCGGAACGCGGGTATAGCCGTAGCTTACCAGAGTCTCCGCGAGAGCCGCCGTGTCAATGGCTCCCCCGATTTTAAGCGTAACGAGAAGCTGTTTTACATATTCAAGCGGCGGCAGGGGAGTCAGAAACGCCCTCTCCGGAAGGATTATAACTTCGCCGCGCTTTGCGGAGAGAGCCGCCAAAATGCGCATCCTCTCGCCGAATACAGCCGAAAGCGGAGCCATGTCCCGGTAAGGTATGCTTCCCCACCATGGGAAAATCGCGGCCGGAGTCCCGGCTGTTTCCAGGTCTCTCTCAAGCATGGCTGCTTCTGTATCCGAGGGAACCACCGCGAAAACATTTCCCTTTTGTTTTGCGCGTATAAGTGAAATCAGTATGCCCGGATAAGAGCCTTCGGCAGAGTCGATTTCTAGGGGGTATTTTCCTTCTTCCAGGGCTTTCAGTATGCCCTTCACCCCGGAAGAAGAGGCGGCTTTTTTTATGAACAAAGGAAAGGATAAGGTATTCATGTATATTTACCGATTACTATAGTATAGAAAAGGGTATTACGGCAACGAATCCCGAAATGGAGTAGTATGTGAATCGAAAACGCGCTTTTATCTGCGTCACGCTGTTTTTATTGGTATTTGCGGCGTTGCCGGGAGCCCCGGCGCAAAACGGGATCGATTTCAGCATCCGGTTTTTCGACAAGCGGATTTATTATCTGGAAAATGATCCTGTTTTTATACAAATTACTTTGACAAATAACGGTCCTATGCCTTTCCGGTTTCGCCTGGCAGACGAGCGGGCTTTCTCTGTGGATTTTGATGTAAGAACCAATACCAACCGGCCTGTTGACGCGGCGGATATTCTCGTTCGCAAGCGAAGCCAGAGCCAGCAGGTTTTCTTCAGGGAGATTTCCGTGGAAGCCGGTGAATCATTTTCTTTTGTTGAGAATCTCCGGGATTTTTCCTCTATGACGCATAGCGGTACGTATGTGGTTCAGGCAAGGATCTTTCCGGAACTCTATCAGACTATAGATTGGCGCACCGGGGTTCTGGGAAGCGCTGCAGGGATCGCGCCGGGCAGGACTTTGGCCGCCGCCGGTATGCCTCTGGAATCAAACCGCCTGATGCTGAGCATAAGGCCCAGGGTACTCCCCGGCCCGGACGGTATTCCTATGGAACTTGATGTTGAAACGAGCGCGATTCTGGTGCGGGAAAAACTTCCGCCTGACGATGTTGTTGCTTACCTTCTTACGGCCAGGCAGAAAGAGCAATGGGAAAAATTCTTCCTCTATCTTGACCTTGAATCCATGCTTTCCAGGGACGCTTACCGAAGAAGGCAGTGGGTTGCCGAATCCGAAGAAGGCCGCCAGAGAATGATTGCCAGGTACAGGCAGGATCTGCGGAACGCCGTTATTGACGGAGATATATCCATGATCCCGATGAAGTTTGAAATAGAGCGCACCGTTTACAGTGCCTTGTCAGGGACTGTTACCACGCTTGAATATTTCAGAGTGGGAACCTATACCGAGAAAAAGCGATATACATATTACCTTGAAAAAAGGGATGATGTCTGGACTATCGTTGATTATTCTGTAGTTAATCTGGGAACTGAATAGCAGAGCAAAAATGAAGTTACTATTAGTGCTTGGTTCCGACGCGACATTACATCGCATAACAAGCTGTGTCAAACCTCTTGGTTTTGAAATCATACGTTATTTTCACGCGCTCAAGGCCATGGATAACGTCGATGAGATTGATCCCCAGGCCATAATAATAAGCGCTGTTGATTTCCCTCGCCACTGGAAGGCGATGGTACAGTTTTTCCGGAATGAAAGATCCAAGGAATGCTGTCCCATAATCCTCCTCAAGGGAGAGAATTTTGGGCCGGATGACACTTCAAAGGCTTCATATATTGGGGTCAGCGGCGTCATCAATGAAGCTCTGGAAAGTCCTCTGGAAATTGACAGACTTCAGGGTATCCTGAGCCGCTATTTACCGGTTGACGAAAAACGCCGGAACCGCCGTTATCATGTTGATCCGAAACAGGGCTTCAATTTTCTGTTCGCTCACCCGGTAAGTTATGTCTTCGTTACCGGCCAGGTCAAAGATATTTCTTCCGGGGGGCTTTCATTCCTTCCCGATAACTCATCGCTGACAGGGGACGTGGGCTTGAACACAAGACTGGAAGAATGTTCCCTTCGCTCCCAGAACACCATCCTTGCCCCTGTCTGCCGCCTAGCGAGAACAGGCAGAGTTCTCTCAATGGAGTTTCTTTCCTTTCCCGGCGGTGAGCAGCAAGTACTTAACGTTTGTATCGAGAAACTTCTGCATGGAGAATTGTACTTACCTTAGCTTACTTGGCCAGAAGACCTGCCAGCGCGGGGATGGTAACAAATGTGGCGACAGCGCCGCCAAGCTGGGTAAGAAAAAAAACAAGCAGGGCGTGGGTGATGCGGTTCCGGTAAAAGCCCTTCAGGTTTCCAACATCGTCAATGAGATTCTGGGCATCACCTACCCGTGGTTTTCTGAGGACGGCCTGTACGATACCGGCAAAAAGCCCGACACCGATGAAAGGCGCGAAAGTTGTAAACGGTGAAGTCACAATGGCGGCAAGCACGGCAAGCGGATGTCCCAGGGCAATAATGGTTCCAAGGGCCGCGAGAGAGCTGTTCCATATCACGTAATGCCACAACATGGCGGCGCTGAGTCCGACGCCGCCTTTAACAAAACCTGAAATAAAAAGCCCGGCAAATATCACGGGGATCAAAAAAAGAATCGCCGTTGAAAAAAATCCCCTCTGCGGGATTTGGTTAAGCGGCGAAACATCGGCGTCTTTTTCTCCGGAAGCGATCTTATCAAGGTTGGCTTTAATACCCTGCATGTGTCCTGCGCCCACCACCGCCAGAATACGTTTGGAGGCAGGGAAATTTGTTGTCGCGCTGGACCAGATCTTTGCGGCCAGGTATTGATCCCTTTCGTCAATAAGGGTTTCCTTGACCGACGGAAGGTAATCGGCAAGTTCTTTCATCATGCCGTCCAGCTCGCTGTGGCTCTTGAGTTCCTCAATTTCCTCGGCGCTGATCTTTTCCGTGCTGAAAGCGCTGGCAATAAGCGTCGCAAGGAGCTTGCTCTTGTTCCAAAGGCCGCAGCTTGCCCATGCCCTGCGCAAAGTAATCTGTACTTCCCTGTCGCAGAGGGCATGCGGAATGCCGAGTTCCGCTGCTGTATCAAGGGCGGCTTTCATTTCCTCGCCCGGCTTTACACCCAGCTCCGCTCCCATGCGTCTTTGAAAACCGGCAAGAACGAGGTTTGCCATCAAAAGGAAACCCTTGCCTTCTCTAAAGACTTTGACCATGTCCAGCTTTTCCCAATTCTCCTTCTGGGTAATTGAAGCGTAACGGGCATCATCAAGTTCCACGCAGATCAGATCAGGCCTTTCTTCGCGGATTATTCCGTTGACTTCTTCAATACTTTCTCTGGAAACATGGGCTGTACCGACAAGGTTAAATTCCCTGCCGCCAAGGGAGATGATCATTCTGGTGTCGCTGTCGCTCATTAAGACTCCGCTCTAAAAAGGTTTAATTTTCCTGTCAGTCAGAATCCAGTCGACAAGCCGCCATTCCGGGATGGCTTTTTTATTCAACTCATTAATCTGAAGGTAGTATTTTTCCGCCAAATTGGTATTACCCCGGATTTCGTAATACTGCGCCATGTAGAAAAGCATTCTGGCTTTGAGTGCCTCATCCTTTTCCCGATCAAGCCTGAGTATCATATCGCTTTCGCCCAAATAATTTCTGGCTGTCAGATCATAGTAAAGACGAAACATATACCATTCAAGAGTGTCCCGCTTCACCTTGCTTTGAACCTGATAAAGATATGTCCTCGGTGCGGTTACGTTTTCCGCGCGCATCCAGTTTATTGCAGTCATGAGGGCGTATAGGTGTTCTTCCGGCGCCTGTTTGTACGCTTCCGCGAAAGCGTCCCTGGCTTCCGCCCATTTCCCCTTTCTCATTTTATGAAGTCCCAGGCCCTCAAGCGCAAAGTAATAATCCGGCTTCAGGCTCGCGAGAATCGCATAGTCCCTCTCGGCGCCTTCAGAATCGCCGAGATCGTCTTTAATTCCGGCTGTGTACGCGTAAGCGCGGTATTCTCTTGGATTTATCGCGATGGCCCTGTTGAATTCTTTGAGTGAATCGGGTTTTCTGTCCATTTCCAGGAGTAGGCTTCCCATATCAAGCGCAATCCAGTAATCACCAGGCTCAAGCTTCTTTGCGTTTTCCATATCCGCAAGGGCAAGCCGCATGTTTCCTCTTCCCCAGTGAAAGCGGGCGCGTTCATTCCAGACATTGGCCGTCCCCGGGTAAAGTTCAACAGCCCTGTTGAGTAGGACTTCCGCGGCATCCCACTCGGTATTCATGCGGAATGCCCTGGACAGACCCAAAAGAGCGTCCATGTTTTCAGGTTCATTGGTCAATACCCTGTGGAAGTACGACGCCGCCGGTCTTAATGCCCGGGTCATGAGGCTGATATTCCCCAGCGAGATCAGGGCTTCTGTATTGTGCGGCTCAATTTTGATTATATTTTCAAGCGCGGTCTGCTGCTGCCTCTGTCTTCCGGCAGCGCTTTCAACAGCGGCCAGAACAAAGAGGGCTTCGATGTTTCTCGGCTCCGATTTACTGATCGCTTCCGCTATCGTCCTGGCTTCGGAAAATTTCCCGGCGGAAGTCATGACAGACGCCTTGAGAAGCCTCATCTGGGAACTGTCCCTCTCGGGGGCAGGAATCCTTTCGAAAAGAGAAACGGCTTCATCGTATTTTGCCACCGAAAGGAGATCTGCGATCTGCGCAAGAACAGACTCCAACACGTCAGAATTGGTTTGAGCCGGGACATTAACCGTTACAAAAAAGGCCAAGACCAGGACGAGAGGCGCAAGGAGTGATTTCCTGCCTAAAAATGAACACCTGATTTTCAAAAGTATTCTCCCCATGTTAATAAAAAACGCAACCGTCCTTATGGTAACACTTCAGTATAGCCTTGTAAAATACACTACAGAAAGGGTATCCTTTAGGATATGCGAAAACCTGTCTTTCCAAGGGTACTCCTCATAACGCTGCTTTACTGTTGCGTCTTTGTACTTTTAGTATCGGTTCAGTTTGCAAAACGTGGAGACTTTACGCAAAATGTTGGAAACTTTATTATTTCCGGCCAGAACAGGGAGCCGGTAGAAAGCGAATCAGCCGAGGAATATCTTCTCGAAGGGGATATACATGTGGTTTTTGGCGGCATGGATTTCGGCCTCGTAATGGGAGATGACAGGAATTCGCTGTATCTGGTCGGTACAGACGGAGAAAGAGAGAAAGCGCTCCCGGATAGAATGGTTGTTTCCGAAAACGCGGTTAATTTTATATTCCCGGAAGGAACAGCACTGGTATTTACCGCCCAGCCCGGTATCCAGGAAATATGGATTTCTGCCGATTTTTCCGGAGAGACCGCCGCCATAGAGCTTCCGATAAGACCGCTGAGAAGAGCTGGTATGAGGGATGCCGGAGACGGCAAATATATGGTAACAGCCGACAGGACCAACTATAGCTTTGAAAATTCCACAATAGATGCCGAGCGCATGATTCTTCTGATCAATACCGCCGGAAGGTACATAAGCTACGGTGCCGTTACGGAGCGGAAAGGCTTCTCTCCTTATGACTTCATCATTCAGGAAGCCGCGACAGCCGAAGCCTATAACGAAGCTCTTTCCGGTTGGAGGGATCAAAGTTTTTCTCTCTGGCGCCGCTTTGTCGCCGAGCAGAACAATGAAGACTTGGTTATTGCGCTGGCGGGAGAGGCCGTTGCCAGGGATAATTACAGGGATGCGGTAGCCTCGATACCGAATTCTTTCCTGAATGGGAACACCAGAACCTATGAGTCGTCAGTTTTCCTCGGCGGTCTGGATGTGGCGTATAGCTCGCTATTAAATAGAGACAGGGAAAAGCTGGAATACCTCACCCGGCAAATAAACGAGAACTCCCTTGAATTCCTTTTTGAGCCCCAGGTCTTTGGATATTTCGCGATCCGGGGACACCGAAGTCTGATTCATGCCGCTCTGAATCTGGTTAATACAATAACCCCTGCAACGCTTGCTTTGGATATTGTTTCCGGGATTCTTGAGGGATATGTGGACTGGGGCAATTATCGCATAAGTAATGACAATCCTTTTGAAAGGCTTGCCTCAGAGGCCTGTCTGGTTATTTCGGATCATATAAGCAGAACTGATAATATCGCGAGCAGCAATCCTTCTGCGTCAGGAAGCAGAGTAACTGTTTTTAGCGAAGGCATGGGCGACACGGAATTAAACCTGCGCATCGGAAAAGCAGTCCTGGCGTACGCCGAAAAAACCAATAACGAGCCATGGGCCGGGATAGGCCGTTCCCTCATTCTTTCTGCTCTTTTCAGTACCGATGATATAGTAGAAAGCTCCGTTTATTCGGCGCAGATAAGGGCAAGGCTCTACCGTATTCTCAATCCGGCGGACGCGTATCCGAGGGCTGTGAATATTGTGAACCTGGCTGAAAATATCTGGGTCTGGACTACTTCCCCGCTTGTAACTGCCAGTCTGCAAAATGCGACCCTGGATATTAATGTCAGTTTTCCGAACGGGGAAACCCATTTCATGATAGTCAGGGGCATACAGCCCATTAACAGACTTCAGCTTTACAACATTGATTACCGGACTGACCCGCAGTTTGAGCGTTACGATTCTTCCGGCTGGAGCTATATCGCGCAGGAGCAGACACTGATTTTGAAGATGAGGCACCGCAGTCCTGTTGAGCGGGTCAGGATCTTTCTGAGGGATCAGCCCAGATCTGCGCCTATGGTTGCTTATAATACAACCTACACTAACTGAATATGATATTTTTTGACGCTTCCAGAGAATGGGTAATTATCCTTCCGTCCGGCATACTTTACTCGAAGAAATGCGCGGAAGATCTCTCCAGGTGTATAGGTCTTTTGTCCGGCGCTGCGAAAATGCCTCCTATTATTGACTCGCTGGCTCCAGCTCCTTCAGGGGCGGTAATAACGCTTGACAGCGACGGCGGAACATCGAGCGGATTCTTTTGGAGGGCAGGGCCGGAGCGCGTTGAAATTTCGGGCAGGTCTGACAGAGGGCTTTGCAGCGGCATTTACAGTTTTCTTGCCGCTCTCGGAATCAGCTGGCCCGCGCCGGGGGAAGAGATACTCCCCAAACCGGCGGCTGACCTAAGTCCCGGCCAATCCGCGGCTTTCCCTCTTTCCCCTGACAGAGCGAGCGAGTCTTCCGATTTTACGGGTGACAGTCCGGCGGCGGCTCCAATGCGTCGTTATGTCCCGGCAGGGAAAGAGGAAATAAAAAAAGCGTTAAAAAAACCTGAAGCTTTCGCCGCATGGGCGGCCAGACGCCGTTATGATGCCCTTGTTTTTCCATTGGCAGCCTACATGTCTAAACGTACCAGGAAAAAGCTGGCGCAGCTAAGGCAAAACGCCGGGGAATACGGTATTGTTCTGGAAGCCGGAGGGCGGGATCTGTCTACCCTGCTGCCTCGTTGGTATTTTCTGTTTCATATGGAACTTTTCCGCATGCAGGAAGGCAAACGAACAAAAGCGCATCATTTCTGCATTACAAATCCCGATACACTCAAGATCGTCAAAGAAGAAAGTGAGAAATTTTTCCGGGCCGCCAAAACAGAGATGTTTCATCTGTGGCCGGACAAAGGCGCGTCCTGGTGTTCCTGTCCCAGCTGCCGGGCCTTTACAGCCCAGGAGCAAAACCTCATGGCCGTAAACACCGCCGCAGACGCGCTCTTAAAAGTGAATCCTAACGCGTGCATTACTTATTATGAAAAACCCGGCGCAATCGTAAACATAGCCCCAAGAAAAAACCTCTATAAACTGGAAAGGCTTCCGGATGAGGAGGAAATTTCCAAAGAGGAAAAATAAGCCGTAAAGAAATCAACAATCAACAATCAACAATCAACAATCAACAAAGGCCGCCGGATTAATTTTTCTTTTTGTTTTTCTTTTCTTCTCTTTTTTCTTTCAGGCTCTTTTGCGGAGTCTTTTTGGACTCCTTCTTGTGCATTACATGTTCGCCCATATGTGCCTCCCTGTGTTTTAGAGTAAATTGCAAAACTTCAGTTTTTGCAATTTCATCCAATAAAAATATACAATATTTTAACAGTTAGTCAAATCCGAAACGCAGTTCCGCCCGGAATACAGCTTGAGCGGCTTCAGGCCGCCTTCCTTCATAGGCAAAGTTTTGACCTGGCAGGGAAGGATAGTCATTGCAGGACGATTCTTCTTCATTTTCTCCCGGCTCTGTAAGAGGAGCAGTCCACAGCTCAACCTTATCTCCCGGCAAGACTTCGCTCAGGTAGTTGATGTCAAACCGGATTTGGGCAGCTTTCGTCAACATGTTTATATCGGCAGCGTCCTGAATCCATTGTATGTACCTGGCATTGTTCGCATGGCCGTAAAAATCAATATCCGAATACAGAGCGTCGTGTTCCATTTTCTTTACCAGGTTTTCTCTGAGCTTAAGGCCGGTCGGACAGGTTGAATCGCCGCTTCCCTTGAGAGCGTTGATCCCGCTGTTGGGCGGCAATGTCTCCACAAGCGGCTGCGGGCGCAGGGGACGGCGTTTTTCGGTATCCAATACGAGCCATGCGCCGCGGCCGCGCACAACGGCGATGCCGCCTGAGTCGCGTATAGCGTAATCCCGCAACGCGAAGAGTTTTTCACAGCCGCGCGGCCATGTGCTGACTTCCACGGTCTCCCCGTAGGCCGGGCGGCGTTCAATAAAAAGCGAAAGCCTGGACAGAATCCACGCCTGTCCGGTACTTGCCAGAGCATCTCTGCCTACGCCAAGATCCGCCGCGTGGCTGATAGCCGCTTCCTGAAAAAAGCTGAATACGCTTCCCAGGGTAAGCCGGTCAGAGCGATCTACGTCGCCGAAACGGACACATTCTGTTTCCCGCCAGATATCAAGCATACATTGAGCATTTTACATTATTTCTGGTTTTCATTCCACCACGCGATGATTCGGTCATAAGCCTCTTTTATTTTTATGGTCTTGCGGGTGGCAAAGGCGGTATTCACGGCGTTTCTGTCCGGATGGTATTTCTTGAGCATGGTATTCCTCGCGGTTTTGCACTCTTCCGGTCCCGCTCCGAAGATGAGCTCCAGTTCATCATAAAAAGGTTCAAGTGTCTTTGGAACAGGCGGCAGTTTTTTGGTCTTTGAAGAAGGCTTGGCTTTTCCGTCAGCCTGCTTTTTCTTTACGGCTTTATTAAGCAGTTTGATCAATTCTTCAGCTTCCTCAAATGTTATGGCGATGCCTTTGCCGCATTTTTCATGATCGTTCTGCCAGGAACGTATGTCGATTTTGGCCGCTCTGCCGTTCCAGCTTACAAGGTTAACTTCCTTATTCCAGCTTTTTGCGCTTTTGGAATTTACTCCGGAAAAAATTCCGTAATTTTCGATTATGTCACATTCGATTTCATCATCTTCATTCTTGTAAGCCATGCAGGTATTATATAATTAGTATTAAGCGAATCAAAGGAGTGTATATGAAATCCTGCCCCTGCGGCTCCGGCCGCGGCTACGATGAATGCTGCGAGCCTTTTATTACCGGAGCCCAAAAAGCGCCTACGGCTGAAGCCCTGATGCGCAGCCGCTACACTGCTTATGTCGAAAAAGCCATTGATTATATTGTTGAGACCTGCTCGGATGACGAAAAAGAAAGGATAGATGTTAATCAGACGAAAAACTGGAGCGAAAGATCAAAGTGGCTTGGTTTAAAAATTTTGTCTACCGAAAAAGGCGGCGTTGAAGACAGGGAAGGGGTTGTGGAGTTTGAGGCGTCATACGAGATGGACGGCTTGAGGGAAATTCACCGCGAGAAGGCCAATTTCAAAAAACAGGACGGCCGCTGGCTCTACACAGAGGGAAGTGTTGAGTCCGGAACCGTTGTCCGCTCCGGACCCAAAGTTGGCCGCAACGAACCGTGTCCCTGCGGTTCCGGCAAGAAGTACAAACATTGCTGCGCGATTTGACATAACGTGACGTAAAACAGCCGCGCGGCATTACATCGCCGGTTAATGAAAATCTCCCCAGCGCTTTCCGGTCTCAACGCTGACCCGCAGCGGGATTTTCAGTTTCACCGCGTTTTCCATTTCCTTCCTTATAAGTTCAGCGGTTTCCTTTGCCGCTTCTTTGGGACATTCAAAAATAAGCTCGTCGTGGACTTGCAGAAGCAGCCGGGCCGGGCTTGCCGTCAGAGCCTTGTCAAGGTTGATCATGGCGGTTTTCACAATGTCCGCCGCCGAACCCTGAATGGGAGTATTCACCGCAATCCTTTCCGCCGCCGCCTTTTCCGTTTTGTTGACGGAATTGATCGCCTGAATGTAACGCCGCCTTCCAAGAATTGTTGTCGCGAAACCGGTTTCCTCCGTTTTCTTGATCAGATTGTCTATGTAGGCGCGGACACCGGAATACGTTTTGAAATAGGCTTCGATGAAGGCCGCCGCTTCGGTGCGGCTTATACCCAGCTCGTTGGAAAGCCTGAAAGCGCTCATGCCGTACATGACCCCGAAGTTGATCGTCTTTGCGATACGGCGCTGTTCGGGAAGAACGTCTTTCTCCTCAATACCGAAGATGAGCGCGGCGGTACGGGCGTGAACGTCCTTCCCGCCGGTGAACGACGCCACCAGGTTTTCATCGCCAGAGAGATGGGCCAGGATCACCAGCTCAATCTGGCTGTAATCGGCGGAAATCAGCACCCAGCCGGGTTTGGCGGTAAAAGCTTCGCGGATGCGGCGGCCTTCTTCATCGCGGATTGGGATGTTCTGCAGATTCGGCTCCCGGCTGGAAAGGCGGCCTGTAGCGGTACCGGTCTGTATGAAATTGGTATGAAGCCTCCCTTCACTGTCCGCCGAATCTGCCAGAGCGTCTACATAGGTGGACTTGAGTTTCGAAAGGCTCCTGTGCCGCAGTATGAGCGCCGGCACTTCATCTTCCCTGGCAAGCTCTTCAAGAACGGCCACGTCTGTAGAAAAGCCTGTTTTGTTTTTCTTTCCGGGGGTGAGCTTTCTTTCCTCGAAGAGCACCTTCTGAAGCTGCTGCGTGGAAGAAAGATTGAACTCGTGGCCGACAATTTTATAGGTTTTTGCCTGGATGCTTTCCAGCTCCTTTGCCAGTTCAATTCCGTAATCTTTCAGTATCCCGGATTCAATCCTGATACCGGCTCCTTCCATTTCCGCGAGAATGGGAAGGAGTGGCATTTCAATGTCTCTGAAAAGAGAGGCGGAGCCGCTTGAGCTCCGGCCCGCCGGTTTAACACTCTTGGAATCATCTGATTCATCTTTAAACTTTTCTCCCAGGAGCTGCTTGAGCCTGATGCAGAAATCCGCGTCTTCCGCGGAATATCTGCACGCTATCTCAAGCGGAACCGCGTCGAAGGTGCAGCCCTTTGGAACAATGTCGTTATACGCTATTGCCTTCACGTCGAAAAAGAAGGCGGCAAGCGAATCCAGGGAATAGCTGCTCCGCTCAGGATCGATCACCCAGGCGGCTACCATTGTGTCCCAGATCCTGCATTGCCAGCGCGGAATGCCCCAGCCCCGGGAAACCTTGTAATCGTATTTTGCGTTGTGCGCGGCTATGGTCATGGAAGGATCCGCGAAGAAAGGCGAAAGAAGCGCCTTGACCTTTTCGGGATCAAGAAATGGCGCGGGTTTTTCATCGCCGCTTGTCGTACCTTTATGGGCAGCCAGGGGAGCGTAGAATGCTTCTTTTGGCTTGACCGCCAAAGAAATGCCGATGGGCCTGGCGTTCCACGCGTCAAGTGAATCGGTCTCAAAATCCAGAGCGAGTAGCTTCGCTTTTTTCGCCTTCCCAAGAAGCGACTCAAGTTCTTTTATATCAAGGATGAGACTGTAGTCACCTTCACCATGAAGGGCGGAGGATTGGGGACTGGGGACTGGAGATTGGGGATCCGAAAGCTTCGCGTCTTCATCTGCGCCTTTGCGTTTTTGCGGGAGGTCTTTTGAAGCCGAATGATTTGTTCCGCTGCCCGCGCCGGGATCAAGCTGTTTTGCGCTCTGACGTATTCCCTCCCGGAGCAGTATTTTCGCTCCGGCCGGTCGATTGAGGTTTTCGATTGAAAGCTCATCAATGTCTTTTATATTGAGAGGAACCTTATCATTCAGCTTAATGAGGGACTTTGAAAAATACGCGCTTTCTTTTCCTTCGGCGATTTTTTTTCCGATTGCACCTTCAATGCCCGCAAGGTTTTTGTAAATCTCGTCCAGGGAACCGTAACGGCCCATGAGCTTTACCGCGGTTTTTTCACCAATGCCCTTGACTCCCGGCACGTTATCGGAACTGTCCCCGGTGAGAGAAAGGAGATCCAATACCTTGTCGGGATTCACTCCCCATTCGGCTTTTACCTCCATGGGGCCTACGAGTTCGTAGGGAAGGCCGCCCTGGCCCATATCATAGGCTTGTTTCGAGGGCCTGAGTTCCCAGGTTCCGTTCCCGACAAGCTGAAGCAGATCCTTGTCCGAGGAAAGGATGTAACACTGCCGCCCTTCCGCCTGGCACTTAAGCGCCAGAGCGGCGATAATGTCGTCCGCCTCGTAACCGTCGACAGATATGCACGCGATGCCGAGCGCTGTGAGAAATTCCTCCACAAGGGGAATCTGCGCATGAAGATCTTCCGGAGTCTTTTGCCTTGTGGCTTTGTACTCCGGATACATCTTGTGCCGGAAAGTCGGAGTTCTGGAATCGAATATAGCGGCGAGTCTGGCCGGTTTCTGTAAAATCAGAGCGGTCTCTTGGCCGGGAAACTTCGCTGCATTATGCGGTTCACCGGCCGGGGCGCCTTCATTCAGCAGGGTCACCGTAGTCCGCGCAAACCCGAAAAGCGCGGATACATTTTTACCCGCTCCGTTCAACAGGGGCCGGCTTAAAAAAGCAAAGTAGGAACGGTAAATCAATCCGTAAGCGTCAATAAGGTACAGGGGTTCTTTAGGCATGGAAAGAGTATAACGGAAACCGCCGGAAAGTGGAACTTGCGGGCAATGATTTATAACGCTATGATAGGGCATGAACACAACCGAGGCAAAAGAATACATTTTTG